>WNFA01000423.1_pt1 | contig 52387 bp, 55 predicted proteins | sample 5400481 | NCBI WGS metagenome assembly WNFA01 (sample SAMN13153340, study PRJNA577476) | soil metagenome | isolation source: 120 cm saprolite under Douglas fir tree site 2 hole 1 replicate 2 | place: USA:California | collected 2015-04-18 | reverse complement strand
AAGGGCGCGACGTTTTGCAATCACAAGACGTACGTCTCGCGCGCCATGGCAGACGACATGATCGATCTGCTGGCATCGCTGCACAGCCGCTTCTACGGCGATCCAACGCTCGGCGAGCGGTACCGATGGCTCGCCAGCTATCCACGTTGGTTTACCATTGGCGCGCAGAAAATGGGTACGGAGTATTACACCCGCAAGGCATTTGACGCCGCTGCCCACGTCATTCCAGCGGAGGTCCTTGCGCGCCGTGACGATGTCTGGCCGGCGACGATGCGCGCACTTGCGCTGCATGAAAGCGAGCCGCAAGGACTCATTCACTCCGATGTTCACATTGGAAACTGGTATCGGACAGCAGCGGGCCAAATGGGGTTGTGCGACTGGCAATGTCTTTCGCGCGGCCACTGGTCACGCGATTTCGCCTACGCCGTGACAGCCTCGCTGACGCCGGACAATCGTCGGAGCTGGGAACGTGACCTGTTGGCCCGCTTTGTCGAGCGGTTCGAAGAGAAGACCGGCGTCAGACCGGACTTCGATCTCAGTTTCCGGCACTATCGGCAGCAGATTGTGCATGCGCTCGCCATGTGGACGATCACGCTATGTCACTCGCGGCTATTGCCCAATATGCAGCCCGAGGAAACGACGCTCACGATGATCGAGCGCATTACGACGGCCATGGCTGATCTGGATTCGATCGACAGTTGATGTATTCTTTGCGTTCGTCTCGAACTTCATCGCGCGCTCCTGCGAACCCCGCTATCCCCCGCGCAGGCCGGCATTCCCGCGATCCAGCACCAGCACCTGTCGCTCGACGGCCCAGGCCCTGAAGCGAATTGCGTCGCCGCCGTCGAACATCTCAATCCTGATGGTGTCGCCAGGGAAGGCGGGCGAAACGAACCGCACCGCCATTGCGCCAAGTCGCTCCGGCCTTCCCGGCGCAAAATGCTTCAAGATCGCGCGGCAGGCCAGGCCCATAGTATTCAGACCGTGCGAGATCGGCTTGTCGAAGCCGGCGTCGCGCGCGATCGCCGGATCAGCGTGGATCGGCATGTAGTCTCGGCTGACGAGGCGATAGAGCAAGGCTGCCTGGCGAGACGTGCGGTAGTCGATACTGGCGATGGGTGACGCATTGGCGTGCAGCTTGGCTATCTCGTTTGGTGGTTTGCCGCAGCCGCCATCGCCGCGCAAAAACTCCGTCGCGCGCAGGCTCGCCAGTCGTTCGCCGGTTGTCGTATCGAACAATTCGGTGTCGAAATAGAGCAGCGCGCCGCGCGTCGGCCCCTTGTCCTCGATTGCGCTCACGCGATGATCGGCGCGGATCGAGCCCTGGGCGGGCAATGGGCGGTGAAGTTCGAGGCGCTGCTCGCCGTGCAAGGCCTGGGTCCAGGCGATGCCGGTCTGAGGCTCGGCGATCCAAAGCGGCGGCCAGCCCAGCGTCACACACATGCTCGGCACGGCGCGCTGATCGCGGCCTTCATAGACGTAGGCAAGTTCATCCTCGTCGAGTGGATCATCGCCCATGCCCAACCCGAGCGCGTAAAGCGCGGCGTCGCGCCAATCGTAGGATTGGTAGGCCGGCTCGAAGCGGCGCGCGATGACATGCTCGAGATTCATGGCCGTTGGTGCTCTCAAGTCCTCTTGCCGGCGTATCGTTGCGCACGCGTACTAATTTCGTCAAGCGAGCCCCCGGCGCGACGGCTTCCGTGCGGCAGAGCAACGCACGCCGACCGACGGTTTGCGTTTGCAGGTAATAGAAGTATATGATAAACATGTGTACTAAAATACGGGCTGGACCCGGATCTGCCCGGTAGGGCGGAGAAAAAACTTGTGATCGGTGTCGCGCATGCGGTCGGACCGTGACGCGGACGCCTCATAGCAGCGGGGGAGGGCCTTTTGCGAGAGCAGGCGCGCAGACTGGCGATGCATCGGACGAATGCGTTTCGTCCGGTGACGCATGACGAGAGGGCGCCAGCGTGATTGCGCTGCTGATCGCCAATTCGCTGGCGCTTGCCTCACTGCTGATCATGCTCGCAAGCGGGCTCGCCCTGATTTACGGGCTGCGCGATGTCATCAATTTCGGTCATGGCGCGATTTACATGCTCGGCGCCTATCTCGGTTACACGGTCGCGCTCGTCGGCGGATTTTGGCTGGCGTTAGTCGTGGTGCCCATCCTGCTCTCTTTTCTCGGCATCGCCTTCGAATATCTGGCGCTGCGCCCCCTGCAGAGTCGATCGCACATCGAGGTCGCGCTGGTCACCCTTGGCCTCGGCATAATCCTCGGACAGATCATCATCTTCTTCTATGGCGGCGTTGCGCGCAGCGTAGATGCGCCGGAAGTCCTGTCAGGTTCGGTCACGGTCATGAACCTGTCCTATCCCGTCTATCGGATCTTCCTCATCGTCATGGGCCTGGGGTCGTGCGCGCTTCTTGCCTTGTGGCTCAGATTCACGTCCTCGGGACTGTATGTCCGCGCGGTAAGCCAGGATCCGTCCGTTGCGCGCATGATGGGCATCAATGCCGATCGGCTCAGCCTGCTGGTGACCAGTCTCAGTGCCGCATTCGCCGGCGTAGCCGGCGTGCTGGCTGGTCCTTATCTGTCGATTGACCCCGGAATGGACGTCACGATGATCGTAAACTGCCTCATTATCGTGGTGATCGGCGGCACCGGGAGCATTGGAGGCGCGATCGTCGCGGCACTGCTGTTCGGCCTCGTGCAGGTCGCGGGATCGGTGTTCTTGCCGAACATCGCCGCGCTCGTCCCTTACATCTTGCTGATGGCCGTGCTGTTGATTGCCCCCCGCGGCATCGGACGCGGCAGGGTGCTCAATTGAATGACCGGACGACGACCGCGGAAAGCCCCCGCGCCGCCGCGATCGGCGCGTTTGGCGGTCAGTCCTCGCGCATGCCGCTGACGATTGTCGCCGTGGCTATCGTGTTTGTGGTTGGCGCGGTCGCGCCAACACGCTTCGCCGGCGACTTCGTGCTCCGGCTTGCCAACGAAGGCTTGCTGTTGGGCATGCTCGCCCTCAGCGTCGCCTTCCTGATGAGTCAGGCTGGACTGGTGGCGCTTGGCGCGGCGAGCGTATATGGCGGCGCCGGCCTTCTGTTCGCCATCGCCATGAGCCAATGGGACCTGACGCCCATGAGCGCGGTATGCGCCTCCTTTCTCATCATTGTCGTGTACGCGACGGTCCTCGGCGCGCTTATCGTGCGCACCAACCCGCTCGCTTTCATGATGCTCACGCTTGCCGCCGGCGAGATGATCAGCCACGGCGTCATGCTGGAAGGATTGCGGGACTATACCGGCGGCGCTGACGGCCTGGTCGTCAACTTCAAGGGCTCGATACTCGGCATGGAAGCCGCGGATTTCGCGAACCCTGCGCGCTTCTGGCTGGTGGCCTGGGTAGCGGCGTGGCTCGCCGGATTGGCGCTTTGGACCGTCGGCCGCTCCCGTCTCGGCGCGATCTTGCGCGCGGTGCGCGAGAACGAAGAGCGCATGCGGTTCTCGGGATTCGACACCTATCTGCCGCGGCTGATCGCCTATGTGCTCGTCAACGTCGTCGCCGCTGTCTCCGGGCTGCTGCACGTCCTTAACGCCGGTTTCGTTTCGCCGGAAAGCCTGGGTCTTTCTGTCAGCACCAATGCGTTGGTCGCGGCCCTGATGGGCGGCATTGCAGGCTCAGTGGGGCCGATCCTGGGCGGGCTGATCTTCTGCTTCGCGCAAGACGAATTCGGCGCGCGCGGGCTCACGCAGCTTTTGACTGGCATAGCCATCGTTTTGTTCATCGTGGTCTTCCCCCGCGGCGTCGTCGGGGGACTGTGGAGCGTGGTGCAGCTGCAGGCGCGAGCGCTCAGCGGGCGGAGGGAGACATCCTGACATGCTCAAGATTGAAAAGCTGTCGGTGAGCTATGGATCGGTCCGGGCGCTGATCGAGGTCGATCTGGAGGTCCGTGGCGATGGCGCGCTTCACGGCGTGATCGGACCAAACGGCGCCGGAAAATCCACACTGCTCGACGCGGTCTGCGGCCGCCGCCGTCCGACCGCGGGAACCGTTCGCTATCGGGACGAGGATATCACGCGGCGCACGGTGGCATGGCGGCGGCGGCAGGGCATGGCGCGATCGTTCCAGCGCACGAGCGTGTTCCAGGATCTCACCGTCTACGAGCAACTTCACCTGGTCGCGCAACACCTCGGCGACGAACGGCTCGACGATGTGATCGAAGTGATGGACCTGGCCGACTATCTCGACCAGAAGGCTGGACGCATAGCTTATGGCGTGCAGCGCAGAGTGGACGTCGCGCTGGCCTTGATTGGTCGGCCGCATCTTCTGCTGATGGACGAACCAGGAGCTGGTCTGTCTGCAGCGGAGACGCTCCGCCTGTTCGAGCATCTGCGCGACCTCGTGCGCGAGCGAAAAATCGCAGCCGTGGTGGTGGAGCACGATGTCGACGCCGTATTCGCTTGCTGCGGCACAGTCACGGTGCTCGATCTTGGCCGGCATCTCGCGACCGGTACGCCCCAAGAAATTCGCGCCGACCATCGCGTCGTCGCCGCCTATCTCGGAACCGCCGCATGAGCGCGTTGCGCATCGAGATGCTTGTTGCCGGCTATGGCGCCTCGACGGTGCTGCACGGCGTCGACCTTACCGTCGATGACGGGGAATCGGTGGCCTTGGTCGGCCGCAACGGGGCGGGAAAATCCACATTGCTGCTCTCCGTGTTTCGCGAGACGAACGTCATCTCCGGCGAAATCTGGGTGCATGACAACCGGATCGATCGAATGCCCGGCTATATGGCCGCAAAGCTCGGGATCTCGATTGCGCCGCAGGGACGCCGTATCCTGCCCAATCTGACCGTCAAAGAGAATTTGCTGCTCAGCAGGGCGACCGGCAGAGCAGGGCCTTGGGATCTGAGAGCTGTCTACGATCTGTTCCCGGGGCTCGAGGAACGGTCGAACCGGCCGGGCACCATGCTGAGCGGCGGGCAGCAGCAAATGCTGGCGATCGGCCGGGCGCTGATGGCCAATCCAAGCCTCATCCTTCTCGACGAGCCGTCGGAAGGTCTTTCGCCCGTTCTCATCGACGGGTTGGTCGGGGCGCTCAATACGATCCGCAAAGCGGGAACCGGGGTGCTGGTGGTCGAGCAGCATTTGAATCTGGTCAAGCGTGCGACGGATCGATTCATCATTCTGGCCAAGGGAGAAGTCGTCGGGTCAGGACCGACCGGCACCATCGGTGCGCCTGAGAACCAGGCGCTTATGGCGTTGTGATCAGAATCAGAAAACGAGGGAGAGAAACATGAGGAAAGCATTTACCGGCTTAGGCTTCGGCGCGCTGTTTTCGACAGCCCTGTCCGTCGCGACCGCACCGACCGTCGCGTTCGCCGACGATACAATCAAGATCGGCGTCCTGCTCATCGATAGTGGGCCACTGGCCGGCCTGAAGGACTCTCAGACCAAGGCGGTCAACCTGGCGATCGAGCAGATCAATGGCGCCGGCGGGGCCGCGGGCAAGAAACTGGAAGCCAGTTTCATCACCTATCCGGGCACGCCCGACACCGCGGTGGACGGCGCCACGCGCGCCGTCCAAAAGGATGGAGCGATCTTCATCACCGGGATGGACACGTCGGCGGTCTCGCCTGCTCTCGCGGCCAAACTTCCATCGCTCAAAGCCCTGATGGTGGAAGTGTTCGCTCAGGCGGATGGTCTCACCGGCAAGGGATGCTCGGCAAATTATTTTCGGGTCAATGTGAGCGACTCCATGATCATGGGGGCCGTCAAGGAGTTCCTGAAGGACCAGGGGCTCAGGAAATGGGACATCATCGCAGTCGACTATGCAGCGGGCCGGGACGCGGCGGACAAATTCAAGTCGTTGATTGCGTCGCAAGGAGGCTCGATTGGAAAAACCCTCTTCGTTCCGTTCGGAACGCCGGACTTCGGCGCCAAGATCTCCGAGTTGGGCAGTGACCCCGCCGAGGGGCTGTTCGTGACCATTTTCGGCAGCGACGCCATCAACCTCGCCAAGCAACAGCAGCAGTTTGGCCTCTTCAAGAAGTACAAGATGGTGCTCGGGAATTCCTTCGTGATCCCGCAGACGCTTCCGGCGCAGGGCGAGGCGGTGCTGGGGGTCTATCAGACGCTTGGCTTCGTGCCGGGTTTTCCCGGCGCAGAGGCTGAAGCCTTCGTGAAGGCGTACAAGGAAAAGTACAACGGCGAACTGCCACCCTACACCGGCGCTGACCAGTACACCGCGATCCAGCTCATGGCCGCCGCGATCAACAAGGCAAATTCGACCGACATAAACGCGGTGCGGACCGCGCTTGCCGGCCTCAAGGCCGACACGGTGTTCGGCAACGTCGAAGTTCGCGCAGGCGACCATCAGACCGTGCGGCCGATCGCCATCAATCAGATTGTGGCCGGTCCGGACGGCAAGCCGGCTTACCAGGTCAAGAAGATCGAGCCAGGACCGGACATCATTCCACCGGTCGATCCCGCCTGCAAAATGTGACAGACCCGGCGCCGATGTCGATCAAGTTCCGACGTCGGCGCCGAACCGCCTTTGCGAAGCCACGTCAGTTCGTGGTATGCCTCTCACGCTACCAGCGATATCTTGCCAAACTGCGTTCCCGACGCGAGTCGATCGAACGCCGGACGAATGTCCGCCATCTTGAAAGTTGCGTCGACGACGGGCTTCACCAGGCCGCGGTTGAACACGTCGAGCAGTTGGTGGAATTCGCTAACGCTTCCACCGGTCGACCCGTAGATTTCCAATTGGCGGATGAACACCCGTTGCAGCTCAGCCGGAGGATTGGAGCCAGTGGTCGCGCCGCAGGTGACAAGCCGCCCGCCGCGCCGCAGTGACCTCAGCGATTCCCCCCAGCTTGCTTCGCCGACGCTGTCGATGACCATATCGACCCCACCGTTGCTCATTTCCAGGATCGCGTTCGATACCCGGTCCCTTTGATAGTTGACGCCGCCGCTTGCGCCCAGCGCGATCGCGCGTTCGATCTTCGCGTCGCGCGACGAGGTGACGAAGACCTGCGCCCCTGCTAGTTTCGCCAGTTGCAGGCAAGCGACAGCGACGCCCCCGCCGATGCCGACGATCAAAACGCGCTCGCCGGGTTGCAGCGTTCTCTTCCCGAACAGCATTCGCCAGGCGGTGAGATGGCCGGTCATCAGCGCACCCGCCGCGACCAGGTCGGCGTCGTCAGGCAACGGCAGGAAACAGCGGCTCGGCATGGCGATATATTCGGCGAAACCCCCATGGCGATGCTCGCCCATGATCTTCACATTTTCGCACAGCGGTTGATCGCCCGCGAGGCAATAGCGGCATCTGCCGCAATATGCTTCCGAAAAGAGAATGGCCTTCATGCCCGCCTTCAATCCGCTGCCAGGCTCGGCCTCGACAATCTCGCCCGCGGCCTCCACGCCCATGACCTGCGGCAACGCATGCGTGATCCCGGCCCCGTTGTCGCGCATGTAGAGATCGACGCGATTGAGCGACGCCGCGGCAACCTTGAGCACGGACTCACCGGGGGCAGGGGCCGGATCGGGGAAGTCCCGCCAACTAACGCCTTCGGCTCCGCGCCGCTCCAGAACTGCCGCTTTCATTTTGCCTCTCCCTTCCGGCCCATCCGTCGCATAATCGGATGTTCGAACACACGTTTATCATATACGTCGTCCTTTGCGCCCCATTAAGTGCCGCGAACATTTCCGCGGTCTGGCGCGCGTCCCACGTGTTCGTGGGCGAACGGGGGACCGATTTTGGTGTTGCGGTCCATCGCAAAACTAGTACACTAGCTAACGAAAAGGCCGTCAAGCGCCGCGATTTAAGTCATGGAGGTAACGCATGAGCGAAAATCGATTCGATCCCGTCGCCCACGCGCGATCGATGCGCGCTAGCGGATTCTGGGTCGACAAGAGCTTCGACGAATTTCTCCAGCAGACCGTCGCGGCCACGCCGGGAAAGCTCGCGCTGCTGGCCGACCGCGCCGATCGCGCCGACGCGAGGCGCTTCACCTACGCGGAACTCAGCGATCTCATTGCGCGCGCGGCCGCCGCATTGAAGTGCCTTGGCGTCGGTCCTCGTGACGTCGTCTCCGTGCAGTTGCCCAATTGGTGGCAATTCGCGGTGATCGCGCTTGCCGCGTTCCGGGTCGGCGCCGTCGTCAATCCCTTGATGCCGATCTTTCGCGAACACGAGCTTGGCTACATGCTCGACTTCGCCGAGACGAAGCTGCTGGTCGTACCCAAGCTGTTCCGTGGATTCGACCACGAGGCGATGGGTCAATCGCTGCGACCCCGGCTGCCTAAACTTCAGCATGTGGTCGTCGTCGACGGCGAGGGGGCAACCAGCTTCGACCATGCATTGCTGTCCGGAAGCGAGCGTCTCGGCCCGCCCCCGATCGGCGAGATCGGCGCGCTTCTGGCCGATCAGATGGCGGTGCTGATGTTCACGTCGGGCACCACCGGCTCGCCCAAAGGCGTCATGCATTGCCTCAATACGCTGCTGGCCTGCAACATTGCGCTCGCCGGGCGCTTCGGCCTCGACGCGAACGACACGATGCTGGTCTGCTCGCCACTTGGCCACATGACCGGCTTCGCCGCCGGTATGCTGCTAGGCCTGAAGATCGGCGCATCGGTCATCTTCCAGGACGTGTGGGAGCCGAAACGCGGCATCGCGATCATGGCCAACGAAGGTGTTACCTACTCGGCCGGCGCGGCGACGTTTCTCGCCGACATGTGCGAGGCGGTCGCTGCCGGGGCGCCAAAGCCTAAGCGGCTGCGCAAGTTCCTTTGCGCCGGCGCGCCAATTCCGCCCGCACTGATCGATCGCGTCTATCGCGAGCTCGATCTCAATGTCTGTTCCTTGTGGGGCATGACCGAATCGCTGTCGAGCACGTTGACCGAGCCCGAGCGGGCGCTCGACAAATCCTCGAAGACGGACGGTCGTCCGCTCGACGGCGTCGCAGTGAAGGTGCTTCGCATGGACGGATCTCCGGCGCCGGTCGGAGAGAAGGGCCTGCTCAAAGTGCGCGGCGCGCAGATGTGCCTTGGCTATTACAAACGCGAGGACATGGAGCCTTTCGACGCCGAGGGTTGGTTCGACACCGGCGATATGGCCTACATGGACGACGAGGGCTACATCCGCATCGACGGCCGCATCAAGGACATCATCATCCGCGGCGGCGAGAACGTGCCGGTATTCGATATCGAGAACTTGCTGTTCAAGCACCCCTCCGTGCTTTCGGCTGCGATCGTGGGATATCCGGATCCGCGATTGGGAGAGCGCGCCTGTGCATTCGTGGTGCTGCGTCCCGGACAAACGCTCGATCTGGCTGATGTGCAGGCCCTGATGGCAGAGCACAAAGTCGCGAAACAATACTGGCCCGAACGGGTCGAGATCGTCGCGGATCTGCCGAAGACCCCGGCGGGCAAGGTGCAGAAATTCCAGCTTCGCGAGATAGCGAAGGCTTTCGCCGAACCGCCACGCAAGGCCAACGCATGAATTCCCGCCTAAAGGATCGCGTGTGCGTCGTCACCGGTGCCGCGCGCGGGATCGGCCTTGCGATCGCCGAGCGCTTCGGCCGGGAAGGCGGACGCGTCGCCTGTGTCGACGTCAGCGCGCGCCGTCTCGAACCGGCAGTCAACGAGTTGAGGCACAAGGGGTGCGAAGCCAGGGCTTATGAGGTCGACGTCGGCAAGCGCGACGATGTCCACGCTCTGTTCGCGCGGATTGAAAGCGAGTTTGCCGCGCCGGTCGCCGTACTGGTCAACAATGCGGTCTGGGCGCGCTTTGAGCCGCTTCCGCAAATCGAGATTGAGACGGTCGAGCGCATGTTCGCTGTGGGCGTGCACGGCCTGATCTGGACGACGCAGGCCGTAGCCCCGCAGATGGAGCGACGCGGCGGCGGCTCGATCGTGAACCTGAGCTCCGTGTCCGCGTTTCATCCGGCCAAGGATTCGATTGCCTATTCAGCGCTGAAGGCCGGCGTCGTCGGCCTTTCCCGTGCCGCCGCGATTGAGCTGAGTGCGAAGAAGATCCGTGTCAACGTTATCGCGCCGGGCATGATCGCCACTCCTGCTTCGATCGCGCAATTCGATGAAGCGACGCTCGCAACACGACAGGCCGAGATGCCGAGCGGGCGCTTCGGCGCGCCGGAAGAAATCGCTTCGCTGGCCGCGTTCCTCGCAAGCGATGACGCGAGCTACATCCAGGGCGCCGTCATCACGGCCGACGGTGGCTGGACGATCCCTGCCAGATAGGAGAAGCGGCATGAAGCGACTGGAAGGCAAGCGTGCGGTCGTGACGGGCGGCGGCAGCGGAATCGGTCGCGCCAGCGCGATCCGTTTCGCGCGTGAGGGCGCTGCTGTACTGGTCGTTGGCCGGGCTGGCAATACCGAGGAAACGGCAGCGACAATCCGAGGCGAAGGGGGGATGGCATCTGCGTTGATCGTCGATGCATCGATCGAGGAAAACGTGGCTGCGATGGTCGGGCGCTGCGTGTCGGAGTTCGGCGGGCTCGAAGTCTTCTTTGCAAATATAGGCGTCACCGGGACAAACACGCCGCTGCTGGAGCAGACGGTGGAGGAATGGTCGGAAGTCTACCGCGTCAACACGATCAGTTGCTTCCTCGCCATCAAATACGCCGGTCGTCACATGACGGCCCAGCGCCACGGCTCGATCATTCTCACCTCATCGGCCGCGTCGCTGCGCGCCAATGCGGGCGCGACCTCGTACAGCGCGAGCAAGGCGGCGGTCAATAACCTGGCGCAGACGGCGGCCAACGCCTTTGCCGGAACCGGCGTGCGCGTCAATGCCGTGCTGCCGGGACTGGTCGAAACGCAACTGACCCGCAAGGTATTCGAGGATGCCCGCGCGCGTGGCGTTGAAGCGAAGCTCGGCCACGTCACGCCGATGAAGCGCCCGGGACGTTCCGAGGAGATCGCGGCCGCAGCTGCATTTCTGGCCAGCGACGATTCCTCCTATGTTGACGGACAATTGCTCTCGGTCGACGGCGGCGTCAGCAGCACGCACCCATACGGACGGATTGCGCTCTAGAAACGATCTTCAACGAAACAGAGCACCAGGGAGAGGCGCCATGGACTTCGAACTGCCCAGGGAAATCACCGACAAGCTTGTCGAGCTGGACGCCTTTATCGAGGCCGAGATCAAGCCGCTCGAGCGCGAGAATATGCAATTCTTCGATCATCGCCGCGAAAATGCGCGAACCGACTGGGATGACGATGGGCGCCCGCGCACGGAATGGCGCGCGCTGATCGGCGAAATGGAGCGCCGCGCCGACAAGGCGGGGCATCTGCGCTATGGTCTGCCGAAATCATGCGGCGGCCACGCCGCCTCCAACCTCGCGATCGCGGCAATCCGCGAGCACCTCGCCGCCAAGGGTCTCGGCCTGCACAACGATCTGCAGGACGAGTCGTCGATCGTCGGCAACTTCCCGATCATTCCGGCGCTCGCCGACTACGGCACCAAAGAGCAGAAGACCTATATCGAGGGCATCATCACGGGGAAAAAGCATCTCTCCTTCGGCCTGACCGAACCGGGACACGGCAGCGACGCAACATGGCTGGAGACGACGGGCGTGCGCGACGGCGATCATTGGATCATCAACGGCCGCAAGCGCTGGAACAGCCAGGTTGCCCGCGCGCATGCCAATCTCGTCTTCGCGCGCACGTCGGGCAAGCCGGGCGAAGCCACGGGCATCAGCGCATTCATCGTTCCGACCGACACGCCCGGCCACAACGTTCTCTACAATCACTGGACTTTCAATATGCCCAGCGATCACGCGGAGACGGAACTGACGAACGTGCGGGTGCCCGATAGCGCGATCCTGCACAAGGAGGGCGAAGGCCTCGTCGTCGCGCAGCGCTTTGTGCACGAGAACCGCGTGCGCCAGGCCGCGGCGAGCGCGGGGGCGGCGCGATATTGTATCCAGGAGGCGGTCAAATACGCAAAGTCACGCGTCGCCTTCGGCGAGCCGCTCGCCAAGAAGCAGGCGATTCAGTTCCCTCTGGTCGAGTTGTGGGCCGAATACGAACTGGTGCGCAACTTCATCTTCCGCACGGCCTGGCAGATGGATCGCCAGAATCCGCTGGAGATCAGCGACATGGTGTCGATCTGCAACTTCCGCGCCAACCGGCTGTGTTGTGAGGCGGCGGACCGGGCGATGCAGGTGCACGGTGGCATCGGCTACAGCCGCGCGCTACCGTTCGAGCACATCTACCGCCACCACCGTCGGTATCGCATCACCGAGGGTACCGAGGAAGTGCAGATCCGGCGCGTGGCGCAATATTTGTTCAACTTTAGCGGCAAGCGAGCAAGCCAGTGAAGACGGAGACGGAGTCGAACGGGGCCGACCGTGGTATCGATTTCGACGTCGCAAGGCTCGACGAATATCTGAAGGGCTGGCTCGGCGGCGTCCATCCAACGCGAGTCGAACGCACGCACGGCGGCATGTCGAACCCGACTTACTTTGTCACCCGCGGCGAGTGGCGCGCTGTGCTGCGCAAGCAGCCCAACAATGTGCTGATGCCGTCGGCGCATGCGATCGACCGCGAATATCGGGTGCTCACGGCGCTGCAAGGGAGCGCCGTTCCGACGCCGAAGCCCTATAGCTACTGCGAGGATCACGAGATCGTCGGTACGCCGTTCTATCTCATGGAATGGCTGGACGGCCGTGTCTTTAACGACTTCGCGACGCCTGGCCTCACGCGCGGCGAGCGTGCCGAGCTGTTTCGGTCGATGTGCGCCACGCTCGCCGCCATTCACAAACTCGATTATCAGGCGCTCGGGCTGGGCGACTTCGGCAAGCCCGGAAACTATTTCGCCCGCCAGCTCAATCGCTGGTCGAAGCAGTGGACGCAGTTCCGCCGCGGCGACGACGACAACCCAGCCCTGGACAGGATGGTGCATTGGCTTGCCGAGCGGCTGCCCGAAAGCGAGACCATCGCGCTTTGCCACGGCGATTTCCGCATCGCTAACGCGATGTTCCACGAAAAAGAACCGCACGTCATCGGCGTGCTCGACTGGGAGCTTTCAACGCTCGGCCATCCTCTGGTCGATCTTGCGTTCAACAGTCAGGCTTGGCGCATGGCGCCGGACGAGAACGGAGGATTGCTCGGCCTGCCGCTCGATGAGATGGGCGTTCCGTCCGAGCACGATTATCTTGAACTTTATTACGAATTGTCGGGCGCAAAGGAGCGGCTGACACGATTCCATCAGGTGTTTGCAATGTTTCGCGGCGCGGTAGGCAGCGCCGGCGTCGCCGCGCGCGGGGATCTCGGTAGCGGCGTGTTGCCGGATGCCGCGCGCGTCGGACGTCATCTGGCGCGGGCCTATGCGAAGCGCGGCGTCGCGTTGATCGAGGAACAGCGATGAGCATGCACGAACGGCCCGCCATGAACGTCGACGACGCGATCCGCCACCGTCGTTCGGTGCGCGGCTTTCTGTCCGACGAGGTGCCGGAGGCGACGCTGCGCGAGGTATTCGAGCTCGCGCAATGGTCGCCATCCAATTGCAACGTGCAGCCCTGGACACCGCATGTGGTGTCGGGTGACGCGTTGAAACGGCTTCGCGGGGCGCTGGTCGCTGCGGGAATGCGCGACGAACCGATCAAGCCGGACTGGCCGGCCGATGGTAAATTCACCGGAATCTACCGCGAGCGCCAGGTGGACGCGGCGCAGAAATTGTATGGTGCGATGGGAGTCGAGCGACGGGACGTGGTCGGCCGCAAGATGGCCTATATCCGCAATCACGCCTTCTTCGACGCGCCGCACGCCGTATTGATCTTCATGCCGGAACCGTTCGACGCGCGCGAGGCGGCCGATATCGGCATGTATGCGCAGACCTTGATGTTAGCGCTGGTTGCGCGGGGCATCGCGTCCTGCGCGCAGGGCGCGCTCGGGCTGTTTCCCGAAATCGTCCGCGAACATCTCGGCATTCCCGCCAATTGCAAACTGCTGTTCGGCATTTCGTTCGGCTACGAGGACCGCAGCATCAAAGCCAACGCCGCGCGCGTCGGCCGGGCGCATATCGATGACGTCGTCCGATTCCACCGCTGAGATCGCGGGGCCTGTCGGCGTCGTTGGCACGGGCCTGATGGGACTCGGCATAGCGCAGGCGGTCGCCTCCGCAGGCTTCGCGGTCGTCTTGTGCGGGCGCAACGCCGAGGCCTCGCACCAGGGGCTGAATGAGGGGCCGCGCGCGCTCTGGCTGGGACTAGCCGATCTGTATCCGTCCGCCGCCGCGCAGCCCGATGAGGGGAGCGTGCGGCTGCGTTTGCTGGCGGCCCAAGCGCGCGAGGTTCTGCGCTGCCTCGAAGACGGCGTGATCGAAAGCGCCGACGACGCGGACGCGGCTTCGGTTTTCGGCCTCGGTTTCCCAAAACCACTCGGCGGCGTCGCCCGCTGGGTCGAGGATTTCGGTCTCGGAGAATTGGTCGCGCTCTGCCGGTGTCTTGCGAAAGCGCACAGCGGGCGGTTCGCTTCGACGTCCTGGCTCGACGGACTCGCGGCTTCCGGCAAAGGGCTTTCCGATTTCCGAAAACAGGAGATTTCATCGTGACGGGACCGTTGGATGGCTTTCGTGTCGTCGAGATGGGCGGAATCGGACCCGCGCCTTTCGCTGGAGCCCTGCTGGGCGATCTCGGCGCCGACGTCCTGCGCATCGATCGCATCGCCAGGCCGGGGGTCGAGCCGGACCTTCCGCCGCGATTCGACTTCTACAATCGTAATAAGCGCTCGGTTGCGTTCGACCTTAAGCAGCCGCAGGCAGTAGCGACCGTGCTGAAACTCATGACGGAGGCGGACGCGTTGATTGAAGGGTTTCGTCCCACAGTGATGGAGCGGCTCGGGCTTGGTCCCGAGGTCTGCCTCGCGGTCAATCCGCGTCTTGTCTACGCGCGCATGACGGGCTGGGGGCAGAAGGGGCCCATAGCGCAGGAGGCGGGCCACGATATCAACTATCTCGCCCTCACAGGCGCGCTGCACTGTCTCGGTGACGCCGACCGGCCGCCGCCGCCGCCGCTCAATCTTGTCGCCGATCTTGGTGGTGGAGCGCTCTATCTGACGGTCGGCCTGCTCGCTGCGGCGATGGAAGCACGCCGATCGGGTCGCGGACAGACGATCGACGTCGCCATGATCGACGGCGTCACGCATTTGATGTCGGCGTTCCAGGCCTTTCGTCAGCAGGGAAGCTGGACCGAGCGGCGCGCCGACAACATCGTGGACGGCGGCGCCCCGTTCTATCGCAGCTATGCGACCGGGGACGGCAAGTTTGTCGCGGTGGGAGCGATCGAGCCGCATTTTTACGCCAATCTCATGAAGGTGATAGGCATCGACGGCGAAAATCTTCCGGACCAGAACGACCGCACGGCGTGGCCGCAAATGCGCGAGCGTTTCGCGAAAATCTTCGCGATGCGGACACGCGACGAATGGGTCGCGGCTGCCGCGGGGCGAGACGCCTGTCTTGCGCCTGTACTGACGATCGACGAAGCGCCCGAGCATCCGCAAATGCAGGCCCGTGAGGTCTACGCAATGTTCGACGGGCTGCTGCATCCCAGCCCGGCGCCGCGTTTCTCTCGCACCCCGTCGAAGCTTCGCTGGCCAACGCCGGCGCCCGGGCGCGACAGCCGGCAGGCGCTCGCAGATTGGGGCATTCCGCCTGACCAAGTCGCCGCGCTGGAAGCAGCCGGCGCGATGGAGCAGGCGTGACTATCTGGGCTTCTGCACCGAACACCACTCCACTTTGCCCCTTGCTAAACGGCCGAGTGGGGCGTCCCGGTATTGCTCCCAAGCTTGTCTAAGCGTGATCCCTCCCGAAGGGGTAACCGCTTCAGCTTGCAGGGCATCGATTTGATTGCAAGGGCGACTGAACCTGACGCCTCCAAACGTCAAACGACACGCCGGTTACCTCAAAAGATCAACGACCGCCGTTAGCGCAAAGCGAACATCGGCCCGACCTGCATCTTAGACCAAAAGGATGGATCCGACCTCGCCGTTATCGCGTTTCATCTCAGCGATTACAGCGATGGTGGTTTTGCCATTTTGGTTTCGAAACCTCGTGGCGATCACAGCGGAAGATGTGTTGGCGGTTTCGAGCAACGCGAAGCCTAGTGATCGGGATTGAACAGATCGCGATTGATCCGAACCTGCTGAAGAATAAATTTGGCCGTTTCCTGTACCGGGCCGATTTGTCGACTATCCTCGTGCATCTGCATGTAGAAGGTGCGCAACAAACTAGTGTGTTCGGGAAGCACACGATGAAGCTGCGGCAGATCGCGTGTCATGAAACTCGGTAGGACCGCCAATCCTGCTCCCGAAAGGCAGGTGTTCAACTGCGCATTCAGATTGGCACTTTTGATCCTCGCCGCGATGTTTTTCGTCAGTGCCGGGAGATAGTTTAGTTCGGGCGCAAAAAGCAGGTCCTCGATGTATCCAATGAAGTGGTGTTGACGCAGGTCTCGAATGTCCTCGATCGGCTCGTTGGCGCGGAGGTAATCGCTCGACGCATAGAGTCCCAACTGATAGTCGGTCAACTTGCGAAAGATGATGCGTCCCCTATCCGAGCCTGGGATCGCTGAACCCGAATCGCAGTCCGACCGAAGTTAGTCAAGAGCCTCGCAAGGTCGGATAGCCGGGGTATCGACCTACATGCATGGGCGAATGTCCGCCAGTGGCGCAAAGCGGCCGTTCGCAATGAACGGTCAGAGAAAGCCAGACGTTTGCCGGATCTAAGCTGTGACTTATCCGGCTCCGCGCATGACGTGATAGCTGAGCTCGCCTGGATCGCTGAGATCGGGCACCTTCCAGCCATCCAGGTCGTACTCGGCCATGCATTCCTCGGCGAATCCTTTGAATTTATCGGCGTTGCCGGAGGCTTGTGCGCCGAACAGGCAGTAGCGGCGGATCTCCTCGGTCGAGCCGCCGTAGTTGATTTCGTAAAGCTCATGCCGGCCGCCGAACTCGCTCGCCAAACAGTCCCACAACAGCTTGAGCAGCTTGACGCGCTCTTCCGCCTTGTAGCCGTTCGAGCCGCGCAGATACTGATCGAGATAGGGCCGGATTTCCGGATTCTTGAAATCGCGCGCGTGGCTGTTGAGATAGATGAGACCCGACGCAACGGTCTGCTCGATGAGGTACTTGACCCGCGTATAAGCCATCGTGGCGATGATCTGATAAGCATTACCGGGATCCATATTCGGCAAGACATAGTCGCCGATCCACGGCTTCGGATCGCGGACCATGGCATCCGAAAGTCCCCAAAACAGGTTGCGCCAGGCGATTACCTCGCCGACGTTCGCCTGCACGCCGCGATAGTCCTTGGTGCCCGCGGCTTCGGTGGCTTTGAGCAGCAGGCCGGCAATGAAGTCGAGCTTGACCGCGAGCCGCGTGCAGCCATGCACGACGAAGCGGGGCAGGAAGCCGGTGCGCGGAAAGAAGTTGTTTGCCTTCTCGAGGTCGCCGTAGACGAATACGTTTTCCCAAGGCACCAGCACCTTGTCCATGATGAAGACCGCGTCATTCTCGTCGAGTCGGCTCGATAGCGGATAGTCGAACGGACTACCCATGACCGTCGAACTCATCTCGTAAGACGTACGGCAGATGAATTTCACGCCCGGCGAGTTGGTCGGCAACATGAACACCGCGGCAAATTTCTTGTCCTGCACCGGGATCAATCCGTGGTGGGCCACAAACGTATAGTTCGTCAGCACCGAGCCGGTGGCGACCACCTTCGCGCCCGAGATGATGAGGCCGGCGTCGGTCTCCTTGTCGACGTGGCAGCAGACATCGCTGACCTCGTTCGGCGGCCGGTCGCGATCGATCGGCGGATGGATGATGGCATGATTGATGAACGGCACGCGCTCCTGGCTGAATTTGTACCAGCGTCGGGCATTGTCCTGATACGGATCGTAAAAGTTCATATTGGCGCCGAGGGTCGCGAGAAACGCCGCCTTGTAATCCGGCGAGCGGCCCATCCAGCCGTAGGTCATGCGGGCCCATTCGGCGATGGCGTCGCGGCCGGCGATGAGATCCTCCACGGTCTTTGGCGCCTTGAAGAAGGCGTGCGTCATTCCCCATCGAATAGGCGCGCCACCATCCGTGCGGTGTTGCGGAAGGCGGGGTGGGTCGTGACATCCTCGACGCGTTCGCCATAGATGAAGACCTCGCGGCCGTCGCGCAGGGATTCGATATACTCCGCGCCGGTCTGCGGCCGGCTAACTTCCATCTGGCCGATATTTTCGGGGCGCCGTGCGAACGCTACGCGGTCGCCGCCGCCGTTGGTTTTCGCCATTGTCGCCTTGGCTGGTGTTGCGCCGGCCGTACTTCCCCCCGCCGTCTTCGTCGTTTTTGCCATCGTGACCTCCCGTAGAATTTTCGATCGCCTGACCGTCCGCACCTGTTATGTTCGATATGCGAACTTCTGTGCGGAAATCGAACGGGAATGTTAAGGTCTTCGTGGTGTCCTGACAAGCGAGCAATCGCAAAACGAATTGCTCTAGTCCTGTACCGGCCGAGGTGCTTGCGAAATCCGTTGCGCGATGGCCTTGAGCTCGGGAAGGAATTTCTCGCGCATCTCGTTGCGCGTTGTCCGCGTGCTGTGCGCCGAGAGATTGATGGCGCCGACCGCCTGGCCGGAGCGGTCGAGAACCGGGACGGCAATCGAGCGGAGCCCTCGCTCAAGCTCTTCGTCCACAATGGAAAATCCCTGCTCCCGGTCGGCGCAAACGCGATCGAACAGCGCTTGCATGTCGGTGATCGTATAAGGCGTATAGGCTTCGATGGGCGCCGACCGTAGCCGGCGCCAGATTTCCGCGCCATCAAGACAGCCGAGCTGCGCGCGGCCGAGCGATGTGTGAAAGGCCGGCAACCGGCTGCCAACCGCCAGGGCGGTTGACATGATGCGCCGGGCAGGCACGCGCGCGACGTAGACGATCTCGATGCCTTGCAAAATCGCGCGGCTGCCCGCGAGAGGTTGGCGACCGTGGCCGCGTCCGACAAGGTCATTGTGGGCCGCTGCTTGCCGAACGCACTGAGGATGGCGAGCCCCTTGGCGAGCGTGGTCATGAACTCCTTGTCACGACCCTCGTCTGGCGGTCCGGAAGGCATCATCGTACACACCGTGCCCTAGCGAGCGGTTGACACCGTCAAGGCGCTCATTGACACTCGCGGAAAAAGCGAACGCGAGTTCGAATATCGAACAATTTCGGGGGTGCGGTCAAGGCTCAGCCGAGACCTGGCCGCCGGGCGGAGTTTTTCAGGGAGGAGGCTTCATGACCAGGATCGTGCTCACAGGGATTGATCGTCGCGCGTTGCTCAAATCGTCAGCGGCGGCCGGCGCAGCGCTCGCTACCGGGATCGCGATGCCCGCCATCGCGCAGACGCGCCCGATAAAACTCGGCTACGTCAGCCCGCAGACCGGCCCGCTCGCTGCGTTCGCCGAAGCCGACAACTTCATCATCGCGAATTTCAGGGAAGCCGCCAAGGCCGGCGTCAAGCTTGGCAACGCGACCGTTCCGGTGGAAGTCGTCGTCAAGGACAGCCAGTCAAATCCCAACCGCGCCGCCCAGGTCGCAAAGGATTTGATCGTCCAGGATAAGATCGACCTGATGCTGGTTGCCTCGACGCCCGAAACCACGAACCCAGTTTCAACGCAATGCGAGATCGAGGAAGTTCCCTGCATCTCGACGGTGGCGCCATGGCAGCCCTGGTTCATCGGCCGCCAGGCCGATCCGGCCGGTGGACCTCCGGCATGGAAGAATTTCAATTACAGCTACCACTTCTTCTGGGGGCTCGAAGACGTTATCGCGGTCTTTACCAACATGTGGAGCCAGGTGCCGACCAATAAATCAGTCGGCGGTCTGTTTCCCAACGACGGCGACGGCAATGCCTGGGGCGACAAGCAGGTCGGATTCCCGCCGGTACTGGAGAAAGCCGGTTACAAGCTCGCCGATCCCGGCCGCTACCAGAATCTCACCGACAACTTCTCGGCGCAGATCAGCGCGTTCAAGAACGCCAACGCCGAGATCATCACCGGCGTCGTGTTGCCGCCCGACTTCACGACATTCTGGAAGCAGGCGCTGCGGCAAGGCTTCAAACCGAAGGTCGCCTCGATCGGAAAGGCGATCCTGTTCCCGGTCGCGGTCGAGGCGCTCGGCAAGGACGGCAACAACCTTTCATCGGAAGTGTGGTGGTCGCCGAACCATCCGTTCAAATCGTCACTCACCGGCATGAGTGCGAAAGATCTCGCCGCCAGCTATGAGGCTGCGACCAAGAAACAATGGACGCAGCCGATCGGCTTCGTGCATGCGCTGTTCGAGGTCGCCGTCGATGCGCTGAAGCGTGCGCCGCAGCGCGATGCCAAAGCCATGGTCGCTGCGATCGCCGCGACCAATCTCGATACCGTGGTCGGCAAGGTACAGTGGAACGGAGCGAACCTGCCACCATTCGCCGCAAAAAACGTCGCAAAGACACCGCTGGTCGGCGGCCAATGGCGCGTGAAGGACGGTAATAAATACGACATCGTCATCACCGACAACAGGACTGCGCCAAACATTCCGGCCGGCGGCAAAATGGAGGTGATCGGTTGAAAGCAGGACGAAGCGAGCGGAGCATGCTCGGCGCAGGTTTGCGATTACATTTCGATTCGTCCGTCGTGTTGTTAAACTCAAGCGCATGCTGAAGATTAAAGGCCTGCGCAAGAGCTTCGGTTCGGTCATCGCGGCGGACGATATCGATCTGTCGGTCGCGCAGGGCGAGGCGCTTGGGATCATTGGCCCGAATGGCGCCGGCAAGACGACGCTTTTCAACCTGATCGCCGGCGGTCTCGCACCCGATGCGGGCGAAATCCACCTGAACGGTCGTGATATTACCGTGGCCAGGCCGCATGAGCGCTGCATCGCCGGAATCGGGTGCTCACATCAGATCCCTCGGCCGTTCGAGAATCTCACGGTGTTCGAGAATCTGCTGGTCGCTGCTGTGCATGGCGGGGGCTTGACGGAGCGCGCCGCCGCCGCGCCCTGTGCGGAAATTCTTGAACGCTTGCATCTGCTCAAACGCGCCAACACGCTTGCCGGTGCACTGACATTGCTCGAACGCAAGCGGCTGGAGATGGCGCGCGCGCTCGCAACCAACCCCCATTTGTTGCTGCTCGATGAGATCGCAGGGGGACTAACCGAGGGGGAGTGCCTCGAACTTGTCGAGACCATCAAGCAAGTCCATGCCGCGGGAATGACCATTATCTGGATCGAGCATATCGTGCACGCGCTGGTGGCGGTGGTCGGAAAGCTGAGCGTATTGAATTTCGGAAAGAAAGTCGCCGAGGGCGATCCGCTGGAGGTGATGGCTTCCGCGGAGGTTCGGCAATTCTATATCGGTCTGTTGGCGTGAGACATCCAATGCTCGAGACCCGCGGCCTTACCGCTTACTACGGAGACTTCCAGGCGCTGTACGGGATCGACACTGTGATCGGCCGAGGCGAGACGATTGCGATCATCGGCGCCAACGCAGCGGGCAAGTCCTCCTACCTCAAGGCCATCACCGGCCTGATCCGCGCCGAGCCCGATAGCGTGCGGTTCGAGGACAGGCCCATCGGCGCGCTTGGCGCGGCAAATATTCTCAAGCTCGGGATCGCGATGGTGCCGGAGGGGAGGCGGCTGTTCTCCTCGCTGACGGTTGAGGAGAACCTGCTGATCGGAAGCTACGGCCGGCATGTGGTCGGGATATGGTCGCTGGATAGCATCTATGGGCTGTTCCCGGTGCTAAAAGAACGCCGGGCCGCGCCGAGCCACACGCTGTCCGGCGGAGAGCAACAGATGGCCGCGATCGGGCGCGCGTTGATGTCAAACCCGCGCGTGCTGTTATGCGACGAGATAAGTCTCGGCTTGGCGCCGATTGTAATCCGAAATATCTACGATGCGATGCCGCGGATCAAACAGAATGGCACCAGCATCGTGCTCGTCGAGCAGGACATCGCGCAGGCGATGAAGGTCGCCGACCGTGTCTATTGTTTCCAGGAGGGTAGGGTGTCGCTGTCAGGGCGGCCAACGGAACTAACACGCGAACAGGTTCACCTTGCCTATTTCGGACGTTGAGCATGCTCGATTGGCTCGACACGATCATCCAGGGCGTTCTGCTTGGCGGCCTGTATGCGCTGTTCGCCGCCGGCCTGTCGCTGATCTTCGGCATCATGCGGCTGGTCAATCTCGCCCATGGCGATCTGATCGTGCTGGCGGCGTTCGTGATCCTCGCGCTGGCGACGTGGTTCGGCTTCGATCCATTTCTCGCGGCTCTGCTCGCAATGCCGGCGATGTTCGCCGCGGGTTTTGCCTTGCAGCATGTGCTGCTGAACAGAACGTTGGGACGTGATCTTTTGCCGCCGCTGCTGGTGACCTTCGCGCTGTCCATCATCATTCAAAACGGGCTGCTCGAGGCCTTTACCGCCGACAGCCGCCGGCTGCGGCTCGGCGCGATCGAGACCGCTTCAATTCATCTCGGCGGCAATCTGGCGATCGGCGTGATGCCGCTGCTTACGCTTGGCTCTGCGATCGCGGTGATCCTGCTGCTCAATCTGTTGTTTTATCGCACTGCGCTCGGGCGGGCATTTCGCGCCACCTCCGACGATCTCGAAATCGCGCAGTTGATGGGCATCGACCATCATCGAATCTACTCGATCGCCATGGGGATCGCGATGGTGGTGGTGACGATTGCAGCGCTGTATCTTGGCATCCGCGCCAATTTCGATCCGACCATCGGTCCGGCGCGGCTGATCTACGCGTTCGAGGCCGTGATCATCGGCGGCCTCGGGAGTCTGTGGGGCACGCTCGCGGGTGGCATCATTATCGGCCTGGCGCAGACCGTCGGCGCCAAGCTGAACCCGGAATGGCAGATATTGGCGGGTCACATCGCCTTTCTGTTCGTGGTGGTGCTGCGGCCACGCGGCCTGTTTCCTCGCGCGGTGGATTGAACGGTGATGGCGAGGGGTCACGGGAACCAATTGATGGAGCCGACACGATATCATACCGAAACGAAAACCCGCGCGTCTTCGGTCTTGGCGCTCGCCGGCGTCGTCCTTGTCCTGATCTTTGCCGCTCTGCCGGCCTTTGCCGGCCGCGGACTGATTCAGGATCTGATTTTCGTCTTCTATATGCTCGCGCTGGCACAGTGCTGGAATATGCTTGCGGGGTATGCCGGGCTCGTCTCGGTCGGGCAGCAGGCATTTGTCGGTCTCGGCGGCTATCTGCTGTTTGCACTTACGATCGGCGCCGATATCGATCCAATCGCAGCGGTGGTGCTGTCGGGGCTGATCGCCGCGGCATTCGCAGTGCCGACGGCGTTTGTGGTATTCCGCCTTCGCGGTCCCTATTTTGCGATTGGAAGTTGGGTCGTTGCCGAGGTGTATCGGCTTGTGTTCGCACAATTCAAGCAACTCGGTGGAGGCACTGGGACGTCGCTGCCGCCATCGGCCACCAACGAGATTTTCGGCATCGAATGGGTCAAGGTGATGTTCGAAGTGCGCTCGCCGGCCGCACGCGACATTATTACCTACTGGATCGCACTTGCGCTGGCGGCTGGAGCGCCGTTGCTGGTCTATCTTGTGTTGCGATCGCGCTACGGCCTTGCGCTTTTCGCCATCCGCGATTCCGAAGCGACCGCCGAAACTTCCGGCGTCGATAGCTTCCGCACCAAGCTCGGCGTTTACGTGCTGGTCGCGGCCGCGACCGGGATGATCGGTGCGCTGATCTATTTGCAGAAGGCGCGTATCTCGCCGGACGCCGCGTTTTCGGTGCTGGACTGGAGCGCCTACGTGATTTTTATCGTCATCATCGGCGGGGTCGGCACGATCGAAGGTCCAATCATCGGCGTGATGGTGTTCTACACGATGCAGCACTACCTTGCGGACTTTGGCACCTGGTATCTGATTTTGCTCGGTGCACTTGCGATTGTGATCATGTTGTTCGCCCCGAAGGGGATTTGGGGATATGTCGCGCAACGCTACCACATTGCGCTATTTCCCGTGCGAAGAATGTTGGTGCGACCAAACGAGTGAAATGAACGTCATGATCACCTAGGATTAGGCAGGGCTTGGCGAGGAGGCAGTTCGCCCGCTAAAGAGCGTCGTTCCGATAAAGCGTATCCACGGTGATTGCGCCAACCGCACGCGAGACACAGGGACAGATCCTGCCGTTCGACTTCTTCTGTTGATCGCTAAAGAAGACATCGCGATGATCGATCTGGCCATCCACGGAAACGACATCGATCGCGCAGACACCGCATTCGCCGCGCTGGCAGTCCGACATGACTTCGTATCCAGCCTCATTGAGTGCGGCGAGCATCGATTTGCTTTCGGAAACCACGATCTCGAGGCCGGAATTATCTATCCGGACCCGAAACGCTTCCGTCGGCAAAAGACCGCTCGAGCCAAATGTCTCGTATCGCAAGTCGGTTGGCACGCGTCCGGCTGCCGCCCAACTGCGCCGGGCCGCTTCGAGAAGGCGCATCGGGCCGCATATGATCACCAACGCATCCGCCGGCAGACGACCGAAAGTGTCGTCCAGATTGATCCGCTTGCCTTCGTCACTGGCGTGGATAGTGAGACGATCTCCCAGCGAACCGGACAGTTCGTCGAGAAACGCGGCATCGTGCCGTGATTTGACCGCGTAGTGCAGTTCTACTTCGGCGTTTCTGCGCGTCAACGCACTCGAAATGCCGATGATCGGCGTAATGCCGATTCCGCCCGCGATCAGGCAAAAGGACTTTCGCGACCAGTCGATTTCGAACAGCGAAGCCGGGTTCGATACCTCGATGGTCGCGCCTGGCCTGAGCGACCACATATGGAGCGAGCCGCCGCGACTGTCGGGCGCACGCCGAACGGCAATCCGGTATCGATCGGGAGCGATGTCGCCGACCAGCGAATAGCAGCGGGTTTCCGGCCGTCCGTCGATCAACACCGCAACATTCACGTGACTGCCGATAGCGTAATTTTCGATGCCGAACCCTTCCGGCCGCAGCACGATTTCACGAATCGCGGGCGTTACGTCGCGTATCGCGTCCACCGTGCACTTCGTCCATTTAAGTTCAAATCGCATGAAGTCCTCAAACGTTCATTCGGCGACAGGAGAACGGATCAGCGCCAACGCCGGCAACAGATCGAGATGCGTTCGATTGCGCAGCGCTAGCCGCAAGTTTCGAGCGGCAAGGCGCGCATGCTCGCGCATCACCGCTTCCGCCCGTGCCCCTTCTCGATTTTCAATCGCGTCAAGTACAATGCGGTGATGGTCCTGCGCGATGATCAGGATCTGATGCGCTTCCGGCAGCACCGATTGTGCCATCACGAACCCGCTGGGTGATGCGAACGGTAACGCGGAGGCGCGGTCGATTTGCCGGATCAGCGGGCCACTGTGAGACAATTCCGTAAGCAGTGCATGAAAGCGGGCGTTCATCGTGACGTAGGACGAGAACGCTTCCACCGAGATCGAATCCTGCGCGACCAGTCTGTCCAGTTCCGCCAGGGCCTCTTTCAACGGCTCAAGATCGCGCGCGGACACGCCTCGCTCGGAAGCGAATCTGGCTGCAAGACCTTCAAGCACCCCGCGCAACTCGATGGAGTCGAGGATGTCACGTTCGGTGAAGGCCTTCACCATGAACCCGCCGGAAGGAATTGCTTCCAGCAGGCCTTCCTCCTCGAGCCGGACCAGCGCCATGCGCACCGGTGTTCGCGAGACGCCGGTGGTTTCGACCGCCCACAGTTCCGAAATTCGCTCGCCTGGCCGCAGCCGGCCGGAAAGGATCAGATCCCGCAGCGCGAGCTGGGCGCGCACGGTGTGAGATACGGAGCGATCGGGATCACGTTCTCTGGACATCTCACTCCGCCGCGTGCATCCGTGAAGGTGCGATTTCCCGGGCAACCATGCGGTCGATCACGCGTCGCGCCCACATCGCGCCGGCATCGATGTTGAGATTATAGAACGCGCGATCCGGGTTTTCGGTGATCGCCCGCTGTTGCGCTTCGAGAATGATCTCGTCTTCGCGGAAAATGCCGGCGACCCCTTCGCGGATTTCGGTGGTGAGTTTCTGTTCGGTCAAATGATGATTGCGCACGAAAGCCCAGAAATAATGACAGGTCGTTTCGGTTTCCGGCGTCATGGTGTTGAGCACGAAGCCATTGACGCCCTGCGAGCGGTCGCCCTCCGGCGCCCCTGTGTTGGCCGGAGCCACCCCAACATCGATATTGACGGTTCCGGGCGCCTCGAACCGAATGATCTGCCAGCGATCGACCAGTCCCGGCTTTTGCAATTGCTTGGCCCAGAACGGCGGCGCTTCGATGCCGCGCATCCAGCGCGTCACGGTCACGGTCTTGTCGCCGTGAGTCACATCAAACGGTGCTTCCGTGACGGCTGCATTGCCGATGCTCCCGCCATGCACGAACGTCTCATGCGTCAGGTCCATCAGATTATCGACGACCAGCCGGTAATCGCATTTGACGTGAATTGTCTTGCCGTCTCCGGCCCAGGCTGGATCGTCGTTCCAGTGCATGTCAGGAACGAGCGCGGGGTCGGCTATCGCGGGATCGCCCATCCACAACCAGATGAACCGGTGACGCTCGACTATCGGATAAGCGCGCACGCACGCCGACGGGTTGATGGTTTCCTGCGACGGCATGAAGGTGCAACGGCCGGACGCATTGTATTTCAGGCCGTGATAGCCGCACACCACGCTATCGCCTTCGAGCCGCCCCTTCGAAAGCGGCACCAGCCGATGCCAGCAGGCATCCTCCAGCGCGGTCACTTGTCCGTCGGCTTGCCGGTACATGACGATGTGCTTGCCGCAGATCGTCCGAGGAAACAGCGCGTGTTTGATATCGACATCCCACGCCGCGGCGTACCAGGCATTCATCGGGAACGATGGGATCATGACAAATACTTCTCGATAACGCCTCTAGTGGGATCCAATATGTATACATTATTGGCTTAGATTTGCAATAGCTCCCGTGTTTATGCCAATAATGTGGTATTCCTGTATACACATGTAGGTTTGTGAGCGATTACCTGGGCTATTGCATTGGCGGAGGCCTTGGTGTTGCCCTGTGCGGTGGCGGCCGTTCTGGGCTGATCGTTAATCGATTTCAAAAAGCGTTTTCGCTGTTTGGTGCAGACAATCGCCAGGTCCGTGGGCCTCAATCAAGTAGTTGTCGCAGATCACCGCGAACAGCGACGGGGTTTCATATCCGGGATGCACGGCAAGACACATGCCTTGCTGCAGCGTCATATCATCGTCCTGACGGATCAGGGGACGCTCGACCATGTCGTAGCCTTGGCCATGTGCATAGAGGCGGGTTTCCGCCGGCATGCCGTTCCTCGTCATGTAGGCGTTGTGTTTCGCGAAGATCTCCTTCGCAGAAACCCCGGGCTTCATGATGCTCAGTGAATAGCCCTGCGCGGCCCGGACGGCCGCAAATGCATCTGTTAGCTCCGAGGTAGCTTTGCCAAGCACGATCGTGCGCGCGATTTCCGTATAGAAACCGCCAGGGCCATTGATCTCGATCAGCAGCGAGAGGTGATCGCCCCTTTGCAGCGTTCGGCCCTGCATGTAGCGCGGGACGAAGGGCGAGCGTATCCCGAGCGGGGACGAGCCGCCGAGGAAGATGCCCTGTTCGCTGCCGAGGATCTGGCCCTTGCGTTGGGCGATCGAGGTGACGTCGATGTCTCGCAGGCCCGGACGAATCTCCTTGAGGACTTCCGCGAAGACCTCGTCCTGCACCCGGGCGGTTCGCCGGATCAGCGCGATTTCCTCGTCGCTCTTGATCGCCTTGATGGCGTCGATGTCAGCAGTGACATCGACGAATGCTGTCGCGGGGAGCTGTTCCTTCAGTGCAGAGACAAAGGCGTAAGGCAGCGTCCCGGGGGTAACGAGGCCAATGGCGCGTTTCGCGTTGCGGCGGAGGGCTTCGATCGCTAGTTGCACATCATCCTGGTCCGTATACGCGATGGATGTGAATGACGGTGTATGCAGCATTTCGCCGACACCGCGATGCAGCGTTTCGTCGGCGGTGTATGTCCGCCGCACATTCGAGGGGCCCATCTCGACCAGGGTCATCGGGGCGTCGGCGTGGAAGACGACAGTACGCGGGTAGCCATTGTTGGCCGGAAGATCGGTAAACCATTTCACATAGCCGCCGAGCCAGTCGTTGGTGTTCTGCATCACGATGGCGTCGACGCCGCGCTCCTGCATGACGCGGCGAACCGCGGCCCAGCGCCGCATCAGTTCAGCGTCGGAAATCCGGGTCAGGATCCGGCTTGCGGGATCTACGGTGTTGCTCATGGCTGGGTCTCCGCCGTTGCAGCGCGCGAACGGTCCACCTTGTTGATCATCTCGTCGGTTTGACCGGACCGGAAGGCGCGCATGTTTCGGATGATCAGGGGCATCGCCATCTGCGCATATTCCTCGAACAGGCCGCCGATATGCGGCGCGATGAAGACATGGGGCATCTCCCACAGCAGGCTTGCGGCCGGCAGCGGCTCGGTGGCGAAAACGTCGAGGCCCGCGCCGGCGATGCGGCGCTGCTCCAGCGCCTCGATCAAGGCCGCTTCATCGACGGTTTCACCGCGCCCGACATTGATGAAATAGGCGCGCGGCCTCATCGCGGCAAAAACCTTGCGCCCGATCAGGTTCAGGTTTACGGCATCGGCCGGCAGCACGTTGACGAGATAGTCCGCATCGGCCGCGACCTTCGTCAGTTCCTGTCGCGGCAGCACCACGTCGAAGCCGTCCACGTCGCGCGGCGTCCCGCTGATCCCAACCACGCGCATGCCGAGCGCCTGCAGCGCGGCTCCGATTGCCGAGCCGGCGACGCCGGTGCCGATCACCGCGGCGGTCTTGCCCGCCAGCAGCGGCCATGGTCGCCGCTCCCAGCGACGAGCAGTCTTGTCGGCCACCAGACGGTTGCTGTCATGACTGACCGAGAGCATCAGATGCAGAACGGTCTCGCGCATCGCCGGCCCGTGCATTCCGCGGCCGCTGGTGAGAATCACTCCGGCGGGCAGGGTCTTGCTGCGCAGGAAATGGTCGACGCCGGTCGCCAGCGACTGCACCCACTTCAGCCCCGGCATGCGCGTGAATAGCGCATCGGTGACGCCCATGCCAAACGCGATCAGTACGTCCACCTCCGCAAAATTGACGGTGGCAACGTTCGCCGAGTTCGCAACCTGAATCTCGAGATCGTGGAATTCGCTGCGCAGCGCGTCGCGATAGACCTCGGCGTAGGTTTCCAGGACAAGGACATTGGTCATCGGATCATCCATACAGCAGCTTTGGCAGCCACAGCGCGAGGCGGGGGAACAGGAACAGAATGATGATCAGCAGTAGCGGCGCGATCAAAAACGGGATGATCCCGCGATAGATACTGGTGATCCTTACGTCGGGGGCCTGGGCCTGGATGACGAAAAGGTTCATTCCGACCGGCGGATGTATCAATCCGACTTCGACGACGATGACCACCAGAATGGAGAACCAGATCGGATCGTAGCCGAATTTGACGACCAGCGGCAGGAACACCGGGACGGTGATCAGCACCATGCCGATGCCTTCGAGAAAGCACCCCATCACGATGTAGGCCAGCACGATCATCACCATCACGACCGGTGCCGAAAGGTTGAGGGCGCTGGCGCCGTCTGCAAGCATGGTGGGAAACTGGGTCTGCACCATGAACGATGAGAAGATGTTTGCGCCGATGATGATGACGAACAGCATGCAGCTGGTCCGGATCGATGTTTCGATCGAGCGCCACAGCGTCGCCCAGGTCAGCCGGCGACCGAGAGCTCCGAGCAGGATGCTGCCGAACGCTCCGACCGCCGCCGCTTCGGTTGGGCTGAAGATGCCGGCATAGATTCCGCCAATGGTGACGATGAAGAGCAGGATGAATTGCCACGGGCCTGCCAGCGCCTTCAGCCGCTCGCGCGCCGATGCCCGCTCCATGCGTGGCGCATAATGCGGATAGGCGATGGCGATGCCGACCGCGACTGCCATATAGAGCGCGGTCAGGATCAGGCCGGGAAACAACGCTGCGGCGAAGAGTTTTGGAACCGATTGCTCGGCGATCGAGGCGTAGATAACAAGGATGATCGACGGCGGAATCAGAATTCCGATGCTGCCGCCGGCCGCCAGCGATCCGGTCGCCAGCCTGTCGTCATATCCGGCCTTGCGCATTTCCGGCAGCGCGATCCTGGTCATGGTCGCGGCGGTGACGATCGATGATCCGCACACCGCGCCAAAGCAGGCGGAGGCAGCGATGGTTGCAATCGCAAGGCCGCCGCGTACACCGGATAGGAGCAGGCGCGCCGCATTGAAGAGGTCGGCCGACAGCCGCGTATTCGAGGCCACCTCGCCGAGCAACACGAACAGCGGAATGACGGAGAGGGTGTAGGCGGATGAGACATCGAAAGCGGAGGTTCCGGTGAGCGTCAACGCGCTCTGCAGCCCGGACAGAATATAGTTGCCGGCAAAGCCGACCAGGGCGAGCGCCGCCCAGACAGGAATGCGAACGAACAGAAGAACCAGCAGGGTCAGAATGCCGAGGGCGCCAACAATACCGGGACTCACAATTGTCTCCGTAGCTGGCGCAGCGAAATATGGGCAGCGGCGGCGATGGCGCAGGCGAGCGTGCCCGTGAGGCCCGCCAGCGCGAACAACCAGAGCACATAGAGCGGAATGCCCAATTCAAGCTTGCGATCGCCATACTGGAACGCCTGCATCGCAGGCTCCAGCATTCCCCACAGGAACAGCAGCAGACACATCACCGAAACGATATCGGCGATTAAGGCGAGCAAGCGCAGGATGCGCGGGCTTACCAGCGAATCGATGACGTCGATGACGATGTTGCGCCGTTCCAGGAAGACACTTGAAATGCCATGGAAGACGTAGATCACAAGCATGCTCTCGACGAGGTCGTAGGAAAACCGCAATGGCTTGTTGAACGCGTAACGGAAGAACACGTCGAGCGCGGTGCCTGTCATCATGGTCACCAGGGCGACGGCAGCAAGCCGAAGCTGCGCGGTCCGCAGCCGCTGGATTAAGTCCGGCGGCTGCGGTGGCGGGGATACTTGTTGATTCATGTCGCGGCGTTTCCTCGATACGTCGTGGGCTGGCTTTGTCCGGAAGGCACCGGTGGCGGTTCCTCCGTTTCGCGGCGCTACTTCAGATAGGCTTCGAAGAATTTACGGCCGGGTTTGCCCTGGCCCTCGATCTCGCCGATCGCAGTTTCAACTTGAGGCTCGAACGTGGCCTTCATCAATTCGAGCTGGTCCTTGGCAAGCGTCGATACCTGCGTTCCCTTCGCCAGCATCGCCGTCTTTCCCTCTTGCTCGGCTTCGTCCCACGAAGCGCCGAATTTGGCCGCGGCGTCAGGCCCGGTTGTCTTGTCGATCAGAGCCTTGAGATCGTCGGCAAGCGAGGCGTATTTCGCCGGATTCATGACGACGGCGAAGGTTGCCGCGCTGACGCCAGGCTCCAGCGTGTATTTGGCAACGGTTGCGATATCGAAGCTCGCCGCGCCCTCATAGGGGAAAGTTGCCGCGTCGATAATGCCCTTCGCCAGCCCGTCCTGGGTTTCTTGCGGCGGCACCAGCAACGGCACTGCACCAAGGCTGTCGATGATGTTCTTGAATTGCACGCCGGCGTAGCGGATCCGCTTTCCCTTGAAGTCGGCGATGGTTCGGATCGGCGTCTTGCTGTGAAACATCAGCGGCGGGGTGACGGCCATCCACAGGATGCGGATACCCTCGTGCTCCTTTGACAGATATTCCGGCGCAAGCTCACTGAGCCGGCGGGAAGTGACCGCGCTGGTATTGCCGGGCGAAGGCGAGATGAACGGGAGACTGGCGAGCTCGGTCACGGCATAGCGGCCCGGCGTCGCGCCGTGCAGGCTGATGGCGATGTCGACGACGCCGTTGCGCGCCGCGTCGAATTGTCGATTGGGCCCGCCGCCGAGCTGGCCTGCGGGATAGATCCGCAGCTTCAGCCGTCCTGCCGACTGTTTCTCAATTTCATCGCTCCACGCCACCATCGCTTTCTGGAACGTGTGATTTGGCGGCAGGAAGTGCGACACCTTCAGCTCGGCAGTCTGCGCGGACGCAGAGCGAGATGTCATTATCGCGCCGGCAGCGGTGAGCGCGAATGTTCGGCGGGACATTCTCATCGTCAGGGTTTCCTCCAGGGATTGTTGAAGTCCTTCCGGTCTTTTGCCGGCTGCGGACGGTTGCTGATCGTCTAAAGGCTCAGGATGCTTGATGCGTTGTTGAAGGCGATGTCGGCGCGAACGTCGTCGGGCAGGGCGACATGATCCATGAAGTGGCCGGCCTCCTCCAGCGACTCGAACGGGTAGTCGCCTGAGAACATCACGCGATCGCGGCCCAGCGCCGCTATCGCGCAATTCAGGGGCTCGGCGGAAAACATGCCCGATGTCGTCACCACGATGTTGGACTTGATGTAGCTGGAAGGCGGTCGCGGAAGCTCGACGCCGTAGAGTTTGGCGCGGCTGTCGAAGCGCCACAGCAGATAGGGCAGCGTCTCGCCAAGGTGGCCAAGAATAACTCTGGCATCCGGGAACCGTGCGAAAATGCCGCCGAAAACCAGGCGCAGGGCATGCGACCCGGTTTCAAATCCCCATTCCCAGGTCGCCCGCCGCAGCGCCGGGTGTCCGTCGAGCACCGGGCTCGGCGTCACCGGATCGGCCGGATGAATGTAGATCGGGGCGCTCAACGCTGCGGCACGTTCCCAGAACGGCGCCAGCGCGGGGTGGTCGAGATATTGGCCGTTGGTGTGACCGTTAATCATCGCGCCGCAGAAACCGAGGTCGCGCATGCAGCGCTCCAGCTCGTTGGCGGCGGCTGTGGGATCCTGCATCGCGAGGTGGCCGAACCCGGCGTAGCGGTCCGGACGCTTCTGCAGCTCGCGGGCGAGATGGTCATTGGCCGCGGCGGCCATCCTGACCGCAACTGCGGCATCGGGTTCACTCTGCACGCCCGGGCCGGCCAGCGACAGCACCGCTCGCGCGACGCCGGCCCGATCCATCGCCTCGATCCGATCGTCGCCAAAGTCGGACAGCCGCGCGGTGATGCGCTGCAACACATCGGACGCCACGTCGCCAACCGTGGTCGCCCAATATTTCTCGAAGCCCGGACAAAGGAAATGCTCCTCGAGTGCAATCTTGCGAACCAACAGGTCTCTCCTCATTTGGCCCGGACGCCGCCGCTCGACGACAACTTTCGCGATTGGCGGGTGAGTTCACTGCCGGCCCGACAGCTGCCTTGGCGGCCTGGACTAGTGATAGGAAAAAGCAGATCTGGTCGATACGCCAGCTCGAACAGGTGTCGACATCGATTTCCTCCGGGTTGTCTTATTGTACCGTATTGTGGTACACAGTGTATCAATAAGCGAGCACCCCGACAAGAGAGCCCACATGCATTGCAAAAAATGTTTGGAGCCCAAGTGAAGATCGTCGACACCAACGAAAAGAGCCAGGTCCAGGTGATTGCGCGGGCTGCCGCCATCCTGCGGGCGCTGGAGAATGAAAATGCCGGCCTCAGTCTGGGGCAGATCGCACAACGCGTTGATCTCGCGCGCTCGACCGTGCAGCGCATCATCGCCGCGCTGGAAGTTGAAAAGCTCGTCATCGCCGCATCGCCGAACGGAAAGATGCGACTTGGACCCACCATACTCCGCCTTGCCGCGTCCGTCCGCACCGACTTCGCCTCGTTGGCGCGGCCATTTCTGGTCGCGTTGTCGAAGGAACTTGGAGAAACCGTGGATTTGTCCACGATCAAGAAAGATCAGGTTGTCTTCATCGATCAGGTCACCGGACCCCATCGCCTGCAGACCGTCTCTGTCGTCGGCGATGCCTATCCGCTGTACTGCACCGCGAACGGCAAGGCCTACCTGGCGCAAATCGACGACGCCGCCATCGTCGAACTGATCGGCCGGAAATATCCTCGCCGCACCAAGCACACCAAGACGACATTCGCCGACCTCGCCGTTGATCTGAAAACGGCGCGGCAGACCGGCGTGGCCGTCGATCTCGAGGAGCATTCCTCGGGCGTCTGTGCAACCGGAGTTGCGCTGCGCGATCCCGCGGGAAATTACGTGGCAATCTCCGTTCCGGTCCCCAGTCAGCGGTTCAAGGCAGAATACAAAACGATTGCGCGGCGGTTGCTGGAGACAAAGGGCGTTCTGGAAGGGCGGATCATTTCGCAAAACCTTTGATCCCAATTCTGCACTGCCCCGATCCTGCGGCGTCGCTAGAAGCATACGACCGCGGGCATCTTGCAAATCCGACCGATATACAATACACTGTGTACCACAATGCGGTACAAGGCGCGAATAACGACGCCGGACCGAGGAGGAAGCTCAAGTGATCAAAGTTCGCGGCATCGAATTTCAGGAAAACACCAACAACGAAATGGGGTTGGAGTTTTATAATCTGTCGCATCGGTTCGGATATCAGTCGCCAAACTGGCCCTATTTCGAAGACGTCAAAATCGAGCGCATCCATTACATGGCGAAGTCTGGCGTGCTGTCACAGCGCATCACGACGAGCATGCACAACACCACCCATATCGACGCGCCCGCGCATGTGGTGCAGGGCACGCCGTTCATCGACGAGGTGCCGTTGCCGCACTTCTTCGGGACGGGCATTGTGGTGTCGATCCCGAAGAAGAAGTGGGAGCCGATCACCTATGACGACTTGGAAAAGGCCGCCGGCAAGGCGGTGCGTCCCCACGACGTGGTGATCGTCAACACTGGCTATCACCACATCTACGAAGACAGCGAGGATTATTTCCTGCGTGCACCGGGCTTTGTGCCTTCGGCTGCCGACTGGTTCATCGAGAAGGAGGTCAAGGTCGTCGGTCACGACACCCAGGCCAACGATCATCCGCTGGCGACCGCGATTGGTCCGCACGGCATCGGCCCGATCATCCAGCACGTCGACCTCAAGAAGGAATATTACGAGTGGTCCGGCGGCCGTGACTGGAAGGACGATCATCCGGAGTGGGAGCCGGTGCATCGCCAGCTGTTCAAGGCCGGCATTCTCGGCATTGAAAACGTCGGTGGCGACCTCGACAAGGTCACAGGCAAGCGCGTGACCTTCGCGTTCTTCCCGTGGAACTGGGATCGCGGCGATGGCTGTATCATTCGTCTCGTCGCCATGATCGACAACAAGGGCGCTTATCGCATCGAGGCCGGGGAGGCATTCTGATGTTGGTCCGGCGATTCAACGAAGCCAAGGCCTATGAGGCGCCCAATCATCGCAACTACACTTCGCTGCGCCTGTTCGGCGTCGATGCCGGTGGCCCCAGCGGCTTTGTCGTCGGGTTGTCGTACTTCCTGCCCGGCGGCGGCGCCGGTCCCGACGCCTCACCGACCGAAAAGGTCTATGTGATCCTGTCCGGCGAACTCACGGTCATCGTCGACGGCAAGGAAACCGTCCTCAAGGCTAATGACAGCTGCTTCATCGGCATCAACGAAGCCCGCGAGATCATCAACCGCGGCAACGACGTGGTGACGATGTTGGTCGCCATGTCGACATCGAAGGCGGTGTCATGACGGAGTGGCTCAAGAACCCGCTGTCGCTGTTCGACGTCAAGGGCAAAAGCGCGGTGATCACCGGGGCTTCCGGCGCCTTCGGCGCGCTTGCGGCCCAGGTTCTGGCCGCCGCGGGCGCCAGGCTGGTCCTCGCGGCGGGCAATGCCAAGGAACTGGCGAAGTCGGCTTCCGATTGCCAGGCGCTGGGCGCAGAGGTTGAGACGGTCCTGTTGCGCCCGAGCTCCGAGGAAAATTGCGGTGCCATCATCGCCAAGGCAACCAAGCGTTTTGGCGGCGTCGATATTCTGGTCGTCGCGTCCGGCAAGAACGACGTTGCCAAGATCAATGACATGTCGCCGGCCCGCTTTCTCGACGTGATGGATGCTAACGTCACCCAGTCTTGGCTGATTGCGCGCGCAGCGGCGAAACAGATGAAGGAGCAGGGAGGGGGTGGCAAGATCGTGCTGATGTCGTCGGCCCGTGGGCTGCTGGGCCATCCCGCCGGCTACACCGCCTATTGTGCATCGAAGTCCGCGGTGGATGGCATGACCAAGGCGCTCGGTTGCGAGCTTGGCGAGACCGGCATCACGGTCAATGCCATTGCACCGACGGTGTTTCGCTCGCCGCTGACCGAGTGGATGTTCGAAGACAACGACCGCGCCAAGGACGTGCGCAAGGGGTTTCTCGCCCGGGTGCCGAAGGGCCGCCTCGGCGAACCCTCGGATCTCGCCGGACCGTTGTTGTTCCTGGCGTCGAAGGCGTCCGACTTCTACACCGGGCACATCCTCTATGCCGATGGCGGCTATACGGCGGGATGATGATGGCCAAGCCGATGAACATCGCTGTCGTCGGCGCCGGACTGATGGGGCATGGGATCGCCCAGGTGTTCGCCGTAGCCGGCCGGATTCCGGCGCTGGCCGCCGGAGCAGCAAGCTGCAATCCGATCAATCGTGACGCACCACTTGAAAAAGGCACGAATATCGCCCGCTGAGGAGCTTTAGACACAACGTGCGCGGTAAAGACGCACGCCCGAGGAAGACCATCAACAAGCCAACGGAGGATGAGATGACACAAAACACCACGCCGTCCCGGCGCAAGCTATTGACCACCGGATTGGGCGTGCTCGCGGCTCCCGCCATCCTGCGGGTTCTGCCGGCGAATGCCCAGGGGCGCACGCTCAGGATCGGGCACGTCAGCCCGCGCTCCGGGCCGCTCGCCGCCTTCGGCGAAGCCGATCCTTTTATCCTCGGCGAGATCCAGAGGCTGATCGGCAACGGCATCCAGAACAACGGCAAGACCTACAAGATCGAGATTATTTCCAAGGACAGTCAATCGAACCCGTCGCGTGCCTCGGAGGTCGCGTCCGAACTGATCCTGCGCGACAAGGTCGATCTTCTCGTCGCGACCTCCACGGCCGACACCACCAATCCGGTTGCGGACCAGGCGGAAGTCAACGAGGTGCCGTGCATCACCACGGACTGTCCGTGGCAGGCCTATTTTTTCGGCCGCAAGGGCGACCCGAAGAAGGGCTTCAACTGGACCTATCATTTCTTCTGGGGTTCGGAAGATCTGCTCGCCGCGTTCATCGCGTTGTGGGACAGCCTGCCGACCAACAAGGTGGTCGCCGGCATGTTCTCCAACGACGCCGACGGCAACGCCTTTGCCGACCCGAATATGGGCTTCCCGCCAGCATTGGCGCAGGCTGGCTACAAACTCATCAATCCGGGCTTCTATCAGCCGCTGTCGAACGACTTCACGGCACAGATTGCCGCCTTCAAGGCGGCCAATGTCGAGATCGTCACCGGCGTGTTCATTCCGCCAGACTTCGCCACCTTCTGGTCGCAGGCGTCGCAGCAGGGATTCAAGCCGAAGATCGTGACGGTCGCCAAGGCGCTGCTGTTCCCGTCCGCGGTTGCGGCGCTCGGGGGGCGCGGCAACGGCCTCACGACCGAAGTCTGGTGGTCGCCGTCGCACCCGTTCAAGTCTGGCCTGTCGGGACAAACTCCGAAGGAGATGACCGACGCCTATACGCAGGCCACCAAGCGGCCATGGACCCAGCCGATCGGCTTCAAGCATGCGCTGTTCGAGCTTGCGATCGACGTGTTCAAGCGCACGAAGAATCTTGAGGATCCCAAATCGATCCTCGAAGCGGTCAGGACCACCGACTATGTATCGATCGTCGGGCCGGTGAGGTGGTCGGGCCAGCCGGTGAAGAACGTTACGAAGACGCCGCTGGTCGCTGGCCAATGGCAGGGCAGCGGCGACAAGCTCGATCTTGTCATCACCACCAACAAGCCTGCGCCGAATATCCCCGTCGGCGGCACATTGCAGCCGCTGGCATAACGACGACAGCGAAAGGCCGGATGTCCTCGCTCCTCACCCTTGAGCGCATCTCGAAACGTTTCGGCGCGATCATCATCGCCGATTCGATCGATATGACGCTCAACAAGGGCGAGGCGCTGGGGCTGATCGGGCCGAATGGCGCCGGCAAGACGACGCTGTTCGGCATCGCGACCGGCACGATGTCTCCCAATTCCGGACGCGTGTTGCTCGACAATCGGGATATTACCGGGTTGAGGCCGGAGCAGCGCTGCCGGTTGGGAATCGCACGCTCATTCCAGGTGCCGCAGCCGTTTACAGGAATGACCGTCTTCGAAAATCTACTGGTGGCCGCCGCCTTCGGGCGCGACATGCGTGAGCGCGACGTCCATGCGCACTGCGTCGAACTGCTCGAGCAATGCGGACTGGCGGCGAAGGCGAACTGGCTCGCCGGCTCGCTGCCGCTGCTCGATCGCAAGCGTCTCGAACTGTCGCGGGCGCTTGCGACTAAGCCGCGGGTCCTGCTGCTCGACGAAGTGGCGGGCGGGTTGACCGAACATGAATGCGCCGTGCTGGTCGAATTGATCCGCGAGATCCGAAGGACCGGCGTGTCGATCATCTGGATCGAGCACATCGTGCATGCCCTGCTTTCGGTGGTCGACCGGCTGCTCGTGCTGCACGGCGGCTGCTTCATTGCACAGGGCGATCCGGCAGAGGTGATCAAGAGCCAGCCGGTGCGCGAGGTCTACATGGGAATTCCGGCCGATGCCTGATGCCCTTCTCGACATCGATGGCCTCGATGCCTTCTACGGCGACTTCCAGGCGCTGTTCGGCGTCTCGCTGCGGGTCGAGACCGGCGACGTGGTCGCCGTGATTGGCGCGAACGGTGCCGGCAAGAGCACGCTGCTGAAGAGCATCGTGGGGATGGCGCCGCCGTCGCGGCGCGGCAGGATCTGCTTTGCCGGCGAGGAGACATCGGCGCTGCCGTCGTTCGAGGTGGTGAAACGCGGCATCGCGATGGTGCCGGAAGGCCGCCGGCTGTTTCCTTCGCTCAGCGTCGAGGAGAACCTGCTGGTGGGCGGACAGCTGAAGCGATCCGGGCCGTGGACCTTGAAGCGGCTTTACGAGCTGTTTCCGATGCTCGGCGAACGGCGCCGGCAGACGCCGGCGTCACTCTCCGGCGGGCAGCAGCAGATGGTGGCGATCGGCCGAGCGCTGATGTCGAATCCTGCGCTATTGCTGTGCGATGAAATCAGTCTCGGCCTCGCACCGATCGTGGTGCGCGACATCTATACCCAGTTGTCCGCCATCGCCGGGGAGGGGGTCGCGCTGGTGATCGTCGAGCAGGACATCGCGCAGGCGCTGCAGGCGGCGCGGCATGTCTCCTGTCTGCAGGAAGGCCATGTCGCGCTCGCCGGATCATCAGCTACGATCACGCGCGAAGCGATTGCCACTGCGTATTTCGGCGTCTAGCAGTATGCAGTGGCTCAATATCGTGGTCCAAGGCGTGCTCACCGGCGGACTGTACGCCATGTTCGCGGCGGGGCTTTCGCTGATCTTCGGTGTGATGCGCCTAGTCAACATTGCGCACGGCGACCTCATCGTGCTCGCAGCCTATCTCGCCCTCGTGACCACAACCACGCTTGGCATCGATCCGCTGACGTCGCTTGTGATCGTCGTGCCGCTGATGGCAGCGATCGGCTACGCGCTGCAAAAATTTCTGCTGAATGCAACGCTCGGCGACGACCTGTTGCCGCCATTGCTGGTGACTTTCGGGATTTCGGTGATCATCCAGAACGGGCTTCTCGAGCTGTTTACCGCCGATAGCCAGAAGCTGCAGGCCGGGCCGATCGAGGTGCAGAGCCTGCATCTGACCAGCGAACTCGCCGTTGGCGTACTGCCGCTGCTGCAGTTCGGTCTCGCCGTCGCGGTCATCGGCGGCCTGCAGTTCGTTTTCTATCGCACAGCAATCGGCCGCGCGTTCCGCGCGACGTCCGATGATCCGGCGATGGCGCAGCTGATGGGCCTCGACAACCGTCACATCTTCGCGCTGGCGATGGCGCTCTCGCTTGCGGTCGTCGCTATTGCTGGGGTGTTGCTCGCCGTGCGCACCAATTTTGATCCGGCGATCGGTCCGGGGCGGCTGATCTTTGGGTTCGAGGCGGTGATCATCGGCGGCCTCGGTAGCCTTTGGGGCACGCTGATCGGCGGCATCGTGCTGGGTGTCGCGCAGGCGATCGGCGCCAATATCGATCCCGGCTGGCAATTGCTGGCCGGACATATCGCATTCCTGATCATCCTTGCGCTCAAGCCGAGCGGTCTGTTTCCCAAGGTCCAGCATTGATGAGTGCCACTCGATTTCAGATTGTGCGCTCGACCCGTTTCAGCCGTGTCGGCCTGCCGTTGCTTGGGATCGTCCTGGTCGGCCTTGCGCTGGCTCCGTACTGGGCCGGCCGCGCCGAACTGAGGCTGCTGGCGGAGATCTTCGCCTATCTGGCGCTGGCCAGCCTGTGGAATCTGCTTGCCGGCTATGCCGGCCTCGCTTCGATAGGGCAGCAGGCCTATGTCGGCCTCGGCGCCTATCTTTTGTTCGGCCTGGCGATTCTGGTCGGTGTCCATCCATTGCTCGCCATTCCGCTGGCCGGTCTGATCGCAGGCGTCATCGCGGTGCCGGTGGCATTGCTTATCTTTCGCCTGAAGGGCGCGTATTTCACGATCGGCACTTGGGTGGTGGCGGAAGTGTTTCGTCTGTTTGCATTTCAGGTCGCGGCGCTCGGCGGCGGCTCTGGAGTGAGTCTCCCGATCGGGGTGGTTACATCGATCGCGCCCGGCCGCGAGTTGCGCGAATTTGCGCTCTATTGGCTCTCGCTGGTCTTGCTGCTGGTCATCATGGCCGCGATCTTTGCGCTTCTGCGCTCACGATACGGCCTCGCGCTCACATCCGTGCGCGACAACGAGGTTGCCGCGCGCAGCAATGGCGTCGATGTCTGGCGCATCAAGCTGATGGTCTATTGCGCCTGCGCCTTCGGCACGGCGATGCTGGGAGCGCTGATCTTTCTGCAGAAGCTGCGGCTCTCGCCAGATACGGCGTTCAGCACCAACGACTGGACCGCCTTCATCATCTTCATCGTCGTCATCGGCGGCATAGGCACGATCGAGGGGCCGATTGTCGGAACGCTGGTCTTCTTCGTGCTGCGTCAGGCCTTCTCCGATCTCGGAAGCGTCTATCTCCTGATGCTGGGCGTCGTCGCTATCGTCATCATGATGCGGGCGCCACGCGGCTTGTGGGGACTCGTTGCAGCCCGGTTCGGCTGGAAGCTGTTCCCGCTCGAGCGACGGGTTCAATTCGTTCCATCTATTGCAAACAATTTGGAATTCCGATAATCAAAAAGCGCAACAAGATCTTCATCACCTGCACGGTGACGCGCGGCATTCACACGCCGACAATGTCTGATGCGTTGCCCTATACTCCTGACGATATTGCGACGCAGGCAATCGCAGCGGCTTAGACCGGAGCGTCCATCCTGCATCGGTTGCGCGCGACCCGCAAAACGGGAGTCCAACGCCGGCGCCGGATGTCTTCATGCACCGTCTGCCGCGCATCGAGCAATCAACTGAATTGCTGCGGAGTCATGGTTTCGGCTTCGGCGCCCTCATTTGACAGAAACTCGCCGAACGAGGCGTAGGTGATTTGGCCCGGTTTGCTGGCAGCTAGAGTGAGCAATTCTTTCGTGGATTTCACCGGCAGCTTGTTCGACGCGGTGACCAGGAGCGAGCGAGCAATGAAGGCGACCGGTGTGAAGTCCTTGATCGTGTCGAACGGCATGCTCTTCTTGATCGCCGGGTTGATCGTGAAGGTCGAGTTTCCAGAGTGCAACTGAGTGAAGGTCGCCATGTGTGTGCGCTCGGGTTTTCGTGTGCACTATGTGTGCACTGAAAATGCCGATGTGACGATTTGGCTTCCAAATGGGGGTGGATCTGATCCGGGAAAGACGAATATATGGAAGCTCGCTCAGGCGGGAGAAACACTCGCAGACTTCTTGTCGACCAGTCCAGTTCGGCAACTCTCGACGGCAGGGCTCTCCAGGTTCACGTAGGTTCAAATCTTGTCCCCACAAGGCCCTTCAGACTCTCGGAAGCGACCTCGCTTGTTGATCGTCGCTACAAGGGGTCATCATTTCGGCCGCCCGAGGCAAGCCGGGCTTTGCTGGTACCTGCCTTGATCGCCGCTCGTGACCCAATGCGGGCATTCCGGCGGCATCTGTTTAACGCAGGAACGTTTCGGCGCCGCAGAGGGTAGCTGCGTTGCCAAACAGTCAGCAGGCCGTCAGCGCAGGTTAGCGCGAAGCTCGCGCACGCCTCGTCCCAGGCGTTCGCGCAAGAGCGTTCGTAACGTTGCTCCGTCGACGTAACCGACCTCGGCGGCAATGGCGTCGAGGTCGAGGCCGCTGCCGTGGAGCAGAGATTGTGCGCGTGCGACACGGAGATCCTGGAAATAGGAAAGCGGCGATTTGCCTAGCACCGCTTCGCAGCGGCGTTGCAACGTGCGTGCGCTCGTCGCCAGCGCATCGGCGGCTTCCTGCAGTGAGAACCCTGTCTTGAGATGTTCGCGCGCCCACCGCTCGAAGCGCAGAATGAGTGGATCAGCCTGCGCCAAATGATTCGGAATAATATAGGGAGCTTGCGAAGAGCGAATGTCGGCGAGCAGGTAGCGTGAGACGACGGATGCCAGTTCCGGGCTGGCCTTGCGTATCAGCCAGAGCGCGAGATCGAGATGTCCCATCGCCGCGCCAGCCGTAACACCCACGTCTGATGGCACTAGCATCCGAGACTCATCGAGCAAGACATTCGGGTAGCGTTGCCGAAACAGCGGAGCGAGCCACCAGGTCGTTGTTGCTTCCTGATGATCGAGAAGTCCGGCTTCCGCCAGAAGGAACGTGCCGATACATGAAGCGGCGATAGAAGCGCCCTCGGCATGCCACTTCCGCAGCTGCATCTTGGCCTGAATGACATCCCGTCGTTCGAGAGCCGGGATCAACTGCTCCGGCCTCCCGGTATTAAGCGCCGGCACGATCACCCAGTCCGGCTTCAAATCTGGCGTTATGGCTTGCACGGGTATCACCAGTCCCTGGCCGGACCGGACCCTTCGCCGCACGCCTACAATCGACACGTCAAAACGGGGTGCCCCGCCCATTTGTAGAGCCGAGAATTTATTGGCGAGCGTGAACGCGTCGAGCGCCACGGTGAGCCCCGTGTCGAACAACCCTTCAAGAGCGAGTATCGCAATACGCATGGCGTAAATGGCCTCAAAATTGTCAGTTACGACGATACCTCTTTTGCGATCCACCGGCTAGATAATTCTCCGTCGAACATCGGAACGGAGACGAGCAAAAGAAATCAACAAAGACAATCATCTAGCTGATGAAACGAGGTTTTTTTCCCCTATGAGAGCCAAATCTAAAATGTCGTAAGTGACATTAAAGTTGGCTGATACGACACTACCAGCCTTTGGGCTCCCCAGCTAAATCAGCTTTCGTCAACGCAATGAACGTCAGACAAGGAGATCACTCGTGAAGATCATGGCCGTCGGAACCGTCAAATCCCTCACACCAGAACAGCGGCAGCAGCACATGCCGAGCGAAGTGCCTGCGACGCTTAAGCTCTATCTTGATGGCAAGATCGAGCAGTTCTGGTTTCGAGAGAAGGTCGGACCAATTTTTCTCATGACCGTCGAGTCGGTCGAACAGGCCAAAGCGGCGCTGGATACGCTGCCGCTCACGGCCGCGAACCTTATCACCTACGACCTGATGCCGGTTGGCCCGCTCGTCCCACTTGGCCTGCTGATCCAGGGCAAGTGACCAGGGCGTCGGCCAGGTTCTGGACTCGTAAGTTCTGAGCCATGCGCGTGTCGCCGCCAGGGTTACGGCGGCGACGACGTTGGCGGCGCGTCTGTCGAAGCGCGTGGCGATCTGCCTGACATGCTCGATCTCATTGAAGAGCCGCTCGATGAGATTGCGCTGATGATGGATCGCCTCTTCGACGAGCCGATTTAGAAAAAAGGATATCCCATGCAGGAACTCATCAAGTTGTCCATTGAAGCCCACGGCGGGCTCGATCGATGGAATCAGATACGCCAAATCTCCGCGACCTTTGCCCCCGGGGGCATTGGTTTGAAGCAGAGGGGCCAAGAAGCCTTTACGCGGATGCCAACGCGGGTGACCGTGGATACGCGTGAGCAAAAAACGATTTTTGGACCGTTCCTGGCTCCCGGGCAGTGCGGCATTTTCGAGCCAAATCGCACAGCCGTTGAGACTGTCGATGGCACCGTTCTGGAAGAACTGAAAGATCCACGGCACTCCTTCAAGAGCATGCCCGCTGGGACGCCGTGGAGCGCGACCCAACTGGCTTACTTCGCCGGTTACGCGATGTGGATGTACCTCACCGTGCCGTTCTCTCTTTTAAGAGATGGGATTGAATGTGAGGAAGTCGAGCCGTGGGTGGAAGACGGCGAAACGTGGCGCGCATTGAAAGTCACCTTCCCGAAGTCCTACGTCACGCATTCCACAGAGCAGACCATTTATTTTGACGACAAGGGGCTGATCCGTAGGCATGACTACACGGCTGAAGTTTCCGGCGATGTGCAGGTCGCGCACTATCTCTACGATCACCAAAAGTTCGATGGGATCATGTTTCCCACCAGGCGCCGTGTTTATCCTCGTGGCCCCGACCTGAAGCCGCAAAAAGACTTCGTGGTCATTTCGGCTGATCTAAGCGACTTCAAACTCTCGCGCGCGACTCCTTAGAGTTCGCCGAATTGCAATCAACACGATCGCCATGCCGGACGGCGAATTTACGCCCGACGAAGCTGCTTATTGGAGATCTCACCATGACCGAACAGCCGCTTGAAAAGAACGCTGTCAGTGCGACCGGTCGCCAGATGGCATATCACGAGCGTGGCACTGGCGCTCCGATCTTGTTCCTCCACGGCAATCCTGCGCATCACGTATCCGCTGAGGGAGTTTCGAATTGAGCTTGGCCCCAATGACCATCCTGACAATTGGGACGCCGGACGGATTCACGGTTTCGTTCAACCTCACCGAGGAACTTTCGCGTGAACTCGGCGAGGCAAACTTAAAAGGCTACGGTCATCATGCCAGAACGCAAACGCACTGACCGGAGATTCTCGAGAATCGCAGGTCGTCGTTCAGTCCAGCGCCGCGATACATTCCTAAGCCCGCATGGGAGATTGCAAATGAAGTTCGACTTCGAAAGCCTCAATGAGGATATGCGGTACAAGCTGATGCTGGCGACGGTGTTGCCGCGGCCGATCGCGTGGGTGACCTCCCAGGACAGGAATGGACTGCTCAACGCCGCACCGTTTTCCTTCTTCAACGTGTTCGGTACGGCGCCTGCAACGGTCGGGATAGGCGTGGGCCGGAACTCTCCTACGCAGCCCAAGGACACGTGTCTCAACATCCGCGCGACGGAGGAATTCGTGGTCAATCTCGTTCCGTTCTCCGCGGCGGAAAAGATGCGGGCGAGTTCTATGCCGTTTCCGTCGCATGTAAGCGAGGTCGCGGCCATCGAGCTTCAGACATCGCCGAGTGAACGGGTGGCTCCGCCTAGGATCACTGAAAGCCCGGCCTCCTTCGAATGCAAGTTCATGCAGGAAATCAGGCTCGGAAATTTCAGCCTGATCCTCGGCCGCATTGTCATGCTGCACGTTCGCGACGAAGCCGTGCTCGATGCCGATCGTCTCCATATTGACGCGGCGAACATGGACCTCATCGGCCGTATGGAGGGCGCGCTTTACACTCGCACCCGTGACAAGTTCGAACCGAACGTCGAGCTGGCGCAGGCGCTACTGGCAAAGCACACAGGATATGGGGTGTGTGGCATTCGATAGAGAACACATGAGGAGGACAAAATGAAAACTGCTCTCGCTTCCGGTCTTGCTGCGTTGATCATCTGCCTGATGAGTTCAGGCGTCGGGCACGCACAGTCGGCAGGTCCGCCAACGCCCACCACACGAATCCTTGCCATCGGAACCGTGAACCCCGGTGCCGATCCGGCAGCAGCGCGCGCGATCCTGCCGACTGAAGTCCGGGAGACCGTAAAGCTCTACCTGGACGGCAAGATCGACCAGTGGTTCTCGCTTCAGGGACGGAGCGGCGTGGCGTTCATATTAAACGTCACGGATCCCGTAGCCGCCCGCGAGATGCTCGAAAAACTGCCCTTGGGCCAAGCTCATCTTATGACCTTTGAGTTGATCCCTCTTGCGCCGCTTAATCCACTTCGACAGTTGCCGGGAATGACAACGGGTTCGCCTTAGGGAGGCCGCCAGCCGATCGTCCGTAGTTTGTCCGCTGCGTCGCAACAGCCCCTTGTCTGTTCGAAGAGGCTTACGGCTCGTACGGATCTCTGGAGGCGGTTCTTCTGCAAGAACCCCGACGGTGGTCACTCCGGAATGGGCGGAGCTTAAGAACCTCATCGAGACACGACACGGCGTAAACCGGCGACCCGATTGGAGGCTAACGATCGAGCCCGCGACGTGCTTCCACGCCGTAGGCTCAATATTGTCAACATCGGCGACCCAGCGACTCAGTCTATGACGTCTTCGTCGCACGAAAAAGCGGGGTGCACACAGATGCCAAATTCGAATGGCGTCGCCAGCAACGAGATGCTTTGGGGGCGCGTCCTGTCCCCTGGTCGTCGTAGGTGCCAGCGTGTTGGGCGGAAGCGCCGTGTTGCTGATACAGGCGTTGCCACCAATACTTCACGGATTTCCATAGAGACGGAAACGGGTTTTGAGTGGCACACGAGCCAAGTTGAGCGGCGAAGGAGTGTCCAATGAAACGTCCAACAAAACGTCCAACGCGAAAATTGCCGACAAGCATAAGCGATTGGGATCATTGATAAAAACAGATCAAAATATTTGAGTCAGAGCGCTTCACCCGCTCCATCGTTTTCAATGGCTCGAGCTGTCAAGAAGTCTTCGTTCTGGCAAGCCGCATGGCGCGTGAACGGCTCTTCATGTGATCGATGAAGGCTCGCAGCTTCGGCATCATTTGATGGCGGCTGGGATAGTAGAGAAACACACCCGGCGCCATCGGTGCGAACGGCTCCAGCACGTGCACGAGTTTTCCCGCGGTCACCGCTTCGGCCGCGATCGGCTCAGGCACTTGCGCAAGACCCACACCTTCGACGGCTGCGCCAAGCATGGTGGGAAAGTCGTTGGCGATGAGCGGTCCCGATACGGCAATCTCGATCGCGCGGCCGTTGTCGTTGAGCGACCATAGCGCGAGCGCGCCGCCTGATCGTCGCAGTCTCACGCATGCGTGCTGGCGCAAATCGTCCGGGCGCTCGGGCCGGTCGCTGCGGGCGAGATAGGCGGGGCTACCGACGATGATGAAGCGAAACGGCGGCGTCAGCCGCACCGCGACCATGTCGGCGGCGATGAACTGGCCCAGCCGGAGGCCGGCGTCAAACCCTTCGGCCGCGAGGTCGACCAGCTCCTCGCTTGCGGCGATCTCCACCTCGACCTCGGGATAGGCCCGGCAGAAGGATGCGATCAGCGGCTCCAGCAGGATCGGCACCACCGCGCGCGGCACCGAGAGGCGCAACAATCCGGCCGGCCGCTGTCCGAGTTCACGCGCGACCTCGCTCGCGGCGACGAGCTCCTCGAAGGCGGGCTTTGCGCGCGAAAGGAATCGTTCGCCGGCTTCGGTCAGGCCGACACTGCGCGTTGTGCGTATGAACAGCGCTGCGCCGACGCGCACCTCAAGTGCGCGTACCGCTTGGCTAATCGCCGATGGACTAACCCCGAGTTCCGCGGCCGCTCTGCGAAAACTGCGGTGCTTGGCAACGCCCAGGAATGCCTCCACGCCGTCGAGAGCGCCTTGCCTGACTGTGAAGTTCTGCTTCATAGCCTGTCGACATTATCGCGAATAGTCGCTCGCGGGAAGCGGTCGTACATCTAACTTGCAAATCAGGAGCCACGCCGATGTCGGAGGCCCAGGATCCGCGACAACCACCTGAAGCTTTAAAGCCTGGATCGCCCAGCTGCGCGTCGGGGCCGCCGCCTTCGCCAAATCTCGGCGTGGTGATGGGGCCGGACTTCGCGCAGCTTTCCGCCAACTTGGGACGAAATCTCATGGAAGGCCGGCTCGGCATCCTGACCGCGGTGTTCGAGGCCGCGTCCATTAACACCTGATAGGAGGCCAAATGTCGCCTGAAACCGTGTTCCGAATCCATCTCGTTCTAGGTTATGTCGTGTGGCTGCTTTGCTTCGGCGTGTACGTCCTGCCCAGGCTCAAGTCGATGGACCGGGTCGAAGCGCAACGCGCCATCGCCACCCTACACAGCTTCCGCTTCTTCGGGCTCGTCTTCATCCTTCCCGGAGTCGTCGGCCCCAATCTGCCGGCTGGCTTCGCCGTCTTCGCCGCCTATGGTGACTTCGCAACCGGGGTGCTGGCCATCCTGGCGCTTCTCACGGTAAGAATACGTCCGCTGTTTTGGGCGTTCGCCGTCGCCTTCAATCTCGTGGGGGCGGCCGACATCATCCTCGATTATTACCACGCCATCCAGGTCAACCTTCCTGCGCTGGCGGGGGAGTTGGGCGCCACATACGCGATCCCGATCATCTACGTGCCCCTGCTGATGATCACGCACTGCGTCGCGTTCTATTTGCTGGTGCGTCCTCGGCCCGAGGTGGCGCAGGCCCTCGTCGGCGATGCCTCCGCATACTAGATCGGATGGCCATTGTCCTTCACAGATCCGGCCGGCCGCATCGATGCCTATAATCAGAGCACTTTGCGTTACGAATAGTCACGACTTGGTTTCATTTCGGTTTCGAACCGTAGCTTGCGATTCCGTTGGGGTCGAACTGGCGGGAATTAAGCAAATCAGAAGCCTTTCCTGATTGAGTTGAGCGATTGCCTTTTTCATTGTGTTGCAACTTCGCTCATGCAGATGCCGCTATTGAAAGACTTCGCACAACACGTCGATACGGCTCATCGTCAGCTGTCCCGGCTGCTTTCCGTTGTGTGGTACGATCTGTCCTGGCGCTTTGCCCCACCGGGGACTTTTCGCCAGCGCTTCGAGCAGGCGATCGTCAACATGCCTCAGGGCATCTGCCTCTACGACGCCCAGGACCGGCTTCAGTTGGTTAACGAACAGTTTTGCCGCATCTATGGTCAGCCGATGGAGACGCTGCACATGGGGATGCGCTTCTACGATATTCTCGCCAATAGCTGTTCCGTGGGCAATTATCCGGGACGCACGGTCGAAGATATCTACCGGGAGCGGAAAGCGCACATCGACAGCCGTCGGCCGGACACTTTCCTTCAGGAGCTCGGCGACGGTCGATTGATTGCAATCTACCATCAGCCGCTCGAGGACGGCGGATGGGTTTGTACCTATGAGGATATCACCGAGAGACGGCGCGCAGAATCCCGCATCAAGTTCCTTGCGCAACACGATGTCCTGACCGAGCTGCCGAATCGAGTTCTGTTCAATGAGCGTCTCGACGAAGTGCTGGCGATGGCGCGAGAGGATAGCCCGTCCGCGCTGCTCTGCCTGGATTTGGACGGCTTCAAAGAGATCAATGATGACCTTGGTCACGCCGCCGGCGACCTGCTGCTCAAGGAAGTCGGGCGCCGTCTTCTCGCCAATTTGCGCAAGGGTGACACGGCGGCCCGTCTGGGTGGCGACGAATTCGCTATTCTGTTGCAAACCGCTTCCGCCTCGGAAGCTGTCGCCACGGCGCACCGCGTGACCATTGCGCTGAACGGCAAATATGAACTCGACCAATACGGCGAAGCAAACGTTGGTGTCAGCATTGGCATTGCCTGCGCGCCGGCCCATGCCAACGAACCCGAGGCACCGTTATCGCACGCCGACAAAGCGCTCTATGCTGCAAAGAGCGCCGGGCTTGGAATTCCTCGTCTTTATGACGATCATCTGAAGAGTGAGACCAAGACCGCGTCGTCTGCCTCGCCACCGGGAAAACCCCGCCGGGATTCGTCCGGCCTGCAAGCGCTTCGGGAGGCTGCAAATCTCGCCAACGACCTGCGGGTCGCCATGCATGCCGGTCATCTCCACCTTCACTACCAGCCAATCTACGATACGTGCACGAGGCGCCTGATCGCCTGCGAGGCCCTGCTGCGCTGGAACGACCCGATCAGGGGAAATGTCTCGCCGCTTGAGTTTATTCCGATAGCCGAAGACAGCGGGCTTATCGGTCCGTTGACGGAGTGGGTTTTGCTTCACGCCTGCGAAGAAGCCGCCGCCTGGCCCGATGCCGTACAGGTCAGCATCAATCTTTCACCGCTTAATCTGAGCCAGCCTTCCCTTGTAACGACGGTTACCCGCGTTCTCGGCGATACCGGTCTTGCGCCGCAGCGGCTCATTCTCGAGTTGACGGAAGGTTTGCTGCTCGAGAAGTCGAACACCGTTCGGGACGCGCTTCTCGGCCTGAAGGATCTTGGTGTCGAGCTGTGGCTCGATGATTTTGGCGCCGGCCATGCAAATCTCGGTTACCTGCAGCGACTGTCGTGCAACGTCGTGAAAATCGACCGGGGCTTCCTCGATCAGCACGACAAGCGTCGCGAGCTTCTCGGTGGCATGATTTCACTGGCGCAAGCGTGCGGCCTTCGTGTTCTGGCCGAAGGTGTCGAGACCATTGAACACGACGCGCTTCTCAAAGAGCTCGGCTGTGATCTGCTGCAGGGGTATCTTTTGGCCCGTCCGATGTCCGCCGAAAGTTTGCGTGCGCTGATTTCGGCCTCGGATTTCAGCGTCAGCGAAAGTCCCAGCCTGGCACTCACCTAGATCGCCGGGTAGATCGTGGGGCCTCGCGTCAACGCCTCCGCTCCATAGCACACTTCCAGCGAGCTCGAAGCATGTTGGTCGCGACACGTGCTAGTTTGCGATCATCATCGATCCCAGCCGAGGTTGCCATGAAACGAGAAGCCATCCGCGTCGAACCGATTTCCTCCTATCTGGCGAAGTGGAAGGCGCCGATCTCGCCGGTCACGCGTGGCGGCGGCATGGTCTTCGTTTCGGGACTGCCGCCGTTCGATCCGGAAACCGGCGAGATTTTGCCGGTGCCGATCGAGCGCCAGACCGAACTGATCCTCGAGCAGATGAAACTGTGCCTGGAGACGGCGGGAACAAGTTTGCAGAACGTGATGAAGTGCAACATCTACTGCACATCCGCAAAACACTTTGCGACCGTGAACGCGATCTACGCGCGTTACTTCCCGTTAGATCCGCCCGCGCGCATCTTCGTCTGCGTGCCGGAATGGACCGGGCCGTTCGACATCGAAATCGACTGCGTCGCCGTGGTCTGACTTTCCACGCCAGCCATTATTGGCGCGCGCGCTGCACGCTGAGCTTATCGGCGATCTTGCTCTCGCCACCGGTCAGCGCCATCACCGACACCGCAACGATGCGCTCGATGATGCCGGCGACGTCGTTGAGATCGCACTTTCCTTCCGACAGTCTTATCAATCGCTCGCTGTCGCGGATGGTCTGGTGCGACATGGCGAGCGCGAAATGCAGGCCCCAATAGAGATCGACCTCGTCGCGGTCGGGCAGTGCGCGCCGCATCGCCGCGGCGAATTTCCGCAAGTGATCGATCTCGCGATTCTTGATGCGGCGGATCGGCGGCACCGATTCGATCGAGGCGCGGATCATGAAGCGCGCCGCGGTCGAGCGCTCGCGCTCGGGGCCGAGACAGCCGCGCAAGGTCGGTCCGACCAGCGCGCGCAAGATCGCGTCGATGCTGGCGCGGCCGCCGCCTTTTTCTTCCGCCGCTTTCAATTCGTTGAGCCGTTCGCGGTTGGTGGCGAGGCTGCGGGTGACGAACAGTTCGGCGATCAACTCGTCCTTGGAGCCGAAATGATAGTTCACTGCCGCCAGATTGACGTCGGCGACGGCGACGATGTCGCGCAGCGTGACGTCCGCGAAACCGCGGTCCGCGTAAAGCCGTTCGGCGGAGTTAAGGATCGCGGCTCTGGTGTGATCCGACGGCATGTCATGGCCCTGTGCGATCAGCGTGAAATGCGGCGGTTGCATTTCAAACACTTGTATGAAACTATGGTTTGAAGGCTGGAATGTCAATGCGCATGACGCATCGCCAGGCCAGCCAAAACCACGCCGGCCGCCATCGCCGTGCTGACAAAGCGCTGCAAAATAGTCTTGCGGTGCAGAGGCTGCGGGGAGACAGTGCCGCCAACAATTTTTCGCCCAAAAATGTGAGGAACGCCCAATGGACTTCAACATGTCTGACCGTCAGCGCGAATGGCTCAACCGTGTGGAATCGTTCATGCACAAGCATGTCCGGCCCGCCGTGCCGATCTACAGGCAGCAGGACGAAGCGGGTGAGCGCTGGAAGGCTATACCGATCCTGGAAGATCTGAAGAAGAAGGCGCGCGCCGAAGGCCTGTGGAACATGTTCATGCCTCCGTCGGCGCATGA
>WNFA01000152.1_pt1 | contig 52516 bp, 54 predicted proteins | sample 5400481 | NCBI WGS metagenome assembly WNFA01 (sample SAMN13153340, study PRJNA577476) | soil metagenome | isolation source: 120 cm saprolite under Douglas fir tree site 2 hole 1 replicate 2 | place: USA:California | collected 2015-04-18 | reverse complement strand
AGAGCGAGCCTGGGAGCAAGAGGAAGCGACGATCGCGCACCGCTCGCACCGCCTGCCACTCCGGACGTTTGGCGAAGCCGGGCAGCACCGCTGAGTCGGCGAGAACAGCGATCCAGTCGGGATTGCGAGCGGCGATCGTCTCGAGGGAGACCTGCGCCGAAGGGGCCGCGAGATCGGCCAAGACATTGCGCGCGCCTGCCAGCGCCGCGATCTGATGCAGATAACTGCCACGGCCAATCACTATTGGCGGATTGTCCCAAACGACAAAAGCGATTGAGGCGATTGCACGCGGTGGCGGACGCGCAGCGAGACTATCCATCGCGGCGGCAAGCGAGTCGGCGATCTCCTCGCGACCGGTCAAACGTCCGAGTGTCCGTGCCGCGGGTGCCAAGTCTTCGAGTCGATTGAGATCCAGCAAAACCGTGCGAATTCCTATGCGTTCGAGCTGTTTGGCGGCGGTGACGTTGGGCCCGGAATTGTAGAGCACCACCAGATCCGGTGTACGCGCCGCGACGGCTTCGATATTGGGCGGGAGTCCGTCACCGACGCTGGGGACGGCGAGCACCGCCGGCGGATAGTCGCACCACGTGGTCCGCCCGACCACGCGATCCCCGGCGCCAATGTCGAAGAGGATTTCCGTGAACGACGGAAGGAGGGAGACGATTCGACGGGCCGTCGGGCCGTGAGGCCGTCCGGCCGGCGAGGAACAGCCGGCAAGGATGAGAACGGAAAGGAAGAACGCGCGCATCACCATCCCTCCCGCGAGGGATTTGATTGGTGGCGCGAACGAAGACGTCTCCTGGCTTCGGGCGGAAACGCGGTGGCCTTCCCAAGACAGCCTCGGTGGCCATCCGCGTAGGGGCGCAGCATGCTGCGCCCCTACTTCATATCATTGCCCGTTACAGTGGCGGGGCCGCGCCGGATTCGCACCGGCTTCCGTAAATCCCCGTTCGCAAGAACTTCAACTCGAGTCAGTCTAGGACGACGTCGCCGGCGGCGCAAGAGGCTTTTTCTTCAGGGCCCACACCAGCCCGACAACCATTCCCGCCGCGAGCAATCCGATGACATACGGCAGCACCGCTTGCGCGCGAAATTTTCCCGCGGGCAATTGAATCTCGACGATGTCGCCCGGTTTGAGCGGACCGGCGCGATACGCCGCGAAGCGCCGCTGCTCGAGCTCCTGTACGCCGAGTCGCTGGAGTTTGGGCGCCGTGACCGCGGCGGCGGTATCCTCGACCAGCAGGTTGAGCTCGGCGGTCGCCTGATCGATCGGGATGGCGAACGTTCGTGTGTCCGCGGGAAGCGAGTACGCGTAGCTGAGCTGTTTCACGGGCCCGGGCGGAATCGGCGCCAGGACGACGACACTGTCATGGCGAAATACCAGCGCGTCCGGCGAGATATCGCCCTGCCCGCCGCGAAATTGGCCGCCGCGCGCAGGAACGCGGCCCGCCCACGTCGGCACGAGCGTGTCCCGCGTGATGCGCGCGGTCTGCCCGGTGTTCTCGAGCTCGAGGATCTCCAAAACCTCGCGAGTCCCGTTTTCACCGGGGTGCGCAATCGTCGCGAGCCGGCGCGCGAGTTTGATCGGTGGACCGTTGGCCGTGGTCGGATACGCGAGGATGTCATCGGCGTGCACAGCGGGATGGTCGACGTTGATCGGCGATGAGAAGTAGGCGAGGCTGTCGTACCAGGCGCTCAAGACGTAGACGACCGTGCTGTCCGGATGCCGGAGCGTAATCCGGTAGCGGCCTCGTGCATCGCTGCGCACGGAATCGATCGGAGCGCCGCCCTCGCGCGTGATGCGATGCAGGACAACCCACGCATTTGGTAGAGGCGCCGTTTCGCGGCCGCCACGCAGCACCCTGCCGCTGATGCTTACTTGTGGCGCTTGCGCGGTAAGCGTCGAGAAGGCACCGAGCCACCAGAATAGCAGGTAGCTACGGCGTGAACTTCCCGAAGTCTTCAGGATCGAGATTCTGGAGGTACGACTTGAGGGAATCGGCGTCCAAGGGCCCCGCGCCGGGCTGGATCCCGCTTTCGCTCGTGTCGACGGACGTGAGCTCGAGGAGCGTTTCGCTCGTCAGAATCGGCGCCTTCAGCCGCAGCGCCAGCGCGATCGAGTCAGAGGGACGGGCGTCAATCTGAATCACGGTATCGCCACGATAGACGTGCAGCTCGGCGAAATAGGTGTTGTCCTTCACCTGGGTGATGATCACCTTCCGCAGCTCCGCGCCCAGTCCCACGATGACCTGTTTCAGCAAGTCATGCGTGAGCGGCCGCGAGAACTTCACACCCGCGAGCTCCATCGCGATCGCGCTCGCTTCTGCCGGTCCAATCCAGATCGGCAGAACGCGCTGGCCATCGTTCTCCTGTAAGATCACGACGGGTGTGTTCGTCGTGCGGTCCAACCCGAGATGGGCGACCCGCACCTGGAGCATGTTCGCGCCGTTCCCCGCCATCAGGTGCCCATATCCCAGGAAGCGAGATACTTGCGTTGCGACTGCGTCAGCGTATCGATCGCGACGCCCATCGCCTGGAGCTTGAGGCGCGCGATGTCCTGATCGAGGTCGGTGGGAATGCGGTGCACGTCCTTCGTAAGCTTCTTGGCGTTTTCGACGACAAACTCCGCAGCGAGCGCCTGGTTTGCGAACGACATGTCCATCACGCTGGCGGGATGGCCTTCAGCGGCGGCGAGGTTGATCAGGCGGCCGTCAGCAAGCACGAACAGCCGCTTGCCCCCAAGCCGCCATTCCTCGACGAATTCACGGACAGGCTTTGGCCCCCCCCCTTCGGCGGCCTTTTTCAGACCTTCGAGGTCGATTTCGACGTTGAAGTGTCCGGAGTTCGCGAGGATCGCGCCGTCTTTCATCGCACGCATATGCTCTACCCGGATGACCTCCACGTTGCCGGTCAACGTCACGAACAGATCGCCCAGCGGCGCGGCGTCCGCCATCGGCACGACCCGGTAGCCGTCCATCTGTGCTTCGAGCGCCTTCATCGGGTCGATTTCGGTCACCAGGACATTGGCCCCGGCGCCGCGCGCGCGCATTGCGAATCCGCGGCCGCACCACCCATACCCCGCCACCACAACCGTGCTCCCCGCAATGAGCAGATTCGTTGCGCGGATGATGCCATCCAGCGTTGACTGACCGGTGCCGTACCGATTATCGAACAAATGCTTGGTCTGGGAATCATTCACGGCAATGACCGGAAACTGGAGCACGCCGTCCTTCGCCATCGCCCTGAGCCTGATGACGCCGGTCGTCGTTTCCTCGGTCGATCCGATCACGCCCGCGACAAGCGCCTTGCGCTCCGCGGCAGCCAGCGTCTCTACCCACTTGCGAACCGGTGGCGCCAGGTCGTCGAGGCGATTGAGCGCGATCATGTGCAGCGCGCCGACGAGATCGGCACCGTCGTCCATCGTGATATCGGGACGGTGGGCAAGCGCGGCACGGATGTGATCGTAGTAGGTGGTGTGATCTTCACCTTTGATGGCAAAGACCTTTATCCCGTGATCACGAACGAGGTGCGCCGCGACGTCGTCTTGCGTGGACAGCGGATTGGATGCGCACAGCGCGACGTCGGCGCCGCCCGCCTGGAGTGTGATCGCGAGATTCGCCGTTTCTGTCGTCACGTGCAGGCACGCCGACAGGCGCTTCCCCGCTAGCGGCCGCTCGCCACGGAACCGCTCCCTGAGCTGCCGCAGCACCGGCATCGAGCGCTCGGCCCACTCGGTGCGGCGGCGCCCTTCATCGGCGAGCCGAATGTCCTTGATGTCGTTCGTGGATTTGGTCTTGGTCGCCGTCTCAGACATTGGCCTTCCGGGAAATGCGAGAGGTCCGCTCCGCGGCGACTTTCAGCTCTTCCACGCGATCGGCGTGCTCCCAGGTGAACAGCTCGACGTCGCGCTCGCCGATGCGACGCTTCTCGGGTGCCCGGCCGAAGTGGCCGTAGGCGGCGGTCGGCCGATAAATGGGATTGCGCAGGTTCAGCGCCTGGATGATGCCGCCGGGCGTCAGGTCGAAGACTTCACGCACCGCCGTCTCGAGCGCGTCCTGAGGGACCGTACCGGTTCCGAACGTCTCCACCATGATCGAGACGGGCTCGGCGACGCCGATCGCGTACGCAACCTGGACTTCGCATCGCTTGGCGAGCCCCGCTGACACGATGTTCTTCGCCACCCAGCGCATCGCGTACGTCGCGGAACGATCGACCTTCGAGGGGTCCTTGCCGCTGAATGCGCCGCCGCCGTGCCGCGCCATGCCACCGTAGCTATCGACGATAATCTTCCGGCCCGTCAGGCCGGCATCGCCCTGCGGCCCGCCAACGACGAACCGCCCCGTGGGATTCACGAGCACATCCTTGTCGCTCACATCGAAACCCGCCTCGCGGACCACAGGCCGGATGACGTGTGCCAGGATTCCAGCGCGCAGCTGCACGTTGTCGATCATGTCGGAGTGCTGCGCCGACACCACGATCTTATCGATCCCGACAGGCTTCGAGCCCTCGTACGTCACGCTGACTTGCGTCTTTCCGTCCGGCCGCAGCCACGGGAGCTCCCCGCTCTTCCGCACCGCGGCGAGCCGTTCAGCGAGCCGGTGCGCAATCACGATCGGCAGCGGCATCAACGACGGCGTCTCGTCGGTCGCGTAGCCGAACATCATCCCCTGATCCCCCGCCCCACCCTTGTCCACGCCGAGCGCGATGTCGGTGGACTGGCGATCGATCGTCGTCAGGACCGCGCAGGTCTGGGCGTCGAACCCGAAGTTCGCGTCGGTATAGCCGATCGACGTGATGGTTCCGCGCACGATGTCGGGGATGTGGACGTAGGTCGAGGTAGTGATCTCACCGGCGATGACGGCCATGCCGGTCGTCACCAGCGTTTCGCAGGCGACCCGCGCATTGGGATCCTCGACCAGAATGGCGTCGAGCACCGCGTCGGAGATCTGATCCGCGATCTTGTCCGGATGCCCTTCCGTGACCGACTCGGAAGTGAAGACGTGACGATGAGTTGGCATATTTTTTGGTCCCTAGAGTTTCAAACTACCGGAGCGCCGTCCGGCGGGCAACCGCGCATCGGGATCGAGCAGTGTCAAATCCACCGCTTCCGCGAGTGCAAATCGCAAGATGTCGAGCGCGAGCTCCGCTGACCGTGCGGCAAGCGCCGCATCGGCGGCGGCGCGCGCCTGCGCCGTGGTCACCTGCCGGATCAGCCACTTGATGAACGGCAACGCCGGCGGCGCAACAGACAGCGTCTCATACCCCAAACCGAGCAGCAGGAACGCGGAGAGCGGCTCTGACGCCATTTCGCCACAGACGCTCGCCGGCTTGCCGGCCGCGCGTGCCGCCTCCGCGACGAGCTTGAGGAGTCGCAGCACACTTGGATCGTGCGGTGTGAAACGGTCGGCGAGCCGCGCGTTGCCGCGGTCCACGACCAGCGTGTACTGGGTGAGATCATTGGTGCCGACGCTGAGGAAGTCGCTGATTTCCGCCAACCGATCAGCAAGGACCGCGGCCGCCGGCGTCTCGACCATCACGCCGAGCGGCACGGACTTGCCGATGGGAATCCCCGCGCTCTCGAGGCGAGCGGCTTCTTCGTGCATCATCTCCCGCGTGCGCTCGACTTCGTCGAGGCGCGTGACCAACGGGATCATGAGCTGGAGGTTGGTCGTCGCCGCCGCCCGCAGCACGGCGCGGATCTGGGTGCGAAACATCTCCGGCTCATCGAGGCACACTCTGATCGCGCGCCATCCGAGGAACGGATTCGCTTCGGGCGGACCGCGGAAGGGGGCTGGGAATTTGTCGCCACCCAGATCGTACGTGCGGATCACGACCGGATGACCGGCGAACGCTTCGCCGACGCGCCGGAAGTATTCTGTCTGGTCGTCCTCGCTGGGGAGACCGCTGTGGCCCGTGATCAAGAATTCGGTTCGGAGCAATCCCACGCCCTCCGCCCCGTGTGCCTTGGCCGCTTCGACCTCGTCCGGTAGATCCACGTTGCCGCGCAACGCGACGTGCATGCCGTCGACGGTGACGGATGGCTGCGCGACTGCTTCCTCCAGACGCGCAGCCAGCTCGCGGCGCCGTGTGTCGGTACGCTCGGCCTCCTCGACCTCGGCAGGGGTTGGGTCGAGCAGTACGGTTCCGCGCGTGCCATCGAGGATGACTTTTGTGCCGGCCGGGATGCGTGCCACCGCGCCGCGCAGACCGAAGATCGCCGGGATGCCGAGCGAGTGCGCGAGAATCGCAGCATGTGAGGTGCGCGTGCCCTCTTCACTGATCAGCCCGACGACGTGGTCGCGATCGAGCTGGACGGTTAAGCCTGGCGAAAGCTCGCGCGCCACCAGAATGGACGGCTCGGCGATGCCGTCCCAGATGTCTGCCCGGCGGCGCCGATGCATCAGATGCTGAATCACGCGGATCGCCACGCCGGTCAGGTCGGCGAGCCGCTCCTTGAGCAGCGGATTGCCGGCGGCGGTCCAGAGGTCGCGCACCTCCAGCGTCTTGAACTCGAACGCCTTTTCCGCGGTGAGATGGTTCTCACGAATCAGGGCCTCGATGCCGCCAATGAACTCTTTGTCCTCGAGCATCAGGATCTGCGCGTCAAAAATCCGTGCCTCGTCCACCCCGGCGCGGTCTGCCGCGCGGGCGCGAAGCTCCCCGAGCTGGCCGCGCACGTCTTTGAGTGCGGCGCGCAGGCGGCGAATTTCTTTCTCGACCTGCGTGCGGGGCACGACGCGGTGCGGCACTTCGGGCAATGCCCAGCGCACCGTCAGCGTCGGACCCATCGCGATCCCCGGCGACACGCCGATGCCCTTGAGGAGCCGCTCGCCCGCGCTCACGCGTCTTCCTTGGCGCCGGGCTTCAGGTGCATCTCGTGAAAGCCGGCCGCGACGAGCTCGAGCAACGCGGCCATCGCCTGCTCGGCGTCGTCGCCGTCCGTCTTGATCATGATCGAGGAGCCGCATTCCGCCGCCAGCGTCATCATGCCGAGAATGCTCTTGCCGTTGACGACGGCGTCGTCCTTGCGAACCTCGACAGCGGATTTGAAGCGATTCGCGACCTTCACGAATTCCGCTCCCGGCCGGACGTGCATGCCCAGCGGATTCACGATGCGGGCTTCGCGCTCGATCACGGCCATACCAGCGCTACCACCAGTGCGAGGGCAGCGAGGCCAAGCGCGAGCCGCAGGCCGTTGAGATGTCCCGCTCCGCCGGGCCAGCGGAGTGCGAGGAAGGCAAGCCCGGCGACGATCGCGAACGTGATGCGGGCACCCGCCTCGAAGGGCCAGGCCAGATACTGCGTGGTGAGCGGCAACGCCGCGCCGATGGTGAACGCCATCGCCGGAGCCAGGACGGCACTGGCCCGCTGGAGAAATGGATTATGGAGCGCGACACTGACCCTCGCGCCGTGCGTCCATCCCGCGCGCAGTGCCCACCACCGCAGCGCGACGTGGCCAACGTTGTACACGATCAGAAACGCCGCCACCGACATCCAACCGGCGCCGAGGGCAATGGCAACGAGCGTGAGACCGGAGAGGAACGGCAGCCACCCCGCCCACACCAGCCGATCGCCGACCGAGCCGAGTGGCCCGCACAACGCCTTGCGCAGTCGCTCGACTTGGTGGGGCGATGCACCGTCGTGTTCGGCGCGCGCCGCGGCGCCGACCGCCAGTCCAATGAGATACGGGTGCGCGTTGAAGAAATGCGCGCCGCGCGCAACGGCCGGACGATACTGCGCCTCCCCGAGGTCGCGGAGGAGCGGCTCCTCGGCGACGCCGACGCCCACGCCGAGCATGCGCTCGTAGTTGTACGAGCCCTGCACCGCGAAGAGCCGCAGCAGCGCGCGCGCGAGAGCGAGCTTCATCGCAGCCATGCCACCAGGAGTCCGCCGCCCAGGCCAGCGGCGAACCACGCCAGGTTCGGGCCGCGGCCCACGAGCCGCAGCGTTCCGGCCGCCCCGGCGGCCAGGGCTGCCGCGATCGCGGCGACCGCGAGCAGCGTCGCGCCGCGAGCCGTCAACGCGCCGGCCAACAACGGGCGCGCGAGCCAGGCGAGGAAGAGGCCCGTCGCCGTCACGATGGCCGCTCGAGCGGCATCGCGGAGCAGGCCACCCACGTGCACGCGCACGAGCGCGCTCGGGTCTCCCGACTCGAGCGCCGCGGCCGCGGCGTGCACGATACGGGAATTCACGCGCCGCAGCACGTTGATCGTGATTCCGCCGATCAATCCCGTGACGAGCCCAACCAGCGCGCCGAGTCCCAGTCCCAAAACGCCGGCCGAGGCGTGCGCCGTCGCGACCGCGGCGACGGTCGCCGGCCCGTACTCCGGATACCGCACGGCGCCGACGGGAAGAATGTCGTACTGCAGCAGCTCGAAGATCACGCCCAGCTTCAGCCCCGTCGGGATGTCGCCGAGAATCGCTCCCGCGATCGTCCCGGCGACGAGCGGACGCGCGATCATCATCTGCGGCAGGCTCACGAGGTCGATCCCCACGAGCGTGCCCCAGACGAGCAAGGCGATCAGGATCTCAACGGGCAGGGTCACGTGAAATCACCTACGGGAATCGCGGGCGCGGTCGGGACGTCCTGCGCGGTCACTGCGACGCCGCGCGCCGCGAGCTGACGCAGCTTCGCCGCTTCGTCGTCCGTCAGGTACACGAACCGCAGCCGCTCCGTGCGGCCGGCGCGATGGTGCACGCCTCCCACGTTGATGGTGCGGACCTGGGGCGCGTGCTCCACGAGGGAGACGGCGGTGTTGACGTCGCCGACGAGGAGAATCCCGACGCGCGAATCGGTTTGCCAACTCGGCATTTGGCGGGCCGCCTCTTCGACAGAGGCAAAGATGACCTCCATGTCCGGCGGCACGCCCATGCGATAGAGGTCCTGCTCCCAGTCACTGCCGCGCACTTCGTCATCCACGAGCACGATGAACGTGACATGGAGCGGTTGCCCCCAACCGACCACCACCTGGCCGTGGATGAGGCGGTCGTCGATGCGGTACAACGCCAGAGTCATGCGGCGGTGACGCGGATGGCCTTGCCGCCGGCATCGGCGGCGCGGCGGGCCGCTTCCGCCGGCGCGACATCGCGGTGAAATACGAAATCGAGCAGCATGGCGAGGTTGACGCCTGTGACCACGGCGATGTCGGCGTGCTGCTTCGCGTAGCGCACGGAGCTCGTGAGGCAGGATCCGCCCGGCAGGTCCACAAACAGGACCGCCGGCCCGCTGCCAACGGCCTGCGTGAGTCGCTCGGCGAGCGCATCCGTGCCGCATCCCTCGTTGGACACCGGCGTCAACGCGCCATCGATTCCGGTGATGACGGTGACGGCGCTCACGAGGGCCTGCGCCACCGCGGCGTGCGACACGATGACGCCGCGCAACGGGGAGGAGTCACTCATAATCTTCCTCCAGATACTGCTGCACCTCTCCCTTCTCCCGCATGCGCCGAATCAACCGTTCATTGAACGCGTGCGCCGAGTCGACTCCGCTGTAGCGCAGTAAATGAGTCATCGCGACGACTTCGCAGATCACTGTCAGGTTTTTGCCAGGATTCAAGGGAACCGTCACGAGCGGCAGCTGGACGTCGAGCAGCTCGGTCTGCTTCTGGTCGAGACCGGTGCGATCGTATTCACGCGTGTTGTCCCAATCTTCGAGTTGTACGACGACCTCGATGCGCTTCTGTTGTCGCACGGAGCGAATGCCGAACAGTGCGTTGATGTCGATCAATCCAACGCCCCGGATCTCCATATAGTGCCGCGAGATCTCGTGCCCCCGGCCGATGAGCACATCGTGGCCGCGCCGGGTGACGTGCACGACGTCGTCGGCGACGAGGCGGTGCCCCCGCTCCACCAGATCGAGCACGCATTCGCTCTTGCCGATCCCGGAACGGCCGCGAAACAACAGGCCGACGCCGAACACGTCGGCCAGGGAGCCATGAACCGTCGTCCGCGGTGCGAAGGCGTCATCGAGGAAGGGCTTGAGGTGCCGGTAGAACTCGGCGGTCTTGAGCCGCGTGCGGATGACCGGGATGCCCTTGTCGCGGGCGAGCTGCACCAGCTCGTCCGGCGGCTCCTGCCCCTTGGTGATGATCACACACGGCAGGTCGTACGACAGGAACGTCTCGATTGACCGGCGCCGCGCTTTCGCATCGAGCGAGGCGAGATACGTGATTTCGGTTTCGCCGAGGATGTGAATCCGGTCGGTGCCGATGAAGCGCGCCGTGTAGCCGGCGAGCACGAGGCCGGGACTGGACGCCTCGGGCGAACGAATCTCGCGCTCGAGTCCCTTCTCTGCCGTCAGCAGCTCAAGCTGTAGCGGATCGCCTTTGCGGGCGAGCAGGTCGCCGACTTTGAGCACCTTACCTCGGAGCCTTGGACCGGCGGGTCGTCCGGCGGGTGCGCGGCGTTTCTTTCTCGTCGAGGAGCTGGCGTTTCACGCGCGCGATCGCGAGGTCCAGCGCCGACTGGTGATCGGCCGCCGCCGACTTCGCCACGTACACCCGCCCGCGCGGCGCGTGCACTTCGATCTCCACTCCCGCCTCGCCGTGATCATCGGTGAACACGACCTGCGCGTGATGCGGGCGCCGCACCAGCTTGGCCACTCTTTCGACCAGGTCCCTGGCGTGCGCGCGCAGGTCATCGTCAATCTCAGCGTGACGGGCGGTAATGGTGACGCGCATGACGTTCAGCCTCCTCGTTCAGCGATGATCCGTTGAAGATGTGCCACGGTCGCCTTGGCGGCCGAGTCCCACGACAGCCCTTGCGCGAAGCTGCGGCCAGCGGCACCCAGTCGCGCGACCAGAGCTGGATCGGCGGCCAGGGCGAGCATGCGATCGGCGAGCCCGCGGGAGTCGCCGTGGGTGACGAGATATCCCGTGACGCCGTGGCGAACCGATTCGCGCAGCCCCGGACTGTCCGATGCGAGCGCGGGCGTACCGCAAGCGGCGGCTTCGACGTTCGAGATGCCCCACCCTTCTTTTGGACTTGGAAATACCACTGCCCATGCCTGGCGCAGCAGCCTGCGCTTTTCGTCCTCCGAAACGAATCCCAAAAAGCGGACTGCGTCGCCCACTCCCAGCGTCTCGGTAATGCCCTCGAGTCGCGCGCGATCGTCTCCCTGGCCGCAGATGTCGAGCGTCAGATCACCTCGCACCTGCCGTGCCGCGGCGAGCGCCCGCAGCGCGTACTCCACTCCTTTATAACGCTTCAATCGTCCCAGGTACAAGAACGCCGGATGGGCGGCGCGCGGAATCTTGGGATCGGGACTGTACCACGTCGAATCGACACCGGGATGGATCACGACTATCCGATCAGCAGGTACCCCGCGGCGCACCAAGTCGTCTCGCGTGCTTTCGGAAATCGCATGGAAGCCCGCCCGCCGGTACACCCACGGAACCGGCAGCTCCGAGGCCCACACCGTCGCGGCGACGGGCCAGCTCGCTTCGGCGAAGGCGGTCGTACCGAAGAGATGTGGCACGATCGCCACAAACGGCAACGCTGTGAGGACCGGAAGGAACAGGGGCAGTTTGTTCAGGTCCTCGACGACGATGTCATACGTTTTCTCCCGCAACGCTCGCCGTACCGCGCCGCGCGCGCGCAGCGCGAAACTGTGGCGTCCGCCAATGCGCGTGACGCGCATCCCGTCTACGCGTGCTTGCGGTTCAGCACCGGCCCACCCACTCGTTACGAGGTCGACGTCGTGTCCCCACCGCCCGATGCGGCCGAACAACTCGTGGAGATGGATCTCCGCGCCGCCGGCCTGCGGATTCTGCCGGTCGTTCCAGTTGACGAGCAGGATCTTCACAGCGCGCCGGTCTCGCGCGCTACGGCATCGAGCACTCCGTTGACGAAGGCCGGCGCGCGCGCGCCGGCAAACCAGTGGGCGAGCTTCACCGCTTCGTCGATGACCACGCGCGACGGAGTGGAAGCTTCGTCGAGCTCGGCGAGCGCGAGGCGCAGGATGTTGCGCTCGACAACCCCAACGCGCTCCAGGCGCCAGTGCTCCGCCGCCTCTGTCACGCGGCGGTCGAACTCCGGCCGGCCGGCAATCGCCTTCGAGGCAAGATCCGCCCCGCGGTCATAGCCGCGCGGGGCGCGCCCATAAATCGTCGCGACGCGCGCGACCACGGTTTCAATCGAAGGTTCGCCCGACAGTTCCCACGCGTAGAGGAGTTGGAGCGCGCGCGCCCGCGCCTTAGTCTCGGGACGCTGCACCGAGCCGCTCGAGCGCGTCGGCGGTCTCGAGGGCCGCCTGCGCCGCCTCAGCCCCTTTCCCGAGCCGGGCCTGCGCCTGAGCCTCCGTGTCGGTGGTGAGAACGCCGAATCCGACCGCGATGCGATGCGCCAACGCGACGTTGCCAAGCCCCCGCGCCGCTTCAGCCGCGACGTACTCGAAATGCGGTGTCTCGCCGCGGATCACGCACCCGAGCGCGACGATCGCGTCGAAGCGCTCACTCGCGGCAGCGGCCTCGGCGACGACGGAGAGCTCGAACGCGCCAGGAACCCACGTGACTACCACGTTCGCGTCCGCGATGCCGCCGCGACGCAGCGCATCGCGCGCGCCGTCCAGGAGCCGGGTCGTGATGTTCTCGTGAAAACGGCTTACGATGATCGCCACGCGCCGCTGACGGGTGGAGGTGCGCGCGGCCGGCGGCGGGCGGTGGGGAGACACAGTCAGTGTGTTAAGAAGTGGCCGAGCTTGTCCCGCTTGACGTCCAGGTAGGCGCGGTTCTCGTCGGAAGGGGCCGGCACGATGGGCAGCCGCTCGACGATTTCGAGACCATACCCCTCGAGCCCCACGAGTTTCATCGGATTGTTCGTCAGAACGCGAATCGCCGAGAGGCCGAGATCGAGGAGGATCTGCGCGCCGATTCCGTAGTTCCGCAGGTCCGGCTTGAACCCGAGCTTCTCATTCGCCTCGACGGTGTCGTGTCCCGCATCCTGGAGCTCGTACGCCTTGAGCTTGTTGAGGAGTCCGATGCCGCGGCCCTCCTGGTCCAGATAGACGACGACCCCCGCGCCTTCGTCCGCGATCATGCGCATGGCGGAATGGAGCTGCCAGCCGCAGTCACACCGGGCGGACCCGAACACGTCGCCCGTCAGACACTTGGAGTGCATGCGGACCAGCACGTTCTGTTTCCCCGCCACCTCGCCGTAGACGAGGGCGATATGCTCCGCTTCATCCACGTCGTTGCGGTAGCCGATGATCCGGAATTCACCGAACGGGGTCGGTAAGCGGGCGTCCGCCACGCGGTGGACCAGTCGCTCATGCTTGAGCCGATAGGCGACCAGCTGCGCGACTGTGATGAACGTGAGGCCATGCTCTTTGGCGAAGCGCTCGAGATCCGCTCGCCGCGCCATCGAGCCGTCGGCATTGAGGATCTCGCAGATGACACCCGCGGGATACAGCCCGGCGAGCCGCGCGAGATCGATGCTCGCTTCGGTCTGGCCGACGCGCTGCAGCACCCCGCCCGGACGCGCACGCAGAGGAAAGACATGTCCCGGACGACACAGGTCGCTGGGCACCGTTGACGGATCGATGGCCACGCGAATGGTCGCCGCACGGTCCGCGGCAGAAATGCCGGTCGTGACGCCGAAGCGCGCCGCGGCATCGATGCTGATCGTGAACGCCGTCTCGTGGGACTCGGAATTGTGCTCCGTCATCTGCGGCAGTCCCAGCGCCTGGCAACGCGCCGGCGTCAGCGGCATGCAGATCAGTCCGCGGGCGTGCGTCGCCATGAAGTTGATCATGGCGGGCGTGACTGTCTCGGCCGCACCGACGAGATCACCCTCGTTCTCGCGCCGCTCGTCATCAGCCACGATGACCAGCTTGCCCGCGCGGATATCCGCGATCGCCTGTTCTACTGCCCCGAACGACATAGCTGCCTCACGTACTTTCCCAGAACGTCCGCTTCGATGTGCACCCGATCGCCAACGGCGACCCGTCCCAACGTCGTATGCTCCCGCGTGAACGGCACCAGCGACACCTGCACAACGCCGGCGGCCGGCAGGGCGTTCACAGTCAGACTCACACCATCCACCGTGATCGCCCCATGCAGCACCGTCGTTTCCTCGACGTCGCGCGGCACGCAGATATCCACCAGGAACGCGTCGCCGGACTCGGCCACCTGCTCTACCGTGCCGACTCCGTCCACATGCCCCTGAACGAAGTGACCGCCCAGCCGATCGCCCGCGCGCAGCGCTCGTTCCAGATTGACGGGCTGTCCTTTCCGCCAGTCGCCGATCAGCGTCCGACCTAGCGTCGTCGCGACCGCATGCACCGTGAAGCCGCCCTTCACGAGCTTCTCGACGGTCAGGCACGCACCGTTCACCGCGATGCTCTCACCCTTCTTGACGCCCCGATAGGGCGACTGAATTGTGAGCGCGAGCCCCTCAGTACGTTTCCCGTTTCCCGTTTCCCGAGTCGCTTTAGCGACTCGCCCGACCGCGCCTACGATTCCGGTAAACATAGCCGCCGATCCAATACCAATAATGTATCAGAGCCCAATGGCCGTCGCTCTACGACGATCCAGCGCGGCGCTTCGGCGAGCGGAAATGCCGGAACGCCTGGAAAAGCGGGCACGCCGCCTTCGCCAAGCCACACCGGCGCTTGCACCCAGTACAACCGGTCGACCAGTCCTTCCGCCAGCAGTTTGGTACCGAGTGCTCCTCCGCCTTCACATAACAACGACTGGATCCCGGCGAGGCGCAGTTGCGCAAATGCCTGCGCCAGAGCCTCGGGCCGGAAGACACGCACGCCGTTGCCTTCGAGCACCGACACGTTGGCGGCCGGCGCTTCCGGCGATGCGACGACCCAGGTGGGGACCTCACGCGCGGTTTGTACCAGCGAGACGCCCAGGTTCAACATCGCGCGCCGATCGAAGACGATCCGCACGGGCGGCTTGCGCGGGACGACGCCGCCGCGCGCGGTGAGCTGCGGGTTGTCGGTCAGCGCCGTCGTCCCGCCCACGGCGATCGCGTCGAAGCCGGCGCGCAGCCAATGGACGTGCTCGCGCGCCTCCGGCCCAGAGATCCACTGCGAGCTCCCGCCCGAGTCCGCGATGCGGCCGTCGATCGAGGTCGCGAGTTTGAGAGCGACGAACGGCCGATCGGTCTGCAGACGGGTCGCGAGGAAGGGGGCATTCTGCGCAGCCGCCTCCTCGGCCAGCAGGCCAACGTGAGTCTCAATACCGGCGCGCTTGAGAATCTCGATGCCGCCGCGCGCGTCGAGATCGGGATCGCGGATGGCAGCCACGACGCGCCGCACGCCCGCCGCACGGATCGCGTCGACGCATGGGGGCGTTTTGCCGTGATGCGCGCATGGCTCCAGCGTGACGACGAGTGTCGAGCCGCGCGTCTTGTCGCCGGCTGCGTGAAGCGCCTTGACTTCCGCATGCGGTCCGCCGAATTCCGCGTGCCAGCCTTCCGCGACAATGTGATCACCGTGCAGGACCACGGCACCGACCAACGGATTCGGCGACACCCGTCCCCACCCGCGCCACGCGAGCTCGAGCCCGCGGCGCATCGCGTCGCGCTCGCTATCTCTCTTCAAAGCGCACCGCTGGCGACGCGCCTTTCCCGGCGCGGATCTCGCCGATCACCCACGTCTGCACCTGCGCGCGCTGGGCGGCTCGAACGAGGGCTTCGACGTCATCGCGCGCCGCGACAGCAATCATCCCGATCCCGAGATTGAACACGCGCCGCATCTCATCGCGTCCCACCTGACCGGCGCGCATCAGCACGCGAAACAGCGCGGGCCAGGGCCAGTTGCCGGCATCGACGACGGCGTCCGTGCCAGGGGGCAGTACGCGTACGAGGTTGCCGGGTATCCCGCCACCCGTCACATGCGCGAGCGCGTGGACGGTGCCGAGGACGGGTCGCACCGCAGCGGCGTAGCTCCGGTGAATGGCAAGCAGCACCTGCGCCACGGACTGGCCAGTTTCCGGAAACGGATCATCGATGCCGAGCTTCATCGACTCGAACACGATTTTGCGCGCGAGCGTGTAGCCGTTGGTGTGCAGTCCGCTCGAGGCATAGCCGATCAGGAGGTCGCCGGGCGCCACCCGATCGCCATGGATCGCCTTGTCTTCCTCGACCACGCCGACGATCGAACCGGCGAGATCGTAATGACCCGGCGCGTATAGGTCGGGGAGCTGCGCCGTCTCACCGCCGGCGAGCGTCATCTCATGCCCTCGGCAGCCGCGGGAGACGCCCGTGACGATCTGCGCCGCAATCTCCGGCACGAGATTCCCGGTGGCGATGTAGTCGAGAAACGCGAGTGGCGTCGCCCCGTGCACGAGGATGTCGTTCACGGAATGGTTGACGAGATCCTCGCCGACGGTATCGTGAACGCCCGCGGCAATTGCCACGAGCACTTTCGTGCCCACGCCGTCGGTCGACATAACGAGCACCGGCTTCGCGTATCCGTCAGGCACGCGCACCATGCCGCCGAACCCACCGATCTGCCCCCGTGCCAGCGGCGTACGCGTCCCGCGCACCAGCTCCGCGATCCGGCGCTTCGCCTCGTCGGCGACGTCGAGCCTGACCCCCGCGGCCGCGTAGCGATCGGCCTTCGTCACTCGTCTTCTCCGTCGAGTGAGAAGTGCACGAGGTCTCGAAAGGCCTTCACACGCCCGCGCACTTCCTGGAGCGAGACCTGCTCGAGTCGCTGCACGCCGAACGCTTCGACCGCGAGCGATCCCATCGCGGAGCCGTAGACCATGGCACGGCGCAGGTTGGAAAACGTGAGATCACCAGTGCGCGCGACGTGCGCCATGAAGCCGCCGGCGAACGCATCGCCGGCGCCTGTCGGGTCGAACACTTCCTGCACCGGGTATGCAGGCACCTTGAACGTGGTGTCCGGATCCACGAGCAGCGCCCCGTGCTCGCCCTGCTTGATCACGACCATCTTCGGACCGCGCCCGAGGATCCAGTGTGCGGCACGGTACACATTCCAATCGCCCGACAGCTCCCGCGCCTCGGAGTCGTTCACCATCAGGATGTCGATGTGCCGCAGCAGCTGCAGCAGCAGATCCTTCTTGCCTTGAATCCAATAGTTCATCGTGTCGCAGGCGACGAGCTTCGGCTGCTTCACCTGATCGAGGACGTTTAGCTGGAGCTCCGGATCGATGTTGCCGAGAAAGACGAACTTCGCATCGCGGAATTTGGCGGGAATGCGCGGCTGGAACTGGGCGAACACCCCCAGGCGCGTCTCCAGCGTCTCGCGGCTATTGAGGTCGTAAGAATAGCGCGCCTTCCAGCGGAACGACTCTCCCTGCTGCCGCTCCACTCCTGCCAGGTCCACACCGTGTGCGGCGAGCTTCTGGAGGTGCGCCTCAGGGAAATCGTTGCCGACGACGCCGACGACCTGCACTGGATGCAGGATGGCGCCCGCCATCGCAAAGAACACCGCGGCGCCGCCGAGGGCGTCGGCGGTCTCGCCGAACGGCGTGATGACGGAATCGAGCGCGATGGAGCCGACGACGAGCAGACCCACGCCTACATCCGTTCCGGGGCGCGTATCCCCAAGAGAGTGAGACCGTTCGCGAGCACCTGCTTGATCGCGCGCGCGAGCACCAGCCGCGCGGCTTCCTCGGGCTCGCCCAAGACGCGGTACTTGTGATACCACGCATGCGCGATCCGGGCCAGTCCCTCGAGATAAGCCGTGACGCGATGCGGTTCGTAGGCCGCGGCGGCGCGGCGCAGCACATCTGGGAACTCCGCCAACTCCTTCACCAGCTCGATCTCCTCCGGTTGCGTGAGCACAGCGAGATCCACGCCATCGGCGGAGACGCTCGCGGCGTCGCGCCCGGCGACGCGAAAGATGCCGGACATGCGCGCGTGTGCCATCTGTACGTAGAAGACGGGGTTCTCCTCCGTCTGGCTCTTGGCCAGATCGACGTCGAACACGAATTGCGAATCGCCGCGCTTCATCAGAAAGAAGTAGCGCGCCGCGTCGACGCCCGTCTCCTGGAACAAGTCCCGCAGCGACACAAAATCGCCAGCACGTTTGGAAAAGCGCACTTCTTCCTCGCCGCGCATCACACGCACGAGCTGCACGATCTCGACGTGAAAGAAATCGTCGGGGTAGCCCAGCGCCTGGAGGGCCGCGCGCATGCGCGGGATGTAGCCGTGATGGTCGGCGCCCCAAACATCGATCGCGCGGACAAAGCCGCGCTCATGCTTGTCGCGATGATAGGCGATGTCGGGAACGAGGTACGTGTAGGTCCCGTCGCTCTTTTTCAGCACCCGGTCTTTGTCGTCGCCGAGCTCGGTCGTCCGCAGCCAGAGCGCGCCGTCGGCGGTGAAGGTGTGGCCCTGTTTGTCGAGCTCCGTGAGTGTCGCCTCGATCAGCTTGCGTTTGTACATCGCTGACTCGAACGAGACGACGTCGAACCGCACGCCGAACTCGCGCAGGTCGGCATCCTGCTCATCGCGCTCGGCCCGGATGCCGATCTCGCGGCAGCGGCGTATGCCTTCGGCCTCCGGGACGTCCGCGAGACCCTTGCCTTCCCTCTCGAGGATCTCTCGGGCGAGCTCTAGGAGATACTCGCCGTGATAACCCCCTTCGGGGATTTCACCCTTGCGCCCAACCGCTTCTTGTACGCGCGCCCAGAGTGATCGCGCCATCTTGTCGATCTGCGTCCCGGCATCGTTGACGTAGAACTCGCGTGTCACTTTCCAGCCTGTCCACTCGAGGAGCGCAGCGATGCCGTCGCCGAGCGCGGCACCGCGGCCGTGGCCGACGTGCAGCGGTCCCGTGGGATTCGCCGAGACGAACTCGACGTTGATCTTGCGCACCCGACCGACGTCGCTCTTTCCGTAATCGGGACCGGCCGCGATGATCGACGGGAGCACGCCCACGACGTGCGCTTCGGCGAGAAAGAAGTTGATGAAGCCAGGACCGGCGATTTCCGTCTTGCGGACGATCGAGGCGGGCAGATCGAGCGCCGCGACGAGCCGCTCCGCGACGGCGCGGGGCTTCTGGCCGAGGGTCTTGGCGAGCGTGAGGGCGAGATTGGTCGCCAGGTCGCCGTGCGTCACGTCGCGAGGACGTTCGATCGTGACGTCGACATCAGGCGCGCCAAGTCGCGCCGCCGCCTGCGCCAGCGCCGCGCGGATCGTGTCGGGAGGGGCCTTCACTTGTCGGAGCTTGAGTCTTTCTTCGGCGGCGGTTTCGACTCCGCTGGCTTCTCGGCCTTTTCGGCCTTTTCGGTCTTCTCGGCCTTCTGCGCCGTATTATCAGCCTTCTCCGATGTACCGGCCGGCCGTTTGTAGTCGGTCGCGTAGAAGCCGGAGCCTTTGAAATGTACACCGGCCCCACCCGAGATCAGCCGCTCCGCGCGCTTCCCGCAAACGGGACATTTCGCGAAACGCTGACTGGTGATACGGGGGAAAGTTTTTTCAAACAGGTGCCCGTTCGGGCACTTGTACTCGTAGGTCGGCATCGTCCCAGAATCTAACGGCAACAGCGCGGCTGTGCGTCTAGCCTTTGCATGTCCTGGCTATTGGGGCAGCACCGGCAGCACAACATGTGACGCGTTCTTGGCTGAGCGGTAGATGCGATGCGTTCTGGCTCGGAAATCCTCCGGTTTCGCCTCAAAAATATTCGGCACAAAAGTCTGCGGATTCCGGTCGTACAGCGGGAACCACGTGCTCTGCACCTGCACCATGACGCGGTGCCCCTTTTGGAAGCGATATGTCTGCGGCGGAATATGCACCGTGTAGTCGAGCACCCGATTGGGCGCGATCGGCTCCGGACGGTCGAATGCGGTCCGATAGCGGCCGCGCATGATTTCTCCCGCGACCATCAGCTCGTAGCCGCCCATGCGCCGGTCGCCGTCGGCGGTGTCCGGGTAGACATCGATGAGTTTGACGACCCAATCGGCGTCGCTGCCCGTCGTGGACGCGAACAGCCGCGCGCTCAAATTGCCGGCGATCACGAGGTCTTCCTTCAGCGGCTCCGTGCTCCACACGAGAACATCAGGCCGTCCTTCGACGAACCGCTGATCCATCGCTTGCCACTGATTCCATTGGGAACCGCGCGAGTACGTCACCTCGATCGGTCGCGGCCGGTAGGGCACCGGGTGGGCGGGATCGGAAACGAACGAATCGGCGGCGGTGCCGGCGGCGGTCGGTTGGTCGAATGAAAGCCGCCCATCGGCCTGGAAGTACAAGTTCTTTGCGGTTGCGGCGCGCGGCGGCCAGGAGTCGAACCGGCGCCAGCGATTCGATCCGCCTTCGAACACGAGCGCCTCGGGAAGATCGAGCGGCGCGCGATCCTTGAGATAGAACGCGAAGAATGGCGCTTCCACCTCGCGCCGGAACCAGACGCCGGTCGAGTCGCCGAACTGCACCCGCGAGAGGCCCGTGCCCGGACCGTACCACCCACCGTGATTCCACGGACCCATGACGATGCGATTGCGGTTCGTCCCGGGGACTGTGTCGAATCGCTCGAACGCCGCGTAGGTCGCCGGCGGACCGAAGATGTCTTCTTGATCGTACCAGCCACCCACAGTGAGCACCGCCACCGGCGACGCATGAATCCGCTTTTCGGTGGCGCGCGACTGCCAGTACTGGTCGTAGCTCGGGTGCGCGACGAACCCGTCCCACGACGGCCACGAGCGGCCGAGCAGCTTCGGCACCTTGGAGAGCTCACCCATGCGCCGATACCAGTCGTACATGTCGGTCACGCCGACGTCGAACTCGCCGACCTCCATGCCATAGGTGTATTCGACGCCGTAGCTCTGCCGGAACGCGCCTTGATGGAAGAAGTCGTCGCCCATCCAGGTGTCCGTCATGGGCGCCTGAGGAGAGACGGCGCGCATCGCGGGGTGACCGGAGAGTCCCTGCATCGTCGCCAACCAGCCGGGATACGAAATGCCGAGTCCGCCGACGCGCCCGTTGTTATTCGGCACGTTGTGAATGAGCCACTCGACCGCGTCGTACGTATCGCTCGCCTCGTCGAATCCCGCTGTGTCGCCCGGCGCGCGCAGCGGCCGGTTCATCAGATAGTCGCCTTGCGACTTCCCCCGGCCGCGAATGTCCTGAAAGACGAAGATGTACCCGTCGGCGGCGAGAAAGCGGTACGGGCCGGGAAACCGGCTCGCAGGCCCGTCGGCGCCGTACGGCGTCCGCACCAAGAGAATCGGCAACGGAGTGCCGCTCTCCGCTCCGCGCCGCGTCACGATGATCGTGTTCAGCTTCACGCCGTCGCGCATCGGGACCATCTCCGTGCGCTGCGCCCACGTGCTGTCGGGAGTCTGCGCCGCCAGTGAGGCGGCGCAGAGGCTCAACGTGATGACGAGCCTGTGGCTCACGGCTCGCCCGCCATACGCTTCCCGTCGGGATCCACGCTGACCTCGGACCGCTTGCCGTTCGTATTCACCGTCGCTTCGTACGCGACGATCCGCCCGCCCTTCGTGACCGACTCCACGCCCGTCACCCTGCCTTTCCCTGCGGCGGCCCGCAACGAATCACGCACCACAGCAGGCACATCGGCGAGCTTTACCTGCTCCTCGACTTCCACGACCGCGCCGGTCGTATCGATGAGCACGTCGCGATGGTGGCCGTGAACCGTCAATTCGACTTCGTACATTGTCTGTCCATTTTCCTTTTCCGTCGAATAGCCTCGGACCTTCGCACCGTGGCTCTCGGTGGCGGCGGTGCGGGCGACCGCAGCCGGTAAGTCACGCCGAGAGATCTTGCGTTCCTGCGCCGCAAGGGCGGTTGCGGTTGTGACAAGAAGGACGAGCACGATGAGAGATCTTGGCAGGGTCATGACAATCTCCTGAGGAGGAATTAACGGCATCTACTGACGCTTGAAAAACTGCACCGCCCGTTCGTGACGTTCGGCAGCAGCGCGTGTCGAGAATGTACCAAGATTGCGACGTCTTCCCGTACGCGGATTGATTGTCCGAGAATAGAGGCGGTACTTGCCCGATTTCAGCTTCCGAATCATTCGTCGCTCACACGCTGCCGCCGGGCCTTCGGCACAGGCACGTGATTTTGCCAGGCGAGCGTGAGCGCCTCGCGGCTTCGATGGCCTGAGGCATGCTCAACGCGATGGTACGGAATTCCTGCGCGGTCACGCACCTTCCTTATAGTAGAAAGGTCACGCGATCAAACGGTGCAGGTCTCTACCGCTTCCCGCAGCGAGCGGAGCGGATCCCGGGTGGGCACGAATTCGTGGGCCATGAAACCGGTGAAGCCGGTGTCGGCGATCGCCTGGGCGATCGCGTGCCAGTTCAGCTCCTGCGTATCGTCCAGCTCGTGACGGCCGGGCACGCCGCCGGTGTGAAAATGACCAATGTGGTTCGCATGCTGCCGAATCGTGCGAATCACGTCCCCTTCCATGATCTGCATGTGATAGATGTCGTAGAGCAGCTTCACCCGCGGCGAATTGACGCCTTCCATCACTTGCGCGCCGAAGGCCGTATGGTCGCCCTGATAGTCGTGATGATCGACCTTGCTGTTCAGCAGCTCCACGCAGATCGTGACGCCGTGGTGTTCGGCGAGCGGCGCGACGCGGCGCAGACCAGTCACACATGCCTCGATGCCCTGCGCGTCCGTACGTCCCTGCCGATTGCCGAACATGGCAATCAGATTCGGGATTCCTTGCTGCGCCGCGAGCGGCAGCGCGCGCTCGAGCTCACCAACCAGGAAGTCATGGTTTGCCGGGTCATTGAAGCCACGCGGGATGAAATCGTCCCGGATCGCGGCATAGCCCATCGAGCAGACGAGTCCACAATCACGGACGACGGGCCAGTCTTCCGGCGCCAGGAGATCGATGGCGGACAGTCCCATGCCCTTGCACGCGCGACAAAATTCGGCGAGCGGAATTGCTTTGTAGGGCCAGCGGCTGACCGATTGCTTGAGCCGGAAGGTTGGAATGTTGGAAGGTCGGACGGTTTGATACGGCAGGACCGCGACAGCCAGGGCCCCCGCCGCGGTGCGCAGCGCGTCCCGTCGCGTCACGGGGCCACCGTCCAACCTACCAACCTTCCCACGCATTCTAGAATTCCAGGTTCTTCAGATACCGATAGCTCGCCGCGATATCGTCGAACGGCTGGGGTGGCTGATCGTGCTCGACGAAGAAATGCTTGATGCCGGCCTGGTCTTGCTTCTCGAAGATCCGCTTCCAATCGATCTTTCCCTGTCCGACGTCAGCCATCTTGTGCTCCGGCGGGCCCGCCGAGTCCTTCACGTGCACCAGCGGAATGCGGCCGGGCCAGCGGGCGAAATACGCGAGTGGATCCTGACCGGCCTTGGTCATCCAGTAGAGATCGATCTCGAGCTGCACGAGTTTGGGGTCGGTGCTCTGGAGCAGCACGTCGTAGGGAACCTGCCCTTCCATCTTCGGGAATTCGAAATCGTGGTTGTGATACGCGAACTGGAGGCCTGCATCGTGCGCCATCTGGGCGGCTTTGTTGAAGACGGCGGCGACGTTCTTCCAACCGTCGAGCGTCATGCGCCGCTCCTGCGGAAGCCACGGCACGACAATGTATTCGTGTCCGACCGCCTTGGCGGTATCGAGCGCGGCCTTCCACGCGTCGCTTTCCCCAAGTGCGATGTGCGTCGACGGTGCCGAGAGGCCGTGGCGATCGAGGATCGCCTTCACTTCGGCCGGGGTGTGGTTGTAGTAGCCGGCGAACTCCACCTCCTTGTACCCGATCTCCGCCACATGGGCGAGCGTGCCCTCAAAGTCTTTCTCGAGCACCGTGCGGACGGTATAGAGCTGCAGGCCGACCTTCTCTACGTGCCGCGCGCGATGTGCGGTGCGCAACGCACCAGGGTACGCAATGGCGATTCCCGCGGCGGCCAGCGTTTGGACGAACTCGCGACGTTCAAGGTTTTTCATAGCTCGTTCCGTTTCATCGCATCGACGGCGTAGGCCGCCGCGCGGGCTGTGAGGGCCATGTAGGTGATCGACGGATTCTGGCAGGCGGTCGAGGCCATGCACGCGCCGTCGGTGATGAAGAGATTCGGGACGTCGTGAGTCTGATTGTGCGCGTTCAGCACGGACGTCTTCGGGTCCTTGCCCATCCGCGCGGTGCCCATTTCGTGGATGACGAGACCGGGCGGGTTATCGCTGGTGAACGGCTGGATGTCGTGCGCACCCGCCTCGGCGAGAATCTCGGCGCCGCTGATGGACATGTCATGGACGAGCGCCTTTTCGTTGTCGCCGTACGCGCAATGGATCTTGACGACCGGGATACCCCACGCGTCGACCTTGGTCTTGTCGATTTCGACGAAGTTCTCCGGCCGCGGCAGCATCTCGCCGAACCCATAGAGCGAGAATCCCCACGGTCCCGGGTGGCGCAATGCTTTCTTGAACTCAGCGCCGAACCCCGCCTGCTCGGCGCCCCGGCCCCAATCGGAGCGGCCGCCCCCGCCCTGGAAACCGTAGCCCCGCACAAAGGACGACTTGTTCTTCCCCACGTTGCGGAAACGCGGCACGTAGATGCCGTTGGGGCGGTTGCCGATCGTGTCACGGTCGAGTGGCGCATCGACCCGCCCGCTGGCGCCGCCACCCATGATGTGATCCATCAGATTCTTGCCGACCTGCCCGCTCGAATTCGCCAGGTTGTGGTCCGAGTTGAGGAGGATCCGCGCCGATTCGATCGTCGACGCGCAGAGGAAGATGACGCGGGCCTTGAACTCAAGCGGGTGTTTCGTCTGGCCGTCGATCACGCGGACGCCTGTTGCCCGCCCACGCTTCGGGTCCCAGATCACGCTGTGCACGACGCTGTACGGACGCAGCGTGAGACGACCGGTCGCCTGCGCGGCCGGCAGCGTCGCATTGACGCTCGAGAAGTACGAGCGCGTGATGCAGCCGCGATGGCACGGGCCGCAGTAGTGGCATGCGGCGCGCCCGTTGTGGGCCTCCGTGAGCACGGCGCACCGCCCGATCGTCACCAGCCGTTCCCCCCCGGGCCAGGCGCGAGCCACGGCGTCCTTCACCAGCTGTTCCGCGCAGTTCAGCGCCATCGGCTTGAGGAATTTGCCGTCGGGAAGTTGAGGCAGACCCTCCGCCTGGCCGCTGATGCCGACAAACGTCTCGACATAGTCGTACCACGGAGCGATGTCGGCGTAGCGAATCGGCCAGTCGGCGCCGATGCCTTCGCGGGCGTTCGCCTCGAAATCCAGGTCGCTCCAGCGATAGACCTGGCGTCCCCACATGATGGAACGCCCGCCGACCTGGCGCCCGCGGATCCATGAAAAGGGTTTGTCGGGCGGCGTGGTGTACGGGTTCTCGAGGTCGTTGACGAAGAATTTGTAGGCCATCTCGTCGCAGGCGTAGCATTGCTGCTGAATCGGCTGTTCCTTGGACCGTTGCTTGCGGTCGCCCATGCCGCGGAACTTCATCTCCCACATCGGCACATGCTCGACGTAGTCGGTCTCGGGATTGATCGGCCGGCCGGCCTCGAGCACGAGCGTTTGGAGGCCGCGTTCGGTCAGCTCCTTTGCCGCCCACCCGCCCGAGATGCCGGAGCCTATCACGATCGCGTCGTAGGTTTTCATTGGTCGAGGGGGTAGCAGGGTTCGTAACGTCCCGGCACGACGCGGTAGTGCAGTTCGGTGGTCGCGCCAACTTCCGATGTGTAGTAGCCCATCAGCGTCAGCCACTTCATGCCGTGGAAGAAGTTCTTCGACGTATCGCTGTTCGTATCGCGCAGTCGTGCGAGCTCCGCATCGAGATCGGTCAGGATCTGGGTCTGCTGGGTCTCGCTGCACGCGACGAAGTCCTTGGCGAACAGCCCGCGCGACCGTTCATCCACGTTCGCAAGTCCCGCCGTGAATAGCCGGCGCTGATCGTCGTCCACCCAGTCGGCGAGCATGACGTCGATGAACGCGGGCACTCCCGCCTCCCGCGCTCCCGGGGTGTCGGTTTTGGGGATGATCAGTTCGGCGATGGTGGCGACGGTTTCATTCTGGTGGGCGTTCAATGCGCGTAAAGTCCCAGCACGCACGCGCTTGTGGACGGTGCGACCGATCGCGAGCAGCTGATCGGGAAGTGCGCCCGTCCCGGCGAGCAGCAACAGCACTTCGCGCCGGTTCATCAGCGAATCCTCTTGAAAGAGTGCCCTAACTTGTCACGCGCCAACCCAGTCGGCTAGCGCCGTTGCTGCGCGAACAGCCAGCGTGTGAACTCGTCGGACGCGTACGCAGCATCCCACGAGTTGTGATTCAAGCCGAGCAATTCGCTGTAGCGAACGTCGGCCGATGCGGCCTTGAGCGCGGTGGCTGGTTCGCGCGAGCCGTTGACGTTCACCACTTGGTCCACTTCCCCGTGGAAGATCCAAATTGGAACCTTGCCGAGGCGCTGGACCAGATTCGGCATGATCGACGCACTGTCTCCCGGGACGACCGGAACCGAGCCCCGGAACTGCGGAAAGTCGCGCACCCATCCGCAGATCGGGACAATTGCTGCAAACAGCTCCGGATGGCGATACGCGACATACCAGGTTCCATGCCCGCCCATCGAGAGACCGGTGAGATACACGCGGCTCGGATCGACGTGGAATTCCCGCATCGTCTGCTGCAGCGCGGCGACGGCCATGTCGGCGGGTGTGCCGACCCACTGCGAATCGGGTGGCGCCTGCGGGAAGACTGCGATCGCGGGGTAGCGGGTCGCATTCTGTCGAATTGCGGCGCCAAGGCCCACGGCGGTCTGTATCAGACCGTCATTGCCTCGCTCGCCGGCGCCGTGCAAAAACAGAATCGCCGGCCAACTGCTCTTCGCGGCGTAATCCGCCGGAACGTAGACCTGATAGTGATACGCGCGGCCTCCAACCGTGATCGACCGATCGAGAAATCCAGTTTCCACGCGTTGCGCAGCCGATGGAGTGGCAAGACCGAGCAGCAGAGACGAAACGATCAGAACCCGTTCGCGCACGTTCAACCTCCGGAAGAAGTGACGGCGGCCTACCACGGCGGTGGTGTCCCCGGTTGAGTCGCGAGGCTCTTCCGGCGGTCGAGCACCGTCAGGAGCCGATCTGCACACCACACCAGCAGCTCGTACAGCCCGAACATCGCGACGATCATCAGCGTGCCGACGAGGAGCGCGGCGGCCATCGGAACGCGAGACGATATCAGCTCCTGCTTGTGGTGGTCGAAGTCAGCGATGTACTCCTTCATCGTCAGGGCGTTCCCACGCTCGGCATCGGCTGCGGTATTCTTGCCGACCGCAAACCCTACCGCGATGCCGAGCAGGATCGCGACGATCAGCCGGGCGACGACCATCCGCATCATCGGAGCCTCCTGGATTGTTTCATGGCTAACGGGGATCGTACACGCCCCAGACGGCGCGCAATACGTCGCTGATCTCGCCGAGCGTGGCGCGTGCCCGGACCGCGTCGAGAATCGGCTCCATCAAAGGCGCGCCGGATTCGCGTGCAACGGCGTCCACCGCAGCGAGCGTCCGTTTCACGTTTCTCGTTTCCCGTTTCCCACGGAGCGTCGCCAGGCGTCGCTGTTGTGTTTCCGCGAGCTTCGAGTAGTCAGGCGCCGGTGTCGGCGGCGCGGGATCTCTCGTGACGTATTCGTTCACGCCCACGATGACGCGCTTCCCTGCCTCGATGTCACGCTGCTGTTCGTACGCGCTGCGGCCGATCGCCTGCTGGAAAACCCCGAGCGCAATGGCAGCGACGGCGCCACCACCCGCTTCGACGTCGTCGATCAGGGCCCGCGCGTCTTTCTCCATCTGGTCAGTCAGCGACTCCAGATAGTAGCTGCCTCCGAGCGGATCACTGACGTCCGGGACGCCCGTCTCGCACGCGAGCAGCTGCTGCGTGCGGAGCGCCACGGTCGCGCTATGCTCGGTCGGCAGCGCGAGCGCTTCATCGTAGGCATTAGTGTGCAGCGATTGCGTGCCGCCGAGCACCGCCGCCATCGCCTGGAGCGCGACGCGCACCACGTTGTTGAGGGGTTGCTGCGCTGTGAGCGTGGCCCCCCCCGTCTGCGTGTGAAATCGCAGCCGCGCCGCGGAGTCGTCGGCGTTGAATTTTTCCCTCATGAGTCGCGCCCAGAGCCGCCGGGCGGCCCGGAACTTGGCTACTTCTTCGAAGAAATCGGTATAGCTGGCAAAGAAGAAGGAAAGCCTGGGCCCGAATTCGTTGATGGAGAGCCCGGCAGACTGCGCCCGCCGCACGTATTCCAAACCATTGGCAAAGGTGAACGCGATCTCCTGCACCGCCGTCGCACCCGCTTCGCGCATGTGATAGCCGGAGATCGAGATGGGATTGAAGCGCATCTTGGCGGCCGCCGTGAACCGGAAAATGTCGGCGACGAGTCGCAGCGACGGCTCGGGCGGATAGATGTAGGTGCCGCGCGCGATGTATTCCTTGAGGATGTCGTTTTGGAGCGTGCCCTCCAGCTTGTCCTGCGGGACACCCTGCTCCTCGCCAACCGCGACATACATCGCCAACAGGATGGCGGCCGTCGCGTTGATCGTCATCGACGTCGAAACGCGATCGAGCGGAATGCCGTGAAACAGGCGCTCCATGTCGTCCACGCTGTCGATCGCGACACCCGCTCGACCCACCTCGCCGTCCGCCATCGCATGATCCGAGTCGTAACCCATCTGCGTCGGCAGGTCGAACGCGACCGAGAGGCCCGTCTGACCGGCTTCGAGGAGATGGCGAAAGCGGGCGTTGGTTTCTTCAGCAGTGCCGAAGCCGGCGTACTGGCGCATCGTCCACAGCTTGCCGCGGTACATCGTGGGATAGATGCCCCGCGTGTACGGCCACTCCCCAGGGGCGCTTTGATCCGCCGCGGTCATTGCCCGGCGAGCACCGACTGGGCGAACGCCACGTCCTGCTTGGAGCCGATGATCAGCGGTGTACGCTGATGCAGCACCGCCGGTTTGATGTCGAGGATGTTGCGCTTCCCATCCGTCGCGGCACCGCCCGCTTGCTCGACCACGAGCGCGAGCGGCGCCGCTTCGTACAGCAGGCGGAGCTTGCCCTGCGGCGAAAGCGTGTCGGCCGGATAGAGAAAGACGCCGCCGGACATCAGATTGCGATGGATGTCGGCCACGAGCGATCCGATATAGCGCGCGTTCTTCGCTTCCACCCGGCCGCCGTCGCCATTCTTGAACGCGCCGACCACGCGTTGGATTCCCGGCGCCCACTTGTTCCAGTGGCTCTCATTGACGCTGTAATACTTGCCCACATCGGGCGAGCGGATGTCGGGATGGGAGAGCAGAAACTCGCCAATCGTCGGGTCGAGCGTAAAGCCGTGGACACCCTGGCCAGTCGTGTAGACGAGCATCGTGCTCGAGCCATAGAGGATGTAGCCCGCCGCAACCTGCGCGCGCCCCTCCTGCAGACAATCGGCGAGCGAACCGGGTCCGCGTTTCGTTGCGGTGCGGCGATGGATGGAAAAGATCGTGCCGATCGAGACGTTGACGTCGATATTGGTCGAGCCATCGAGCGGATCGTACAGCAGGACGTACTTCCCGCCACGCCGATCCTCGCGGACTTTCACCGGAATGGGATTCTCGTCTTCCTCCGATGCCACGACGCACACCCGTCCGGTGTGCTCGACGCTGTGACGCACCGTCTCGTTCGCGAAAACATCGAGCTTCTGCTGCAGCTCGCCCTGGACGTTGATCGCTCCGAACTCACCCAGGATGTCGGTGAGCCCGGCACGCCGCACCTGGCGCGAGATGATCTTGGCAGCAAGGCAGAGATCGTACAGCAGGTTGGAGAGCTCCCCGGTGGCCTCGGGGTGCAGCCGCTCCTGCTCCATGATGAAGCGCTCAATCGTGATGACCGACGTCGGTGAGTGCACTCGTCCCCTGGCTGGAAACGGTGAAGGTGATCGTACCCCGCTCATCCGTCCGGAGCACGGTGATGCCTCGAGCCTTGAGGCGCGCCACCACGTCGGGCGCGGGATGGCCGTACCGATTGTGCGCGCCCACGCTGATCACCGCATCCTCGGGCCGCAGCTCGTCGAGCCAGTGGTCCGAGGTAGCCCCGCGCGAGCCGTGATGCCCCACCTTGAGCAGCGTCACGTGCCCAACCGTGCCGGCAATGTGCGCTTCCGTCGGCCGGCCGGCATCGCCGGCGAGCAACAGTCGCGTCGTCCCGTACGTCACGAGCAGAACGACGGACTCCTCGTTGATATCCGTCTGACTGACCGCCCAGGCGGAATCGGGGCTCAACACCTCGAACGTCACGCCGTCGAGCTCGAGCCGATCGCCCCGGCGCGCCGGCCGCCACTCGGCTCCATCCGCTTCGACAGCGCCGAGGAAGCCGAGGTAATTCGCGTCGGGCACCGGCTCTCCCGGCTCGAGCACATACGCCGGGTCGAACGCCTCGAGGACCGCGGGCAGTCCACCGAAGTGGTCGAGGTGCGCGTGCGTCGCGACGATGGCGGCGAGCTGCGTCGCGCCGTGACTCCTCAGAAACGGCACCACCACCCGCCGCCCCGCGTCGCCGACGGGCGGCGGTCCCCTCGGTCCGCCGTCGATCAAGAGCCAGCGCCCCGCGGGCGTGCGCAGCGCGATGGCGTCACCCTGACCGACGTCCAGGAAATGTACGGTTAGGCAATGACAATCTGAAAGGCGGGAAAAGGCGGAGAACAGCGCGGTGCATGAAAGGGCGGCTCCGACGAACGCCAGTCGAGCGACGATCAACCAACGACGGCGCGGGGAGCTCCACAGCCACCAGGCCAGCGCGACGACTCCGAGCCAGAGCACGGCGGCGCGCGGCCCGGCGATCATGATGAAATGGCCGCCCGGAATCGCCGCCGCCGCGCGCGCGACCACGTCGAGCAGCGCCAGGCAGAGTCCCGATCCTGCGGCGAGCAGAGTCGAGGATGACATCAACGCGACCATGAGACCTGGGACCGCGACGCCCGCCAGCGGAATCGCGAGAAGGTTGGCGAGCACCCCGATCGGAGCGACCGTGCCGAATGCGTAGGCGGTGATCGGGGCCGTGAGCAGTGTTGCCGCGGCGGCGGGTGCGAGCAGACGCACAACTTTCGGATGGCGTTCCGTCGCCCGGCCGGCCCAGATCACGGCTGCCACCGCCGCGACCGAGAGCCACGCGCCGACCGACTGCACCGACCACGGATCGGTCAGCATGACGAGGAGTGCCGCGAGGCTGATGGTTCCCCGCGGTGCAACTATCCGCTGGCGCAACTTCGCGATGTCGAGGAGCGCCAGCATCGCCGCGGAACGGGTTGCCGGCGTCGGGAAGCCGAGGAGCCAGACGTAGGTGAGCATGACCGCGGTGCCGACGAGGAATTGGGCGCGAGCGCTGAGACGTAGCCGTTTGAGCAAGACATTGAGCCACGCCGCGAAGAAGGCGACGTGCAACCCGGAGATCGACAGGAGGTGCGCCAGCCCCGAGCGCGCATACCGCTCGCGCAGCTCGGCGTCGAGATCGGTGCGCCGGGCGATGACGAGCGCGTCGACGAGCGGCGCACGCGTGCCGAAGAGGCGGCGGCTCCGCTCGCTGATCCGGTCGCGGAGGGCGCCGCGGCCACGCGGCGTCGCATCGAGCTCGCGCACGCGCCGCGCGACCAGGATCCCGCGATTCGGATCGCCCAGGAAACGGCCGGCGACAAGCCAAGTCGTACCACCATGGGCGGCGTGGTGGTCGGGCCAACGAATGGTCAGCAAGCCGCTGCACGAGCCTGACTGAGCGGTCCCCTCAGCGACACCGCCTGATTCGGAAACCGGGTCGGCCAGCACAATGACTGCAGCTCGGGTGGGTGTGTTAACCCCGGGCTGCCAGCCCGGGGTTAACAAACCCTGGCGGCCCCATTGTCCAGCGCATGTAACCGCGCGTTCCCGCTGCGCCGCCGCGCCCCATAACAAGCCTGCCACGAGCATCAGTCCGCTCGCCCCGCCGACCGGCGCTCGCCGATGAACCAGCGCGACTCCGGCGAGGACGCACCACGCCGTCACACGCAGGTCCAGGCCGCTCAACGCCGCAAACAGTCCGGCGCCGAATGCTAGGGTGAGATAGAGGATCGGCGGCCGCACAGAGGCCGCGTCAGACTACAGCTGGCTGGGTTTTGCTCCGCAGCGGGGTGCGAGGGCGACTTTGCGGAATCCTTCGAGCAGCGCGACGTCGAGCTTCGCCTTTTCCTGGTCGCTCGCGAGTGACAACTCGGTGAGAATCTCTCCCTGGCGCGTGGAGACGTAATGCGGCGCCAGGCGATTGAGCGCGTAGACGAGCACGTCGCCGCGGCACGTATCGCAGCCACAGAACTTGGGGAAACCGTCGCGCAGGCTGCGGTATTCGCGCTGCACGACCTCGAACGTCACATTCGCTACTGCCACGACCTGACCAGTGCCTCTCGCATGGCCGTGAAGGTCGATCCGGTCGTGCCTGTGAAGCGAACGTTGACGTACGTGCCGATCCAGTCCGTCGAGCCTTCCAGCAGCGCGATCTTGTTCGTGCGCGTGCGGGCCTGCAACAACCCGCCCCGCTTGGCCGGCCCCTCGACCAGGACTTCGTGGGTCGTCCCGACGAGCGCGATGTTCTTCTGCTTCGCGACGTGCCGCACCACCTGAATGAGCCGCCCGATACGCTCCGTCTTGATCTCTTCCGGAACGTGATCCTTGATGCGCACGGCCGGTGTGCCTTCGCGCAGCGAGTACTTGAACGTGTACGCGTCGTCGAATGCAACCTGCTCGACCAGCGACAGCGTTTCGGCAAAATCCGCTTCGGTTTCGCCCGGGAATCCCACGATGATGTCGGTCGACAGCGCGATGCCCGGCACCGCTTCCCGCAGAGCCCGGACAACCTCGAGGTAGGCCTCACGGTCATAGCGGCGCAGCATGCGCTTGAGCGTTCGCGAACTCCCGCTCTGCACCGGCAAGTGCACGTGCTCGCAGACGGCCGGCGTTTCCGCCAGCGCAGCGAGAACACGCGGCGTGAAATCGGTGGGATAGGGCGAGGTAAAGCGCAGGCGGCCAATCCCCGAGACCGCGCCGACTGCGCGCAGCAGGTCGGCAAAGTCGTGGTCGCCATCGTGATAACTGTTGACCGTCTGCCCAAGAAGCGTGACCTCGCTGGTGCCGGACTCCGCCAACCCGGAGACCTCACGCACGACGTCTGCCAACTTGCGGCTCCGCTCCGGCCCGCGCGTCATCGGAACGATGCAGAACGTGCACCGATAATCGCAGCCACGCTGCACCGTGACGAACGCGGACACCTGCCGCTCACGGACGGGAGGAACGTCCTCGTAGTGCTCCCAGCTCCGGAACGTGGTCTCGGCGGCGCGCTCGCCGTCGCGCGCGCGCGCAATGAGCTCCGGCAGACCGCGATACCCGTCGGGGCCGATCACCAGGTCCACCTGTGGGACGCGCTCCAGCAGCTTCGGACCGAGGCGCTGCGCCATACAACCCACGACGCCCAGGACATCTCCAGGCCGCTTGAAGCGCTTCAGCTCGCCCATTCGCCCCAGCACCCGCTGTTCGGCGTGATCGCGCACGGCGCACGTGTTGACGAGCAGCACGTCCGCCTCCGCCGGATCGTCGGTGCGCACGTATCCCTCACGCCCCAGCACTCCGAACATCAGCTCGGAGTCCGAAACGTTCATCTGGCAGCCGTAGGTCTCGATGTAAATCCGCGGTGCGCGCGGCATCAGTCGATCACGACCTCGAATCTGGGACGACCACTCCACGCTTCGCTACGAACATAGACACTCAGGTAATCCTGCGTCAGGACCTCGACCCGGCCGCCCTGTCGGCCCGACACCACGCCATCGGCGGCCTGTCCGGCGCGGGCCGCCCGATACGCGGCGGCCTTCGATTCGCCCAGCTCGCGCAGCTCGCGCGCGCGCGCGCGGATGACATCAGGCGGGACCTGCCCGGGGAGCTTCGCCGCTGGAGCGTCGGGGCGAACGGAGAATGGAAAGACGTGCAGATACGTAAACGGCAAGGCGTGCAACAGCGTGAGCGAGGCGTGATGATCGGCCTCTGTTTCTCCTGGAAAACCGGCAATCACGTCCGCACCGAGACCGAACACCGGCAACCGCTCAGCGAGCCATTCGATACGCGCGCGGTACGTGTCCGCCGTATACCAGTGCCGCCCCATCCGCTTGAGGATGCGATTGGAACCCGACTGCAGTGGCGCGTGCAGATGCGCGGCCACATGGCGCGGCGCTTCGATCAGGAGCCGGGCGAGCGTGTCGTCGACTTCGGTGGCTTCGACCGACGACAGGCGGAAACGCACGGAGGGAACGGCGGCGATGAGGGCCTCGAGGAGAGAACCGAGGGTGGGACTAGCGTCCTGCCCATACGTCCCGATGTGTACGCCCGTCAGCACAATTTCCGCGTGATGCTCAGCCAGCTCGCGCGCTTCTTGTACGAGCTCCTCCACCGACCGCGACCGATTGTTGCCGCGCGCAATCGTGGTCGCGCAGAACGTGCAATGCTCGTCGCAGCCGTCCTGAATTTTTAGGAGGGCTCTGTTCTTCCCCATCGTTCCCGCGCGCCGCAACGCGGAGAGGGGGCCAGGGGGTGAGGTCAACCCGGCGGCGCGCAACACCACGGTCGGATCCGCATTGGGCACGACCGCCCGGACCGCCGGTAACGCCGCGATCGTGCCGTCATCGAGTGCAGCCGCGCATCCCATCACGATCGTCTGCGCGGTCCCGCTCTTCGCCACGTGCCGCACGAAGCGCCGCAGCTTGACTTCACTTTCGTGCGTGACGGTGCAGGAATTGATGACGGCGAGATCAGCGTGCGAGGGATCGTCGACGACGGTGGCTCCGCCATCGCTGAAGGCCTGGCGAACCAAGTCGGTGTCGTACTGGTTCGCCTTGCATCCGAAGGTGTGAAAGTAGACGTTCACGGCCGCACGGTCAGCCCCAGCAGGAACGTCCACACCCGTTCCGTGAGTCCCGCGCCTTTGCGCTGCAGCCGCTCGATGCCGATGTCGAGCCGGCCGCGACCGCCCGAGAATTGGCGGCCAAGTCCGCCCGAGAACCCCACCTCTGTGGGTGCCGTCCCGACAGCGAACGGCAACTGCCCACCACGAGCACCGAACCGGAGGGGCGCGGACACGGAGCCCAGCTCGGCGCCGAGCGACCAGTTGAAGGTGTTGTGCGCATCGGGGGTTGCGTGGACGCTGCCCCAGTTGCGCCACGTTGCCGTCCCGGCCAGGATCGCCTGACCGCCCACACGCCACTGGATGCCGGCGCCGTAGGTTGGCGGCAAATCGTTTTCCGCAGCGGTGCGGCCGTTCACATCGGCGCGCAGCTTCGAATCGACGCGATACCAACCGGCCATCCGCAGATCCTGGCTCAGATCGACCAGCGCGCTGAATGACCCGCCCTTCCCCGAGTACGCCACTTCGTCGCGTGACGACGACGTGCGATAGGTGGTGTCCGTGAAGGTGCGAGTGGCAACCATGCGCGTCGAGCCGGTCAGCAGATGGAAGCCGACGCCGAGCGTGAGCCAGCTGCTGACGCGACTCGCCGCCGCGATTCGCAGATCGGTCACGGCGCCGTCACTCTGGAGCAGATCCGTAATCGGCTGCGGGACGCCCCGCAGGACGATCGTATCGTGCGTGAGAATGCCGAAGGTGCGATCGAGATACGTCGAGAAACCGCCGCCAATGGTGATGCGTCGCATCGCGGGCCCGGCGAGCACGAGCGCCGGGAAGCGCGTGCCGCGGAGTGATGAGGTGCCGGAGTCGACCGCGACGGAGCGCCACGACGCGCCGGTCGTGATGCTCGCGCTCATGCGCCGTATGTCGCCCAGCGGGGCGTCGATCAACGGCGAGAACGGATCGAACGGCGCAAACGCGCCACCGGTGGAGCGGGCGCGGACGCTCTCCCACTTTCCCGGCGTGCCCAGACCGCGGATGCCGAATTGGGAGTCCTGGGCGGCCAGACGGCCCGACGGCCCGACGGTCAAGAGCAACGCCGCGATCATCACCGCTACGGCCGTCCGGCCGTCCGGCCGTTCGGCCGTCACGGTGTCCCGAACGGGAAGCGCTTCACGTACGTGATGTGCAATGCCGGCCGGAACGCGGGCGCGCGCGACGAATAGAATCGGATCTCGGTAAAAGACGCGGCCTCCGGCACCTGGGCCAGGAAGAATGCGGTCTGAGCGGTCGTATCTTGCGCCCACGCGCGTACCAGATCGGTCAACTCGATCGTCACGGTGTCCGCTGTGCCGATATGGATGGTTCGCGCCGTGCTGAATGCACCGCTCAGCGGCGATTTCCCGCCTAAATCCGTGAGGATGGGACGCACCAGGATGCTGAACGAGTCGCTCGGCGCTCCGACGACCGGCGCGACCGACACGAGGATCGCGGTCGCGCGCACGACATCGAGGCTGTCGTGAAGGAATCTCGGCAGCTTGACGCGGACCAGGCTGCGCGCGGACGGCGTGCCCCCCACCGCCAGATTGCTGTCGAGCGGCGCCGTCGGCGGATTGAACACGAAGCTGTCGAACAGCGGCGTGCGCAACCGGTTGTCGTAGACGTTGCTATCGGGTTTCACGCCCGTCGTGTCGTGAATCGTATGATGGAAGAACCATTCCATCAGCGGACTATGCGTCGATTCGCTGGAGCCGAGGGAGACGGAAGCGAACGAATCGGCCGCGACCCGGAAACCGAACGCGAGCTGTCCCGAATCGGCGGCCACGAATTGCGCCTGCACCGTATCGAAGTGGAAAAACAGCGTCAGCGTCCTCCCGCTGTCGGCGACGGTGAGAATATGTCCCGCCGAATCGGTGCGGGTCGTATCGCCGAAGATTCTGCGGTTCGTGCTGTCGGCTTTCGCGGTATCGACGATCGGCGGGCGCGCCAGCAGCTGGCTCACGTTCACGGTGTCGATCGGCGCCGCGGTGAAGGCAGGATCGAGCGACGCAAACGTCGAGTTCGAGTCGCTGGTGATCGGCAGTCTGTAGACCCGCAGTTTCAGATTCGTCGCGCTGGTATCGCGACGCACAATCGTCAGCCGGAATCGCGACGAATCGACGACGATGGGCACCTGCGTGGAGTCCGTGGACGATTTCCGGATGGTCGTGATCATGTTGTGGGGCAGAACGACCAACGCGCGACTGTCCATGTTGGGCAGACTGGCGGCGGCCATCGCTTGCGCCGCGTAGGGCGGCATGTAGCCGCGGTAGCTCGAGTCTCGCTGGATCACGTCGGTGAAGATCGTGTCCTTGATTTCGGTAGTGCCGCCCGGACAAAAAGTCGGACACCGGCCGGGTGCCGTCGCTTCTTCGGTGCAGGAGACGATTCCCGCGCCCAGCAGGAGGAGCAGCCAGGTGAGTGGTCGCGTCACCGGTCGAGCGATTCTTTGGTGAACGCATCGGGCAGCAATGCCACCAGCGTCCAGCGCCGTTCTGTGGCCGGTCCGACCGCAATCACTTCCAGATCCATGCCGAACTCCGCGAGTAGCTGGCGACAGGCACCGCACGGTGCTGCCGGAGGATCGACGTCCGTCGTCACGACGATGCGCTTCAGTTTGCGCGCCCCGCCCACGACGGCGGCGCCCAGCGCCATCCGCTCCGCGCAAATGGTCAGGCCGTACGACGCGCTTTCGACATTGCAGCCGACGTACACTTTGCCGTCGTTCGCTTCGATGGCCGCGCCGACGTGAAAGTTGCTGTACGGTGCCCACGCGTGGCGCATGGCGGCGCGGGCCTGGCCGACGAGATCGCTCACGCGAAGACGTTACTCAGAAACGACGTTCCCGCGGCGAGCCGTGGGATGCCGAAATACTCGGCGACCGTCTGCCCCATGTCGGCAAACGTCCGCCGCGTGCCGAGCGAAACGGGCTTCACCTTCGGACCGAGCACGAGGAGCGGCACGACTTCACGCGAATGATCGGTCGACGGTGTGGTGGGATCGTTGCCGTGATCCGCCGTCAGCATCACCAAATCATCCCCGCGCAGCCGGGCCAGCAGGCGCGGCACCCACGCGTCCAACTCCTTGAGCCCCTGGTGGAACCCCGGTACGTCATTGCGGTGCCCCCACGTTTGGTCGAATTCGATGACATTGACGAACACGAATCCCGTTGCCAACTGATCCAACGCCCGCTCGATCAAGCGATACGCGTCCTGGTTCGTCGGCGTATGCTCGCTGCTGATGTTTCGTCCCGCGAACAAATCGTCGACCTTGCCGATGCCGACGCGTGCAATGCCCGCTTCCGCGAGGCGGTCGAGCAATGTCGTCCCGACGGGCGCAAGCGAAAAATCCTTCCGATGCGCGGTGCGCCGGTAGCCCCCGGGCTGACCTTCGAACGGTCTCGCGATCACGCGACTCACGGCATGCTCGCCCATCAGCATCTCGCGCGCGGTCGCGCAGGCGCGATACAGCTCCTCGAGCGGAACCGTGCCCTCGTGTGCCGCAACCTGAAACACCGAGTCGGCCGACGTATAGACGATCCACTTTCCCGTGCGCTGCTGCTCCGCGCCGAGCTCGTCGATGATCGCGGTACCAGATGCGGCTTTGTTGCCGAGCCAGCCACGTCCCGTCCGTCGCGCGAATTCGTCGAGCAGCGGGACCGGGAACCCCTTGGGATACGTGCGAAATGCTTTCTTCAAGAGAACGCCGCAGATCTCCCAGTGACCGGTCGTGCTGTCTTTCCCCGCCGATGCGGGTTGTGCTATCCCGTAAGCCCCGGTCGGTCTGACCCCGGGCGCAAGCCCGGGGATCGCGGGACTCTCCCGACACTTTCCCAGTCCAATCTTTTCTAGATTCGGCAGTTTCAGCCCGCCAACTGCGCGGGCGACATTCCCCAGTGTGTCCGATCCCTCGTCACCGTATGCCGCGGTGTCCGGCGCAGGACCGATGCCGAGCCCATCGAGAACGATGATCGCCGCGCGTTTCGTCATACCGGCACTCGCGGCAATCGGCTCCCTAGTCCCGCCAAAACCTCATGCACGATCGCCCCGCTCCAGGCGGAGAATTCCTCCAACGTGATTTGCTGCTTCGTGTCCTCGCCGACGATGGTCGCGACGTCGCCGACCTGCACTTCGAGAGTGCCCGTGTCGACGATCGTGAGGTCCATCTGCACGAGGCCCGCGATCGGGCAACGCTGGCCTCGAAGCAGCACGTGCGCCTTGCCACTAACAGCCACGCCGCGCCGCACCCCATCGGCGTACCCGATGCCGAGCGTCGCGACGACGGTATCGCGTGGCGCGATCCAGCTCGCGCCGTAGCTCACGCTCTCGCCCTTGCGGATTCGTCGCACGCTCAGCACGCGCGCCCGTACACTCACGACCGGCCGTGGCCGCATCAGATGCTCGGCCGGCGCTCCGCCGTACAGGAAGATGCCGGGCCGCACCAGATCGAACGCGAACTGCTTCCCCCGCAGCGCCGCGGCGCTGTTCGCGACGTGCAGCAGCGCGGGCCGGCGCGCCAGACTGCGCACCGCGGTCTGAAATCGCTCCAACTGCTGCTCGGCCGTCCCGTCGGTTCGGTCGGCGGAGTGGAAGTGCGTGTAACAGCCTTCGAACGCGGGCGTGTCGACGGCCTCGCCCAGCTCATCTACGTCGTCCCACCGCACGCCGGCGCGTCCCATCCCCGTGTCGATCTCGAGATGAAAGGGACGGTCGCCGCGTGCCGTCCATTCGAGAATGCTGCCCGCGTCGCCGAGCGCGGGCGTCAGGCGATGCCGCTCGTATTCGTCAAATAACTGGGCGCGCGTCGGCATGAAGACGAGAATCGGACGCGTGATTCCCGCGGCGCGCAATGCCGCGCCTTCGTCGATCGTCGCGACTCCATAACCCCAGGGATCGAGCTGCTCGAGAGCCTTGGATGCAAGGACGGCTCCGACCCCGTACGCGTTGGCCTTGACGACAGGGAGGAGCCGCGTGCCCGAGACTCGTGCGATCGTGCGGGCGTTGTCGATGAGGGCATCCACGGCCACTTCCACCCACGCCCGCGGAGGGAGACCCTTCCCACTCATTGACATCGCTCTCAAGGCGCGGGTATGATACCCCGCCCGGAGGCTAAATGCAAGGCGATTCAGCGCTTGGACGTGCTCTCGGACTTGTGCGCGAACTGCGGCAGCGCTGTCCCTGGGACCGCGCACAGACTCCCCAGACACTCCGTCCGTATTTGGTCGAGGAAGCACTCGAGCTCGATCAGGCCATTCAGACCGACGACCCCGAAGCGATGCGCGACGAGCTGGGCGACGTGCTGCTGCATCTCGCGTTTCAGATCGTCATCGGCGAAGAGCGATCGCAGTTCAATGCCGAGGTCGTCACCCACACCCTCGAAGAAAAAATGTGGCGACGCCATCCGACTCTCTTCGGTGATGGGCGCGTCAGCACCAGCGATCATCAGGGATGGGAGCTCGTGAAACGGCGCGAGCCGCGCGGTGGTGGAAAACGCGGGACGCTGGCGGGCCTGCCGCCGACGCTGCCGCCGCTCTTGATGGCCTATCGTCTCCAGGAGCGGGCGGCCGGCATCGGCTTTGATTGGCCGGACGCGACTGGTCCCATGCAGAAGGTCAAGGAAGAGGTCGGTGAGTTGGAGCGGGAAACGGGACGCGGGAAACGGGAAACGATTGAAGAGGAGATTGGCGACTTGTTCTTTGCCGCGATCAATCTTGCGCGGAAGCTGGGCGTCGAACCGGGTCAGGCGCTCGAGCGGGCGAACGCGAAGTTTACCAAGCGATTCGAGCAGGTGGAAAAGTTGGTCGAGGAGCGCGGCCTGGAAATGGGCCGGGCGTCCCTGGAAGACCTCGACAAGTTGTGGGATGAGGTGAAGCAAAAAGGCGTGTGAAGCGGTCGCGGGACACCCACCTGGCGTCCCACCAACAACTGGTAACTACCGGAGACATCACTCTCATACGCTGAATAGACCGCAAGGGTCGGCCCGAACGCACCGACTTCCTCCAGCCGCTCAGACCAGCGTTCATTGGTGAATCGGCTCCACAAGAGGGGGATCTTCGCTGTGGACGGACTCGATTCCGCCGCGTTGGTTGTCCGCGTCGCCAAGCCCACGACTTGCTTCGGCTCGGCACGCCGGGACTGTGGTTCAGAACTCAAATCGATTCTCGTGTGTGTGCCTTCAGTACGATGAGTCTTCGGTCCAATGCTTACGGTATTGCTGAGTTGCTCACGAACGCCAGTCGCGCGCCGTCCGGCGCCCACGACGGGACGTTGATCGTTCCCTGCCCACCATACAGATAGGCGATCACTCGCGCTGGTCCCCCTCCACCACCAACGGGCATCAATCGCAGCAGCACGTGCTGGTAGAACGGATGATCGTCCGGCGCAACGTCCGGGGGAAAGGCGAGGTACACGATCCACTTGCCGTCGGGCGAAATGTGCGGGAACCAGTTGTTGAGGCCGTCGTGCGTGACCTGCTCCTGAGCGGTCCCATCGGGTCGCATCCGCCAGATCTGCATCCGTCCGCTACGCGATGAGTTGAAGTAGATGTACGCTCCGTCGGGCGTGAACTCCGGCCCGTCGTCCAATCCGGGCGCGGTCGTGAGGCGAATCTCGTCGCCGCCGCTCACGGAGATCTTGTAGACGTCTAATTCGCCGTTGCGCAGGCCGGTATACACGAGCCACCGGCCATCGGGGGACCAGCCATGCAGGTACGACGGTCCTTTCGCTGTCACACGGGTTGGGGTACCGCCGGTTGCCGGCACCGTGTAGACAATCGAAGCACCACTGTCCTCGATCGCATGGTGACTGATGCCTATCATCCGGCCGTCAAACGACAGCACGTGATCGTTATTGTTGCGCGTCGCGAATCCCGTATTGATCGCGGCGGCCGAGTGTGACGCGAGATCGAAGCGGTAAAGGCGTCCCTCCTGCGCGAAAATGAGCGCCGTCCCGTCGCGAGTCCAGTTGGGCGCCTGAAACGATCCCGAGTACTGGTGCACGACCGTCGCGTTCCCCGTCGCGACGTCGAGAATCTCGAGGTTCGAGCCGATGTAATCGCGGTACGGGACGAAGTCCCGCTTCGCCGGCATCGTGATGCGGACGTTGCTGAATGTGGCCCGCTCCGTGACGGTGTCATTGTGCGCGCACACGAACAGGCCGACGTAGACCGTATCAGGGAGTGAGACGTTGGCGAGCCGCTGCGTGGCGAGCGTGTCGCCGAATTGCGCCACCGACATGAAATACTCGCCATCGCGCCGCTCGAGCTGGATGACCGCGTCCGCACCCGGGAGGCTGTCCGGCGACTTGGCCTCCTCCGTGATCCCGCCAGTCTGTCGACGGAACTGGAGTGACATCAAGCCGTTGCCGTGCAACGCCGCGGTCACGTGCGCGCTGCCCGGATCGAGCGAGGACCGAATGGTCCAGCCGATCTTCCGATGCTCCTCCACGCCCGCGCCAATGAAGCGCGCCCGCGTGGAGAGAATGAAATTGCCGTTGATCCGTTTCCAGACGAAATGAAAATCGTCGCGGGAGCCCCACATGTTCTGACCCGAGCCCGCGACCAGATACGTCTGCTGCTGCGGGTCGTAAGACGCGGAGCCTCTCGCTCGGCCGACCTCCGTGTGCGTGGCAAAGACGCCGACCGGACTCTGAGCGCCAAGGACATCGCCGACGACGGCAGAACTCAGCACGAGCGTCAGCAGGCGGTAGGTGACTCGGCGAGTCATCGCTTCCCCTTCCTCTTATTAGCCGCGACCGCGATCGCCTTCTCGGCCCAGGGGCGGAGCGCCTCCGGATCCTCGAGGAGTTCGGCGGGCACCTGGTAGTACTGCATGACTTCACCGCCCTCGCCGTAGGGCTGGAACGGTCTCATTCCCAGCCGCTCGAACTCGGGACGATTGGAGTCATCCACCTTGAAGTACAGCGTGTCATCGGCAATGAGTGCGAAAAACAGTTGGCCGGCATAGATGCCGACTCCGCCGAACATGCCGCGCGCACGCAGGTGCGGCACAACACGACTCAGTTGATCAACGATGAATGTGCGGAAGCTCGCGCTGACTGGCACCGTGATCCGATTCCAGGCGGGCGCCTAACGGAGCGCGCCACCCTTTCCTGACTTGCGGCGTGGCCGCACCGGCGGCAGCGCAGCGACGTGGTGGCAGGACTCTTTAAGGATGTCACTGAGCAGCGATGGCGGTACTTCGGCCAGACGAACGAGAACTGCTGGATAATTGCGATAGTGGTCGGTGAAGAAGAACGCACGCGGATCCAGTTCCATGAGCACTTCCCGCTCGCTGATCGTGGCCAATTGCACCACGAGAACGGTATCATCATCGCGAAACCGAGCGAGAAACCGATCATTCAAAAGGAAGGACGGCATCCCATACGACCGTCCTTCGGTCACGCTCGGAAGGTCGAGCAATAACCGACGGACGTCCGCGACGCGCACGCCACGGGCGCGGACCTTCTGAGCTTGAGGACGACGAGTGGGTTTGATAGCCGCCGCCTAACGAGCCGCGCTCCGGTAGATCAGCCCGATCACCATGCCGACGACTGTCCATTCAATGAAGGACATGATTCAGAGTTGAAGGACCAGGTCGCGATCTGACGGAACCTCATCGGGAACCTCCCGCTTGTTCGACATCGGGAATTTATTGGCAGATTCGTCAAGGCAGCCCACCGGACGCCGCGCAAGACCAGAAGCGAGAGCCAAACATCAAAATGATTCGACTCAGGCTGATCAGCCAGCGAGGGTGACCAGGTCGGATCATCCCCACCCTAGGTCAACTTCGTAAACCGTTTGGAGCGCGCGGCCCACACCTTGTCCTTTCGCCTGGCCTGCAACGGCACGCGGGGCCACAAGCTACCTCGGCTCCCGACGTCGCCACATCATGAGCTTCTCGTACGCGAGTGCGGCAAGGAGGGGCAACGCGAGGACCGGGACGACATGGAGCTCTGCCGGATAGGAGTCGACATACTGGAACGCCCATCCATTGAAAATGGGCCTCACCCAGACGAGATACACAGGAAACCAGATCACAAAAACCAGGATGATCACGTAACCCTGCTGCTGCTGTAGCCTGGTCAGTGGTGGCTGAGCAGTGTGCGGCGTCGTCGGACGATTGTCATTCCTCGGATCCAATTGCGTTGCCTCCATCGGTTCGTCATCCGATTGCGGCAGCTCGGATCAACGTCATTGCGTGCAACGCCAGCTTTGGCGCGTGTTAGGCAGCGCGCTTCCTGCGCCAACGGCGCTCCAACGCGTCGAGGGGCGAGAAGACGAGACACGCCAGTTCCGCGCGTTTCCGAAAGAGCGCACTAGGAATTGACATCACCTCACACCCCGGATCCGCTCGCACACCTGCGACCAACAATGAGACGCCGAGGAACGTGCCTGCTGCGAGCTCCCCTTCTCCGCGTCCCAAGAGCGGTCCCCCGGGGGCTCCAGCGAGATATACCGCGACGAGCGTCCCCAACCCCACGAACGCTCCCAACCCCGGGCTTAGGGCGACCAGGCGGCGCAGCACCACGACGTGGAGCAGACTGTAGACGGCCAGCAACCCGAGCATGAGGAGGGCCGCCCCGATGGCAAGACCGGCATCCACGTGGAAGTAGACGGGCGTCGCCTGCGCCATCAGGCCGAGGCCGACCAAGATCCGAAGGACACGCCCCCCGGGAGGGGCCCGACGCGCTCCTTGAGAGTCGAGGGAGCCTACGTTCATTGCGTACCGGCGTCCACTTAGCGAACGAGGAGTAACCGCACCATACCGTGCGTGTAGTGCGGTTTGCCGTCGTGTTCGTCCGGCACGAAGCAGAAGAGAGCATATCGCCCCCGTCGGAGTTGCAACGGGACCAATGCCCGCATCCCCGGCTCAATTCCACTCGCACCCCCGGCGAGCGTGCCGGGCACGCGCCCTTCCATCCCCGCATCGGCCCACTGAGTCACTGCGGTCAGGGAGCCGCGGGGCGGCAGACGAACGAACTGCACATCGTGCTCTTGTTGCCCCCGATTGACGAACGTCACCAGCACTGGGCCCGCCTCGACGGTGTCCGGTCCGTCTAAGCGGTACTCGCTAGACGCGATCTGCCAAAGCCCAGCTGGTATCTCGCCAGGGGACTTTGGTCCTGGCCGGAGGTGCACCTCTGCAAACATCCCTTTGGCGATATGTGGTTGACCATTCCGCGAGAACGCCCAGCAGGACAAGGCGTAGTGGCCAGGCGTCAACATCAGCCACGCCTCAGCCGAGTCGCCTGGTGCGACCAGGTTCGGGCCGCCAACATCGTGGTACCCGCCATGGGGATGGGGACTGAGCACGTCCCTAAAGAACTGCTGGAGCGACAGAGTGTCGTCCATGCGTGAAAGTACGAGATGGTGTGGGTGCCGCCCGATGTTGACGAGTCGCACGCGAACATTCCCAGCGAGGAAAATGGCGGGCGCCTGATAGGCGTAGTCAGTCGCCAGAACACGGAGCAACGGCAGCGTATCCGCTGGGGTGGAAGGCGCAACGAACACGACTAGCAAGGCCTGGATCACGGGAATGCCCCCCAAGTTGCTTGGGTGGACGTCTAACGGCGTGCGCGTAAGCTGCGGCGCCAAGCTTTCGTGTTCACAAATGCAAGTCTACAGCAGATGAGGGACGTCGTCCTCCACCTCAGGAGCTGCGTTGCCACCCTCGGGCGAACCCAAGACCGGCGAGCACTCCGGCTCCTGCCAGACCACAAATCAACAGCGGGATCAGGGGGGCGTGGAGGTTGGCAACGGCGATCGGCGCGGCGACTGCAAAACCCACGACCCCTCCCACCAACGCACCTCGTCGGTCGCTGACCAAGATCCAGCCGAGTCTGCTCGCAGCAGCGACGGCGACGGTGATACCGATGACGCCGCCGAGCACAGCGCTGAGGAAGAGCCCGCTCTTCCCGGCAGCGCGCCCGAGCACGGAGCCGATTACGGCACCGAAACCCGCGAGCAGCCACCCAGCGAGAAAAGTGAGAACAGGTTTCATCGTACCAAGAACTACGTCCCGCTACAGTCTTGCCTGAGGCAATACACAATGCCGGCGACAACGAGCCCGCCTACTACTAACGTCGTGCTCCGCCAGAATCCATTCACAAGATCCCCCACTCGGACCGAGTCGATCTGGGCTCGAGGGATCACCACGTAGCAAGTGTCACACGCTAAGGACTTGTGGAACGGAATCCCAGTGACCGTTGTCGAGTCGATTCGTACCGCGTGGAGGATGTCGGCTCGCCCCCCGTGCCAAACCTGGACTTGCTGCCGGGCCGGCACTGGATCAAGCGAGTTGAGCGGGCGTCGGGACCAGCCCGCGCCGCACCCCATACAACAAAGCGCCAGCGTCGCGCTCCCAATTCGAGACTGCACTAAACCAGGCAACCTCACAGACCGAACTGACGCAAATGATGATCCAGATGTTTGTACTCCATGACACCCCAGCTCGGGCCGGAAATGGATCCAAAGACCCGGCTCGCCGGCCACGCCGCGGCTGGCCCTCGCGCCCCGAAGCGCTGAATGAGCTCGCGCAGTCGACCTACGTCGGCAGCCCACGTGGTGGGACGGGTCGCGAGGAATTCAGGCGGGCTTTTCCCCTTCCCCTTCGGCCAAGGCAGGACATGAATCGCGAGCCAATTCAGTGGAAAGCGCGCCAGCGGTCCTGATGGTGGACCAGCCTCGAGCTCACCGAGCCCCTGCCGCAGATCGCAGCTCACATGACAAACCATTTCCGGCGCCGTGAATCGACCCCAGACCGGCGTGCGCTCGGGGGTCAGTCGGGAGATCCGATCCATAATGGCGGTCCGAACTTGTGGATCAAAAATTGAAGGCATGTTCGGTCACAGTTTAGCTGCCTGCGCTGAAAAAGAATTCATTCCCTAGTATACGCCCGCCGCCAGTTTCCGGCGCTTGTTAGGCCGCTCCCTCGAGGTTCGCTGGCCGAAACAGCGCCAGGAGGATCGTTCCCCCAAGGGCGACAGCCAGTGGAATTGTCAGGCCCGAAAAGAAATAACCTACCCACGCCAGCAGCGCGCTTCCATCGATCAGGCACCAGAGAATGAGCGCCTGAGCGCCAATTTCTCGACGTGCCCAATAATCCGCGGGTGACTTATCAGCGCGACGTTGTACAACTCTCGCGCGCACTACCGAGGTGATTGCAAGAAGGAGGATCGCGACTCCAGCGAATGGCAGGCCAAGCATCGACAGGCCCGTTCGAGCTCCCACTGTTCGTTGGAGGAATACAAAGACCGCGCCGAGCAACAAAAGACCTGCTAGCAGAGCGATGTGGAAGACCCGATAGGCGCGAACCAGGTTTTGCGTTTCAGGAGCGGTAGTCATGACGATTTTCGGAGCGACCTAACGGGGCGCGCTTAAGCCGCGGCGCCACACGAGAACGTTCACAAACGCAATTCTACCTTGAAAAGTGCAGCGACCTCCTCAGCTCACCGCTTTCTTCACGAGCGCGGCGATCCTTGCCTCGTCGGCCGCGGTCAACTCCTTCAGGGCGAAGGCGACCGGCCACACGGTGCCTTCGTCGAGGTTCGCCTTGTCGCTGAAGCCCAACGTCGCATACCTCGCCTTGAACTTGTGCGCGCTTTGGAAGAAGCAGACGACATTGCCGTCCTTGGCGTACGCGGGCATCCCGTACCAGGTTCTCGGCGAGAGGGCTGGCGCGCTGGCTTTGATGATAGCATGGAGCCGCTCGGCCATGGCGCGATCCCGTTCCGGCATCTTGGCAATCTGCGCGAACAGGTCGCTTTCCCCGTCCGCCTGCTTCGCACGCGGGCCGCGGCGCGCTTCCGCCTTCAGCTCTTGGACACGCTCCTTCATCGCGGCTCGTTCCTCGTCCGTGAATCCCTTGACCGCCTTGCCGGTCACGGTGGCGCTCTTGGCGGACTTCTGTGTATCCGTCTTTGGGCTCATGGAGCCTCCTCGCCGCAGTGCGAATGCGGATCCGTGCTATTCTAACATGCGCCGCCTAACGGCGTGTGCTTAAGCTGCGGCGCCAAGCTTTCACGTTCACAAACGCAATTCTACTGCACCGACATTCATCGTGTAAACCGCACTATAGAGGAAGGGCGCCACTCTAGCCCTTGTCCCGGCCACCCGCGGGGAACCGGCACGATCGGCGTCGCATTAGAAAAATGACCTCGTGCGTGTTACGTATTACGAGGATTCTGGCCGTCACAAAACCAAGGGGTATCGTGTGGCGAGTGAAGTGCGGGACCGATTGCTCGCTCGTGTGGCCTTCGAGGCCATTTGGGAGCGGGACCTCGATAATGACGCGGTGAGCTGGGATGCGAACCTCGAATCCATTTTCGGTTATCCCCGCGACGAAGTCGTGGATCAGGTTAGCTGGTGGCGTGACCGCGTCCACCCGGACGATTTGCAGCGCGCAGAAGAGGTCGCCGCTCAGGCGATCATCGGCGACGCTCCGGGGTGGTCGAGCGAGTACCGGTTTCGCCGCCGGGACGGCTCCTGGGCATGGGTGGCCTCGCGTTGCGCGATCGAGCGCGACGACCGGGGACGGGCTCGCCGAGCGGTCGGGGCAATGATCGACGTCAGCAAGCTCAGGGAGACCGAGTCACTCTTGCGACAAGTCCTCGACACGCTTCCTGTCGGTGTTGCGGTGATGGATCGCGCCGGGGACCTAGTGCTCTACAACCCCGCCTCCGGCCGCATCTGGGGCGGGACGATCGTCAGCGGACGGGAGAGATGGGTGAAGAGTAAGGGCTACTGGCACGCCTCGGGCCAAGCGATCGCCCCGGACGAGTGGGCGTCGCGCTACGCGCTGGACGAGGGGCGGACCAGCCGCGACGAACTGATCGACATCGAGACGTTCGACGGCCGGCGCAAGACGATCGAGAACTACGCCGCCCCCGTTCGCGATGGCGCGGGCGCCATTACCGGCGCCGTCATCGTCAACGACGACGTGACCGAGCGCGTTCGCGCCGAGGAGGCGCTGCGCAAGACCGAGCGGCTGCTGGTTGACGCCGAAAAGCTTGGCCAGACTGGAAGCTGGGAGCAGGACCTCGTCAGCGAACAGATCATCAACACCGAAGCGAATCTGCGGCTCTTTTTCGGCGATGACCGGAGCGAGGGCGCGCGGCTCGAGGACTACGTCGAGGCAGTCCATCCCGACGACCGGGACTGGGTGGCGCGCCGGCGCGGCGAGCTGCTCTCGGGCACCGGGTCCGGCGACATCGAGTACCGTGTCGTCTGGCCCGACGGCAGCGTCCACTGGATTTTTGGCCGCGCCACGGTGGTCCGCGATCAAGGTGGACGGCTGATCCGAGTGTACGGGACGAACGCGGACGTCACCGAGCGCAAGCGTGCCGAAGAGGAGCTCGCGCAGCGCGCGCTACAGCAGGAGGCGTTGTCACGCAAGCTGATCGAGGCGCAGGAGGCGGAACGCCGCGCTGTCGCCCGCGAGCTGCACGATGACTTTGGGCAGGTGCTCACCGCGCTCAAGCTGAACCTCCAGCGGCGCGACCGTGACGACTCCGAGACGATCGCGCTGGTCGACGGCGCGATCGCCCGGATGCGCGAACTCGCCCAGGACCTGCGCCCACCGCTGCTCGACGAGTTCGGGCTGGAGGCGTCGCTGAGCTGGTACGTGGAGCGCGAGGCTAAGCGTGCCGGGCTCGCCTTCCACCTCTCGCTGGCGCATCTCGAGAAGCGGCCACCGATCGCGGTGGAAACGACCTGCTTCCGCATCGCGCAGGAGGCGATCACAAACGTCATCCGGCACGCGCAGGCGCGTGCCGTCGATGTCGAGCTCAGCCACGCAAACGGCACCTTGCAGCTCGTGGTGCGCGACGACGGCCAGGGCTTCGACGTCGCCGCGGCGCGCCGGCGTGCCGCGCAAGGGGGGAGCCAGGGCCTGCTCGGCATGCAAGAGCGCGTCGCCCTCGCCGGCGGAGAGCTGGAGATCGACTCGGCGCCCGCCCGGGGCACTGCTATTCGCGCGCGTTTACCGCTCGCGGCCGGCGGTAGCCCATGAGCTCGTCCTTGCGCCTAACACTCCGTTCATCAACAAGCCGTTCTCGGCCGATGCGCTCGCGGCAAAGGTGCGGGAGGCTTTGGAGAACAATGCAAGGAGCTCAACATGAGGAAGGTTCTGCCTAACGGGGTGCGCCTAAGCTGCGGCGCCACACTGGAGGGTTCACAAACACAATTCTACCGCAGACGACGGGCGCTGTCAGCTTCGCATGTTACGCAGCGTGCAGTCGGATGTCAGCCTTCCAGGTCCTGACCGAAACAAATGCGATATCCGTTGCAGTCCTCAATATCAAAATCGCGGCAACCATACGGTTGGTCGCAGATATCACGTGCAATCTTCACGCCCCGCGCCTTGAATTCAGCATTGAGCGCAACAGCGTCGTCGATCCAAATGTAGCTGTCCCACGCCCCGCCCTCCGGATCGACGACGTGATTGGGGCGCATCGCCCCAGTCGTCTCCAATTGAGCCAACATGATGACGACGCCGTTGCGCTTGACCATACAAAATGACGGGGGGTCGTTCCAGAAACGTTCATAATGGAAGCCAAGCTTATCGCGGTAGTAGTTCGCGGTGCTGACCACATCATCGACGATGAAGTACGGGGCACTGGTCCAGCGTTGACGGTCCTTCACAACGTCGTGAGCCATGGTCTTTCGTCACTCCAAGATTGCTTCGGCTATTGTGAAGGCCCACGCCGCCCACGGGATGCGCCTAAGCTGCGGCGCCAAACTGGAATAATCACAAATAAAAGTCTACCACAGACGCGTCAGCTTCAGGCGCTTGTTAGGCAGCCGGCTCAGCGCCCCACGACGATCAGGAGACCCGCCACGAGCGCCAGCACCGACATGATAGTACCGAGTCCTGAGAAGCGCAGATCAATCAGGCTGATGAGACCCGTTAAGACGAGCCAGATTCCAAGCAGCAGCGTCCCGAGGTTTCGGTTCAGCTTCATGGAGCCTCTTTTCTTGTAGGATAGACCCCCCGACCATCCTCAGTCGGGCGTGTGCCAATAGAACGACTCGCGCGCGCGGAACAGAGTCTCACCGCGCGTATTGGTGATCGTGATCAAGGCGTTCAGGACCGGCGCGTCGAGGCGGCTCGTGACCGAGCGTGACGGGAACTGACCATCGATCGTGACCATGCCGACGCGCTCGAGCTCGCAGCGCAGGTGTACCGCAGCCGGGCTAATCCGTGCATCTGCACACCCCGCTTCCTGCCGTGTCCCGATCCGCGAGAACGTGACAAAGGGTTCAGGACGCAGCGTCAGGCGAGTGAAGCGCCGATCGGAGACCGTGAACTGGTAGGACGGCTCGTAGTACCCCTCGGCTTCAGACTGGAGGGGCCGCGGTGGGGGCGGTGGTGGCTGTAGAGGCGGTGGTGCCGCGTTCGGCTGCTCGGTGACCACAGGCGCTACTGCACGGAGGCGCAGAATCACGAACGTCCCGGCGCCCCCGAGCGCCAGGAGTCCGATGCCGACGACGATTGGGCGGCGACGTCCACGGATGGTCATCCACAGGCGTTGTAACATTTCCCTGAGACGTCCCAGGATCGCCCGAAGGCGTTGCACGACCGCTCGACGTGCAGCGATCGCCCCCCCCTCCCTCGGCGCGACCTCATGCGTCGGAGCCATGTCCGCCGATGGCGTGGCAGGGCTTGGGCCCGGTGAAAAGTCGGGGGGCGGAGGTACGACTCGCCTCGGGGGCGGCTGGGGCGGGGGCGGAACGACAGCGCGAGGAGGGACGACGGCACGGGACGTGGGGGCAGCCGGGTGTGGAGCGGCCGCTGGGTGAGGCCTCACGAGTCTGACGTACGCCGGTTTCCGGCGGAGCCGGGACCAGACAGCGAGCAGCAGCGCCGCGCCCAACGCGCCTGCGGCGTCCGGTACGAGATCCCGCACGCGGCAATGTACCTGTCCACGCGCTCCGCCCGTCATGCCCTCGGCGATCTCGACGAGGGCTCCCACGAGCAGCGTCGCGAGGAGCGCCCAGACGCCGCGCGCGTCAGACCTCCGGAACTGTACCCACGACATCCAGTAGAAGCCGGCGAACAGCGCGATGTACGCGTAGTTGTGCAGCAAGGGGACGAGCAGGTGCAGCGTGGGAAGGAGCTGCTCGCACTTCAGGCCGTGCACGCGGAAGTGGGTTTGCGCGGGAAAATAGAGGAGCCCGAGCAGCACGAATGTGACGTAGGCCCAGCGCTTGCCGCGCAGGGCGATAAGAGCGAGGAGAGCGAGGACGCCCGCACCGACGCGAACGGCTAGAGGTGACATGTGCCCAGACCCAGCCTGACGACGTTGGCCTAAGCTAAGGGGTCATGCCTCGCCAGCCAACCGTTGAGCGAGGGGTTAGACGTCGGTTCTCCTCGCGAGTAACCGATCTTCATTGCCCTTGTAGCGGTTGCCAGAGTTGGTGATTCGCGTTTGGTGAACGTCGACGTCACATCGGCCGCAACCCGCGCGCCTCGATAACCGTCCACATGTCTGGGCCTGGCAAGGCGCGGGTATGGATGTACGTGGGAAAGTGCCAGCGAGGGTCGAAACTGACCTGGACTGCGGCAGCGTGGTCAGCCGATCGTTCCAGCATGTCGAACAGCCCGTCGATACTGAACGTGTCCCAATCGCGCAACGGGGCAGATCTGCCGGCCCGGTCCCACGCCCGCAAAGGCTGGCCTCTGCGAA
>WNFA01000148.1_pt1 | contig 53067 bp, 44 predicted proteins | sample 5400481 | NCBI WGS metagenome assembly WNFA01 (sample SAMN13153340, study PRJNA577476) | soil metagenome | isolation source: 120 cm saprolite under Douglas fir tree site 2 hole 1 replicate 2 | place: USA:California | collected 2015-04-18 | reverse complement strand
TGCCGATCAATCCGATACGCGATGAAATGGCTACTGCAGGAGATGTGAAACTGCATTTTGTCCAGTGGGGTGAGCAAGGACCGCCAATCGTGTGCGTGCACGGTCTCACTGCCAACGCATTCTGTTTTCAAGCATTCGCGGACGATCTGGCGCACGATCACCGTGTCTTTGCCTATGATCTGCGCGGACGCGGCGACAGTGATAAGCCCGAACATGGGTATAGTGTACCCATCCATGCAGCCGACTTGTCAACGTTGATCGACGAACTCGGGCTAGAGCGTCCAGTCCTGATGGGGCACTCGCTAGGAGCACTCATATCGCTCTATTTCGCAGCACACTACCAGCAGAAGCTCAGCAAGCTCATCCTGATCGACGCTGGCGCACCACTCCCGTGGAGAACGCCGGAGGAGCAACCTGCATGGCTTATGGCCTCCATCAGCCGATTAGGAACACTGGTGCCTTCTTTCGAGGAGTATACGCAGCGTCTAAAGGTAGCACCATTCCTGGGGCCTAATTGGAACGAATACCTTGATGTATATTTCGAGCATGATGTGTACCACAACGATGATGGTTCTGTCAGGTCGAAGTGCTATCGTGACGGGGTAATCGAGGAAGGGCAACATTATGACGAGGCCAGGCCCGAGGAACAGTGGGCCAATGTGCAGGTACCAACGCTCTTGCTGCGAGCTGGACAAGGCTTGTTTTTCGACAACGATCAAATGCTGACAGAAGAGGCTGCGGCGGCTGTTCAGCGTGGCATAAAGGGCTGCCGCTTCATCAATTTTCCAACACTCAACCACTACACAATTATTTTCGGCGTGGAGAGTGGACCAGCACAGGAAGTTCGGGCGTTTGTGGATGGGGTGTGAGATCACCTTAGGAAAGGGCAGCTCTGGCTCTGCGCCACTCGTAGCTTGCCAGAGTGAATAGCGTTATCGTCACAACCAATAAAACCCCAACAATCAGCCACTCAAGTGTTCCATTGCGGTTATCGAGGTCGACACCGAAGACAATCTCGATCCAATCTCTCTGCACCAAAGTGATCACGAACAAAATACTTGTAACAGTCGCCATGCCCGCTTCAAGCCAGAAGCGCAGTCTCAACGCATTCCTCATTGGTTCAACCTCGCCTTTCGCAAATAGGAGATTATACAATGCCTTGTCTACTCAGAATTCTTACGTTATTTCCGTGTTCCCACGTTCCCCTGGTAGTGTGAGGGGATCACTGACGCCGTTCACAGGCGTCGTGGGTGTATGACTTGCCTGACCACCCGGATGTGCTCGTTCGAGAGGGAGTTGCTGATGATGATAAAGTCTATTGGAGAGGAGTGCATGGTTTGTTGTCATCACCACCTGCATAGACTCAATGATGCGCTCAAGATGCTCAATACTACGAATCAGTTCTTGCGTGGTAATTGCAGAGGAGATATCGCCATTGTATGGCTGGGGCTGTTCGCGTAGGTTGTGCAGGCGTAGCAAAAGATACTGCTCCCAATTTTTCATGGTTGCCTGGATCGACTCATTGAGTACAGCAAAGCGTGCATCCAACGCCCTGCCAAATACATCCACCAGGTCTTCCCAGGGGAGATCGGTCTGCACCTCAATGGCCTCAATACGCGGGGGTGGAACATGTTCATCGGCACCTGCGTGCATGCCAGGCTCACCAATGGTTTGCAAGCTCAGGCGCTGACTGATGAGTTGCTCTATACCCAGTAGTTGAGCGGCCAACGCACGATCCATCAAGCCTTCGTTGTACTGCTGGCTCCGCTCTGCCTGCTGGCTCATCGTCTGGGTTATCTCCTTATGCTGAGTGCTCAGCTTCTGATTCAAACTGGCGTTCAGTTCATTGCTCTGATTGGAGAGTTGGCGCGTCAGCGAACGTACAATTTCCTGCTGCACAGTGGCAAGACGTTGGTCAAGATCACGGCGAAGCGCATTCATACGCTGGTCAAAAGCCCGTTCCATATCGCGGCGATGTGCCGACAATCGCCGTTCGAGAATAGTGTTGAAAGCTTGCAGTTCATCTTCAGTAAACGACATGGGAATGCACCTTCTCCTTGCTCTAATTACCCATTACACGGTATCATGTCTCAGTATAGGAGCAATAGTAAGGATGTGTCAACGTATATCGACGATACTTGCCCAAGTTGGCTATCAATATTTCTATTCGGAATGGAGGACTTGTTATGCCACGTGCCATTGATTTTCATGTCCATCTTCCCACCACGGAGTTCATGCAGGTGACCCTTGGTCCCTATGCCCAGGCGGCTGAACGCTTTTTCCGTACAGAGGTCAAGCTCAAAGACATAGAGCAGATTGCAGCAGATTACATGGAGCTCGACATAGTTGGTATACTGCTCGCATGGGATGCTGAGACGGCGACCGGACTACCCCCGCTGGGAAACGATTACATTGCTGCCATCGTGCAACGCTATCCGCAGCAATTCATTGGCTTTGCCAGTGTAGACCCGCACAAAGGCAAAGCAGCAGTAAAGGAGATGGAGCGCGCTATTAATGACCTGGGGCTTGCGGGTGCTAAGTTCCATCCTGGAGTGCAAGCATTTTATCCCAATGATCCTACCTTCTATCCCTTGATGGAGAAAATTCAAGAACTCGGTGTGCCTGCATTATTTCATACTGGTACCAATGGCCTGGGGGCAGGCACCCCCGGCGGTATGGGCATTAAATTGGATTATACGCGTCCGATCTATCTTGATGCATTGGCGGCTGATCTCCCTGGGCTGACTATTATTGGTGCCCACCCTTCCTGGCCCTGGCACGAAGAGATGATCGCGAGTATGCAGCACAAAACCAATCTCTTCAATGATCTCTCGGGCTGGTCCCCCAAATACATCCCTGAGACGCTCCTGAGAGAAGCCGCCACGCGTTTGCAGGACCGCTTCCTCTTCGGCTCGGATTATCCTTTCATCACCCCGCAACGCTGGTTGAAGGATTTTGAGGTCCTTGACTACTTCAAACCGGAGGTACGTGAGAAACTGCTGTGGAGGAATGGGCAGAAGCTGCTAGCCCATACGGCTATAGGAAAGATGAGTTTCGCTTAATATTCACCCTCCTGCTAGACTGTCACAGTTGCTATATATGGTGGACTTTGCTGACATGGTGGTACCAGGAGAATTAAAATGAGATCAGTTGAAAAAGTTGCCTGTACGCTACACCAATGCTATACTATCCATATCCTAAGCACAGGCGTTCGTGAGCAAAGGGAGCATACATGCAGGTCATCTTTGTTGGTGGAGCAAGTCAGGTTGGCGCAAGCTGTCTTGCTATCGAATTAGCAGGCCAATGGATCGTCGTTGACTCTGGCGTCCGCGTTGACCGCAAGAGTGATCCACTGCCCGATCTGGCCCTGCTCGAAGGGAAAGACGTACGCGCTATATTCGTGACCCACGCCCACGCCGACCACATAGGAGCGTTACCCCTGCTCCATCAAGCTTTCCCCAACGTGCCCATCTTTGCATCGCGGGGAACCAAACTGCTGATGGAAGTGATGCTGGCCGACGCGATAAAAATAATGACCAGGCGCGCCGTCGAGGAAATGGAGTTGCCACTCTATCCAGAAGCCCTGGTCGCGGGGATGCTCACACAGGTCCGCCCACTGCCTGTTGGACAACCTACGACCCTTCCCATGCTACCAGGGGTGACAATTCATGCCAGCCGGGCAGGGCATATTGCGGGCGCAGTGAGCCTGGGCTTCGCGGCATCCGATGGCTCAATCGTCGTCTCCGGTGATATCAGCCTCACGCCTCAGCGCACCGTGCTTGCTGCCGTACCACCTCCCGTTGATCGTTGTGATCTACTCGTGTTGGAGTCCACCTATGGCGCACGTCTGCATCCCAACCGACAGGCTGAGGAACTGCGCCTTGCCCAGGCCGTCTCTGATGGCCTGGCACGCGGGGGTCACGTACTGATCCCTTGCTTTGGACTTGGCAGAGGGCAGGAAGTTCTGCTGCTGTTGCATGCCGCTCAGGAGAAGGGCCAGATACCAGAGTTTCCCATCTACGTGGATGGCCTGGTACGCCGCGTCTGCTCCACCTACCTGCTGCTGCCGGAAGCACTATCACCCGTCTTGCAACGTCAGATTCGCAAAGGCTATCTCCCCTTCAGCGGACCAAACATCAGCTTCGTACGTGACGAACGGGAACGCAAGCGCATCCTGAGCGGCCCGCCAGCATGTATTCTTTCCAGTAGCGGTATGCTCACCGGCGGACCAAGCGCCTGGTACGCGACGCATCTCGCCCCGCAGGCTGAAGCATCTATTCTGATCACGGGCTATCAAGACGAAGAGTCGCCAGGGAAACGGCTGCTGGACCTGGCAGAGCAGAAAAGCAGCACGCTAGACATGGCAGGGACAACGATTGATGTGCGCTGCCAGGTGGCAAAATACAGCTTGAGTGCTCACGCCGATGGGGGAGAACTGGCAGGCTATGCTGCCGCACTCAAACCGAAGCGGGTGGCACTGGTGCATGGCGACGAGGATGCACGGGCCGCGCTCCGTACGCTGCTGGTTGGAACGGAGGTGATGCTGCCCGCCAATGGCATGACCATCCAACTGCGGGAAGGCAAGACGAGCCGTCTCAATGCCGCAGGGCAGGCTGTAGCACTGCCAACGCTGCCAATAGGGATTGGCGCTGGCAGGCCATTCGCGTGGCAGCATGTCGAGGAACTGTGGCGAGCCGTGTCACAGGTCCCCACGCTGCGCATCGTAACGGCACGCGAAATGGCCTTCGTCTGGTATGGCGAGGTGACCGAGGCGACGACACGGAGCATCCTGGACGTGCTGGATGAAGATTATGAGCAACGCTGCTTCGTGCGGCAACATACGCTCGAAGAAGCATACCGGGTGCGTGGTCAGGAGGAGGAACAGCCGACCGATTTTCTTAGTGAGCTAGTTGGCCAGGTGCTGTTCTTGCAAGTCACCTTTGAAAGTGCGAAACCGGTTCTCTGCCGGGCCATTGAGCCGGTTGCATCAGTCCGTGTCCTGTTTCCCAAAGGTGTCTCGTCGGAGCGGACCAGGTATCCCTACTCCGCTGTGCTCGATCTGCTGGGACCATATCCACGTGAGCAGTTGGATGCGGAGGGAACCTCTCCTGCCGTCTTTCTGGGCGAGGTGATGCGCAGCGCACGGCGTATCCGTAAAAATCTCTCGGCGCGCTGGTTGGCAGAGCAATGCAAGGAAGGAGCAACCTACACGTTAGGCGATCTGTGCACCCTGGCTGGTGTCTCCGCGCGCGCTCTGGATACACGCCTGGCCATTGCCAAGCTCATACACCGTTCCCCGCAGTTGTTCATGCAACAGCAGAGCGTACTTGATGGAGAAGGATTGGCCCTCTACGCCCTCGCCCCGGAGTGGCAAGAAGCCTTGGAAGAGCCAGAAGAACAGGAGCGTCCCGATCAGCATTGGATTTTCTCTGTCATCGAGCAGCACATCGGTACACCACCCGACCTTTACCGGCGTAGTGTTGATCCCGACACGGGCGACGTCACTCTCGCTTTTCACTTTCCCGACGTCGCCCATGAACGCTATGTCGAGTCACTTACCGCTGCAGCAAAAGAAGCGGGCGTCGACATCACACTGGCTCCTAATGCCCACCAGGGGGCACTAGCTGAGATAGCGATGCGCTGCGTTCCCCAGGAGTTGACCGCGCGCGGATCACCATCGATCTACCACGAGCAGCATGTAATCCAGCTCTACTGCACAGGACAGATATCAGCTGAAGCAATTGCGGAGGCTCAGGCCCAGTTCCATGAAGCAACAAGGTGGCATCTGACGATCGTCGGCGCATCGATATCTATGCAGGATACAACCGGTCGATCTCAGGAACCCCAGGAACCAGGCCAGCCGCAGGGAGAGGAAGCCGAAACGCCCCTGGTCACTGAACCATTGAGCCAGTATGATGCACTCCAGGTTGCACAGCGTCTCCTGGGGTCACTCCCTGGCTACGTTAAGGCAGGTGCGGAAGTGGCGACTATGACTCTGCTGCTGCGCTTCCACTTCCCCGATATTGCCAAAGTGCGCTATGCCGAGCAGTTCGTGCAACTTTCAGCGCAGACCGGATGGCAGGTGCGCCTGCATCCATTGACTGTCCATCACGAGGCTCTCATTGAGCTGGCACGCAGCGTTTTGCCGCCAGGGCTTACCTGCGTCGATACACCGTCGCTCTATCATAGTCAGCGCAAGGTGTTTGTGTCGTGCGAAGGAACCGCTCCGGCAGAAGCGATACACGAAGCACGACAACACTTCGAGGAAGAAACAGGCTGGAAGCTCACCCTGCGCTGTTCGTGAGTACTTTTTATTTCTTTCCTTGCAACTTGATCGCAGCAACTACCGGATCGGTATGATGCTCACGCTCTGCAAGACGCATCTCAGCCTTCTGCAGGTTCAGCGCACTATTGATGAGAGCAATGTGTGTAAAGGCCTGTGGATAGTTCCCCAGCGCGATATTATTGCGGGAGTCGATCTCTTCGGAAAACAAGCCTAGAGGCCCGGCGTAGTTCAACAAACGCTCGAAGAGAGAGCGCGCCTCTGCGACACGGCCCTGCATCGCCAGGTTATCCACCAGCCAGAAAGTACAGATGGCGAAGGTACCTTCTGAACCAGTCAAGCCATCCTCTGACTTATAGCGATACACGAAACCCTGCTCGTCCGTTAACTGCTCCATGATGCGATCTACGGTCGAACGCATGCGCGGATCATCCGGCGCAATGAAGCCAACCAGGGGCAAGAGCAGGTTCGAGGCATCCAATGCAGTGCTATCATACGCCTGGGTAAAAACGCCGAGCGTGGTGTTATAGCCGTGTATCAGAATGTCAGCGCGAATCTGATCACGTACCAGACACCATCTTGGCAAGTCGGCTTCCAGTTGGAGTTGTTGAGCCGCTTTGATACCACGGTCAAGCGCGACCCAGCACATCACTTTGGAGTAGACAAAATGGCGAAGGCCCCCACGCACCTCCCAAATGCCACTATCGGGCTCCTGCCAGTGTGCGCAAACATGCTCTACCAGTGTGCGCATCATCGCCCACAGTGGTCCCTCAAGTTTTTCACCATAACGCTCGAAGCTGCCTTGGCGGCGATAGAGGTGGATGCAGTCAAGTACCTCACCAAAAACGTCCAGTTGCTTCTGATTCGCCGCGCCATTGCCAATACGTACTGGAAGCGTGTCACAGTAGCCACTGAGGTGGGGTAGTTCGCGTTCGCCCAGGTTGCGTTCACCACGAATGCCATACATGATCTGCAAGTCTTCACCATTGGTGTAAGAAAGACGACGTAGCCAGTGCGTGAATGCACGAGCCTCCTCTGTAAAGCCAAGCACGTTCAGCGCATACAGGGTGAAGGTAGCATCGCGTAGCCAGGTGAAGCGATAGTCCCAGTTGCGTATCCCGCCCAAATCCTCCGGCAAAGAGGTGGTCGGAGCTGCCACCATAGCCCCAGTTGGAGCGTAGGTCATCATTTTGAGCACCAGCAAGCTGCGCTGGACCCATTCAGAGTATGGTCCTCGGTAGGTGCAACCCGCTACCCACCTGCGCCAGCAATGGAGGGTATGCGCCAGTTCTGCATCGAAGTTACGCTGAGGTAACTCGTACTCTACAAGCCTGCGAGCCGCTTGAGCACTGCGTCCCATGCCCACAGCGAACAGCAAGCTCTCACCTTCGTGCAGGGTCACTTGCACAACCACCGATGGATGCATCCCGGCCTCATCTTGCTCGACGCTGATATTAAACGACGCCACGCGATACGAACCGACTATCGATAAACCAACATGCTGGTTTCCACCGGAAATAACCGCACCTATGTTATTCGGGGCAAGGAAAACCTGGCTTGGGGAGGCTGCGTAATCAGGGCTGACTTTGAGTGTCATCGTGACAGGTAGCTCACCATGGGTGCATTCCACAACCCGTACCAGGCAGTGGCATGAACCATCCTCGCGTGTCCAGGTATTGTTATTCATGCCCTTATATGGCCAGGCCTTCAATGTCTCTACGGGCATAAAATCAGTCAGCACCACTTCGCCGGTGGTGCTGGTAAATCGAGTCTGAAGCACATTGCTACCATGCAGGTAGCGTTGTACTCCCGGAATGGTATTATCCGTGGGAGCGATCTGAAAGTATCCTCCGCGTTCAGCATCCAGCAGGCGGCAGAAAATGGCCGGGCTATCAAAATCCGGCAAACATCCCCAATCCACTGACCCATCCGGTGCAACCAGCACGGCAGAATGACAATCACCGATGACCCCATAAGAATTGATTGGTGGATAAGCGTGTACATTTTCTTTAATACCAACCATGTACGACACTTCCCTCTGTGTATACATTGACTTACCTCAGAATTTCATTAAGAAAAAATTAAAGATCTTAGAGAATGCTTAGAATCACACCTCTATATCAGAAGAAAACGGAAAAGCTCACCCTATGGTAACAAGAATTTGGTACTTTTTTAAAGAGGATTTGTTCACACTTCTACAAAGCCCCCGACTGGAATCACCAGACGCTCTACATACTAGAGAACGTTCTGATTTCCTTAGAAATTCCTTAGAAGCGGACATCTTTCAGTATTAGGTAATATGGGCTAAAGCACTTCCCTTGCTTGTTTCACCTGTTGTATAATAGATGAGGCTTTATATACCTTTCTTTTTATCTTTCTACTTCAGGGGACGAAGAGAGGGAATCGTGAACTACCAACAAGCCCTACAACTCTCAAAGCCAGCACAGCACCGGATATCTAGAAGAGCGGCTTACGGCCGTCCACGCGAAAACCAGCCACGCCCACTGTTGGGCGCAAGCCTTATCATCCTCCAGGGTCTATTCTTTTTGCTTGCTCTCCCACTGGCAGCCTGGGCCACTGCCCACCACACCCATACAACTCCTATTGCACAAAACTCAACCTTTGCCTCCCAGGTGACTTTCCATACGCTGAATTCAAAACCTGCCGTTCAAGTCACTTCCACCACACAGAACCCAACACCTGCCGTTCAAACCACTCGACTTACGCCTTCTCTGCAACCCTCAACACTCAGTGCGCAACTCGACAGTTTTCTCACCTCCCAGGTCGCAACCGACCAATTCAGCGGCTCGGTGCTGATCGCACGCGATGACAAGGTCATTTTCAGCAACGGCTATAGTATGGCGGATTGGGATGACCAGGTGTCGAACACGCCATATACCAAATTTCATGTTGGTTCCCTCACCAAGCAATTTACTGCCATGGCGATCCTGATCTTGCAGGAGCGAGGAAAGTTACATGTACAGGATGCTCTCTGCACCTACATCCCGGATTGCCCCACAGCCTGGCAGGCGGTGACGATCCAGGAGTTATTGACCCACACCTCTGGCATCCCGCAATTGGACTCGCCCCCGCCGACCTCTTCTCCACAGGACTGGCTTGCCCGCTACGACAACGTCCGATTAGCATTCACAGCAGGCTCACAGTTCAGCTACTGCAATGTGTGCTACCAGGTACTCGGCTATGTCGTCCAGCAGGTCTCTGGTGTACCTTATGGCGTTTTTGTCCAGCAGGCGATTTTTAACCGCCTGCAGATGAGGAACACGGGCTTTGATCCAGACTATCTTTCACTGCCAGACCATGCGGTAGGATACCAGGATTGGCAGGTCAAAGCGGACCCTGACGATCGGCCGCTTCCCCCTGAAATGTCTTTCCTGTACGCTTCAGGTCTGTTATACAGCACCACCGAAGACCTGTATCGCTGGAATCAAGCACTTTCCCAGCATACCCTGGTTTCACAACGCTCATTGGATGCGATGTTCACCCCATACGTCTCCTCTTGTCCACCAAATGGCCCGGAGGAGTTCTGCCCGGATTTCTCATCGTTAGAGTACGGCTACGGTTGGTTCATCGCCACAGAGTCTACACATACATCCCAACGTCAACTCATCTGGCACTATGGGGCCCTCGATGGCTTCACGGCATATATCGGACGTTACCCCGATGACAAGGTCACGATCATTGTCTTGAGTAACCTGCAAAAGCTAGATGTGTTTGCTCTCGTCAGTAATTTAGAGCAGATCATCTTTGCGGAACACTTAACACCAGTCAAATAATCATACGAAATGATGTTTAATAGCAAAGCGAGTAGCTGCACTGCGCGAGGACACCTCTAGCTTGTTGTAGATCGAACGCACATGCGTGTTGACCGTGAGAGGACTGATGACGAGCTGCTCGGCGATCTGCGTGTTGGTCAAACCCTCTGCTATCAGGCGGAGCACCTCGACCTCTCGTGCGGACAGCCCGGCAGGATAGGTGGAAATTGGCTCCGTGGAAACCCCGTTGGGTAAAAGCGGTACCGTCACCCGTTCCTGTCCTTCTAGAGCCTGCTCCGGCGTCATCGTCCGTCCTTCTGCCCACGCATTGGCAAAGGTCTTCTCACCAAGTTGAGCGCGAACGATGGCGACCGCATGGTCATGACTGGCATGCTCACCAGGTGGAATGGGGACACCCAGAGTTTCGCGTAACGACACGACGGCTCCCCAAAGTAAAGTCGCTTTCACTGGCTCACCCTGCGCAGCGATTACTCCCGCCAACCCCTCTAGGCTGGAGGCCATAGCTGCCTTGTCACCTACCTCCCGCAGGAGCATCAGGCTTTGCTCAAACAGGGCACGGGCCATGCCAGTGTCACCCTGGGAAAAGACCACGCTTGCCAGGTGGGAAAGTGATTTGGCTACACCACCTTTGTTACCTACCTCCCTGAAGATGGCCACGCTTTCCTCGAGCGATGAGCGTGCGGTGGCAGCGTCACCCTGCTGCAAGGCCAACTGTCCTGTGAGACGGAGCGCATAGGCGATACCTTCTTTAGAACCTAGCTCTCTGTCTATCGCCAAACTCTCCTGGAGCAGTTCACGAGCTTTCGCCAGTTCACCTTGTGCAAACATCGCGCGAGCCAGATGGTAAAGGGCCACGGCAAGGCTCCATTTATCGCCCATCTCCCGAGATAGCGCCAGATCTTCTCCAAGCATAGAGCGGGCCTCGCTGTAATCACCTTGGTTGATAGCTGCACGGGCCAGAAGTAGGAGCGCGTCAGCGATGCTCCTCTTGTCGCCCACCTCTTTGCTAAGTGCCAGGCTTTCCTCGAGCAGAACACGAGCTCTTGGGTAATTATGCTTCGCTTTGGCTACCTGCCCTAGCCTGATGAGGGAACTTGCGATACCTCCTTTGAAAGTGCTGTCTCCCGGAGAACGAGCTGCGAGTTCTCGGAAAAGCGCCAGGCTCTCACTACACAGTGCTTCTGCCTGGGTAAGGTCGTCCTGGAGGTATGCCAGCATTCCGGCGGCATTGAGCGCTTTCGCCCGCACCGGTGCCTCAACTGCCTTCCCGGCAGCCAGGGCTCGTTCCAGCCAGCGACGCCCTTCACTCCAGTGACCACGTACCATCCAGAATTCCCAGAGCGCGCTACCCAGGCGCAATGCCATCTCTGCCTGCTCCCTCTTCATCTCCGTTTCGGCACGTTCCACCAACCAGCGTAACGCTGCCCGCAGGTTGTCATACTCCCGCTCTAAACGATTGAACCATCTCCCTTGCTCCGCACCAGTCAGGTTTGGCTCCGCCTGTTCCGAAAGCCCCACATAGTATGCCGCATGAGCATCTCGGGTCGCATCCATCTCTTTGTACACTACTAGCAACTCTAACCCATACTCGCGGATCGTTTCCAGCATGAACAAGCGTGGCTCATCACTTCCCTGCTCAAGGCGCCGCAACTGGCTCTTGTCGATCAGCGATGTGACCCAATCCAGCAAATCCAGCGCCACATCCTCGAGAGTAGCGGAGATGGCCTCGACTGCTTCCAGTGTGCAACCGCCGACAAAGATGGAAAGCCGCCTGAAGAGTCGCTGTTCACGCTCATCCAGCAGGTCATAGCTCCACTTGAGCGTATTGCTCAGCGTTTGTTGTCGTGCGGGAAGATCTTGCGCTCCCCCTGTCAATACTTGCAGCCGGTTCTGCTCTAGCCGCGCTAGCAGGGCCTGAGGCGAGAGCAGTTTGAGGCGAGCGACCGCTAGTTCTATCGCCAATGGTAACCCGTCCAGGCGGGCACAAATCTCTGCTATGACACGAGCGTTTGCATCGCTGACCTGGAAATCGGGCATGAAGGCCCGCGCTCGTTGTACAAAGAGCGTCGTTGCTCCATACTGCGACAGCGCAGTGCTGTCTGGAATATACTTTGGGTCGGGGAATGCCAGTAGGGGCACCGGAAACTCGTGCTCACCACGTACATGGAGCGGTGAACGGCTTGTCACCAGCAATTTCAGTTTGGGACAACCTGTCAGCAGTTCCACAAGCAGTGGTGCCGCTGCTACCACCTGCTCAAAGTTGTCCAGCAGCAGCAGCAAGCGTTTGTCTCGCAGGTAAGCCTTCAGCTGCTCTGCCAGCGGCCAATCTGCGATTGCACCAAAGCTGAGCGTGCGGGCAATAGCGGGTACGACCAGCGCGGGGTCGTTAATATGAGCTAGCGAGACGAAATAGATACCCTCGGCGAAGTCACCCAGAAGTTTGCTTGCTATCTCGAGACCCAGGTGGGTTTTGCCGACGCCACCCGGACCGGTAAGCGTGAGCAAGCGCACATCCGCACGTCGGAGGAGAGCGCATGCCGCCTCAACCTCCCGTTCCCGCCCGAGAAGAGTAGTTAGCTGCGCAGGCAGGTTACTGCTGAACATTACCATTTCAGCGATAAGTTCGGGCATGGGAATTCTTTCCGTCTTGTGTCTTGTGGTGTGTGGCCATGAGTGTTACCCCCTTCTTAAATACTCATAACTCCACTACTGTAGAGACAGGTTCCTGCGCAACTGGTAACGCTTCTGTTTCTGGCTGGAATGCTGGATATCAGGTGATGGTGCCACTAGTTGTGCCTTCTTAAAATATTACAGTAGAAAGTAAAAAACTCGAATTTATCGTATCACCGTCCAGTTACAATTGCAAATCCTGTTTTCTGGTGAATTACCCGGAAGTAAATACAGCATGCGGGAAGGGATGATGAGAATCAAAGGCCAGACCAGCAGCCTATACTCGTTAGATGCAGGTGTGCAATAAACCAGACTACTGCGTTTTAACTATTCGCTGCTGTCCTGATCATGTGAAAAAATACTCTGTTCGCACGATGAGTTCTTTATGTAAAGCAAGATATACTGAAAGCAGGAGACTCCAGCTTGTAAAATGGCCTTACTATACCAACAGGAAAGAAGGGTCCATGATGATAGATCAGCCGACACCCCAGTTTTCTGAGAATGATGTTCAATCGTTAGGGCAAAAACTGGCCGCGTTCAGCCAGGCCCTCACACCAGGCGAATGGTCAGTCCTCACAGGGATACTTCAGCGTGCTATGCCCGAAGGAGGCGATGTTCAGGGATTCAGTTACGATCTGCATACCGACCCGATTAACCGGAAACTGCTTGTTGTCGGATTACTGGATATCCTCTACCCCGATGATCTTGGCTCGGATGAACCCAGCTAGTTCATTCTAAGTATACGCCTACGCTGCGTAGTATTCCTCAACCTTCACGGAAAATACTCTGTTCTAACGATGCGTTTGTTGTACTAGCAAAGTATACTCGAAGCAGTAGTTCAAGTCTGTGAACTTACAAGAACCCAAAAGATGTCTGGACTGCATATAACGCAGTCAGGGAAGGAGTATCTATCATGGCAGATCAGCCAATTTCGGACGCCGATGTGCAGTCATTGGCACAAAAATTGACCCAGTTTAACCAGACCTTGACGCCGGGCGAACAGGCGGCCCTCGCAGCGGTGGTCCTGAGGGGAACGCCGCAGGCCGAGGACGTGGCGGGCTTCTCACAGTTCGGACCACAGGGAGGACAAAATGTAGGCGCCATCGGGGTGCAAACTGGCGACCCGTTTAGTCCGATATCCAACATTTTCGGTGTACCCGGCAAAAAAGGGCTTGATAGGCCTGGTGAAAGACACTAGTCTGATCTATCACAACTGCGAGCGGGTGGTCCAACACGACCGCCCGCTCGCATGTCAGTAGCCTGCGGGATAAGTCCCCTTGCGCGGAAAGGAAATGAGAGTGCAAGGCATCGGTGATCATACCCAGCTGACCCAGCAAACTCCGCACTTTCGTATCCACTATTTAGCCGGGTCGTTCGCCGACCAACACCTGGCGTTGGTGAGTGAACGGCTCGAGCAGGCTCACCGCATCCTGGCCGATGTGTTGGGTGTGAACGAAGCCGATGTAGGCATCATTGATGTCTATCTCTCCGAGATGTTGGCGGGCGCACAGCTGACCGACAGCGGTGGATACGCCCTTGCCAGCGCCAGGGAGATTCACGAGGTCTATCGTGCTGATGCACCGGGCCATGGCCTGGAGCGGTCCTTGCTTCAGGTGATGTTGGCGATGGAGCTCGGCAACGACCATGCCTTGCCACCGCTAATCATGGATGGTTTGCTTGCCTACGTCACGCAACGCCTGGATGATTCCTCGCCCGATCCCAAGGAGATGACGGAGCTGGCGACAGCCAAGGCGCACCGTACGTTGCCGCCGCTAGCCAGCCTGCTCTCCGGCCCAACGCCGGACACGCAGGCCATCTACCACGCCGCCGCAGCCAGCTTCGTCGCGTTCCTCATCCACACCTACGGCGAGCACCGCTTCCAGGAGTTGGTGCGCCGGCTGCAAACCGGCACCGTGGAGGAGGCGGTCCGCAGCGCCTACCAGCGCACCCTCAGCCAACTCGAGCAGGCCTGGCACAAGACGCTCAAGCTGGCCCAGCCCGGTGGCATCCTGCGCTTCATCACGCTCGCCGCTCCGTATCTGCGGCCCTACTGGCCACAGGTGAGCGAGGTCATTGTCTACCTGGCGTGCTCGGTGGCCTTCAGCATCGGCCTGGCCGAGACGCAAGGCTTTCTGCTGGACAAGGCGCTGCCGAACAAAAATCTGCCGCACGGAGATCTGCACGCCCTGGCGGTGATTATGGGCGTGGTGATCGTGGCCTTCATCCTCATCTCCCTCATCTCGCTGCGCAGGAGTTACGTGTCAGCCTACGTTTCCGAGAGTGTGCTGCGGCACTTGCGCCTGCGCATCTTTTCGCTCATCCAGAATCTGCATCCAGGCTTCTTCCAGACCATCCAGACCGGCGACATCCTCTCACGCATGACCAACGACCTGGATGAGGTCGAGTATGCCCTCGGCACGGTGCTGACGCAAGGCATTCTGATGATCCTGACCCTGGTCGCCGCCCTGACCACCATCTTCCTGAGCAATTGGCAACTGGCGATCATCGCGCTGGTGGCGACCCCCTTGTTCTTTCTCACCGGTCGCTTCCTCGGTCCCGTCACGGCTCGCGCCAGCCTGGAGCGCCAGCAGCATTTGGCCGTGGCCACCAGTACCCTGCAGGAGAACCTGGGCGCGCAGCCGCTGGTGAAGGCCTTCGGCTTGCAGCAGCGCGTGATCAGCGACTACGCCGACAACTTGAACACGCTCTTGCGCTCCTCCATCCGCCTGACGTTCCTGTCAGGCATCTACGGCCTGTCCATAACCTCCATCGCCTACGCCATCCAACTCACCGTGATTGGCATCGGCAGTTATCTGGTCATTGGCAACAACTTAACGGTGGGGACGCTCTTCGCATTTCTTGCGCTGCTGTCCCTGGTCATCGGGCCGTTGACCGGGATTTCCAGCGTCATCCAGGCGCTGCAACAGGCATCGGGATCAATGGAGCGCGTGGACGAACTGCTCAAAGCGCAACCGGCGATTGCGGACAGGCCCAACGCCCGCAGCGTGCTGCCGCTGTCACAGGCCATTCGCTTCGAGCACCTCGTGTTCGGCTATAGTGATGACCAGCCGACGCTACGCAACCTCGACCTGAGCATTGCGGCCGGGGCCACGGTGGCCTTGGTCGGTCCCAGCGGCTCTGGCAAGTCCACGGTGCTCAACCTGATTCTGCGCTTCTATGATCCGCAGCAAGGCCACGTGATCTTTGACGACGTAGACCTGCGCGAGGCGGCACTGGAGTCAGTCCGTGGGCAGATGGGCACGGTGTTCCAGGACAATGTGCTCTTCAATGTCTCCATCCGCGAGAACATCCGTCTGGGCAAGCTGGATGCGACCGACGCGCAGGTGGAGGAGGCGGCCAAGGCGGCCGAGATCCACGACTTCATCCTGAGCATGCCACAGGGCTATGACACCGTCGTGGGCGAACGAGGCAGTCGCCTCTCGGGTGGGCAGCGCCAGCGCCTGGCTATTGCTCGCGCCATCCTGCGCAACCCGACGATCTTGCTCTTGGATGAAGCCACCTCCGCCCTGGACCCGCACACCGAGGCCGCCATCAATGCCACGCTGGGTCGCCTCGCGCGCGGGCGCACCACCATCAGTGTCACCCATCGCCTCTCGAGTGTAGTCCACGCTGACCGCATCTACGTTCTTGACCAGGGAGAGCTGAGAGAACAGGGCACCCACGACGGGTTGCTCCAGCAGGGCGGACTCTATGCGCAACTCTGGCGTGAGCAGACCGGTGCTACTGCCGAGGCTCCATCGACAGATGGGGTTGTAGCTCGGCTGCAAAGGATCCCCCTCTTCGCCGGGAGTGATCCTGCCCTGCTGGCTGCCTCCGCCAAACACCTCTCGCTCGAGCGCTACAGCACAGGCGACATCATCTTCACCCAAGGCGATCTTGGCGACAAGCTCTACATTATTCTGCAGGGACAGGTGGACGTGCTCGGTTCCGATCCGGGCGGCAGGCAGCGGTTGCTGACGATGCTGGGGCCAGGGGACTATTTCGGCGAAATAGCGCTCTTGTATGATATGCCACGCACCGCGACGGTGCGCGCACGCACGCCAGTGCAGCTGTACAGCCTGCACAAAGACGATTTCAACACCTTGCTGGCGACCGTGCCCGGCCTCCGCGACCGGCTGGAGCAGAGGATGATGAGACGGTCACAGATGTCCGCACTCAGCCAGACGCAGATTCGTGAAAAAGCCTAAGCGATTGTTCCGTGGAGGTGAGATATGACAGCACAGGACGAATTGGAACTTGCACTGCAGCACATTGCCACCTTGGAGGGGGAGATAGCACAGCTCCGCGCCGAGGTCGAAGAGAACACAGCCGCCGCTGAGCTCCGCACGCTGCTGGCACAGTTAGGGGCCGTAGGGATCCTCGGTGCATCAGACGAGCACGACGAAATCTTGGAGCATATCGTGCAGACCGCCATGCACGTGCTGGGGGCCCAGGCTGGCTCCTTATACCTGGCGGATGAGAGCAGTGGGGAGTTGGTGTTCGAAGTGGCCATGGGCGAACATGCCGCACCGCTGCGGGGGCAACATATTCCGCTCGGCCAGGGCATCGCTGGCTGGGTCGCGGTCTCCGGGCAAGCGATCTCGGTTGCCGATGTCCAGCAGGACCCCCTCTGGGCAGACGAGATTGCCCGCACCGTGGGCTACGCCCCGCGCAGTATGCTGGCCATGCCGCTGTATCTGCGAGACAATGTCATCGGCGTGCTGCAACTGCTCGACAAGGATGGCGGTCAGCCGTTTTCGGCCAGCGATATCGCCACGCTGGGCATGTTCGCCCAGCAGGCAGCCACCACCATCGAGCACTCGCGCAGCATGTTTAGCCTCACAGCGCTCTTCCGCAAGTTGCTCACCGACCAGGACCAAGAGGGCGACCTGGTAACCAAGATGGCCGCCTTCGTCGCCAGCACCGAAGCCAGCGCCGAGTATCATGATATTTTGAGACTCGCAAGGCTGCTGGGGATGATGGCCCACCACAGCGACTCGATCCGTCGCATGAGCATCCAGATTGCCGAGGCCATTGTGAACTACCTGCATCCCGAACAGCACTCTGGTGAGTCCCATAGACATTAGAGAGGTGTTCCGGAATGACGACGCGACCGTTGTATGATAACCTGCCAGCCTGGAGTTGGCAATTTGCCCCCGACCATATCCAGCAACTCTCTACATTGGAAGGGCTGGAAGCTATCACACCCGAATGGGCCTGGGGTGGGAGCACCGGTGCGGGTGTGAAAGTTGGCGTTATCGATTCAGGCATCGACAACGACAACCCTGCCGTCGCAGGGCATGTGAAAGGCTACATCTCCTTCTCTGAGGACCGCGAAGGGAAAATACAGAGCAGCCAGGATCCGCACACAGATGCCTTCGGTCACGGCACCGCCTGCGCAGACATTATTCGCCGCCTGGCACCTGAGTGTGACCTGTACAGCATTCAGGTCCTGGGGGCTAGGCTCAGCGGCAAAGGCACCGCCTTCGCGGCAGGGCTGAATTGGGCCATTGAGCAGGGTATGCAGGTCATTAACCTGTCGCTGGGCAGCACCAAGAAGGAGTACAGTGGCACCTTCTATGAGCTGGCCGACGCAGCGTATTTCAAACACATCATGCTCGTGACGGCCGCCAACAATATGCCGGTGCCGAGCTTTCCTTCCCTCTACGCCTCGGTCTTGTCCGTGGCCTGCCACGCGGGACAGGACCCCTACGAGTTTTATTACAATGCCATGCCACCGGTCGAGTTCGGCGCACCGGGGGTCAACATAACGGCGGCATGGTTAGGTGGTCAACAAAGGACGGTGACGGGCAACAGCTTTTCGGCCCCGCACATCACCGGTCTGGTGGCTAAGATCCTGGGCAAGCACCCCGGACTCACGCCCTTCCAGATCAAAACCATTCTCCGAGCTACTGCCCGCAATGTGTATAGAGAAACGAGCACAGCCCAACCGTCTAGTACCTGAGCAGGGAGGCAGACTGATAGCACTGCCTCTCCCAAAATCACAACCCTTATTTTTGCGGCGCGGGAAGACCCGCCCCGTTCCAGGGGGCGGGAGGATGTCAATCCTTCAACCACTGTGCCACATCGGGAGCGAAGTACGTAATGATCATATCCGCCCCGGCTCGCCGAATACCCGTCAGCACCTCCATTGTAACTCGGCGTTCATCGATCCAGCCATTGCGAGCAGCTGCCTTAATCATAGCAAACTCGCCGCTCACGTTGTAGGCAGCCAGCGGCAGGTCACAGTGCTCGCGCACACGGCGAATGACGTCCATATAGGCCATTGCAGGCTTAACCATGACAATATCGGCACCCTCTGCGATATCCAGGTCTATTTCGCGCAGAGCCTCCCGTACATTGGCGGGATCCATCTGGTATGAACGACGGTCTCCGAACTGAGGCGCTGAACCGGCGGCCTCGCGGAAAGGTCCGTAAAAACCCGAGGCATACTTCGCAGAGTAGGCCATGATGGGCGTCTGGTTGTAGCCATGCTCATCCAGGATATGGCGAATAGCACCGACGCGACCATCCATCATATCCGATGGAGCCACCATATCTGCACCGGCCTCAACATGCGAGAGGGCCATTTGGGCCAGCAGTTGTAGCGATTCGTCGTTCTGTACATTGCCGTTGTAGATCACGCCACAGTGCCCGTGGCTAGTATACTCGCACAGGCAGACATCGGTGATGACCACCACATCCGGTGTCTCGGCTTTGAGGCGACGTATGGCTTGCTGGATAACTCCCTGTGAGGCATAAGCCTGCGAGCCAATCTCATCCTTTTCGTTAGGAATGCCAAAGAGCAGCACCGCCGGAATCCCCAGGCGAGAGATACGTTCTGCTTCACGCCCCACATGCTCCAGTGGCCATTGCATGATGCCCGGCATCGAAGCAACTTCACGTGGTTCGCGCAGTCCTTCCGCAATAAAGAGTGGGTAAATGAGTTGCTCTACGGCCAGGTGTGTTTCGCGTACGAGGCCGCGCAATGTTTCGTTCTGGCGTGTGCGCCGCAAGCGTATGGTAGGAAATGTACTCATAATGTTACTCCTTTAACTGGCAATGTCCTTCTCAAAGCGAATTTTAGAGGGAGCTACGATTTACTCAAAGGACTCGCGTAACGCCAATCCAACATTTTTCACGGTCTCCTCAATCATCTCGTCCTCCAGGGCCAGCGAAATGAAACAGCTCTCGAACTGCGATGGCGGCCAGTAGACGCCGCGAGCCAGCATCTCCCAGAAGAAACGCGCAAAGCGGCCCGTATCCGAAGTTTTAGCGCTGGCGTAATCGACGACCGGTTGAGCTGTGAAGAATAGGCAAAATAGTGCGCCAAGCCTGACAAATTGCACCATCGCGTCCATCTCGTCTATCACCTGCGCTATGCCATCGGCGAGCAGTCGCCCTTTACGTTCCAGTTTCTCATATTGTCCGGGTTTTCTCAACTCGGTCAGTGTCGCAATACCCGCAGCCATCGCCAGGGGATTGCCTGAGAGTGTCCCCGCCTGGTACATCGAACCCAGCGGAGCAACCTGCTGCATGATCTCGCGCCGTCCGCCGTAGGCTCCCACAGGTAGACCGCCGCCGATGATCTTGCCCAGGCAGGTCAGGTCGGGCATGATGCCTACCCGCTCCTGCATTCCACCCAGTGCAACACGGAAGCCGGTGATGACCTCGTCGAAGATCAAGAGCGCGCCATGCTCATCGGCCAGTCTGCGCAATGTTTCCAGGAAGTCCGGTAATGGGAGCACCAGCCCCATATTGGCTGCTACAGGCTCTACGATTATGGCTGCTATTTCCTGTGGGTAGGCGCGAAATAACGTTTCTACGGCAGCGCTATCGTTGTATGGAGCGATCAGCGTGTTGCTTGTTGCCTCCGGTGGCACACCGGGACTGTCTGGTAGCCCCATCGTCGCCACTCCGGAGCCTGCCTGCACCAGCAACATGTCCGCATGGCCGTGGTAACATCCGCTGAACTTGATGATCTTGCGACGTCCCGTGTAAGCTCGTGCCAGGCGCAACGCACTCATCGTCGCCTCGGTCCCGGAGTTAACGAAGCGCACCATTTCAATCGAGGGTACACTCTCGATCACCAACTTTGCCAGTTCACTCTCAGCCTGGGTAGGTGCGCCAAAGCTAAAGCCGCGTGTGCCAGCGTGTACCACCGCCTGCACTACGGCAGGGTGTGCGTGACCCAGGATCATTGGGCCCCATGACTGCACATAATCAAGGTAACGGTTCCCATCCACATCGTACAGGTATGGTCCGCTGGCATGAGCAATGAAAACCGGCTCGCCCCCCACGGCACGAAAGGCCCGTACGGGGCTATTCACGCCTCCTGGTAGCAGTCGCTGTGCCTCTGCAAAGAGATCGTGCGAACGTGACAACTTGATGTTGCTGCTTACACTAGCCGAATAATCCATCTTCGTATCCTCTATGCTCCGATCGCATCCAATATCTCACTTAGCGGCTGTGCCACACACATAAACATTGGGGTATCACGCAATGTAAACTGGCTGGCTTCAGACTCGCGGAGTTCTTGTACAAGATCAAGAAAATCGCTGACATTATCGGTCTCAAAGGCAACGACGAATTCCTGGTCATCCAGGCCAAACGAATAGGTCGTGTTGAGCGTCACCGAAGGGTAGGTAATCCCAACGCGGATATGTTCATTCATCATGCGCTTACGTTCATCTAGCGGTAAAGCATACCAGGCGCGAGTCTTGACGAACGGGTAGACAAAGAGGTACTTCTTGTCGTCAGGGGTAATCAACAGGCGTGGGTCGTGTGCGCCACGGGCATTTTTACCAACGTAGACGGACCGTTTGGTCATCGAGAGAAATGCGTGCGTCTCGCGCAAGTATGGCCCCATTGAGCTACGACGAATATGGCTGCTCATGCCTTGCAGGTCGTCAACGGTGTAGGTAGCTTGCCACAACATGAAGTCGCAATCAGAACGCAACCCATATAAGCTGAAGCTGCGCATGAGAGAACGCCGTTCATATTCAGTAAAAATGTCGATGAGTTCCTGCTTCCCCCGCTGTCGTGTCTCAGCAGGAAGCATGTACCACTGCGGATCGAGTTTGAAGAAGGTGAAACGCACCAACTGCCTCGGCTGCTTCGGTTTAGCCGGCGCAGTTGCCTGCTCTGTTTGGGTCGCTGTTTTTGCTGTAGTCTGTTCTATCATATTTTCTCCTCATGTTGAACAATTGCCTCGACCAGACCTTCAATGGTAAACTCCCTCGCCTCAATATCTACATCGAGGCCGAGTTCACACGCAGTCTGTGAGGTAATGGGACCAATACAAGCTATTTTAGGCCGCGGATTATGGGTGACGAGATAAGTGTTAGATCTGGCAGGATCCCCCGATTCACACTCTACCAGCCAGCGCATAAAATTGCGCACAGTAGAAGAACTGGTGAAGGTTAAGATATCAAGTTGACGAGTTTGTAGTAAGTGCAACACTTCACGCCCTTGCTCATCATCGTTCGCAACAGCGCTAGTGCGGTAAGCGGCCACTTCATCCACTATTGCACCCGTCTGTCGTAGTGTGGTGACTAACACCTTGCGTGCTTCAGCGGCACGCGCCAACAAGATGCGCTTCCCCTCCAACGACTCGCCGTGTTGCCGGGCATCTTCGATCAGCGCAGCCGCGACTCCTTCTGCGATAAACTCGCCTGGCACGAGATTAGTGATCACGCCATAGCGTGCCAGAGCAGCAGCAGTGGCGGGGCCAATCGCAGCTACACGCACGTTTCCGATGGCCCCAGCATCGTACCCTATGCTACGCAAACGTTCAAAGCAGATATTGACACCATTGACGCTGGTCAAGATAAGCCAGGTGTAATAGGCGCCATCCGTTTCTGCCTTGCAAAGCCGTCTCAGTGCACTATCAAGTGGCTCCCAATCCTGTGGTGGGACAATATGAATTGTGGGAAATTCGATTGGTATTGCCCCTAACGCTCTCAATCGCTTACTCAAGGCACTGGCCTGCTGGCGTGTGCGGGTCACAAGGATCCGCTTGCCCTGCAGAAGAAGTGATTTTACGCCGCGTTCAGACATATTGCCCCTCCTGGATCCGATCTATACCTAACGCAGCAATAATCTCGGCAGCACCCCTGGCCAGCGCCTGTTCTGCCAGTCGTATCCCCAGTTGTTCGGCATCTTCAATCGCAGATTGTGAAGTCCAGCGCATGCTGTGTTGTACACGCACCTGGCGTTGTCCATCCAGGCTGATCACCAGCCCCTGGAGTGTCAGCATTCCGTTAACAATTTCACCATAAGCAGCGACAGGAAGATAACAGCCAGCTCCAAGCCGACGCATGAACATACGCTCGGCACATGTAGCAGCCTGGATCACCGTGTTTTCAATGGGAGCGATGAGCGCCTGTATATCCTCCTCGTTGCGTATCTCCAGGGCTAATGCGCCCTGTCCAGGAGCAGGCATCAGTGCATCAACGGGAAGATAAGTGATGTGATCGGCAAGACGCTCTTGTAAGGCCAGTCTATGCAAGCCAGCAGCAGCCAGCACAATAGCATCATACTCTCCTGCCTCAAGCTTACGTAGGCGAGTATCAACATTGCCACGCAGCGGTAAAATCTGAGCGTCGGGGAGCAGCGCGCGAATCTGCGCCGTGCGCCGCAGGCTGCACGTACCAATACGCAGCGGCGCATGTTCCGAATCAGGCGACATTTCCTGTTTCGTTACCAACACATCTCGCACGTCCTCCCGCGGACCAACCACTGCGATTCGCAGGTCCGGCGGCTGTACAGTAGGCAGGTCTTTCAGACTATGTACTGCCAGGTCGATACGCTTCTGGTGAAGACCATGTTCGATCTCCTTCACAAAGACGCCATCTCCCCCAATCTCCGTCAAAGGCTTGTCTCGAATATGATCACCTTTAGTAGAAATTTGTTCAATAACTATCTCCAGGTCCTGCCACTGCTCCTGTAGTCGTTCGACTACCCACCGCGTCTGTATCATCGCCAGTTTGCTGGCTCGTGTCCCTATCACAATGCGCTTCATTCGTAATTCTCTTCCAGATCAAATAAATAACGTAGAGCCTCGTCAAACATCTGCCCCCGTCCGTCAGCTGCAGCAGCTTTGAGACGTAACGTTGGTGCATGCAAGAGCTTGTTTATCAGCCGCGTGGTGAGTTCTTGCAGTGCAGCAGCTTCGCGTTCAGAAAGTGAGGAGCCTAGTTGCCGCATGGTGCGCGCCAGCTCCTGTTGGCGTACTGCGTCAACACGATGGCGCAGATTGCTGATAGTGTCAACAACGCTGAGGGAGCGCAACCAACGCTCAAAGACGTTGACCTCCTCGGCTATAATAGCTTGCACATGCTCCACCTCCTGCATACGCAGGCGCATACCCTCACTGACACTCGCTTGCAAGTCATCCAGGTTATAGAGATGTACGCCAGGCAAGTTGACAACAGCGGGGTCGACATCACGTGGAAGGGCAATGTCTATAAGAAGTAAGGAGCGCCCTGCACGTTGCTTCATTACTTGCTGCATGACTTCGACGCCTATAATAGCATGCGATGCCATGGTGGATGTAATCACTACATCGGCTTCTATCAAAGCCTCAGCAAGTTCGGCAAAGCTCCGTTGTACTACACCCAGGCGTTGCGCCAGCTCAATGGCATGTGCCTGTGTGCGATTAATGATCACAAGTCGTTGTGCACCGTTATTGCACAGGTTACGCGCAGCAAGTTCGCTCATCTTCCCAGACCCTACCAGTAGAACGCTCGCTTCACTCAGTACAGGAAAGTATTGTCGTGCCAGTTGCACCGCTACATGACTCATCGACGCCGCATTGCGACTGATCCCCGTCTCGCTACGAGCGCGCTTGCCTGCGACCAAGGCAGCTCGGAACAGTGCTGACAGAATGGGACCGGCATACTTACCACCCTGGGCAAATTCCAGCGCCTCAGCTACCTGCCCCTGAATCTGAGGTTCACCCGGCACCAGCGAATACAGGCCACTTGTAACACCGAACAGGTGGGATACCGCTTCTTCACCAGCGAAATCATAGCAGTACGCCTCAAGCTCGCTAAGTTCTACCCGTCGTGTCTCGCTCAATACACGCAGCAGGGTGTTTCGCGCTTCATGTATCTCCGGGCATACTGCGTACAACTCCAGGCGATTACATGTCGAGAGCAAGGCACTCTCCTGTACTACTCGCTGCGCTGTTTCCAGGACATAGGATATCTGATGCGGCGAACAAGCCAGTCGTTCACGCAAAGAGATGGGTGCAGTGGTATGATCGACACCAACAACGACTATATACATTACAGCCTCATCTCATTGTCTCTTGTACAACAGTCGCTAACGCCTTAATAAAGAGCGGCGAGGTATTCAGCGATTCGATGCGAGCGAACTGGATTCCAACGGCCTCCGCCTGCTCGCGAGCACCGATCTCGATATCGTAGAGAATCTCAAGATGGTCGGCCAGGAACTGCACCGGAGCGATCAATACATGGGTATGGCCAGCAGCGCGTAGCTCAGGCATCACATCGGCAAAGTCTGGCTTCAACCATTCCTCCGGCGTGTGGCCTGCACTCTGGTAGCAGAACATCCACCGTTCAGGAGGGAGACCTACTAATTCGGCCACTTTAGCAGCAGTTTCTTTCAGGCTGTTGATGTAGTCTGGCTCCCGCTCTACTACCCGTTTCGGCATACTATGCGCGGTCAGGAGCACTGGGACACTTTCACGTTCTGCGAGAGGAAAGCGTTGAAGCGCTTGTTGCACCCGTTCAGCCAATGCCTGCAAGAAGTAGGGCTGGAGGTGCCAGGCACCAGGGATCTTGAGTTCGAGATCATCACGCCGCAGACCTGCAACGGCGTCATTCAATGCACGAACATAGCCCCCCATGATGATGGGTGAGAACTGCGGAGACATAATCACTCCGATTAATTGCTGTGCACCCGCCGCAACTTCAGGTGTAACATCGGCAACAAAAGGCGGCGCAAATCGCATACCAGCTACGACGCTAAACCTTGGGCCATCAGGATACTGCCCATTCAGTTCCTCTTGCAGCGCGGCAGCTTGCTCACGAGTGATGTGCAATAGGGGTGAGCCACCGATCAGGCTATAGCGTCGTCGGAACTCCGCATTTAACGATTCATCGGCAGGGACTCCGCCGCGCACATTTTGGAGGTAAGTAGAGATGTCATCAAGGGTCTCTGGCGAACCATAAGTCATCAGTATGACACCGACGTGGGATGTGGTTGGTACCATTGTCATTCTACCTACCTTCTCGCCGTTGTCTCGTGAACGGTATCAACCAACCGGCACAACAGGTCAGGGTTCGTGGGAGCGAGCACACCATGTCCGAGATTGAAAATATGCCCAGCGCGATTATTCGCACGCTGCAGCACATCATCTATACCCTGCTCTACAACATCCCAGGAGGTCAGCAAAAGTGTGGGATCGAGATTGCCCTGGATACCCCGGTCGTAGCCGATACGTGCCCAGGCCTCGTCCAGGTCAACACGCCAATCGACGCTGATAATATCACCGCCAGCTCCGGCCATTAACTCCAGGAGGCTGGCAGTACCAGTACCAAAGTGAATTGAAGGAGTGCCAGTCTGCTTGATAGCTTCGAATATGCGCTGCGAGTAGGGCTGCACAAAACGCTTGTAGGCACTTGGTCCGAGTGCGCCAACCCAGCTGTCAAACAACTGCACAGCGTCTACACCTGCATTGATCTGAGCAATCAGGTAGCGAGTAACCACTTCGGTCAGCTTGCTCATGAGAGTATGCCAGACCTCTGGCTGGCCGTACATGAGTGACTTGGCAATGCCATAATCGCGGGAAGGGCGGCCCTCAATCATATAACATGCGAGCGTAAAGGGGGCACCGGAGAAGCCAATAACAGCTTGTTTCCCTTCCAGCTCACCTCGCACGAGCCGAATCGCTTCCATCACATAGGGAGTAGACTCCTCGGCATGAATGATGCGCAAGGCTTTGACGTCTTGCATTGTGCGAACTGGGTTGTGGACAATTGGGCCGATCTCTGGCTGGATCTCAAAAGCGATACCCATACCTTCCAGTGGCAACATGATATCGGCATAGAGCACCGCAGCATCTACGCCCAACTGTTCAACAGGCATTAGCGTTACCTGGGAGCAGAGTTCGGGCGTCTTTGCCATGGTCAGGATATCGTAGCGTTCGCGTAATTCGCGATATTGGGCGAGGCAGCGGCCAGCCTGGCGCATGAACCAGATAGGAGTCGCGTCGGGCTGTCTATGGTGGCATGCAGCAAGAAAACGTGCTGCTCCAGTGTGTGACGACAATTTTTCGTTCCCCTCTTCAATGTGTAATGTTTGCAGACAAATCTCAAAATACCACGATTGTGAGATAAATCTATAGAGATTTTAGCGTTTTTTCCAAAATAGTCAAGGGTAGCCCTGCCACTTGTCGCAATACCACCAATGTGCTAGTATCCTTCAAGAGCAAACGACAAGGAGCAAACGCAAACCAATGGGATCAGATCAGACCGAAATTCCAACAGAAGCAGCAGAACAGGTAGATCAAGCACAACTTGATGCGACGGAACACGTCCAGCCAACCTCAACCTCATCAGCATCTCTATCTGCATCAGCAGTGAGAGCAGGCAGTTTCGACTTGCTGGCATTTGGCATTCTTATTTTCATCGCGGCATCCTTCGCATTTACAGCACGTCTAAATGCGCAACCCCCCAACTCGCTCGTCCCAGCGGCGGTGCTGAGTGCTACAGGCTGTGGCTTGCTTGTCACTGCGCTCCGCAAGCTCCGTACAGCACAACGGCCAGGATTATTCAAAGCGGGCCTGGCTGGCTTCGTCCTGGCACTCTTTCAGTTCATAGCCGCAATCAGCTACCCCGGCGTACTCAGTGTATTGAGTACAGATGATGGACAACGCTTGGGATTTCTCGCTACATGGGGATTAGTTGTATGCTTCTCAATCATTTTTGCTGTAGTAGGAGCTGCGCTGGGACACCTCGCCTTTGCACCCTTGCGTCCCTTACCAGTTCGATCAACGCGGGCTAAGGAACATTCTGCCACACAGCTGAAGGTTCCCACGGGACAATCCCCTGCAAGGACGGAGACTCCCTTGCGTTCGTTTGTCAATTACCTGATCACTGTGCTGCTACTCGGCCTGGCTCCTACACTGGTGGGATTTGTCTTCAGCGCTGCTTTTGACTACATGCTCGGCGTCTACCAGTTTACCCCTGGTCCTTACCCCACCTCGCGATTACTCAGCGCTATGCTACCGTGGCAAATACCTATTCATCTTCACCTCGACTTTAGTAGCAATAGCCTGGGTTCAATAGTTTTGCTCCTTTGGCGCATTCCTGCATTCGTTGGAAACCCAACAGCCTTCGACGTGCAAGCTCTGGAGCCTCTCGTCTTCAATGGGGCTGCACTGGGTCTGCTACTGCTCACAATGCATGGACGGAATGCAGGTAAATCAGATCAAGGCCTTCCTCTGAGCTGGCCGGCTTATCTCATGCTTGAAATTGCCCTGGGTCTTTTCCTCGTGTTGCCGGCTGACTTGTGGATGCTTGGAGGACTGCAAGGACTCTTGCAATTACCAAGATTCGACATTGTGTTGCCGATACCGACACTCGTCATTCTGGATCAACGTGCGTTCGTGTTCAACTTAATTACAGGGCCAGTGGTGTGCCTGGGCATGGGGCTACTGCTACGTGAATCAAAGCCCCAACGTATTAAAAAATCTTAGTGGTCTGCTCAACCAAAGGGAGTTTATTATGAATGATCCACGCATTCTCGTTATTTTCAGCATGGTCTTTGGCCTCCTGGGACTCTACAACATTTACCAGGGGTTCAAGCGTATACGTGAGGCACAGGCACGCGGACAATCACTAGTCTGGTACAAACAGATCAATCTGCTCACAGGCGTCGAATTTGGTCTACTTGCTCTGGTTTTTCTGACGAGTATCAGTATTCGAGAAAAGATCCTACCCAGTAGCCTGAGCAGGATCATCGCTCCTTTCTACCTGGTAGTGTTGCTCATCACCGCAGTCATGGCCGGACTTGTTATCCGTCAGAGCATCAGCAACGCTCGTAGAGCGAGAGGACAGGCTTCAGTGCAAAAAATGCAGAGCAATGGGACAGACGACGCAAGCGAGAGGATAGACGAAGAAATGGCCCCGGAACAGCGAGCCGCGTACCTGCAACGTCGGCGCGAACGTCGTCGCAATGCGGCAGCCGCTCGTCGTCGTCGGGCAGGCAAGGCTTAAGTCAAGATGCATTACCATAGCCATTGCCACCTCTCACCGTCCACCATGCAGCCTGCAAGCACTGCTTTAGCAGCACAATATTGGTAAGAGGACCAACACCTCCGGGCGTTGGAGTGAGTGCGCTCGCCACCTGTTGCACAGACGCTAAGTCGACATCACCGACGATACCTCCATCAGGTAACGCATTAATGCCAACATCGATGACAACCGCACCAGGACGTACCATATCCGCAGTTATCAGCTTGGCGCGACCAACCGCTGTCACCAGTACATCAGCCTGAAGTGTAAAGTTAGCCAGGTTCATCGTGCGTGAGTGACACACAGTCACAGTGGCATTTTTCTGTAGTAACATCATCGCCAGCGGCTTCCCCACAACGTTGCTGCGTCCCAGGATCACGACTCGCTTCCCCTCCAGCGGCGTGTGCGTGCGTTCGAGTATCTCCATCACGGCTGCAGCGGTCGACGGCAGCAGACTCGGCAGGCTTAAGAAGAGATTGCCAGCACTTTGCGGACTGATACCATCGATGTCTTTGTTCGCAGCAATCGTATCAGCCACCATCTGCTGTGAGAGATGAGCAGGCAAAGGCATCTGCACAATTATACCTTGCACGGCCTCATCTCTGTTAAGCTGCAGCAGCATTACGCGGAGTTCGTCTGAGGAGATGAACGTGGGCAACTGTTCCAGCCTGGCACGCACGCCGACTTCTTCGGCGATACGCAGAATAGTCCTGCTGTAGACACCCGATGCTGCATCACCCCCGACACGCACAATGACCAGGCCCGGCGGTCTGCCTTGCTCCTGAATGTAGCGTGAAACATCGTTGCGTAACTCCGCCTTGATCTCCGCACCCATCGCACGCCCATCAATGATTTGTGCCGTCACGCTCGCCCCCCAATAATGCTGGTAATTTGCTGGCTGTTCGCCGATATATGTTCTAGTGCTACACTCAGTCGGTCGCTCAATACATTCACCAGCTCAAGGTCCTTCATCGCACGCAAATTGGTACGTACCATCCAGGCAGCGCCAGCTCCTGCACTCGAGGCGAGCATGGCCCCTGTCCCAATATCGCTCAAAACGTGAGCGTTGCCAATCTCAGCGATACGTTGACAGCACTGCACGAGTTCAGCGGATCGCTCCGCCATTTCGAGTGGCACGAGCGCAGCCTCTAAAAGTCGCGCCTGGATGGCGGAACTGCGTGCTGCTCGCTCTTCGTCGGTGTCGCGAGGCATCTTGAAACACGCTGAGAGCCGTCCATAGGCATCTATATCTTCCTGTATGAGTTGCTGGAAGCGCATACGCAGCTTTTCACTCTGTTGCAATAACTCCTCGATTTCTTGCTGCACATCGCTATACTCGGCTTTCCCCAGTGTAAGTCGTGCAACCATACTGGCAAGGCCTGCTCCCATTGCCCCACTCAAGGCAGCCGCGGAGCCTCCCCCTGGCGTTGCTTTTGCTGAGGCGAGATCGTCGAGGTAGTGTTGTAGTGGTTGATCTAAATACATTTTCCTATCCCTGTGCTAGGCTGAATTTCGTTGTTTGTCAGCATTCTAGCACTTCAGGAGCTAGACGTCGAGGGCGACCGAAGAAGCAAGAACAGGTTACGAGGCATTCATGAGTACATTCCCTTTTGAAATGAAGGTCTAATTTCGTTGATATCATTGTAAGGCAGATCTGTCCGCTTGCACTTCCCACATATGCTATCCTTAAGGAGAGATACACAAACGATATCTGGCGGAAAGTCTATGATATTAGGCGGGTGTCTCAAGCAACAACCCCTGACTCGTGATAATGAATGACAAGGATATGAACCATGACAGTACCACAGCAACACGATGACCAAGAAGATCATATTTTAACCATGGCAGAGGAAACACCTTCGATCTTTAGCGACTTCGACCTCTACCTCTTTGGGCAGGGCAAAGACTATACCGTCTATGAGAAGATGGGGGCCCATCTGCGTACTGTGAATGGTGTAGCAGGAGTCCACTTTGCTGTCTGGGCACCCAACGCGCTCTCCGTCTCGGTAATAGGTGACTTTAATAACTGGGATCGTGGAGTAAACCTTATGTACCTGCGGCATCAAGACCTGGGTGTCTGGGAATGCTTTATACCAGGGCTACAAACTGGCATCCTGTATAAGTATGCCATCTTTTCACGTTTCAATAACTATTCGGTTGAGAAGGCCGACCCCTATGGCTTCGCCTCTCAACTGCGCCCGGGTACAGCCAGTATTGTAGCCGACATACACCAACACCGGTGGCAAGACGCTGCGTGGATGCAGCATCGTGATCAGCGGCAGCAACTGAGTTCGCCCATCTCCATCTACGAAGTTCACCTCGGATCGTGGCGGCATGTCCCCGAACGACATCAGGAAGGCGCGCTCGAAGAAGACCGCTTCATGACCTATCGTGAACTGGCGCATGCCCTCGCACCATACGTCAAAGATTTAGGCTTTACGCATATTGAGTTGCTGCCCATCACCGAGTACCCCCTGGATGCCTCCTGGGGCTACCAGGTCACCGGCTACTACGCGCCGACGAGCCGCTACGGCACTCCCGAGGATTTCCAGTATTTCATGGATTACATGCACCAGCAGGATATCGGTGTCATCCTGGACTGGGTTCCTTCGCATTTCCCCAAAGATGGCCATGCCCTCAGTTACTTCGATGGTACTCACCTCTATGAACACGCCGACCCTCGTATAGGCGAACATAAAGGCTGGGGTACGCTTGTCTTTAACTATGGTCGCAGCGAGGTACGCAACTTCCTGCTGGCCAATGCCTTGTTCTGGCTCAAAGAATACCATATCGACGGCCTGCGCGTGGACGCCGTCGCATCCATGATCTACCTCGACTACTTGCGTGAGGAAGGCCAGTGGGTGCCTAACCGCTACGGCGGTCGGGAAAACCTGGAGGCGGTAGACTTCCTGCGCCAACTGAACGAAGCGGTCTATGCACAACAGTCTGGCACACTCACCATTGCTGAAGAATCCACAGCCTGGCCACTAGTTTCTCGTCCTACCTATGTCGGTGGCCTGGGATTCAGCATGAAGTGGAATATGGGTTGGATGCATGATATGCTCGATTACATGCATATGGACCCCATTTACCGGCGCTACTACCATAACAACCTCACCTTTTCGTTGATGTACGCCTACTCCGAAAATTTCGTGTTGCCACTCTCCCATGATGAAGTTGTTCACATGAAAGGCTCCATGATTAACAAAATGCCCGGCGATCTCTGGCAGAAATTTGCTAGCCTGCGCCTTTTCTACGGCTATATGTGGGGACATCCAGGTAAAAAACTCCTCTTTATGGGCTCAGAGTTTGGTCAATGGCGCGAGTGGAACTTCGCCGAAAGCCTTGACTGGCATCTGCTTGAGCCACCAAGTGATCCTCACCATGCCCAACTACGTAGCTTTCTACGTGACCTGAACCTCCTCTACCAGCAGGAGCCGGCATTGAGCACCCTGGACAATGACCCCCAGGGGTTCTCCTGGATCGACTGCCATGACTCTGACAACAGCGTGGTCTCTTTCATGCGCGGTAGTAAAAAAGAGGAGGACACCATCGTGTTTATTTGCAACTTCACTCCCGTGCCACGCTACGGGTACCGGCTGGGAGTGCCGCATGCGGGAGAGTACTATGAGTTAATCAACAGCGACGCCATTCGTTATGGTGGCAGTGGGCTAGAAAATAAGCAGCCCATGCCCAGCGGGCCAATCCAGTGGCAATCCTGCCCGCATTCTATTCTCTTAACCCTACCACCGCTCAGTACGGTAGTGTTAAAACGACGACCTCCTGCTACGGAGGTAAGGAAGTACAGTTAGAGATGAGTCGCAATCATAATAATCACAACAATCACAGCCGCAAAAATGGTGGATCAACATCGCGTATCCGACCACCGGTAAAAGGTCGTCGGCCAGTAACAGAGGACGAGCGATTACTTCACCGTCCAACACAAGCCCTGGTCGGCCCTAGCGAGCCAATACCTCACGAGCAGGTCAAGGAGGCAGAGCATGCCCTTGATCGCGCTATGCATCTCGACTTCACACTCACCGACCCCTGGCGCGTGTTCCGCATCATGAGTGAATTCGTCGAAGGCTTTGACGCACTCGCACATATTCCTCCCGCCGTGGCAATTTTTGGCTCTGCACGAGCCAAACCCGAGGACCCCATGTATATCGCTGCGGTGGAGACGGCTAAGTTGCTGGCGCAGGCAGGTTTTGCCATCATCACTGGCGGCGGTCCCGGAATTATGGAGGCTGGCAACAAAGGAGCACAAGAAGGCGGTAACACCTCCATCGGCTGTAATATCGAACTTCCATTTGAACAAGGCCCGAACCCCTACCTTGATATCTCACTTGATTTCCACTACTTCTTTGTGCGCAAAACCATGTTCGTCAAATACTCAAATGCATTCATCATTTTCCCCGGTGGCTTCGGCACAATGGATGAACTCTTTGAGGCTTTGTTACTGATTCAGACGAAAAAGGTCAGCGACTTCCCTGTCATTCTCTATGGCTCGCAGTATTGGGGAGGCCTGGTGGCCTGGATTCGCGATGTCATGGTGGGCACCGAGAAAATCTCGCCGGAGGATGCCGGTTTACTGCTGCTTTCGGATGACCCACAGGAGATTTGCGATATTGTGGTCAAGGCCTACAAGGAGAGCTACCACCAGGAGCGTGAAAATCCTTTTGCCCACCGGGAGCAGTCGATCAGGTAGTGTGTAGTTGTAATTATTGGATTTACAGTTGTAATTATTGGATTTGCATTGCAGCGCCCGGCGAGATAAGGCTCCTGAGCATCGCAGCACTCAGGAATCTGCATTGCACCGGTGCGGGGTTTGCGATACAGCGTGACAAAAAAGAGATCCAAGAGCCCTCGTCTTTGTATCAGACCTTTCCTCCGGAAGAGGCGCGCCGTCTCTTAGAGAAATTTGTGACCAAATGAAACCACCTTGCCCCTGATGTCGCGATTATTGGAATCAAGCCTAGATGTGTTTATTCGTCGAACACCGGGGATGATTCTTGTCTTCTATGTCACGTTAATCGTGCCCGTCATATATGGATGGATGTTACAATTATAGGCAAACCTGCCAACAGAATTAAACGTGAAAGTATAGGTGCCGCCAGGATTAATTAGGGGTCCCGACATTTTTACCCCCCAAAATCCCCGCTAAGGATCTGTAGGACTGATGTTGCTCCAGAAGTTCCCCGCTAAGCGTTGACCGTTGATGGCTCGCTTCACTCTTGCCTCTCTCCGTTCACCACATATTTATAAAACGTGGTGCGGCTCTTAAAGCCAGTAAGCTGCATGATTTCCTGGACGCTGTTCTTCCTGGCTGCATAGAGTTCTTTGGCTCTAGTAAGCTGCGTCGGTTCAAGCTTCTCGGTGGCCTTGTGTCTCCCGCCGCGTTTTCCGCGCGCACGTCCTGTTCGGAGGGGAGGAGTTGGTGCTCTCAAGAAATTGAGATCCGGCTCCTTACCCTACTCTTTTCGTCAGTTTCGCACTGACAGGCCAATTTCACAGGGAACTGGTCAAAAGGGAGTGATGACTACCAAGTAAAAGGCAGGCCAACATAATTTTCTGCCAGACTAGTGGCTGCTGCACGTGAACGGACCGTATATTCCAGCTGAGCACGTTGCAATCGTGGGTAAAACGTGTCGTCATCCGGGAAGCGATGCAGCATGGAGGTCATCCACCAGGAAAAATGCTCCGCTCGCCACACGCGCCGTAAACACGTAGTGGAGTACGCCTCTAACAGCTCCGCGCGGTTCTGTGTGTAGGACATCTTGAGCGCGTGAGCTAGGTGACGGACATCAGCGACAGCCAGATTCAACCCCTTCGCTCCGGTCGGTGGCACGATGTGAGCGGCATCCCCAGCCAGAAACAGCCTGCCATACTGCATCGGTTCGATGACGAAACTGCGCATCGCCAAGATACTTTTCTGGGTGATGGGTCCCACACGCAACTGCCAGTTGTTTGTGGTCGCTAAGCGTGCCTGCAACTCTTCAAGGATCATCTCATCGGACCAATTGGCAATATCATCATCGGGATCGCACTGAATGTACATGCGTTGCAGGTCCGGCGAACGTGTGCTGATCAGGGCGAAGCCCCGCTCGGAATAGGCATAAATCAATTCGTCGGCCGAAGGAGGAGCCTGCATCAAGATGCCCAGCCAGCCAAAGGGATAGGTTCGCGTAAATACATGTTGTTCGGCTTCGGGAAGAGAGGGTCGAGAAACGCCATGAAAGCCATCGCAGCCCGCAATGAAGTCGCACTGCAGCTCACTCTGCTCATGCTCACGGGAAAAATGGATGCGTGGCTGGCTGGAAGAGATATCAGCCAACTGGACGTCCTTGACGTTGAAAAGAATCTGTCCCCCCTCATTGAGGCGTGCGGCAATCAAGTCCTTCAAGACTTCATGCTGTGGGTACACCGTAATAGCCCGCCCGTTGGTCAATTCGGATAAGTGAATGCGATGTCCCTCTCCATCAAAGCGCAGTTCGATGCCATGATGCACGAGACCTTCGCGCTTCATACGTTCATCGAGCCCCATCTCCGTCATTAGATCGACCGTACCCTGCTCAAGCACTCCCGCACGAATCGTCGCTTCGATCTCTTCTCGGTCACGCCTTTCGAGAATGATCGAATCAATTCCTTCTCGAGAGAGGAGCAGCGACAGCATCAAACCAGCTGGACCCGCCCCAATGATGCCAACACGTGTGCGCATGTTCATCATAAATCTCCTTGCAAGTGGTTTGCATCTCACAGATGCGTTGTTGATAAGAAATAGCTGAAGAATGTATCCCCGGCTTTCAGCTCTGATTTGTATCCACATTTTTAGGGAGGTAAGAGAGCGAGATGAGTACTCTCCAGCAGCGTTTGAGTGATTGTCCAAGCATGTATGCGTTCTCAACTCCTATGATGTGCTCCTTTTGCCTGCTTCATCCCCTCGTCGCTGGTGATGAGCGTGAACCATCAAGACCCAGCAGCTTGATGGCATTCTCTTTGAGGATCAAGGGTCGCACCTCCGGTCGGATGTTGATCTTCTCAAAATCGGCGAGCCAGCGATCGGGGGTAATCAGCGGATAATCCGAGCCAAAGAGCATCTTGTGCTTGAGCTGGGTGTTGGCATACTGGATGAGCTGCGGCGGAAAGTATTTGGGCGACCATCCGGAGAGATCAATATACACCCGGGGCTTGTGCAGACAGACCGAGAGGGCCTCATCCTGCCAAGGGAAGGAAGGGTGGGCCATAATGATTGGCATATCGGGAAAGTCGACAGCCACATCATCCAGGTACATGGGATTGCCATACTTGAGATGCACGCCCCCTCCCCCACGCATACCCGTCCCAATGCCTGAATGTCCGGTGTGAAACAGGGCGGGTAGACCGGCCTCGGCAATGACCTCGTAGATAACGTAGGCTTTGCGATCATTGGGGTAGAAGGCCTGTAAGGGAGGGTGAAATTTGAAGCCGCGCACCCCAAAGTGCTCGATAAGGCGACGCGCCTCCTGTGCCCCCATCTTGCCCTTGGCCGGGTCGATACTGGCGAAGGGGATGAGCACATCCGAGTTCTGGGCGGCTACCTCGGCTACCTCTTCGTTGGGAACCCGTACCTGCCCGGTTGTCGACTCCATGTCGACCGGGAAGATGACACAGGCCATCTTGCGCTCGCGATAGTAGGCAGCAACCTCAGGGACGGTTGGCCGAGGTCCCGCATCCTTGAAGTAGCCTGCCGAGGCCTCTTGCATGGCCTTCCACGCGGGATCTTCAGGAATCCGTTGCGACACCTCGGCGTGGGTATGCACGTCAATCGCGACCAGGTTCTCTATGTCCATGTCTGCATGCCTCCTGTTCTCTTCAGTTCTAAAGAAGATGCCTACAGATCGCTGCCGCCAGTGACTTCTAGCACCTGTCCTGTAATATAATTCGCGAACGGGGAAGCCAGCAGAAGCATGGCACCCGCTGCCTCTTCTGGAGTGCCCGGACGCCCCAGTGGAATCGTCTGCGCAGCCATCTGGCGCATCTTGTCAGGGATGCCCAGCGCAATTTCCTCTCCGTCACGCTGCAACTTTTCCGCACTCTCTTTGGAGGCTGTCATGCGCGTCTCGATGAAGCCGAAACAGACACAGTTGACCTGTACGTTGTAGCGTCCCCACTCCTTAGCCAATGTCTTGGTTAACCCGATGATCCCCGCCTTCCCTGTCGAGTAACTGGCTTGCCCGGGATTGCCATGGGCACCAGCAATCGAAGAGACGTTAATCACCTTGCGGGGAGTCGCTCGCTCATTGGCCGCCTGTTCTTTCTTGGCGACTTCGCGAATGTAATGCGAGGCTTCGCGCAGGATGCGAAAGGGGGCCGCGGTATGGATCTCCATCATGGCATACCATTGCTTATCGGTCATATTTTGGATCACTGCATCCCAGGAGTAGCCTGCATTGTTCACGATGATATCGAGCGCCCCAAAAGCGTCGAGGGTCGCTTTGATCAACTGGGCGGGAAACGCCGGGTCGGTTACGTCACCGGCAACCACGATGGCTTTGCCCCCTGCCTGGCGGATGGCCTCTGCCGTTTCCTCGGCCGGTTGGCGATCCAGATCACTAACCACCACGGCTGCTCCTTCTGCCGCAAAGAGTTTGGCGGCGGCGGCACCAATGCCACGTCCAGATCCGGTGATAATAGCTACTTTGCCCTCAAGCATACCCATGTTGTCTTCCTTTCCTTTCTTCACACAAAGAAATAGCTCAACAGAGAAAATTCCTCACTGGCCTTCACTGCGTTTGGGTAACGTGGCGACGAAAGTCCCAGCGACCTTCACATTGCCGGTTTGATCGGCGGCTTGCACGGTTCCGGCAATCCGTCCCTCACCCTCGGCCTCGTATTTTTCGGTGATGGTGCCTGTGCAGGTAATCACATCCTCCAGGTGGGTCATGCCCCTGAAGCGGACTCCAAAGGCCCGCAGCGCGGTTGGCCCAATGAAGTCACTGAGCAGTTGTCCAACAAAGCCCATAATCAGCATGCCATGCGCGATAATGCCACCGAAGCCGAGAGCTTCTCCCACCTTCGGGTCAGTGTGCAAGGGATTGAAGTCTCCTGACGCTCCCGCGTAGCGCACCAATTGCAGAGGGGTAATCGGCGGTTTGACCAGCGGTGGAATGGCATCGCCCACCTGCACATCTTCATAATAGCGCTTCGTTGGAGTCTGAGCGTTGGTCGTCATCGGTCTGTTCCTCCTCAAGCGTCACAAGGACGGTTATCCACGCAAGATCACCACTTCCCGGTCGGTTAAGACGGGAATGCCATGTTGATTCGTGTAGTGGGTCTCGAAGGTGATAATATCCATAGAGGATCCTCCTTTGCCCTGCGTGGTTTTGACATCGGCAAGTATCATGACACCTGTAAGGGTATCGCCAGGTGCGATAGGAGCCAGGTATTCGTAGGCCTCTTCCCCATGCAGAACGCGCTTCAAATCAATCCCGAGGCTGGCCTGTTGCTCCATTTTCTGCGTATTGCCCCAAAAGGCGAAGACTGTCGGGGAAGTGGGATAAAGCTGTACATCGGCGTAGCCAGCCGCTTGAGCCGCTTCCCGGCTATGATACATAGGATTGTCGTCGCCAATGGCCAGCGCTAATTCATGCACTTTGCCACGCTCGACCTCGATGGTGAACGGGGGAAAGCTTTGGCCAATCTTGCTGGCATCAAACATAGAGATGCTCCTTCTTCATCTAGCTCGCTGTCTACCGCTTGGAGAGACAAGCTCCAACACGGCGGGCGAGGAGAGGACTGCACGAGCACTTCTGCTCACGCAGTCGTTCCTGTATCTACATTTACGATAAGCCCATGCGCTGCCGTTCCTGCTGCTTGAGGACACGCCGCAAGATTTTGCCGGAAGGGGTCCTGGGAATGGCCTGGACGAATTCGATCTCGCGCACATTTTTGAAGGTAGCCAGCTTGCCATTGGCCCAGGCCATGAGCTCGGCAGCGCTCACCTGTTCGTAGTTTGCCCAGAGCACCACAAAGGCTTTGGGGACTTCTCCGGCTTCCTCGTCTGGCTTGGCAATGACGGCGACATCGACCACGGCGGGATGCTCGAGGAGCAGGGCTTCAATTTGAGCAGGAGCCACACTGAAGCCTTTGACCTTGATCATCTCCTTCTTGCGGTCAGTGATGGTCACATAGCCCTCTTCATCGCGCCAGCCAATGTCTCCAGTATAGAGCCAGCCATCGCGTACAGCTTCAGCGGTCACTTCGGGTGCTTTCCAATAGCCTTGCATGACCTGTGGTCCCTGCACGATCAACTCGCCCTCTTCGCCCACCCCCAGTTCTCGCTCGCCAGTCTCAATATCGACGATTTTCTGCTGTGTATCGTGAATGGGCAGACCGATGGTCTCGACCTTGATGAGCCGCCGGTCGTAGACCGGATTGGAGTGTGTTCCTGGTGCTGCCTCGGTCAGGCCATAGGAGGTCATCACCGTAATGTGCGTCCGCTCCTGGAAGCGACGCGCCAGTGCAGGAGGAACCGGAGCCGCCCCACATTGCGTAAAACGGACCGAATGCACATCATAGGCGTCCAGTTGCGACCACTCACTCAATGCGGACAAGATCTGCGGAACTGCGTATAGGAGGGTGATGCCCTGCTCTTGAATGAGTTGCAAACACCGCTCCGGCTCGAAGCGCTCCATCAGCACGAGGCGAGCGCCCGACATGGCCGCACAACCCATCAACATAATACCATAAATGTGATAGAGCGGAAGGAAAACCAGCATGCGGTCCTCGAAGGTGATGCGAGCGGTGGCGATGGACTGATAGGCGTTACATACCAGGTTCTTGTGGCTGAGCATGACCCCCTTCGGCAAGCCTGTGGTGCCGCTGCTATAGGGAAGTGCGATCATCTCTTCCCATCCCATCTCAGGGCGCGGGGGCGGTGTGGGGAGATGGTTGCGCACGAGCTGGCTGAAAGCATACACATTGGAAGAAAGGTGCTGCTGCTCGGCTCCAACGACGATTACATGCTGCAAATGTGGCATGTCAGCACGTCTGGCTTCCACCAACGGTAGCAGGTTTTGTTGCACGATGACGGCTACTGACTCACTATTGTCGATCTGGTAGGAAACTTCGCGATCCTTGTACGAGGGGTTAATCGGACTAACGATTGCGCCGACGCGGGTAACAGCAAACCAACTGATCACGTATTCGGCGCGATTGGTCATGAACAAGCACACCTTCTGGCCCTTGCTCACTCCAAGCTCCTGCAAAGCGTTGGCAAAGGTATTGACCAGGGCCTCCAGTTCCCGGTACGTCAGGTTCACCTCTTTGGAGACCGCAGCGACATGCTCTGGGTACCGCTCAGCCGTACGCGTTAGCATCTCGTCATAGGGATGCACGGGGTATGTGAGCGACGGACGGAACAGCTCCGTTTGCACAGACGCTTGATTGGTTGACGTAGAAGTAGATGGAGTAGTCATATCTCTTCTCCCCTAGACACTATCATTTCTGATACCGAATTCCACTGTTCTCGCTAACTACATCGTCCGCGACACCCTACGGTGCAATCTCATCGAGCCGCTTATTTTTAGTGGATGTTCCAAGCAAGGCAAGGGCAGCTGCCACCACAAGGTACCCTCCTATAAGGAGAAAGGTGCCCAACGGGCCGATGCTGCTGATGATCGAACCGATCAAAATGACGGCCAACCCACCCCCAATATGTCCACCCCCTTCCACCAGCGCGAAACCGGCGGCTCGTGCCCTGGTTGGATAGTTCTCGCTGGACCACGCATAAGCAATCGGTACGAAGATATCGATGCCTATGAAGATAATGACAGCCCCAAAAGCGGCTACGGAGAGATTGTTGGTTCCACCAAGCGCGATGATCAGTCCTCCAAGCAACGTGAGAGCGGCCGCAACCCACAACCAGTATTTGCGTTCCAGTTTCTCGCCAAAGAGGTAGGCAATATAGACACCGATGGGGAAGCCAAACACTCCTATCGCCACGATCAGTCCGGCTGTGGGCGGTGCATACCCCAACGCCACCAAGATGACCGTGAAGCCTGCTGCAACCGAATAGAGGCAGGCGTGGCAAAACAACCAGATGGCCAGCAGCAGGAGCGACCGTCTCAGGTACAGCGGGTTGCGCAGGATCTCGCCGTAACCAACTCCCTTCTCACTCGTCATGACAGGCAGATCGGCGGGAACAGGGGGAAGCTCTGCCATACGCGAGGAGGCAGTCCCCTCCATCCTCGTGACAACACGATCGGCATCAACAAAGCGCCCCTTCGTAACCAGCCAGCGTGCAGACTCAGGGAGTTCGAGACGCAGCACGATCCCAATCAGCCCAAGCAACGCCCCGAAGTAGTACATGAGGCGCCAGCCAAACTCAAAACCCGGCCCGGCAACCGCGAATGGCAGACCCGAAGGAAACGGCTCTGCAGGGGTTGTTAAATAGAGTCCTAACCAGACAGCGATGATGGCTCCCAGTCCGGACATCGTAAAGACCAGCGCATTGTACTTCCCACGGGCGTCGACAGGAGCCATCTCGCTGATGTAGGTGTTGACGATGGCTAGGTCTGCACCAATGCCTAGGCCAGTAATCAAGCGGGAGATGTCAAAGTTGATGAGGTCGTTGGATAACCCTGTGTACAACGAGCCCAGGCCGGTGATCAGTAGGGTGAAGACCATGACATTTCTTCTGCCGTACCTGTCAGCCAGTGGACTAAAGAAAAGAGCTCCGAGGACGTAGCCAACCAAGTTCAAGAGGGTAGGCAGGCCAAGATAGCCGGCCGCGGTGACCGGGGTGCAGCCTGGGACGATCTGCGTACAGGTCTGGATGAACGAGACGTTGATATCGAAGATGTCGTAGAACATGAAGAGAAAACCCAGGCCAATGATGAAGATGAAGAGATAGGGAAAGGACCAGCCCGGGATGCGATCCTGGCGCGCGATGATGTGAGCGCCTTGTTGACTCTTTTCCGAGAGAGGAAATGGAGTGTTACCTATTTGAGATGCCATGATAGCCGCCTCCTTGTGTTGCTACCTAATACTAGAGGTTCTCTTGTTTGGAACACAGTGAAAGTGTAGCATGAGGAATGAGCCTTGAGGAAGGGTTGCGTTGACGAAAAAGCGACCAAAAAGCGGTCAAAAAACGACGGACTTCCGGCTTGTTTCTTTGTACGCGTGAAGGTATACTACAAGCAATGAATGATGCTTGGGATGGTCTACTCCTGTGCAGAGAGGAGTTCTATGATGAACATACATTCTCAGCAGAGCGTGGAAGCACTCACACACTTTCGCGAACAGGTTACCGCGGCTCGCCGCCAGGCAGGCTATCTGCAGAAAGACCTGGCAGCCGCTCTGGGACTAGACACCGAGACCCTCAGCCGTAAACTGCATGGGCGGCACCACGCCATCCTGACCCTGCAAGATGTCAAACAGATCATCAAGACGTTGGCCGCCTGGCAAGCCATTACAAGGCGGGAAGAAGCGCTCGACCTGCTTGAGCTGCTGCGCCTCTCACTCGAGAGCTTTTCACCGGAGGAGTGGAACAGCGTGCCCCTCTCCCGGCTTGAGCAAGCACTCCGTTCCCCGGCCGTGCTCGCCACTGCAGCAGGAGTGCAGCCCGTTCGTGCTGCCACCCGAACATCCTCCTTGCTTCCAGCAGCCACGACCTTGTTGATTGGACGCGAGCAAGCCGTGCAGCTGATTGGTGAGCGACTGCGGCAGCCCGAAGTGCGCTTGCTGACCTTACTAGGCCCAGGTGGCGTGGGCAAAACGCGCCTGGCCGTGGAAGTCGCTCGCTCGCTGCACGCGTCTTTGGCCGATGGGGTCTGTTTCGTCCCGCTGGCCTCCCTTCTTGATCCCGCCTTGCTGCCTTCCCGCATACTGGAGGCTCTCGGGCTGTTGGAAGACGCTCCCGAGCGCTTCCTCGAAGGGATGCGACCGACAGGGCTGGATCTGTTGAAAGCCTCACTTGCGGAACAAGAGCGTTTACTCGTCCTCGACAGTTTCGAGCATCTGCTTGCCGCTTCGACTGTGGTCGCCGAGCTATTGGCGGCTGCTCCCCGACTCAAGATCCTGGTAACCAGCCAGGCGGTGTTACGCCTGTACGGCGAACATACCTGGGAAGTTCCCCCGCTCGAGCTGGTCGACCCCTACCACCTGCCGGATCTCGCCGCACTGGATCGTTGCCCAGCCATCCGCCTCTTTGTCGAACGAGCCCAGGCGCTCAAGCCCGCCTTTGTGCTGACCGAACACAATGCGGCAGTGGTGGCGGAGCTGTGTGCCCACCTGGATGGTTTGCCCCTGGCCATCGAACTGGCCGCTGCTCGCATCAAGCTCTTTTCTCCCCCCAGGCTCCTGGAACAGCTGGATGGCAAGGGCAACAGCTCACCTCATCAGGGAAGCAGATCCAAGGAGGCTCTGACCTTCTTGCGCCAGAACACACGCAACGTGCCAGAACGCCAGCAGACTCTCTGGAAGACGTTGGACTGGAGCTACCAGTTATTGGATAGTCCGGCGCGGCACTTGCTGGTGCAGCTGGCAGTGTTCCAGGGAGGCTGGACGGTCGAAGCGGCCCAGGCCGTTTGCCTGGGCGAGCCAGACCTGAGCGAGGTGATCCTCGATCGTCTGGAGGCGTCGGTGAACCAGAGCCTGATCGTGTATCACCCTATGGAGGAAGACGGAGCTGCTCAAAGGCAGTTCGGTCGCTTCTCGCTTCTGGAGATAGTGCAGAGGTATGCGTTAGCGCGCTTGAGTGAGAGCGGGGAGATGGAGCACGTGCAGCGGCGTCATGCCGAGTATTATCTTGCACTCGTTGAGGGCACCGAGCCAGATCTGTTCGGCGGAGCAAGGCAGAGAACAGCTATGCAGCTCCTCGAACGGGAGCAGGACAACATCCGAGCGGCACTGGCCTTCGCCGTTGAGCAGCGAGAAGCGGAGAGCGCTCAGCGGTTCTGCGGCACCCTCTTTCTGTTCTGGGGTCGGCGTGATCAAGCAAATGAGGGTCTGCACTGGCTTGAAGCCGCAATGCAGTTGGGAGGCGAGATGTCGCTCTCCAGACGGAGGAGACTGGTGCTGGCGAAGGGGTGGTTGCTCATGCGACAAGGAGCCTATGAGAAGGCACGCATCCCATTGGAGGAGAGTCTAGCCCTCTTTCAAGATGACGTTGACCTGCCAACCAGAATCTTCATTCTGCGCACGCTTGGGGAAAGCTGGTTTCTTCCAGGGGAGTATGCCAAGGCAGCCAACTCCTTTGAAGTGTGCCTAGACTGGTATCGCGCCAGTGGAGATCACGAGCACTATGCCCTCATGCTGGCACGCGTGGGAGTCATCTGCCAGTTGCAGGGAGACGAAAGCCGGGCAGAAAGCCTGCTGCGTGAGAGCGTGGCCTTGATACGTGAAAGAGGGCAACGTGCGAAACTCTACATTGCACTGGCTGAACTGAGTGATCTGGAAGGGTCTCAAGGAAAGCTGATCCAGGCGCTTGGACACATGAGAGAAGCCCTGCTCATTGGGCAAGAGATAGGACATCGCTCCATTATCGGACCTTCTATCGCGTTGGCCTTGATTGGGTGTGCCAGTTGTCTGGCAGCGCTGGGAATGCTAGAGCAGGCAGCCCAAATAGGCGGAGCGGCAGAGGCTCTGTTGGAACGAATGGACGCGACATTGCCGATCATCTACTATCGTCGATATATGTCCAAGTTGGAAGGGTTCAAAAACCAGGCGAATGAGACGAAATGGGCCGTTTGGTGGGCTGAGGGCAGAGTGCTCTCGCAGGAGCAGGGGATCAAGCTGGCTTTACAGGCAAGCCGGGAGATGTTGTCACACTGATGTTTACGATGTACCGCTCTGTCAAAGAGGCAGAGGAGGAGACACCAAGAGCATCAGCACACCCCATTTTCCCTTTCCACGTTCTCTCAGGTTCCGCTAGCCTGCTTCCTCCCAAACAGAGTTGGTTTCACCACAGTTACCTGGGCTTATCCTGCTGTCGGTACCGCCAAAGCGGTCTGCACAAGCCATTACAGCCGTACGTTGAGTAATACCAGGCCTCCGTCATCATGCAGGTATGACCCTGTTTAGATGATCCCGTCATTTCAGCAGACTGAGATGCGATGTGCTTAGGCATCCCGTTCGTCCTTTGTTCCCCTCGTATCAGGGGCGAGGCCCTCGCCGATGGATAGGGTCATCTTTCCCCCAAACGGCCCTAGACGCTGGTCCCAACGTTGCTAACTCCCTTTCGTTGGGGTCACATTCCAGACCAGAAGGACTAGGATTCAGGCAATACAGCTTTTGCCGTCCACATCTTGCACTGACTACTCAGAGGATTGGGAGTTTCCTCCTACGTAGCCGTCTCCACATGCTCTGAAAGACTTCACCAGACCAGTATGGTGATGCATGACCAAACTGCGCATACAGCACGCCGCCACACTGGGCCAAGAATACGGGCTAACGATTCTATCGATTGGCTGCCGCTTGTTCTCCATAACTCTGATCTACGTAGAGCGGATTTCTTCCTCTTGCAGGCGCACATTTCGGAAGAGCAGCCAGAGCGAGCAGTCATACGCAGCTTTCAAGATTCCTGCTAGGATGAACGGGAGCCCGAATACTAACAGTGATCCCTGGAGGAGCACGCCCGAAAGGGCTGGGCTGCTTGCCGAGCCGACGCTGCGCGCTAACGATGTCACGCTGGCTGCAGCCGTCCGCTCCTCCGGTGCCACCAGGGCCATCGTATAGGCTTGCCGGGTCGGTACATCCATCTGCGAGAGGAGCTGGCGCAGCAGCAGGAGGCCAGCCGCGACGGGAAAGGTAGGCGCAAAGGCGACCAGTAGCAGCAGCACATTCGAAGGCAGGTGGGTAAACACCATCGTCTTGAGCAGGCCGAAGCGCCGAGCCAGCGGTACCGCTGCCAGGAACGAGAGCGCTGAGAGCAGGTTTGCTGCAAAGAACAGGACGGAGAGGGCAGTAAGAGACACACCGAAGCGCAGGTGAAAAAAGAGCGCCATCAGGCTCTGTACCACCAGCCCCCCAGCGAGCGCATCAACGCTGAACAGGCCCGTCAGCCGCCACACGATGCCCCGAGAACGGCCAAGTGGGGGAGCGAGCCGGGGCCTGCGGAGCTTCCCCTGGTGAGCAGCGCGTTGTGGAGCTTCCACGTCTGAGGACAGGCGCAGCGACAGCCCGGCCACGAGGAGGGCCAACGCCGCGTACACGCCGAACAGCAAGCGTATCCCCCAAGCAATCGGCATGCCGAGATGCACCAGCGCGTCGGGTAGTCCGGCCCCCAGCGCTCCCATTGCCACACTGAACGCGGCGACCAGGTTGTAGCGGGCGAAGAGCTCGGCTCGCCGCTCAGGCACCGCCACCTGGGCGATCATGGCCTGGTCAATCGGCAGAAAGGGCGCGGTCTCCGAGGCTGAGATCCCCAGCGTGCCGAAGAATGCCGCCCCCAGCAGCACAGGGTAGCTGCGCGTCAGCCCAAAGACCACTCCCGTCCCCGCCATCAAGAGCCCCAGGAGCGCGAGCGTGCGCCGCCGACCCCAGGTATCAGCCGCGATGCCGATGACGTAGGTTCCAACCACGTCGCCGACCAGGGAGACGGTGATCAGGACGCCGATGGCCACAGGCGAGAACCCCGCGTTCGCCAGGGCGACAGCCAGCACCACGGACAGCAACCCGTAGGCCAGTGAGCGTAGCCCACGCATCACCAGGATGCGCAGGGCATCTGCGCGGTGGAATAGCTCGTCTCCTGCCGGTTTCACTGCGTCGGCTGGGCCCCGGTGCGATCCCATGGATTCGTCTTCCCGGCCTCCTGAGAAGGGGCTGCTTTGAACGCGCCATCGGATCTGCCCTGGCGCACCATCTCCTGGCAGTAGGCGTAGAGCGCGTCATAGACAATCCACTCGGCAGCGTTCAGTTCGTGGTCATCCTTGAAGCCCAGGTGGCGGAACCCCTCCGCAATTGCTTCCAACCCCTCGCCCTCCGGCTGGTGCCAGAGCGTATTGTCGGTATCCGCGCCGTTGACGATCTTACCGAGCAAGACGAGCGCCGGGTCACCGGTGAGTCCGTACTTCTTGAGGATAGCCTCAAACGAGCACTCCTTACCGTGATGGCCCAGTTCCACCCCTTTCACATCGTAGGGGATGGCGCCTTCTCGTTCAGCCACCTCCAGCACCTGGCCGGTGGGAACGAACAGGAACTCGGCATCCTTATCGACAAATTTCTTGATCAGCCAGGGGCAGGCCACACGGTCGACTTTGACATGTTCTCTGGTAATCCACTTCATTGCACTGTTCTCCTTCTGGTGTTGGTGTTGCCTCCAAAGAGACAGAGAGATTGCTCCAAACAGAGAGGCTCTCAGAGAAGATCCTGCTTTACGATACCCCGCTTTCTTCATATGTATTGGCGATGAAGACGCGACCGTTCGCGAGGAAAACATCGCCGTGATCGAAATCGCCCGCCGGGCCAGAAGGCAGGTCGACATACTGGCGCAGCACGAGCCTGCTTACCATCATGTTGCTCCTTTCCTGTCCATACACCTGTTGCCGTCCTCCTGCTCGTGCTTCCTCGTTATTTCTGGTTCGGCTCGCTGGCGAACTGGGCATATAGGGCATCGTAGATGAGCCGTCCCCGCTCCAGGGCAACCTGGTCGTTGGGACTAGTGAGGCGCAGTCCCCGACAGATGAGATCCAGGCCCGCTGCTGCAGGCTCCAGACTAGCCTCCTGCACCGTATCAGCTTCATCGACCACACGGGCGATGCGCTGCAAGACGGGATCATGCAGGTCATACTCGCGCAGCATGGTGTAAAACGTACAGTGTCCTCGGCGGTGGGAGAGTCGCACGCCAGGAATGTCAAACGGTTCCGCCCCTTCAGGTAGTGGTTTCTGTCCTGCGGGGACAAACAGGAATTCAGCTTCCTGATCGAGATAGGTAGTAATGAGCCAGGCACAGGCCATGCGGTCCACGCCGACCTGCTGCCAGGTAACCCATTTCATGAAGCAAATCCTCCTCTCGCACTCATTAGTCGCACGCGCACCCGTTGGCCGAGTTCTGAGTGGAAGTAGTCCTGCGCCCGTACCTGCTGGTACTTGCGGGAGAGCGCGAGCAGGTCGGGCTCCTCTTGCGAAAGTTCCTTGAGGATCTCCTGATAGGCCTCGTCCACACTTGCTTGAAACTGCTGGATCAACGCCTCTGCCTGCCCGTTCAGCAGCAAGCGGGATTCCCACAGATGCGCTTCTCCACCGAGCTCGCCGATCTCCACGGCCAGCCACTGGAACTGCTCACGCGTCCAAGGAGTAGCAGGTAGCACCCAGAGGGCATCGTGCACTAATAGCGCTCCCAGCCGTTTCAATTTCCGCCAGACCATTGCACGACTGGCAGTCGGCTCACGCGGAATTTTGTAGTCAAGCAGCACCCAGGAGGGACCATGAGGCTGTTCCACGTGGCATTCCTCCTAGTGGTAATGGAACGAGTACATGACCAGCCCATGCAAAATACAACGAATATTATAAAAATAAATAACCATGGTTATATTCTAGCATGACCAGAACAAAAATGCAAGGTCTAAGAGTCATGCAGTTCGTGCAGTGTGTACGACGGACTCATGATCGAGCAGCGCGGCAAGGCCGCAGCAGTAATCTGCACCGAACAATTCGCCACCTCGGCGCGCACGACCGCCCAGACATTTGGTATGGCTGGCTATCCCTTCGCAGAGATTTTACATCCGATTGGCCGTGTCAGCGAGAAGGAACTTTCCGAGCGAGCCGAGGTCGCCTTCCCGCAAGTCTTGGCTATTCTTGAACGGGGTTAAGCAACATTATTGCGCTTGTTCTGAGCCCACAGTCGCGATCAATCCCGCCAGCAACGCAGTGCGCGGCGCAACACTATTCGCCATCAAATACTCCCGCGGGCTATGGTCCAGCCCACCGATAGGCCCCAGACCATCCAGCACAGGCACTCCATAACTAGAAGCATAGGTCCCATCCGAGGAGCCGCCCGTCAGCACATGATCCAGAGAAAATCCTAGCATACCGGCAATCTCCTGCGCCCGGCGTGCCAATCGTAAACTTTCAGTCGTGCGTACCATCGGCATCTTGAAATCCGGTTCGGCCTCCAGCGTCAACTCCACATCCGCTATGAGTTTCTGCCCCATCATCTCGCGCCAGCGCGCCTCTGTAGCAGTTTTGTCCTGCATGTGCAGGAAGCGCAAATCAAAGCGAGCCTGTGCAAAGTCGGGCACCACATTCGGCAACGTGCCACCAGAGACAACGCCCGCATTGACCGTAATCCCTTCACGCCAACCGTTCAGACTCACAAATTGCAGCACCTGGTGGGCCAATTCTACAATCGCGTTGCGCCCCTTCTCCGGCTCAACACCCGCATGAGCAGAACGTCCACGGGCAGTGAGGATATACCAATCAGAGCCTTTTCTCGCGCTCACAATATCCCCATTTGCACGCGCAGCCTCCAGCACCAGCGCACCCTGGCAGTTCCGACACACCTCTCGCATCGTCTCCTTGCAGTGCCGTTCGGCGATTTCTTCATCGGACACACACAGAAAACGCAGCTCAGCGAAAGGTCGGCTCTCCATCGCCAACATCGCTTCCACCGCATAGACGGCAGAGAGGATGCAGCCCTTCATATCACACACTCCAGGGCCATAGATCGTGTCACCCTCGACGCGCAATGGGCGAGCAGCAACTGTACCAACAGGGTAGACGGTATCAATATGACCCAGAAGCAGCACAGTGCCACTGCCGTCACCCTTGATGACGCCGAGCAGATCATTGCCCCATTTCTCGTTTTCGATGATGGTCACTCCCATACTTAGATTGCGCATCCGCGCCGCCAACCATGCGGCCATCGCGTCCAGGCCGGGCTTATGATAACTGTCCGAATCGATTGCACAAAGAGCACGCAATTCCTCAATATACTGTGGTAAACGTGGCTGCACGTAAGCCTGTACGCCTGACACAAGAGATTGTAAGTCCATAAGAACTTTAACTCCTCAAATTAATAAACCCGTCCGGTTCGTCTGCAAAGGATTATAGCACAAGAGACTTGTTAGGCTGCTCTAGCTCAAAGTTGGCAAGCAGCAAGGCATAGCATAATGTGGTACATTGGCTGTATAGTAGAGAGGGGGGGCCGAGTCGATAGCTTTTGCCTCCTTCAAGAATTCTAGGGCACTATCTACCGTCAAACAGTCCGTTTCTAGCGGGAGTTTTCTGGTCTCATGGCACAATCCGGCGAGAACATATGGACCAGCCGCTTTCAGATCCTCCTGGGCCTGGTCTTAGCAGCACAAATCATTCTAATCGTCATTGTCTACATTAGCTCTGGTTATTCATACGCAGGTGCTGAACTTGCACTGACTGCCTTCCTCCTTCTCTGTGGCGTTGGTGTTCTCAGTTTGCTTCGGGAGCCTACACCTCGTAAAATTGTCCTCGGTGCAGGCTTCTTTGTCCTGATTGCACTTCTTACCCTCATCGCCTCGCTTGTCCTCCAGGAAAAAGTAGGTGGAAGGCAGCACGCCAACTCGTCCCTACAGGTCCTCTCCTACTGGGTGCTTATCATTGCGTTCTTAGCCTTCGAAGGGAAAGTTGTCACGCGCGTCGTCGCATGGACTCATAAGATGCTATCTCAGCCGACCAGGTGGTTTATGCGTCTAAGCCACCTGGCGTTGGCAGGGGTAGCAGGAATTGAACTTGTATTACAAATCTCTTTTGGCAACCAGCTCTTGTTAGTTCCTTTCGTAAGTAGACTATACGATGGGTTGAGCGTGAATAGTGTCGCGGCACTGCTGCTCATTGCCATACTCGTATTCTCGCTACTCCGCTTCAACAGTCCATCTACGCGGTTTGATGGCTGGATGATACTCATTCTGAGCGTTGCCTGTTTTTTGTTCCAGTACACCTTTGGCCGCGGGGAACTGGCTAGCACTGATCCTGCTATGAGCCTGTCCCTGGTTGTGGGCCTCAATCTTGCCCTCTCGATTGTGCCACTCGCGCTGGCCCTGTTTGCGCTCTTCTCGGAGTGGGGACGCTTCGTCGCTACGCTCTGGCTCGCCATTCAACTGCTGATCCTGCAGCCATTTCTGGGAGAGCCTCTCGCACGAACAACGGCAGGGGGCGTGTTTCAGCCCGTTCTGTCCGGGCAGTTGATCCTGTATGTATTGGCAATTGCCCTGCTGATGCTTGCTCTTCGCCTTCTGTTTTTCTGGGAACGTCGCCAACTGAATGTGATCGATGGAATAGTAGTGGTAGTGGTCACACTGGTGCTATGCCTCACGCTGTGGTCTCTTGGGCAGAGCTATCTACAGCAGGCACAATCATCCCTCACGACTCCACAAGGTATCAACCTGCTTTCTTTAGCTGATGGTTTCGTCGTCATCGTCTATCTGATTGGAATATCCGTCGTGCTCACTCTTGGGCTTATATGCGCAAATAGGCTTTTGCGCCGTCACCACCTCTGGTTGAGGCGCATTGAGAGTTTGGTTGAGACTATCATGGTGCTGAGTGTCACTATAGGCGCACTCTTACTGCTGAATGCTATCGGAAAGCAAAGCGATTATCTTGCTGCTGCCACACTCAACACACGGGTATTAAACGCCAACCTACCAGCTCTATCTATAAGCAATCAATACGTTCTCGATGGGCTTTTCGTGGTGATGTTGCTGATCTATGTTTCTGCACTCGCAAGACAACGCTGGAATCGTCAATTCGCCCACACGGAGCGCATGCTTGTGCTCTTGAGCGGTGGCGCTTGCCTACTCATCTTGGCCAGCCCAGGGAGACGTCCGGTCCTACCGCTGGTCTCATCCACCATGCAGCAGATAGTAGAGCACAGCCTGCCTGTGTTCACTGCGGAACGCATTGTCACAACGAGCATCCTTATTGCAGCTCTCATTTCACTCTTCTGGCTCACCCGTAGCAGAAACAGGACAGATCGTATCGTGCTGATAGCGCTCTTCGGTGGTGCTGCTCTCTGCGCGTTGGTACACTACTTCTTTACCCCACCGCCGCTGTTGCTCCTTGCGCTCATTCTCCTGATGCTGGGTACACTGATTGCGGCAAAGATGGAGGGCGTGCAGCAGGAGAGTAGGACACACACCGACGCCGTAGCCAATATTCCCGCCGATGCTGATACCGACACCAGCATCCTGAACGGTGAGGTATAACCGGTCAATCTTTCAGGCCGAGGCCACGGTCTGGCGAGGGCGGCAGATATACGCCTTAGATGCATAGGAGTTTTGTATGCCGTCTCAAGAACTCCTGGAAGAGGTGTATGTCCCGTTAAACCCCACGATATCCAAAAAATCCATCGACAAAAAGTAGCTGAATTAACCGTTTATACAGTAGTAATGGTTCTCCCCACTACTATGAACACGTAGTGAAAAGGAGAACACATAATAGGAGCTAGTCTTTGGAAGAGTGTGAGAGGTGATTATTAATGAATCAATTCACGATGGATTATCTCTTTTTCACAACCATCGCTACGGTTCTGCTGATGTTCCAAGTTTACTGGCGCTTTACACACCCTTTCCACTGCACATGCGGCTACCAGACGATCTTGGCTAGGCGGATGTTCCGGCACCTCCAGATCGGGCATAAGTACGTGGAAAAAGAGGCAAAGTAGAGGCATCCCCTAGATAACCGAACAATAGGAATTAGCATATTACGGGTGCGGGCTGTTCTGCGGGGACTTGCTGTACGGACTTTCGTGCTGCTATGGCGATTCGTGCCACCGAGTTGCATCCCGCTTGTTCTACCGTGCTGTTGAGCTTTGCCAAGAGAGCTGGCGTCAGCGTCTTGTCGGTGACATCATCACCCAACACGCTCTTTATCAAACCGGCACGGGAAGACCCGCCTCCATTCATGGGGCGGGATGAGAGTGCCGTTCCTTGTGGAGTGGGGGCAGATGGGTACTCTGCTTGACAGTTACACCTCCATATACTATCATGTAAGTATGAAACAGAAGCGAGCCTACAAGTATCGAATCTATCCAACGGACGAGCAGAAGCGTCTCCTTGCTTGTACCTTCGGCTGTTGCCGCTTCATCTATAATTGGGCCTTGCGC
>WNFA01000146.1_pt1 | contig 53124 bp, 48 predicted proteins | sample 5400481 | NCBI WGS metagenome assembly WNFA01 (sample SAMN13153340, study PRJNA577476) | soil metagenome | isolation source: 120 cm saprolite under Douglas fir tree site 2 hole 1 replicate 2 | place: USA:California | collected 2015-04-18 | reverse complement strand
GTCCACTCGGCGGGCACCGGCACGTCCGGAAACGGCTGGAGCTGGATGGGCACCACGATCGGCGCGCACGCGCCAAGCGACAGCGTGATCCCCATCACGATCGGCCAGACCTTCACGCGCCGCATTGTATCCGCAGGTGCGCGGTCCGGCAACCGCGGCGCGCGACGGTGATAGAGTATCCGCCATCTTGGACCGCGCCGTGCTGCCCCGCCTGTGCGCCTGGCTCGCGCGCCCCGACGTCGTCGCGCTCGACCCCGACGCGGTCGAGCGGCTCGTCGCCGCGCTCGACGATCCCGACCCGCCGGTGGCGGTGGGCCGCGCGGGCTCGCTGGTCGTCTACGCGCCGGGCCGCGTGCGGCGCCGGCTGCTCCAGTTCGATCGCCGCGGGCACCTGATCGCCGCGTGCCGCTGGCGCGACGACGGGGGCCTCGCGTGGGCCAAGTGCCTCCTGCCGGACGGCCGCTGGCTCGGCATCGAGCCGGGCGCGGGGCCGCACCCCGCGTGGGGCGCCTCGGACCGGGTCTGGCTGATGGAGCCCGACGCGCCCTGGCGGACGCGCGAGGCCCTGACGCTCTTCCAGTCGCTCGACTACGCGCGCCCCGACTTCATCCCACCGCTCTTCGAGCCGCGCCGGCTCCCGCCGGGCGGCGGCACCACCCTGCTCAACCTGATCGCGGGACTCATGAAGGACCACGGGGTGGCCACCGTGCGCTATCGCGGGCCCTACCCCACCGAACAGCTCTTCACCGCCCTGCTCGAGTGCTTTCGCTACGCGGCAGCCGAGGGCCTCCCGCTCGAACGCTTCCTGGCCGACGCCGCGCTCGACTGGCATCCCGCTCCGTTCGAGGCACAGCACGTGCGGCCCGGCGTGGTCGTGCAGCTCCGCCACGAGATCGAGAAGGTCACGCTCGACGGCGCCGCATTCTACCGCACAGACTGGCAGGACATCCGGCGGCGCGAGCCCCGCGTGGTCCGGAGCGACGGCGACCGCGTCATCTGCTCGCTGTGGACCCTGGGCGGGCCGCTGGAGGACCGGCTGGTGCTGGATCGCGCCGGCGAGATCCTCGAGTCGCCCGAGCCGGCCGCGGACGCGGCGGCCCCGGCGCCGCTGCCCCCGATCTGGCGGGGCGCGCTCGGCGAGCTGATCGCGCGCGAGAGCGCGCCCGCGCTGGCGCCCGCCATCGCCGCGGTGACTGACGACCTCGACCTCGAATGGGGGCCGGTGCCCGGCGATCTCCTCCGCGTGCACGGCCAGCGGGTGCGCCTGAGCCGGCGGCTGCGCGAGGCGGGCGCGGCGGCGCGGGCAGGCGCCGCGTCCCCGCAGGAGCGCGCCGAGCAGGCGCTGCGCTTCGTGCTCGAGGTCGCGCGCCTGCTGGGGCCCGAAGTGCGCCAGCGGGCCCAGGCCCGTCTCGAGGCGCTCAGCGAGGACGAGCAGCGCCGCGTGCTCGAAGACGCGCCGCACGAGCTACCGGAGGCGTTGGGCGACTCCGTGGGCCGCCTGGTTGCCCTGGTCATTCGCGGCGGCGGGTAGCGGGCGGACAACCGTTCGCACCGCGCGCTTGGGCTTACACGGGAAGCTTCTCTATCTAATGCGGGAGCCCAGAAATGGCCCCCGCACTCCCCCAGGCCGCGGACAACCGTTCGCACCGCGCGCTTGGGCTTACACCGGAAGCTTCTCTATCTAATGCGGGGGCCCAGACATGGCCCCCGCACTCCCCCAGGCCGCGAACGCCCCGCGAGCAGCGCGTACGCTGGGCGCAGCTCGCTTCTAGGACTTGCCGGCGCTCGAGAGCAGCCAGACGTTCAGGAACACGAAGCCCGCGATGGAGACGAGGGAGAGCACGAAGTAGGCGAGGCAGATCGTCTCCTGGCGGGTGAGGCGGGTGGCGGTGCGGATGCGCCGCCAGAGCGACTCGCGCACGAAGCGCACCGAGTCGCGGTTCAGCGTGGGCACGCCGACCATCTCGACCAGGATGTGGTAGCCGTCCATCTCCAGGAAGCAGAACGGGTAGAGGCTGATGAAGAACGACTGGATCTGGAGGATCGCGGAGGCCGCGATGAAGCCCTGCATGAGGCCGGGCTGGAGCAGGGTGGCGATCCAGAAGCAGAAACCGCCCAGGAAGAGATGGAAGAGCGGCCCCGCCATCGCGTTGACGACCCGGGCCCGGCGGCTGGCCATGAAGATGTCGGTCACGTCGGCGTAGAAGGTCGGAATGAAGCCGTGCAGGATCGTGAAGCCGAACTCGCGCACGCGCCGCTTGTAGTGGATGCAGGCCAGCGCGTGGATGATCTGGTGGTTGATCACGGTGAGCCAGAACACGATCTTCACGAGCAGGATGGCGACGATCGGGTGGCTGGCCAGCCCGTGCGTCACCTCGCCCAGGTTGTTCCAGATCTTGATCCCGCTGTGGACGCCGAGCCCCACCATGAGCACGAGCGCGGCGATGGCCCACGGGGTGAAGAGCAGGAAGCCGCCGTAGCGGTACATGCGCTCGAAGAACTGGTGCGAGCGGCGGCTCGTCACGGTCAGGCGCTCGAGCGCGTGGAGCGTGCCTTCCATCGCTCGGGCCGCCGGGTTGCGCCGGTTGCGGGCCAGCACCGCGCGCAGGCGCGAGACCGGCCGCATCGTCAGCAGGTCGGCCCGCAGCAGCTTGACGATCAGGGTCGGGATGATCTCGAAATCGAAGGAGCCGTAGTTGAGCAGGTACGAGGTCGCGATTTCCTGGAGCGAGGCGCGGCCGTCCATCTGCGCCCACAGGAACTTCTCGGTCTCGGTGATCTGGATGATCTGCTCGGTGCGGCGGTTCTTCAGCGCGTAGGTGACGACGCCCTGGCGCGCGTAGGGCAGCCGCGCCATCTCCCAATCCGCGTCGGGGATGCGCTGGGGCCGGCTGTGGAGGTAGGCGACCGCGCTGGAGATCTCCTGCGTCGCGAAGCCGTCGCCGTCCTGCTCGCGGACCAGCAGCTCGATGCGCGTGCGCTTCGGCCTGCCTTCCGCGGTCTTGTCGCCGGCCTCGCTCACGATCGAGGTCCCGGCTCGCTACTTGTGCTCGATGTCGAGGCCCGTCGCCTCCAGCCCCCAGCGGGTGACTTCGGCCACCAGGTCGGAGGAGTCGCGCAGCCGCTGGAAGGCGACCTGCGCCATCTGCTGGAAGAACTTGGCCGCGGCGAGCGGGCTGCCCGCCACGAAGCGGTTGAGGCTGTCGCGGTCGAGGCTATAGAGCATGGTGTCGATCTCGGCCTGGCAGGTGGCCGAGCGGCGCCGCTCATCGCCGAAGACGCTCATCTCGCCGAACACCTCGCCGGAGGCGAGCCGCGAGAGCACCTGCTCCACCCGGCCGGTGACCGGCTTGGAGACCACGATGCTGCCGTCCCTGATCAGGTACAGCTCCTCGCCCGGATCCCCCGCGCGGAACAGCACGTCGCCCTTCTTGAGTCGCCGCTCGCGGAAGCTGGGCCAGAGGGCGAGGAGGACCGCCTCTTCGACGTCCTTGAAGTACAGGACCCGGCGCAGGAAGCCGATCTCGGGGAGGCTGGCCACTCAGCTCCGTCCCATCAGGTGGCCCAGCGCTTGAGCATGACGTTCTGCAGCGCCCGCGCCCGATCCCGGTCCGAGACATTGGCCGTGCTGCCCAGGGCCTGCATGATGGCGGCCCGCTCGTCCGGGGTCAGGTCGAAGGTGGCCAGCACCCGCGCCGGCTCGCGCACGAGCTCGGCGAGGAACTCCTTGTCGATCATCACCTGTCCGACCAGGTCCTGGATGCCCTTACTCGCCACGCCCCGACCTCGACTTTTCCGACCACACACATCATGGCCAGGAAGGCCAATTTAGCATACATGGCGCGGTTTTAATAGGTCCGTTCCGTCACTCATACCGCAGGGCGTCGATGGGGTTGAGGCGGGAGGCCTGCCGGGCCGGGTAGAAGCCGAAAAAGACGCCGACGGCGGCCGAAAAGACGAACGCCAAGGCCACCGCCTCCGGGCTGACCAGGGTACGCCACTGCGCGAAGTAGGCGATGGCGTAGGAGCCGCCCAGGCCGAGGGCGATGCCGATGACGCCGCCGATGAGCGACAGGGTCACCGCCTCGACCAGGAACTGCACCAGGATGTCGCGCCCGCGGGCGCCCACCGCCATCCGGAGTCCGATCTCGCGGGTCCTCTCGGTCACCGACACCAGCATGATGTTCATGATGCCGATGCCGCCCACCAGCAGCGACACCGAGGCGATGGCGGCCAACAGCCAGGTGAGCACCCGGGAGGAGGCCTCCTGCGACTGCAGCACCTCGGTGAGGTTCCGGATCCAGAAGTCGTCGTCCTGGAAGGCCTGCAGGCGATGCCGCTGACGGAGCAGGCTGCGGATCTCCTGCTCGGCGTCCTGCATGGCGCGCGCCTCCCGCACCTTGACCGCGATGGAGCCCACCGCCCGCGCGTTGGCCTGGCTGCTGCCCAGCACCTTCTTCTTGGCGGTGCTGAGCGGGATCAGCACCGTGTCGTCCTGGTCCTGGCCGAAGGTGGTCTGGCCCTTACGCTCGAGCACCCCGATCACGCCGAAGGGGACGTTCTTGATCCGGATGACCTGGCCGAGCGGATCGCCGTCACCGAAGAGATTGCCCACGACGGTCTGGCCGATGAGCGCCACCTTGGCGGCGCCCTCCACCTCGTCCTGGCTGAAGAGGCGGCCGTCCGTCACGTCCCACTCGCGGGCCATGAAGAACTCCCCGGTGACGCCCTGCACGCTCGTGGCCCAGTTGAGGTTGCCGTAGACGATCTGGGCGCCGCCGCGCGAGGTGGGCGCCGCCGCCGCGACGGTCCGCACCTCGCGCTGGATGGCCCAGGCGTCGTCCTCGGTGATCGTGAGCTGGCTGCCCGAGCCCATGCGCACGCCGCCCGAGACCGCCGAGCCCGAGAGCACGATGATCATGTTGGAGCCCAGGCTCTGGATCTGCTCGGCCACCCGCGCCTGCGCCCCCGTGCCCACCGCCACCATGGTGATCACCGCGCCCACGCCGATGACGATGCCCAGCATGGTGAGCGCACTCCGCAGCAGGTTGACCCGGAGCGCGCGCACGGCGATCCGAGCGCTGGCCCAGACGTTCATGCCGGCCGTCGCGAGATGCTCGCCATGTGGTGACTGACGAACGAGCGCCGGCCCCGGTTGACCGCCCCCGGATGTCAACGCCCGGACGAATTCGTTCGTCAGGACTGATAGGAGGGGACGGGCCGCCCGTCAGAGGGACGTGGAGCCCGCACCCCGAGAGGATCTGCCGGTCACCGCCCACTACGGGCGGCTGCAACGGCTGTGTCGCCTCCTCCTGGGCGACCAGCAGGAGGCCGATGACGTGGTGCAGGAAGTCTTTCTGAAGGCGCACGAAGCCGAGCGGCTCGGGCGGGTGCCGGCGAACTGGGGTGCCTGGCTCACCCGGGTCGCGGTCAACGGCTGCCGCGACCGGCGGCGGGCCGGCGGCTGGATGCGGTTCCGTCTCCGCGGTGCCCGCCTCGACGAGGTGCCCCTGGTGGCGCTGACCCCGGCGCCCAGCGACGTCGCGATCAGCGAGGACACGCGGCGGCGGATCTGGATCGCCTTCCGCACGCTGCCGCGGCGCCAGCAGGAGGTCTTCGCGCTCCGCCACATCGAGGAGCAGCCCACGCTCGCGGTGGCCGCGGCCCTCGGGCTGAGCCCGGGCAGCGTCAAGCGCCATCTCTTCCGCGCGATGCGCGCGCTGCGCCGGCGCCTGGGAGACGCCCGGTGAGCCGCTGCCTCTCCGACGACGCGCTGGAGCGCGACCTGGCGGAGCTCGCCTCGGTGGCCGAGCGGGCGCATCTGGCCGGCTGCGCGGCGTGCGCAACGCGGCACCGGCGGATCCGCGGCGAGCTGGCCCTGATCACCGGCGTGCTGCGCGACACGCCCGAGCCCCGGACGCGCCCGGCCCCCGTGAGGCGGCGGCGCTGGATGCCCGTCACCGTCGCCCTCGCCGCCGTCGCGGCCGCGCTGCTGATCTGGGTCGAGGTCACGGTGTGGCGCGCGGTGACGCCGGGGCCGCCGACCATGCAGCCGCACGAGGTGGCTGCGATCCTCGCGGACGTCTCTGCCGCGCTGTTCTCGGTGAGCGGCGATCCACCGGTCGCGGCCGCGGAAGATCCGCACGTGAGTCTCGAGGTGATGGCGCAGGAGCTGGACCACGCGCTGACCGGAGGAGAGCCATGAGCAATGCTCTGACGACGCGAACCATCGCCGCCGCGCTCCTGGTCGCCTCGACCGCGACCGCAGCCCTCGCCCAGTCCCCCCCGCCCGGCCCCGGCGCCCCGTTCGGAGGAATGCGGGAGGCCATGGGCCGCGCGGACGGCGAGCTGTGGCTGATGATCCGCGCGGCCAACCTCAGCCCGGAGCAGCAGGCGAAGGTGCGCGGGATCCTGTCCACGCATCGCGCGACCACGCGCCCGCTCATCGAGCAGCTCCGCCAGGCCCAGCAGGAGCTGGGCGCGAAGCTGCTGGCTCCCGGCCCGCTCCAGCCCGCCGACCTGCAGCCGCAGCTCGGCCGCATCGGTCAGCTCCGCGACCAGCTCGCACAGGACGGCGCGCAGGCCGCGCTCGAGGTCCGCGCCGTGCTCACGCCCGAGCAGCTCGCCCGGGCCGCCCAGACCAAGGAACGCCTGACCCAGCTCCGCGAGGAGATGCGCCAGCTCATGCTGCCGCCCCGGCCCTAGCATGCAGCGCCTCCTCGTCGTCCTGCTGCTGCTCGCGCCCGTCGCGCTGCCCGGACTCGCCCACGCGAGCCCGCCGGATCCCACCTGGATTCCGGGCATCTACGACGACGCCGATGGGGACGACATCGTCTCGCTGATCGCCTCGGGGACCGGGCACCTGCCGCCCGCCGCCCCGACCGATCTCCCGTTCATCGCCCGGCTGGTGGCCCGCCTCACCCCGACTCTCGAGCGGATGCCGCTCGGGCTCTGGGCCTCCGCCGCCTCGCCCCGCGCTCCGCCCGCTCCGTAGTCCCCCGGTTCGACCGGTCGTCTCGGACAACCCAGCAACCAAACGGAGGAGGACTGTCCATGCTTCGGATCTTCACGGTGATGCTGGCGAGCTTTGCGGTGGCCGCGCTCGGCGTGACGGGACTCGACGCGCACGTGGCGCGCGCCGACTGGAGCGAGACCGGGCTGGACTGGGACGAGTCGGCGCCGGTGACCAAGACCCTCAATCCGGATGAAGAGAGCGCGCTCGCCGAGCACTTCTTCCACGTCGAGTGGACGGCGGGCCAGGGAGCGGCGGGCCGCACCCGGATCACCGGCTACGTCTACAACGACTACGGCGATTCCGCGGTCAACGTCGCGCTGCGCATCCATGAGATCGACGCCAGCGGGCAGGACGTCGCGAGCGAGGTCGCGCCGGTCGGCGAGACCATTCCGGCCCACGGTCGGGCCTACTTCGACGTCGGGGTCCCCAGCAGCCGGTTCTACCGGGTCGACGTGACATCGTTCGATTTCGTGGAGCTGCCCGGTTAGCGCACCGAACCCATCAGGCGCGAGGCCGCGGCGGTCGCGGCTTCGCGCGGGAGGTCCACGCCATGCTCGATTCGAGAAGCGATCTCTGGGCGGTCGTGCTCGCCGGCGGAGAAGGCGTCCGGCTGCAATCCCTGGCCCGCGAGCTGTACGGGGAGGCGCGGCCGAAGCAGTACTGCGCGCTCACCGGCTCGAAGTCCCTGCTCCGCACCACGCTCGATCGGGTGGCGCGGCTGATCCCGCCTTCGCAGACCGTCGCGGTGACCCTGGCTGGCCACGCGGCCCACGTCGCGGCCGAGCTCGCCGGGCACCCGGTGATCACGGTGCTGGCCCAGCCCTGCGACCGCGGCACCGCGGCGGGCGTGCTGCTGGCCGCGCACTGGATCCGGACCCGGGATTCCGGGGCCGTGGTCGTCGTGTTCCCGACCGACCACTTCATCGTGGAGGAGTCGGTCTTCATGGCCCACGTCGCTGCCGCGAGCGCGTACGTGCGGGAGCACCCCGAGTGGCTCCTGCTGCTGGGCGTGCACCCGACCGAGCCTCAGCCCGACTACGGCTGGATCGAGCCGGGGGAGCCGGTGGGCTGGATGGCCCGCGGCCCGGTCCATCGCATCCGCGCGTTCCACGAGAAGCCGCCCGCGGAGCTCGCGCGCCGGTTGCAGGACGGTGGCGCCCTCTGGAACACCTTCGTCTTCGCGGCGACCGTGACCGCCCTCGTCGAGGCGGGCCTCGCGTGCCTCCCGCTGCTCCACGACCGCCTCACCCGCCTCGACGTGTTCACGGGCACGCGGTACGAGGCGTGGGCTCTCCGGCAAGCCTACCTCTTCGCGCCCACCGCAGACTTCTCCCGCGCGGTCCTCGCGTCGTCCACGATCCCGCTGGCCGTCGCGGAGATTCCGGCGCCGACCTGGTGTGACCTGGGCACGCCGGAGCGCGTGGCCCGCACGCTCGGGGCGGCCCGACGCGAATGATCCACCCTGGGCGCCCGTCGAAATATGCTACAAGCAAAGCCACGAAGGGAGGAGTCCGGCATGGCGGGAAGGGCCCGGCGGTTCTGGGTGATCTGCCTCATCCTGGTCGGTCTCCTCGTCGCCGGCGCATACTACGCGGTCGCCCGGCCCAAGCGGGTCCAGCCCGCGGCCCCCGCGGCCGGGCCCCGCCCGGTCCCGGTCGTGACCGTCGCCGCCCGCAGCGGCGATCTCGGCGTCTACCTGACCGGGCTCGGCTCGGTCACCCCCCTCAGCATCGTCACGGTCCGCAGCCGCGTGGACGGCCAGCTCATGCGGACGCTGTTCCAGGAGGGCCAGATCGTGCGGGCGGGCGACCTCCTCGCCGAGATCGATCCCCGCCCCTTCGAGACCCAGCTCACCCAGGCGGAAGCCCAGCTCGCCAAGGACGAGGCCGCGCTGTCCAACGCCCGCATGGATCTCGAGCGCTACCGCACCCTGGTCAAGGGCGGCTTCATCCCGCAGCAGCAGATGGACACCCAGGCCTCCGCGGTCGCCCAGCTCGCGGCGTCCATCAAGGCCGACCAGGGGCAGATCGACAGCATTCGCCTCCAGCTCACCTACACGCGGATCAATGCCCCCATCACCGGCCGCGCCGGGCTCCGCCTCGTGGATCCCGGCAACATGATCCACGCCAACGACGCGGGCGGGCTCGTCGTGCTCGCTCAGGTGGAGCCGATCGCGGTGGTCTTCACGATTCCCCAGGATAACCTGCCGCCGGTGCTCGCCCGCCAGCGCGCGGGCGGGCCCATCCCGGTCGACGCCTTCGACCGCGAGGGCCGCACCAAGCTGGCGACCGGCATCCTGGTGGCGGTGGACAACCAGATCGACGCGGGCACCGGCACCGTCAAGCTCAAGGCGTCCTTCGTCAATGGCGACGGCTCGCTGTTCCCGAACCAGTTCGTCAACGCGCGCATCCTGGTGGACTCGCTCCGCGGCGCGGTGCTGGTGCCGAACGAGGCGATCCAGCGCGGCGCCCAGGGCCTCTTCGTCTACGTGGTGAAGCCGGACAAGACGGTCGAGCTGCGCAAAGTGACGCCCGGACCCAGTGAAGGCGGCGTCACCGCGGTCCGCGAGGGCGTGGCCGCGGGCGACGCGCTCATCGTCGACGGGGCCGACCGCGTGCAGGAGCGCTCGCGCGTGGAGCCCACCAGTCGCGAGCGGCCCGCCGCGCGCGCGGGCCCATGAACCCGTCGCGCGTCTTCATCCTCCGGCCGGTCGCCACCTCGCTCCTCACCATCGCCATCGTCCTCGCGGGGCTCGTCGCCTATCGCCTGCTCGCGGTGTCGGCCCTGCCCCAGGTGGACTACCCGACCATGCAGGTGCAGACGTTCTATCCGGGGGCGAGCCCGGACGTGATGGCCTCCGCGGTCACCGCGCCGCTCGAGCGCCAGTTCGGCCAGATGCCCGGGCTCAAGCAGATGACGTCCACCAGCTCCAGCACCGCGTCGGTCATCACGCTCCAGTTCGATCTCAACCTGGCGCTGGACGTCGCGGAGCAGCAGGTGCAGGCCGCGATCAACGCGGCCACCTCGTTCCTGCCCGGCGACCTGCCCAACCCGCCGATCTACAGCAAGGTCAATCCCGCCGATGCGCCGATCCTCACCCTGGGCCTCACCTCCGCCTCCCTGCCGCTCACCACCGTGCAGGACCTGGCCGACACCCGCCTCGTGCCGAAGATCTCCCAGCTTCCCGGCGTCGGCCTCGTCAGCCTGAGCGGCGGCCAGAAGCCGGCGATCCGCGTCCAGGTCAATCCCGCGCGCCTCGCCGCCAACGGGCTCACGCTCGACGACGTGCGGGCGGCGGTGTCCGCGGCCAACGTGAACCAGGCCAAGGGCAGTCTCGACGGCAGCCGCCAGGCCTTCACCATCGGGGCCAACGACCAGCTCACGTCGAGCGACCAGTACCGGACCCTCGTGGTGGCCTACCGCAACGGCGCGCCGGTGCACCTCTCCGACGTGGCCGACACGGTGGACGACGCGGAGAACCTGCGGCAGGCCGCGTGGATGGGCGTGGAGCCCGCGGTGATCGTCAACATCCAGCGCCAGCCCGGCGCGAACCTCATCCAGGTGGTGGACCGCATCAAGCAGCTCCTGCCCCAGCTCCAGACCACCCTGCCCGGCTCGGTGAAGGTCGCGATCCTGACCGACCGCACCACCACCATCCGGGCCTCGGTGCGCGACGTGCAGCTCGAGCTGATGCTCGCGGTGATCCTGGTCGTCCTGGTGATCTTCCTGTTCCTGGGCAGCCCCGCCGCCACCTTCATCCCGTCCATCGCGGTGCCGGTCTCCATCATCGGGACATTCGCGGTCATGTATGCGCTGAACTTCAGCCTGAACAACCTCTCCCTGATGGCGCTCACCATCGCCACCGGCTTCGTGGTGGACGACGCGGTGGTCATGATCGAGAACATCGCCCGCTACATCGAGGCGGGCGACGCCCCCCTCGAGGCCGCGCTGAAGGGCTCGGCCCAGATCGCCTTCACCATCGTCTCGCTGACCGTCTCCCTCATCGCGGTGCTGATCCCGCTCCTCTTCATGGGCGACATCGTGGGGCGCCTCTTCCGCGAGTTCGCGATCACGCTCAGCGCGGCGATCCTGGTCTCGGCCGCGGTGTCCTTGACGCTGACGCCCATGCTCTGCGCGAAACTCTTGCGGTCGCACGAGGAGCGGAAGCCCGGGCGCGTAGCCCGCGCCTCCCAGGCCGTCTTCAACCGGATCCTCGGCCTCTACGCGCGCACGCTCCGCGTGGTGCTCGCGCACCAGCCCGCGACCCTGCTGGTCGCGGTGGCGACGCTCGGGCTCACCCTCCTCCTGTACGTCGCGGTGCCTAAGGGCCTCTTCCCCATCCAGGACACCGGGGTGATCCTGGGCATCTCGGAGGCGCCCCAGAGCGTCTCCTTCCCGGCCATGGCCCAGCGCCAGCGCGCGCTCGCGCAGGCCATCCTGCGCGATCCCGCGGTGGATGCGCTGTCCTCGTTCATCGGGATCGACGGCACCAACGTGACGCTCAACAGCGGGCGCCTGCTGATCGCGCTGAAACCGCTCGACGAGCGGCGGGCCTCGGTGGGCGCGATCATCGACCGCCTGCGCCCGCGCCTGGCCGAGGTGAGCGGCATCATGCTCTACCTCCAGCCGGTGCAGGACCTCACGGTGGAGGACCGGGTGAGCCGCACCCAGTACCAGTACAGCCTGGAGAACCCGAGCGTGGACGAGCTGAACACGTGGGCCCCGCGCCTGGTGGAGCGCCTCCGGGCCCTGCCCGAGCTGCGGGACGTGGCGAGCGACCAGCAGGACCAGGGGCTCGAGACCTCCATCCGCATCGACCGCAACACCGCCTCGCGCCTCGGGATCACGCCCCAGATGATCGACGACGCGCTCTACAACGCCTTCGGCCAGCGCCAGATCTCCACGATCTTCACCCAGCTCAACCAGTACCGCGTCGTGCTCGAGGTCAAGCCCGAGTTCCGCCAGGGTCCGGACGCGCTCCGGCAGATCTACCTGCGCTCGGCCACCGGCGGGCAGGTGCCACTCTCGACCTTCACCGCCATCGAGGAGCGGGCCACCCCGCTCCTGGTGAGCCACCAGGGGCAGTTCCCGGCGGTGACCGTCTCCTTCAACCTGGCGCCCGGCGTGTCGCTCGGCGCCGCGGTGGACGTCATCGACCGGGCCCGGCGCGACCTCAAGATGCCCGCGGGCATCGAGACGCGCTTCCAGGGCGCGGCGCGCGCCTTCCAGGCCTCGCTCGCGAACGAGCCGCTGCTGATCCTGGCCGCGGTGTGCACCGTCTACATCGTCCTGGGCGTGCTCTACGAGAGCTGGATCCACCCGGTGACCATCCTGTCCACCCTGCCCTCCGCGGGGGTGGGCGCCCTGCTCGCCCTGATGGCGGCGCGCCTCGACCTGAGCGTGATCGCGCTGATCGGCATCATCCTGCTCATCGGCATCGTGATGAAGAACGCGATCATGATGATCGACTTCGCGCTCGACGCCCAGCGCGCCGAGGGCAAGCCCGCGCCCGAGGCGATCTACCAGGCCTGCCTGCTGCGCTTCCGCCCGATCGTGATGACCACCATGGCCGCGCTGCTGGCCGGCGTCCCGCTCGCCTTGGGTCAAGGCGTCGGCTCCGAGCTCCGCCAACCGCTCGGCATCGCGATCGTGGGCGGGCTCATCATGAGCCAGCTCCTCACGCTGTACACCACGCCGGTGATCTACCTCGCCTTCGACCGGCTCGCCGCCCGCGCCACCCGGCGCCGTCCGGCCCCCGCGGGCCCCCTCGCCGCCGCGGCGCCGCGCTCGTGAACCTCTCCGGCCCGTTCATCCGAAGGCCGGTCGGCACCACGCTCCTGACCATCGCGCTCGTGCTGGCGGGCGCCATCGGCTTCCAGCTCCTGCCGGTGGCGCCGCTGCCGCAGGTGGACTTCCCCACCATCAACGTCTCCACCGGCCTGCCCGGCGCGAGCCCGCTCACCATGGCCTCGGCGGTGGCCACCCCGCTCGAGCGCCAGTTCACCCGCATCGCGGCGGTCAGCGAGATGACCTCCACGAGCTTCCTGGGCTCGACCAGCGTGGCCCTGCAGTTCGACCTCTCGCGCGACATCAACGGCGCCGCCCGCGACGTGCAGTCGGCGATCAACGCGGCGAGCGGCCAGCTCCCCTCCAACCTCCCGAGCAATCCCACCTACCGCAAGGTCAACCCGGCCGACGCGCCCATCATGATCCTGGCGCTGACCTCCGCCACCGCGCCCCCGGGCAAGCTCTACGACATGGCCTCCACGATCCTCCAGCAGAAGCTGGCCCAGATCGACGGGGTGGGGCAGGTCTTCGTGGGCGGCAGCTCGCTGCCCGCGGTGCGGGTGGAGCTGAACCCCCACGCGCTCGCGCGCTACGGCATCGGGCTCGAGGACGTGCGCGCGGTGCTCGCCAGCGCCAACGTCAACCGGCCGAAGGGCCAGATCCACGGGCCGGAGCGGGCCTGGGAGATCCGCACCAGCGACCAGCTCCGCTACGCGGCGGAGTACCGCCCGCTGCTGGTGGCCTGGCGCAACGGGGCCGCGGTCCGCCTGGAGGACGTGGGCGAGGTGCGCGACTCCGTCGAGGATCTGCGCTCGATCGGCCTCGCCAACGGAAAGCCGGCCGCGCTCATCATCATCTTCCGCCAGCCGGGTGCCAACATCATCGAGACGGTCGATCGCATCCGCGAGGCCCAGCCCGAGCTGCACGCGCTCCTGCCCGCCGACGTCACCCTCACCCCGGTCCTCGACCAGACGGTGACCATCCGCTCCTCGGTGGCCGACGTCGAGCACGCCCTGATGATCTCGGTGGCCCTGGTGGTGCTCGTGGTGTTCCTGTTCCTGCGCGACTGGCGCGCCACCGCGATCCCCGGCGTGGTGGTGCCGGTGTCGCTCATCGGCACCTTCGCCTTCATGTACCTGATCGGCTACAGCATCGACAACCTCTCGCTGATGGCCCTCACGGTGGCCACCGGCTTCGTGGTGGACGACGCGATCGTGGTGGTCGAGAACGTCATGCGCCACCTCGAGGCCGGGATGCCCGCCCTTCAGGCCGCGGTGACCGGCGCGCGCGAGATCGGCTTCACGGTGGTGTCCATCAGCATCTCGCTGGTGGCCGTCTTCATCCCGATCCTGCTCATGGGTGGACTGATCGGCCGGCTCTTCCGCGAGTTCGCGGTGGTGCTCTCCGTCGCGGTCCTCGTCTCGCTCGTGGTCTCGCTCACCGCCACCCCGATGATGTGCGCGCTCCTCCTGCGCTCGCCCGAAGGCCGCCCCCGCGGCCGGTTCTACCGCGGCGGCGAGCGCGCGTTCGGCTGGGTGGTTGGGGGCTACGAGAAGAGCCTTGGCTGGGCGCTGGCGTATCCGGGCACGGTCCTTGCCATCGCCGCGCTCACCTGCGCATTCACCGTGTACCTCTTCGTGGTGATCCCGAAGGGCTTCTTCCCCCAGCAGGACAACGGCCGGCTCAGCGGAGGAGTCGTGGCCTCCCAGGACATCTCGTTCCAGGCCATGCGCGGGAAGGTGACCCAGCTCGCCTCGATCGTCCAGGCCGATCCTGCCATCGCCACCGTCACCGCCTACACGGGCGGCGGCGGCGCCCGCGGTACCACCGTCAACACCGCGCGCATGTTCATCGCGCTCAAGCCGCGCCGCGACCGCGACGCCACCGCCGACGAGGTGATCACGCGGCTCCGCCCCAAACTCGCGCGGGTGCCGGGGGCCACCCTCTACCTGCAGGCGGTGCAGGACATCCGCGTGGGCGGCCGCCTCGGGAACGCCCAGTACCAGTACACGCTGCAGGCCGACCGGCTGGAGGATCTGAGCGAATGGGCCCCGCGGATGCTCCAGACCCTCCGCGGCCTCCCCGAGCTGCGCGACGTCTCGAGCGACCAGCAGGACGCGGGGCTGCAGGTGCCGCTCACCATCGATCGGGCCACCGCGGCCCGGCTCGGGGTGAGCACGCGCCTCATCGACGAGACGCTCTACAGCGCCTTCGGGCAGCGCCAGGTGTCCACCATCTACACCCAGCTCAACCAGTACCGGGTGGTGATGGAGGTGGCGCCCGAGTTCTGGCAGAGCCCCGACGCCCTCCGCAATATCCACATCCAATCGGACCGCGGGGAACCCGTCCCCCTCACCGCGCTCACCCGCTTCGAGCCGAGCGCGGCCCCCCTCCAGGTGAACCACCAGGGCCTCTTCCCGTCCGTGACGCTCTCGTTCAACCTGGCCCCCGGCCTCGCGCTGGGCCAGGCGGTTACCGCGGTGGAGGACGCGGCGCGCCGCATCGCCCTGCCCGCGAGCATCCGCGGCAAGTTCGCGGGCGCGGCCCAGGCCTTCCAGGCCTCGCTGTCCACCCAGCCGCTCCTGATCCTGGCCGCCCTCGTCGCGGTCTACCTCGTGCTGGGCATGCTCTACGAGAGCTTCGTCCACCCGCTCACCATCCTGTCCACCCTGCCCTCGGCCGGGGTGGGCGCGCTGCTCGCCCTGCTCGCGTGCGGGATGGAGCTGTCGATCATCGCCGTGATCGGCATCATCCTGCTCATCGGTATCGTCAAGAAGAACGCGATCATGGTCATCGACGTCGCGCTCGATCTCGAGCGGCGCGAGGGCCGCGCCCCCCGCGAGGCCATCCACGAGGCCTGCCTGCGGCGGCTGCGGCCCATCCTGATGACCACGATGGCCGCCCTGCTGGGCGCCCTGCCCCTGGCCCTGGGCACCGGCACCGGCTCCGAGCTGCGCCGCCCGCTGGGCGTCAGCATCGTGGGCGGCCTGCTGCTGAGCCAGCTCCTCACCCTCTACACGACGCCCGTCGTGTACCTGTTTCTCGAGCGCTGGCGCTTGCGCACCGCGAGCGGCTGGCGCAAGCTCGGCGAGCGGCTCGCCGGGCGCCGGCCCATCGAGCAGATCAGCGGCGGCAAGTAACCACCTTCGTCCCGGGAGAAGACACTCGCCATGGAACTCGATCCCCAGACCCTGAAGTCCGAGTCCACCTACAAGCTGCTGATCGGCTGCGTAGTGCCGCGCCCGATCGCGTGGGTCTCCACGGTGGGCGTGGACGGCGTGAACAACCTCGCCCCCTTCAGCTTCTTCATGGGCGTCTGCCAGGAGCCCCCGACCATCGCGTTCTCCTCGGGCCCGCGGGCGCGAGACCGCAAGGACACCGTCCGGAACGCCGAGCATACCGGCGACTTCGTGGTCAACATCGTGGACGACGACCGCGCCGAGCAGATGAATCTGAGCTCGGGCGAGTACCCGCCCGAGGTGGACGAGTTCGCGCTCACCGGCCTCACCGCCGCCCCCGGGGTGCGGGTGCGCTCACCGCGCGTGGTCCAGGCCCCCATCAGCCTCGAGTGCCGGGTCTCGCAGATCATCCCGGTGGGCCGCGGCCCGCACAATCTCGTGCTGGGCGAGATCGTGTACTTCCACGTGCGCGACGACGTCTACGACACGGCCACCGGGCGCGTGGACATCGCGCGGCTCAAGCCGGTGGGCCGCCTTGCCGGGCACCAGTACACGTACGTCCACGACATCTTCGAGATGAAGCGCCCCAACGAGCATTATCGCGGCTAGCCCCGCCGGGCGCCGAGAAGGGTCCAGCTGCGAGGCGGGGCCCGAAGGTCGGGCGCGAGGCGTACTCTCTGTACGTTGAGCGCCCTGACCGAGGGCGCCAACGAAGCAGATGGGCCCTTATCGGCGTCCGCGCCTACCCTTTGAGGCCGCCGGCGCCCCAGCCTGCGATCAGGTAGCGCTGGATCGCCACGAAGAAGATGAGGGCGGGGATGGTCACCATGACGCCGGCGGCCATGATCAGACCCCAGTCCACCACCGCCATGTGGAAGAACTCGTTGATCCCGATGGCGAGGGTCTTCAGCTCGTCCCTGCCGATCAGCACCAGCGCGAACAGGAAGTCGTTCCAGGCCACGATGAAGGTGAAGATCGCGGTGGCGATGATGCCGGGCAGGGCCAGCGGCATCACCACGTACCAGAGGGCCTGGGCGCGGTTGGCCCCGTCGAGCAGGGCGGCGTGCTCGAGCTCCACCGGGATCGACTGGAAGAAGGCGCGGAGGATCCAGAGCGCGTAGGGCAGCGAGAAGGAGATGTAGGTGAGCGCGAGCCCGGGCAGCGAGTTGACCAGGCCGAGCTCGCGGGCGAGCAGGAAGAGCGGCACCAGCATGATGATGGGCGGGAACATGTAGGCGAGCAGGGTCACCCGCGCCACCAGGGTGCGGCCCGGGAACGCGTAGCGGGTCAGGCTGTAGGCGCCGATCACGCCCGCGGCCACCACGATCACGGTGGTGAGCGCCGCCACCACCACCGTGTTCTGGAAGTAGGTCCAGAAGTTCGTCTCGTAGAACAGCTTCCGGTAGGCGCGCAGGTCCCACTCGTGCGGCCAGAAGGTGGGCGGCGAGGCCAGCAGCTCGTGGCTCACCTTGAGGGACGAGACCAGCATCCAGTAGAGGGGGAACGCGCAGAACAGGAAGAGCCCGACGCGGAGCGCCCACTCCGCGGACGCCGACACCCGGCGGCGGGCGCCACGCCGGCGGTGATCAGGCATCGTTGTCCTCCCCCTCGGGCGGGAAGGCCACGAAATAGATGGTCACCACCATCAGCAGGAGGGCGAGCATCACGTTCGAGAGCGCCGCCCCCATGCCCGCCTGGTAGTAGGTGAACGAGCGCTGGTAGGTGAAGACGGGCAGGGTGCGGATCGCCTCCCCCGCCCCGCCCCCGAAGCCGAGCAGCCACGGCACGTCGAACTTGGTGAACATCCAGATCCCGCGCAGGAGGAGCACGATGAGGAGCACGTTGCGGAGCTGGGGCAGCGTGACGTGCGCGAACTGGCGCAGCACGGAGGCCCCGTCCACCCGCGCCGCGTCGTACAGCTCGGGCGGGATGGTCTGCAGCCGCGCCAGCACGTTGACGAGGACGAAGGGGAAGAAGGTCCACACCGAGAGGATGATGAGCACCAGCATGATGGTGGAGTGGGCCAGCCAGGCCGCCGGCATGAACGGGACGTGGAGCGCGTCCAGGACGTAGGGAACCACCCCGTAGAGATCGTTCATCAGCCACCGCCACACGAACACCGCGATCACGGTGGGGATCATGTAGGGGAAGAGCGCGACCCCGCGCAGGAAGTCGCACCCCGGGAACCGCCGGTGGAGGATCAGGGCCCCCGCCACCCCGGCCACGATCTGCAGCGCGGTGCTCGCCACCGCGTAGAAGGTGCCGAGCCAGACGCTGCGCCAGAAATCGGCGTCGGTGAGGATCTGCGCGTAGTTGCCGAGCCCGACCCAGGTGCTGGTCGCCCGCAGCGAGTGCTTGGCGTAGAAGCCGAGCCAGACGTTGTAGGCGACCGGGAAGATCGTGAAGGCCAGGACCAGCGCGGCCGAGGGCAAGAGCAGGCCGATGCCGGTCCAGGCCTGCCGCCGGCGGCGCGCCGCCCGGCCCGGAGCGACGACGAGGGCGTCGACGCGAGCCGAGCTCAGCCCTTCGCCTTCCCGATGATGTCCCGGGAGATCTTGTCGCTCGCTTCCTTGGCGGCCGCCTTCGGATCCTTGCCCCGCTCCACCACCGCCATGACCATGTCGGCCAGGATGGGGGCCGCCGCCACGTCGCCGATCCACGGCACCAGCATGTCCGAGGGGTTGCACACGAGCAGCGGATGCGCGCGGCCCATCTCCACCCACTTGAGCTGGGCGTCGAGCCACGGCTTCCAGCGCTTGCGCTCGGGGTGGTTGAGGTAGCTCGAGTCCTGGAAGTCGGCCTTGAAGATGGACAGGATGTGCACCGGCACCGAGTCGCAGTGCTTGCGGTAGTTCTCCGGCTTGAAGAAGAACTTGAGGAACTCCCGGCCCGCCGCCTTCTCGTCGGCGGGCGCGTCCGCGTAGATCACCCACGGCTCGTTGTCGAACTGGGTGAGCGGGGCCTTCCCCATGGGCCCGGTGGTCTTCGGCCAGACCTGGAAGACCTCGGGGTTCCGCTTGTCGGGCGGCGCGTACTGATCGATGTACCCTGCGGTCCGCCCCCACATGAGCACCTGGGCGGTCTTGCCGGTGGCCCACGCCGAGAGCGTCTCGAGGTAGTCGTGCGAGGCCCAGCCGGGCGGCAGGTAGGGCTTGAGCTTCTTCCAGAACTCGAGCATGCCGAGGACCTGCGGGCTCTCCAGCGCGGGCTGGCCCTTGGCGTCGAAGAGGCTCCCGCCGTTGGCGCCGGTCCACATGTAGACGTCCTCGTTCACGAAGAACGGGATGCCGGCCAGCGACAGGCCATAGTGCTGCGGCGCCTTGTTCAGCTTGGGCAGGTCACGGAGCCAGTCGTCCCACGTCTTCCAGCTCTGTGGATTCACCCCGGTGCCCGCGAGATAGTCGCCGCGGCCGCCGAGGATCTCGGCCCCCCACGCGTGCGTGATGCCCCAGTACTTGCCGTCCGGGTACTTGAGCCAGCGCAGCACCGCCGGGAAGATCTTGTCCTCGCCGATGGCCTTCACGATGTCGTCCACCGGCTCGATGAGCCCCTTGTCTCGGAACGAGGTCACCACGTAGGTCTGGGTGTGCGACGCGGTGGGCGGGCTCTTGGCCGCCATCGCGGCCTGGAGCTTCCGGTCCATGTCGCCCCAGCCCATCCCCTCGGCGCGAACCTCGATGTCCTTGTGGAGCTTGTGAAAGTCTTCGACGATCGCCTTCATCGCCGCGCGGGTCGACGGGTTGGGCTCGGTGTCCCACGTCGTCACGACGATCTTCTTCTGAGCGCGCGCGGGGCCGGCCCCCGCGAAGGAGACCGCCGCCGCGCCCGCCGCCGTCCCGCCGAGCCGGGCCAGGAATTCCCGCCGGCTCAGGTCCCCCGCGTTGCGCTCTTTGACCAGCCGCCGAAGTCCCGGATCGTTATACCAACGTGCCATGGTGGCCCCTTTGTGCGCGGCCCCTGGAGGGGGGCGGGTCCGGACGTTGTGAGGATCGCGGGCCGCGCGCCCGGCGACGCGTGCGCCGAGCGTAGCCCCGGAGGGACTATAGCCAAGCGAAAGAGCGGCCACAAGCCCACAGATCGTCATGCTCGCGGAAGCATTTCCACCTGACAACGGCCTCGAGACCGGCTATCGTACCCGCCGTGATCCAACTCTTCGCGCTCTGCGGCGGCTACATCGAGCTGGACCGGGCCAGCATGCTCGACGACCTCCCGGCGGGGCAGCCGTGGACGGTGCCGGTGATGAGCTTCCTGGTGGCGCACCCGCGCGGGCGGCTCCTCTTCGACACCGGCATTCACGCGCAGGCCCGCGTCGATCCGATCGGGCGTCTGGGCGCCGAGCGGGCCAAGCGGCTCAGCGTGAAGTCGAGGGAGGGCGAGGACGTGCTGCCCCAGCTCGCCCTGCTCGGCCTTCAGCCCGACGACGTCCGCTACGTGGCCAACTCGCATCTGCACTTCGACCACTGCGGCGGCAACGAGTTCTTCCCGCGCTCGACCTTCCTGGTGCAGAAGGCGGAGATGGAGGCGGCGCGGCGGCCCGGCTTCGCCCCCGGCTACAACCCGAGCCCGATCGACTTCGACCATCCCCTCGACTACCGACTCGTTGACGGTGAGCATGACGTGTTCGGTGACGGGAGCGCGATCCTGTTCCCCACCTTCGGGCACACGCCCGGCCACCAGTCGCTGCGGGTGCGCCTGGGCAAGGGCACGGAGATGGTCTGCGCCGCCGACGCCTGCTACACGCGGGAGAACATGGACCGGGACGTGCTGCCGCGCATCCTGTGGAACGGGCCCATCATGCGCGAGTCGCTCGCCACCCTGCGGCGCCTGCGCGACCAGGCGGGCGCCACCGTCTTCTTCGGCCACGATCCCGCGCAGTGGCAGGCTACGCCGCGGGCCCCCGCGGCCATCGCCTAGCCCGTGCTCGAGACCCTGCTCGACGGGCTGACGTTTCCCGAAGCGCCCCGCTGGCACGACGGGCGGCTCTGGTTCTCGGACTTCTACACCCATAGAGTGCTAGCCGTGACCGACGACGGGACGGTAAAAACAATCCTGGAGATCCCGCAGCGGCCATCGGGCCTCGGGTGGACGCCGGACGGCGCCCTGCTCGTCGTCTCCATGCTCGACCGCCGCCTGCTGCGGGTGGAAAACGGCACCTCCCGCGTGCTCGCCGATCTCTCCGCGGTCGCGACCGGGCCGTGCAACGACATGGTGGTAGACGGCAAGGGCCGCGCCTACGTCGGCAACTTCGGCTACGATCGCCACAAGGGCGAGCCGCCGCGAACTACGTGCCTGGTCCGGGTGGACCCGGACGGCCGCGTCACCCGCGCGGCCGAGGATCTCTTCTTCCCCAACGGCACCGTCATCACCCCCGACGGCCGTACCCTGATCATCGGCGAGACGCAGGCCCATCGCCTCACCGCCTTCGACGTGGCCCCCGACGGCGCGCTCGACAACCGGCGCGTGTGGGCCTCACTCGATGAGCGCGTCTTCCCCGACGGCATGTGCCTCGACGCCGAGGGTGCAATCTGGGTCTCCGACGCCCGCGGCTCCGCGCTGCTGCGCGTGCGGGAAGGCGGGACCGTCGACCGGACCGTGTCGACGGGCACGCGCTACGCCTTCGCCTGCATGCTCGGCGGCGTCGACCGCCGCACCCTCTTCGTCTGCACCAGCACCGGCAGCGGGCCGGCCATGGCCGACAAGCGCGACGGCGCCATCGAGACCGTCCGCGTGGACGTGCCCGGCGCCGGCCTCCCCTGACCTCCTCACGAAAGGCTAGGCTCTCATGACCACGACAACCGCAGCGACGCGGCCCGACGACGACCTGGGACTGGCGGGACGGGTGGCGATCGTCACCGGCGGCGGGGCCGCGGGCGACGGCATCGGCAACGGGCGCGCCGCCTGCATCCTGCTCGCGAGGAGCGGCACCGCGGTCCTGGTTGTCGACCGCGACGAGGGCCTCGCCAAGCGCACCGTCGAGATGATCACCGGCGAGGGCGGGAAGGCCTCGGCCCTCGCGGTGGACGTCACCGACGAGGCGCAGTGCGCGGCGATGGCCCGCGAGGCGGTGAGCCGCTACGGCCGGCTCGACTTCCTGATCAACAACGTGGGCATCGGCAGCAAGGGCACCGTGGTGGAGGAGAAGCCCGACACCTGGCGGCGGGTCATGCAGGTCAACGTCGAGACCATGTTCCTCGCCTCCAAGGCCGCGATCCCCGAGATGATCCGCACCGCCAAGGGCGGCGCCATCGTGAACATCTCCTCGATCTCGGCGCTGCGCCCGCGCGGCCTCACCACCTACTCGGCCTCCAAGGGCGCGGTGATCGCGCTCAGCCGAGCGATGGCGGTGGACCACGGCCCCGACGGCATCCGCGTCAACTGCATCGCTCCCGGCCCCGTGTACACCCCGATGGTCTACGCGCGCGGCATGACCCCCGCGGCCCGCGAGCAGCGGCGGCGCGCCTCCGTGCTCGCCCGCGAGGGCACCGGCTGGGACATCGGCCAGGCCGCGCGCTTCCTGCTGTCGGGCCACGCCCGCTACATCACCGGCCATGTCCTGGTGGTGGACGGCGGCGCCACCCTGGTCGGGCCCGCCCGCGAATCCGAGACTGAGCACTAGCCCGAACCGAATCCGGCCTATTCATGAACAGCCTCGACCGAGACCGGACGGGTGGCGCCGTGGGTGGCTCCCGCGCAGGCGAGCGTAGTGGGCCCCCCGAGTCCGGTGCGCCGCTCGAAGAGCGGCGAGTCCGGCGAGTGGGTGACGAAGCCGGCTGCGCGGGAGCCGCCCACGGCGACAGGACCCGGCCGCCTCACGCGTTACTTGTTCATGAATAGATCGCGTTAGGTCCTAACCGTATTAAGGAGACCACGATGCGCTTCGGCATCTTCACGAGCATGGGAAATCAGACGTGGCCAGGCGTCCTCGAGCTGTGGAAGCACGCGGAGGCCACGAAGTGGGACGTGGCCTGCGTGACCGACCACTTCGTGCCGAACACGAAGGAGCGCGAGGGTGCGATGCTGGAGGGCTGGAGCACGCTCACCGCGCTCTCCACGCTGGTGCCGCGCATCCAGGTCGGCACGATCGTCCTCGGCAACACGTATCGCCACCCGGCGGTGGTGGCCAAGATGGCCGCGCAGGTGGACATCATCTCCGGCGGGCGGCTCCTGCTCGGGCTCGGCGCGGGCTGGCAGGAGAACGAGCACGAGGCGTACGGCATTCCGTTCTACACGATGCGCGAGCGCCTGGAGCGCCTCGACGAGGCCTGCCAGGTGATGAAGTCCCTGTGGACCCAGGACCGCAGCAACTTCAAGGGCCGCTACTACACGCTCTCCGACGCCCCGCTCCAGCCCAAGGCGGTGCAGAAGCCCCACCCCGAGCTGATGATCGGCGGCGGCGGCGAGAAGGTGACGCTGCTCACCGTGGCCCGCTACGCGGATCACTGGAACGTCTGGGGCGGGCCCAAGGTGCTGGCCCACAAAGGCCGGATCCTCGACGAGCACTGCGCCAGCGTCGGACGCGACCCCAAGACCATCCGGCACTCGGCCAACATGGCGCTGCTGATCACCGACAAGAAGGCCGAGGTGGACGCGCTGGCCGATACGATCGGCTCCCGCATGGGGCGCCACGCCGCGGACGCGCGCGACACGTGCCTGGCCGGCACCCCCGAGCAGATCCGGGAGACGCTGGCCGAGCTCCGGGCCGCGAAGGTGGACACCCTGTTCATCCCGACCCTGTTCCGGCCCCTGCCCGAGCTGCGCCGGGACCTGGACCGCTTCATCGCGGAGATCGCTCCCGCGTTCCGCTGAGCCTCCCGGGTAGGCTGAGGGCCGGGGGCAAGGCATACTGAGCCCGTGACCCGACGCCGCCTCTTCCTCACCGTCGCGGTCGCCCTGCTCGCCACGTTCGTGGTGGCGGCGACCGCGGCCTGGCTCGCGCTGCCGAGCCTGGCCCGCTGGGCCGTGGTCTGGCAGGTCGAGGCCCAGACCGGCCGCAAGCTCACGATGCGGGAGTTCGCGCTCGACCTGCGCGGCGGCCACCTGCGCATCACCGGGCTCCGGCTGGACGATCGCGAGCCGGGCCCGCCACTCGCCGAGCTAGACCGCCTGGAAGTCCGCTTCCGCCCGAGCACGCTGCTGCGCGGCCACCTCTGGATCGAGGATCTGGCGCTCGACAATCCCCGGGTGCGCATCGTGCGGACCGCGCGCGGGGTCCTGAATATCTCCGATCTGCTGCGCCCGTCCAAGCCGCGCGAGGGCACGGCCGCCTTCACCCTCGATCGCTTCGCGCTGACCGGTGGCGCGATCCTGTTCGAGGACCGCGAGCTGACCCCGCCCCGCACCTGGCGGGCCGACGCGCTGGCCATCGAGGCCTCCCTGCTCTCCACCGTGAACCCGGAGCCGCGCGGCCGCGGCCGCCTCACCACCACCGTGGCCGGCGCGCCGCTGTCGGTCGAGCTGTCCGAGGTCCGGCTCGCCCCGATGCACGGGCGCGTGCGCGTCAACCTGAGCAACATGGACGCGACCCTCGCCAACCTCTACCTGCCGCCCGACACCGCGGTGGTGCTGGAGCGGGCCCTCGTCTCGGCCGGGCTCACCGCCACCGCGGACGCGCAGGACGGCCTCCGGCTTGACGGCCAGGCCCGGCTCGACAACCTGGTGATGCGCCGGCGCGGCGCGGACACCTCGCTGGTCACCGTGCCCTCGCTGACCTTCGCGCTGACCACCGTGAACGGAGCGGATGGGCGGCCGCGGGGCCGCGTCGAGGTCGTCGGGCGCGCCACCGTGCACGATCCGCGGCCCGGCCAGACCAATCGCTTCGAGCTGGACCGCCTCAAGCTGGTGGTGGACGGCTTCGACGCCTCGGGCCGCGTGCCCGCCCAGGTCACCCTCACCGCGACCCTGCCGGGCGGCGGCGCGCTCGACGTGCAGGGCACCGCGCGCTCCACCCCGCTCGGCTCGACGGTGCGCGCGCGGATCAGCCGCGTGGACCTGGCCTTCTGGGCGCCCTATCTCGACCTCCCGCTGCAGTTCAACGGCATGATCGAGACCGATCTCACGGTGGACGTGGCCACCGCGCCCACCGCGCCCGTCCAGACGGGCGCGACGGGGGGCGGCGGCGTCACGACGCGCGTGCGCGGGAGCGCCACGCTGAACGGCGCCACCGTCTACGGACCACGTGCGGCCGCCGGCGCGCCGGCCCCTGGCGCCCCGCCCGGCGCCGCGCCCGCGCCCACCACCGGCGCCACGACAACCGCCGGCGCCCAGAGCGAAGATCGGACGCGCGAGGGCCGGCGACGGCTCATCGCCGCCGACCGGATGGAGATGACCGGCCTCGATGCGCAGTGGCCGAAGGTGCGCGTGGAGCGCCTGCGCCTGGCCCGGCCGCGCGTGACCCTTGAGCGGGACCGCGCCGGGCGCTTCCCGATCCTCGACATCGTCCAGTCGCTCCGGCCGAAGGCGGCGCCCGCACCGGCGGCCGCGCCCACCGCGAAGCCGGCGACCGCGACCACCGGCGCGCTCGCGCTCGAGATCGGCGAGGTCGCGGTCGAGCAGGGCCGGGTGCGGTTCGACGATGCCTCGGTCACGCCGCCCGCGCGCCTGCGGATCGAGCCGATCGCGCTCACCGCGAACAACGTCACGTGGCCGGGCCGGCAGCCCGCGCGGGTCAAGTTCTCCGCCGGCACGCCCGAGGCCGGCACGTTCGACGCCGAGGGCACCGTCGCGCTCGATCCCGTCCGCTTCGAGCTGCGCGCGCGCGTGGCGGGCGTCACGCTCGCGCCCTATCGCTCCTACGTGCCGCTGAGCGCGCGCCTGCAGGGCCGGGTCGAGGCGGACATGGCGTTGAAGGGCCAGCTCGGCGAGACCATGCAGCTCAATGCCCGCGGCACCGCCGCGCTCGGCGATCTCTCCTTCTCCGACGGCGACCGGCCCGTGCTCACCGTCGGCCGCATCGAGACGGTCGGGCTGGACTACACCTGGCCGGCCACCGCCAGCATCGAGCGCGTGCACATGAAGAAATCGTGGGTGCACATCGAGCGGCGCGCCGACGGAACCCTGCCGATCACCGCGCTGTTCGCCCCGGCGCGCCCGGCGCCGGGCGCGGCCCCAGGCCCGGCCGCTCCCGCGCCCCCGGCCGCCGCCGCGCCATCGGCGGCTCCCGCGCCGCCGGCGGCCGCCGACACCAGCAAGGCCACGGTGACCGTGCGCGAGGCCATCTTCGAGGACGGCAGCGCGACGATCGTCGACGCCGCGGTGAGCCCGCCCGCGCGCCTCGAGGTGGCCGGCGTGCGCCTGGCCGCGCGCGACTTCCAGTGGCCCGCGCGCGGCGCGATCCCGGTGCAGCTCGACATGTCCACCCCGGGGTCCGGCACGCTCACCGCGAAGGGGCAGCTCGACCTCACCGCCCGCACGATCGAAGCGCAGGTCACCCCGAGCGGCATGGATCTCTCCCCGGTGCGGCCCTACCTGCCGGTGCGCGGGCGGATCACGGGCAAGGCGAGCGGCGAGCTCCAGGTCAAGGCGACGCTCGAGCCGCTCGCGATCACCGCGCGCGGCGCCGCCACGCTGGCCGATCTGGCCGTGGCGGACGGCGACCGGCCGGTGGCCACCGCCGCGCGGCTCGAGACCACCGGGATCGACTACACGTGGCCGGCGACCGTGGTGGTCGAGGCCGCGCGGCTGCAGAAGCCGTGGGCGCAGATCGAGCGCGCGGCCGACGGGAGCTTCCCGATCGTCGCGCTGCTCACGCCGGCGCCCCCGCCCGCCACCGGAGGCGCGCGACGCGAGCCCGCCGGCGGCCTCGCGCCGTCCGGCCCGGGGGCGCCGAAAGGGGCCGAGCCGAAAGTCGATGTCCGCGTGCGTCGCGTCGCGGTCGAGGACGGCGTGATCGCGATCGTGGATGGCGCGGTGAGCCCGCCGGGGCGCATCCAGCTCCAGGGCGCGAATCTCCAGATCGAGAACATCGCCTGGCCCGCGCGCGAGGCGTCGCAGGTGAAGCTGCGCACGGAGACCGCGACCGGCGGCCACCTCGAGGTCCAGGGCCAGCTTCGTGTGGACACCCAGGCGGTGGACATGCAGATCGCGGCCAAGCAGCTCGACCTGGCCACGATGCAGGCCTTCCTGCCCTCGCGCGGCACCATCGAGGGCAAGATGGACGCCGACCTGCGCGTGCGCGGCACGCTGGCGCCGCTGTCCGTCGCGGCCACCGGCCGCCTCGCCTTCGACGACCCCACCTTCGGCGACGGGCAACGCATGCTGGCCTACATCAAGCGGGTGGACGTGGCCCGTCTCGACGCGGACTGGCCGCGCCGCGTGACGGTCGAGCGCGTGGCGATCGACCGACCCTGGGTGCTCCTGGAGCGCGAGGCCGACGGCACGGTGCCGCTGCTCGGGCTCCTGATGGCGGGTCCGTCCGCGCCGAAGACCACGCCCGCGCCACCCGGCCCCGCGGCGCCCGCGCCGCGCGACCGGGTCACGACCGCGCCGGGCGCCGCGCCGGGTGCTGCCACATCACCGCCCGTCGTCAGAGTCGGCGCGCTCGCGGTGGAGGAGGGCTTCGTGCGCTTCGTGGATCGCACGACCACGCCGGCCTTCGTCGAGGAGGCCTCCCGCATCGTGCTGAGCGGCCGCGGGCTCGGCACCGCGCCCGACAGCCGCGGCCAGGTCGCGATGAACGGGCGGCTCACCGGCGGCGCGCCGTTCGAGATCAAGGGCACCCTGGGCGCGATCGGCGGCCCGCTCAACCTCGAGCTCGACGGCAAGCTCACCGACTTCCCGCTCACCCGCGTCAACCCGTACAGCAACAAGCTCATCGGGTGGGTCGCGCGCCGCGGCGCCTTCGGGGCCACCGTGCACTACCGCGTGGTGGACAACCGCATCGAGGCCACCAATGACCTGCTCATCGGCCAGCCCGAGTACGCCCCCTCGCGCAGCGGCGACGAGGTGCGCGATCGGGTCGGGGTGCCGTTCGGGATGCTGGTCTCCCTGCTCAAGAACGTGCGCGGGGAGATCAAGCTCTCGGTGCCGGTCTCGGGCGACCTCGCCTCGCGCCAGTTCGACCTGAGCGACGCCTTCTGGGCCGCGATGCGCGAGACCGCGATCAGCGTGATGGCGCTGCCGGTGAGCTGGGTGGGCAAGATCTTCTACACCGAGGACGCGCGGATCGAGACCGTGCGGATCTGGCCGGTCAACTTCGAGGCGGGCACCACCCGCATCGCGCGCGACTTCGAGCCGCAGGCCGAGCGGCTGGCCGGCTTCCTGCGCGACGCCCCCGGGCTGACCCTGGCCATGAAGCCCGTCCACACCGTGGAGGACATCGTGGCGCTCAAGCGCGAGGCGGTGCGCCAGCGCATCGACGCGGGCGCGCGCGAGCCGGGCCAGTCCGCGGAGGGGGTCGCGGCGCGGCTCTTCGCGGAGCGCTTCCCGGGCCAGCCGCCGCCGCAGGGGCTCGACGCCCTCGTGACCGAGCTGGTGAAGGCCGAGCCGAACCCGGACGCGGCCGCCCGCAATCTCGCGGCTCAGCGCATGGAGACCACCCGCGCCCGTCTCCAGGCCACCAAGGGCACCGCCAACGCCGAGCGCCTGCGCGCGACCGAGGGCGTGGTCCCCGTCGAAGCCTCCGGCCAGGGCCGGATCGAATTCGAGATCGTCCCCTGAACGGGGTCAGGTCTTGAATTACGACATTTGGAGAGCGCCTCGCCTTGGCGTCTCCTTAGGAAATGTCGTAATTCAAGACCTGACCCCGCCCTAGAACTTAGGATTGTCGGTGCGGTCTTCGAGGGCGGCCGGGCCCTCGGTGGGTAGGGCCTCGGCGTAGTTCTGGGCGGCGTCGATGTCGTGCTCCCAGACGTCGCGGGGCAGCTCGTAGAGGACCTCGATCCCGTGGCCGTCAGGGTCCGAGATGTAGACGCTGTGGGTCATGCCGTGGTTGATGCGCCGGTGGAACGTGACGCCCCGACTCTGCAAGAATTCGAGCTGCTTGAGCCACGACTCGCGATCCGGCCACGCGATGGCCACGTGGTTGAGGCCGACCTTCGGCCCCATCAGGCTCCACGTCTCGGGCGATCCCTCCGCCGTCGCGGCGCCTTCCTTGCGCGGCACCTCGGCGAGCGCCACGTCGTGGTGGGAGACGTCGCCGTTGTCGGCGACGCCGCTGTAGAAGCGCATCTTCGGCCGCACCTTCCCCGGCTGGGGCTTGAGCTCCGCCACGCAGCGGAACCCCACGATCTCGGTCCAGAAGCGATGCGAGACCTCGATATCCCGCACGTTGAGCACGATGTGGTTCACGCCGCGCGGCGCCTGGGCGCTCCCGACGGCACGCACATCCGATTCGGTCTTGGCCATGGCTCTCTCCCTCGGCGGCTAGAACATCCCGTTGGTGTTGGCCGCCTTCTCCGGAATCTCCTGGATCACGTCCCAGTGCTCCACGATCTTGCCGTTCTCCAGCTTGAAGATGTCCACGATCGCCGAGCCGCGGGCGCCCGGGGTGCGGACGGCGTGCACGTGCAGGATCACGTAGTCGCCCTCGGCCCACACCCGCTTGATCTCGCTTCGCGACTGCGGGAACTTCTCGCGCAGGAACCCCAGGAAGGTCTTGAAGCCCTCGATGCCGTCCGGCGCCATCGGGTTGTGCTGCACGTACCGGGGGCCGAAGAACTTCGACGCCGCCTCGAAATCCTTGCGGTTGATCGCAATGTCGTAGAACTCGACGACGGCCTTCTTGTTGGCCTCTTCCGTGGCCTCCGCCGCCGCGGGGATGGGGGCGGCCGAGACGAGCAGGCCAGCGGCCAGCAGCAGCATTGCGATGCGGGTCATGGGCGCCTCCCGGGAGCGATCGCCTGCCCGCCGATGATACCGTGCCCGGGCGCCTTCGCGCTAGGCGCGCAGCCGGGGGTCGAGCGCGTCGCGAATGGCGTCCCCCACGAAGTTGAGGCCCACCACGGTGATGAAGAGGGCGGCCCCCGGCCCGAAGACGATCCAGGGCGCCTGCTGGAGGTATCCCCGGCCGGCGTTGATCATGCTGCCCCAGGAGGCGGCCGGGGGCTGGATGCCCAGGCCCAGGAAGGACAGCGAGGCCTCGGCCAGGATCGCGAACGCCACGCTCAGCGAGGCCTGGACCACGATGGGCGCGGTCGCGTTCGGCAGCACGTGCGACCAGGCGATACGCCAACCGGGCGCCCCCAGGGCGCGGGCCGCGTCCACGTACTCGCGCGCAGTGATCGACAGCACCTGCCCGCGCATGAGCCGGGCGAAGGTGGGCGTGTAGACCACTCCGAGGGCGATGACCACGCCGGTGAGCCCGGCCCCGAGCACCGCGCCCAGGGCCAGCGCCAGCACAAGCGGCGGGAACGACAGCACCGCGTCCATCACCCGCATGACCAGGTTGTCCACGCGCCCGCCCGCGTAGCCGGCCAGCAGGCCGAGCAGCCCGCCCACCAGCACCGCGATGACCACCGAGCCGAAGCCGGCGACCAGCGAGACACGCGTGCCGAAGACCATCCGCGAGAACACGTCGCGGCCCACGTTGTCGGTGCCCATGAGGTGGGTCCGGTCGGGGCGGGCCAGCGTGTTGTTGAGGTTCTGCTTGAGCGGATTGTAGGGCGCCACCACCGGCGCGAGCAGCGCCACCGTGAGCGCCAGCAGCATGACCGCGGCGCCGAAGGGCGCCAGGCGCGCGCGGGCGGCGCGCCGCAGGGTGCTGAAGCGTCGGTCGCGGACCGAGCGGGACGGCACGGGCGCCACGAGGATGGTGGCCATGGCGTCAGCGGTGCCGGATCCGCGGGTCGATCAAGCCATACAGCAGATCCACCATCAGGTTGCTCAGGATGAAGCCCACCGCGATCAGCAGCACCACCCCCTGGACCAGCGGGTAGTCGCGCGCGAATACCGCGTCCACCACCAGACGCCCGACCCCGGGCAGGGCGAACACGTACTCGGTGATGACCGCGCCCCCGATCAGCGTGCCGAGCTGCAGCCCGAGCACGGTGACCACCGGGATCAGGGCGTTCTTGAGCGCGTGCCGGCGGATCACCGCGCCATCGGAGAGGCCCTTGGCGCGCGCGGTGCGGATGTAGTCCTCGGACAGGGCCTCCAGCATGCTCGAGCGCAGGGTGCGGGTGATCACCGCGGCCAGGGCAAGGCCGAGCGTGATCGCGGGGAGCGCGAGCGAGCGAATCCCGTCCCAGAACTCCTCCATCGGATCCACGTAGCCCGAGATCGGCAGCCACCGGAGGGTGACGCCGAACAGGAAGATCAGCAGCAGCGCGATCAGGAAGTTCGGCATGCAGATGCCGAAGAGGGCGAACGAGGTGCCGAAGCGGTCCAGCATCGTGTTGCGGCGCGCGGCCGAGAGGATGCCGATCGGCGTGGCCACCAGCAGCGAGATGGCCATGGCGAAGCCCGCGAGCTGGAGGCTCGGCTTGATGCGCCGGCCCACGTTCTCGATCACCGGCTCGCGATTGCGGATGGAGCTGCCCAGATCACCCTGGAGCAGGCGCCCCATCCACGTCGCGTACTGCAGATAGAGCGGCCGGTCGAGGCCCAGGTCGCTCCGGAGCTGCCGCTTGACGCTGTCGTCCACCGACTCCGCCATCATCGCGTCGATCGGATCGCCGGGCGTGAGATGGATGAGGGCGAAGACCCCGGCGGTGACCAGCAGCAGCACCGGAATCGTCGCGAGCAGCCGGCGGAGGATCAGCAGGCCCACGACGGACGCCGCGCGGCTACTTCAGCCAGACGTCCTTGAAGCGCATCATCCCGTCCGGGATCGGGTCGTAGCCCTGCACCCGCGGGCTGAAGGCCTTGGGCTCGATCGGGTGGACGATGAAGATCATCGGCAGCTCGTCCTGCAGGATCCGCACGAGCTGGCCGAAGAGCTTCTTGCGCTCGGCCTGGCTCGAGACCTCGCGCGACTTGTCGAGCAGCGCGTCGATCTGCGGGTTCGAGATGCCCGACCAGTTGAGCGAGGTGCCGGGCGTGGTCTTGTAGAACTGGTAGGTGTTGCCGTCGGGATCCGGCCGGCCGCTCCACTGGTAGCTGATCATCTCGAAGTTCTTGCCGTTGCCGTCCGAGATCAGGGTGCCCGAGTCCACGAGCTTGATCTTCATGGTGATCCCGGCCTCCGCGAGCTGGGCCTGGATGACCTCGGCCTCCTGCACGTTGATCGGGATGTTGTTCGTGGTCATCGTGAACGCGAAGCCGCCGGCCTTGCCGCCCTCCGCGAGCTTGGCCTTGGCCTTCGCGAGATCGCGCTTGATGAACGGGATCGAGCGGTCGTAGGCCCAGCTCGTCGGCGGGATCGGCCCGTTGGCGGGCACGCCCACGTTGAGCCACACGCCCTTGACGATCTGCTCGAGGTCGATCGAGTAGGCCACCGCCTGCCGGAGCGCCTTGTTGTCGAACGGCGGCTTCAGATGGTTGAGCTGATAGGCGAAGTCGGCCAGCGACGGCACGTCGAGCACCACCACGTTCTTGTCCGCCTTCACCGCGGCCACGTCGCGCGGCTGCACGTAGTCCATCACGTGGATCTCGCCCGCCTGGAGACTCTGCAGCTTGACGGTGTCGTCCGGGATCGGGCGGTACCGGATCTGCTCGAGGTACGGGCCGCCCTGCTTGTTCCAGTAGGTGTCGTTGCGCCGGATCAGCAGGTGGTCGTCTTTCACCCACTCCACGAACTGGAAGGGCCCGGTGCCCGCGCCCTTGGCGTTGCGCTCGAGCTCCGCCCCGCGCTCCTGCGCGATCTTGGGCGAGACCATCATGCCCGCGCGGTCGGTGAGGGTGGCGAGCAGCGCGGCGTCGGGCCGCTTGAGGTTGAGCCGAACCGTGTAGGCGTCAATCACGTCCACCGTGTCGATGCTGGCGGTCTCACCCTTGCGCACCGACTTGGGCTCGGTCTTCATGCGGTTGAAGTTGAACTTCACCGCCTCCGCGTTGAAGTCGGTGCCGTCGTGGAACTTCACCCCGCGGCGGAGCTTGAAGATGAGGGTCTTGGGCTCGGGCTGCTGCCAGGACTCGGCGAGCCCCGGCTTGATGCCGAGGTTGGCGTCGAGCACCACGAGCGGCTCGTAGATGTTGTGGTAGATCTGCCGGTCGATCTTGCTCCCCGACAGATGCGGGTCCATGGTGGCCGCTTCGATGTAGAAGCCCACCCGCAGGGTGCCGCCCTTCTTGGGCGTCTCGCCCTGCGCCCACGCCCGGCGCGCGGCGCCGGGGGCGAGCGCGCCGGAGGCCCCCGCCAGCGCGGCGAGCCGGAGAAAGTCGCGGCGAGATTCCGAGTGGGTCGCGTGGGGCTGCGTGGCCGCCATTCCGTGTCCTCCTGATGATGGGGCTGATCTACCTGCGATCAATCCGAGGCCGGCGGTGGCCGTGACGGGTAGCGACTGCGCTCCGTCGGCGTGAGGGTCGTGGTTGCGAAGTATGCGAGAGCCCGCCGGGCGTGTCAAGCGCCGGAGCCCCCGAAGCCCCGCCTACAGCCGGCTCTCGTCGATCTTGAGGCCGAGCCAGTGGCGGCCGACCAGCTCGTAGTGGGCCAGGCGGGCCTGCAGGTGCTGGCTCATCACGTGGACGTCCTGGAAGTGGCGCTGGATCGGGCTCGACTCGTAGGCCGCGGTGGCGCCCGCCATGTTGTAGACCATGTCCACGATGGAGACGGCGGTGCGGATGCCGTCGGTGGTGGCCAGGCGCAGCACCGCGCGCTGCTCCAGGGTGACCGCGCCGGTGGCGAGCACCGCGTCCCAGATCTCGCCCACCGCCTCCCGGAGGAAGGCGAGGCCGGAGCGCAGCCGGGCCTCGGCCCGACCCACCTCGCTCTGGATCATCGGCTGATCGCGCAGCAGCGCGTCCATGGCCCGCGGGGTCTTGGTGGTGGCCAGCTCCATGAACGCGGCCAGGCAGCTCCGCGCGGTGCCGAGGGCCACCGCGGCGTCCCCCGAGGCGAAGACCAGGGTCCGCGGGAGGCGGTAGAGCGGGCCCCGCTCCACCAGCGGCGCCGTCACCGACTTCACGGTGCGCTCGTCCGGCACGAAGACGTCGTCGACCGCGAAGTGATGCGTACCGGTGCCGCGCATGCCCCGGACCTGCCACGTGTCGAGGAGCTGGGCCTCCGCCCGCGGCACGAAGCAGTAGCGCATCTCGGGCTGGCCGTCGTCGAGCCGGGGCCGGCCCTGATCGGTGACGGTAGCGTGCGCGGCCAGCCAGGAGGCGTGCCGGCACCCGGTGCTGAAGCCCTGGCGGCCGGTGACCCGATAGCCGCCCGGCACCACGATGGCCTGGGCGTTGGCCTGCGGCGTATTGGCCACCACCGAGCGCGGGGTGTCGATCCAGATGGCGCGCGCCGCCGCGGTCTCCATCCGCGCCGCGTAGGTCGCGAAGATGGACACCTGGTTGGTCACCCACGCGGTGCTCGCGTCGGCTCGCCCGAGCTCCTCGATCACCTGGATGTAGCTCGGCAGGTCCATCTCGAAGCCGCCGAGCGTCCGCGGCAGCGCGAGCCGGAAGAGCCCGGCGTCGGCCATCGCCTCGAAGAGCGGGCGCGGCAGCTCGCGCTGCGCGTCCGTCTCCGGGGCGGACGACCGGATCAGCGGCGCGAGCTTCCGGGCCGTCTCGAGTGGCGACAGGGTCACTGGATCGGCGAGCGCGGCGTCGCGGTCAGGCGCGTCACCTTGATCTGCTCGCGGTCGATCATGGTGCCGACCCGCGCGGAGATCTCGTTCTTCCAGTAGTCGGTCTGGTAGACCGCGTCGTAGAGCCGCTTGCGCTCCGCCTCGCTCTCGAACCGGCGGATCCAGACGTAGACGGACTGGTCTTCCTCGCCCACGAAGCTGCCGAGGATGACCATGCCCATCTTGACCTGGAACGGAATGATCTCCTCCTCCATGCACTTCACCCACGTCTCCTGCTGTCCGGGACGGATGTGGTACTGCCTGAGCTCGAAGAGCATGCCGGCCTCCTGGGTTCGAGTGGGCTGCCGGGGCAGCATACCGCGAATCCCGGCAGGGGTACACGGCACCGGCCGGAGCGTGTATGATCCCCTCGCGATGGCCCCTCTCGTCTGCGGCGGCGGCTGCGATGTGCGCGCGGTCACCGCGGTCCCGCTCGTGGCTGCTCAGCGGTCGCGGCGCGCGCCGGATGGAGCCCACCACCGGGCGGCTGGCGGCGGGCGCGAGGCCGGCGCCGGCCGCCCGGCCGCCAATCCGGGCGTGCAGGGCTACTCCCCGCCCCCGCCGCCGGTCAGCCCGATCAAGGGGCTGATCGACTTCCACACCCACGCGGCGCCCGACATCTTCGGCCGCGCGCTCGACGACGACGAGCTGGCCACGCTGGCCGCCACGCGCCAGATGGAGGCGGTGGTCTTCAAGAACCACGTGACCCACACCGCCGACCGCGCCTTCCTCGTCCGCAAGCACGTGCCGGGCATCAAGGTATTCGGCGGCATCACCCTCAACCACGCGGTGGGCGGGCTCAACCCGCAGGCCGTCGAGTGGATGTGGCGGATGCAGGGCGGCTACGGCCGTGTGGTCTGGTTCCCCACCTTCGACGCCGACAACCACGTCAAGCGCGCCGGCACCGCGCCCGCCGGGATCCGGGTTGTGGACGAGCGCGGGCAGGTGCTGCCGGCCGCGCGGGCGGTGCTGAAGATCTGCGCGGCGCAGCGCCTGGTCGTGCAGACCGGCCACGCCTCGCCCGACGAGGCGCTGGCCCTCATCGCGGCCGCGCGCGAGGAAGGCTGCGAGCGCATCGTGGTCACCCACGCCCAGTTCGACGTGGTGGGCATGAGCCTGGCGCACATGAAGAAGGCGGCCGCGCTGGGCGCCAAGCTCGAGCTCTGCGCCCTGCTCATGCTCGCGGGCCCGACCTCCCCGCTCGAGTTCATGCACCACACCGCGCGGGTGGAGGTGTCGGACACCGCGGCGCGTATCAAGGCGGTGGGCGCCCAGCACTTCGTACTCGGCACCGACCTGGGCCAGGCGGGCAATCCCACGCCCGCGGACGGTCTCCAGATGCTGGTGGCCGGCCTCATGAAGGAGGGCATCACCCGCGATCAGATCGCGACCATGGGCCGTGAGACGCCCGGCGCCCTCTTGCTCGGCTGACATGACGGCTTGCGCGCGCGTTTGCGAGCAGCGCCGAGCGGGGGCGGGGGGGAGGCCCTCCCCGGAACACGCTGACTCGCTCTCCGCATCTGGCAATCAATCGAGCCACGAGATGGGGGCGCTTGCCTTCGGCGACGCGCAGAAGACACGGTTCCGGGGAGGGCCTCCCCCCCGCCCCCGCCCGGCACGCGGCGACCGGCCGGCAGACGGCATACCGACAAGAGGGCGCCTCCGTACAAATGAAACGCATTTAAAGGAGCAGCATTCGAACGATAGGCAGGCCGATGATGTGCATCGTGTTGGTCAGGGCTATGGCGCGGCGGGAGGGGTGGGGGTGGGGACTCCCTCCCGGGAGCCGTGTCTTCTGCGCGTTGCCGAAGCCGCGCGGCTCCATCTCGTGGCTCGATTGAGTGCAGATAGCGGGTCGCGGGTCAGCGTGCTCCCGGGAGGGAGTCCCCACCCCCACCCCGCGGGAATGAGGAACTCGCAATGAGGAACTCGAGATGAGCTTGCACATCGAGGTGATTTGCACGGGCGACGAGGTGCTGACGGGGAAGATCGTCAACACCAATTTCAGCTATGTCACCCAGAAGCTGGAGGATGTTGGGCTCTCCGTGCAGTGGGAGACCACGGTCGGCGACGATCGGGAGAACCTGCTGCGCGCCTTCCAGCTCGCGGGCGAGCGCGCCGACGCGGTCATCGTCAACGGCGGCCTCGGGCCCACGGTGGACGATCTCTCGCAGGAGATCGCGGCCAAGGCCGCCGGGGTGGACCTGGCGCTCAACGAGGACTGGCTCAAGCGCATGGAGGACTTCTTCCAGCGCCGGAGCCGGGTGATGCCCCCCAACAACCGCAAGCAGGCCATGCTGCCGACCACCGCGGAGGTGATCGACAACCCGATCGGGACCGCCTGCGGCTTCGCGCTGGACATCGGCCGGGCGCGCTTCTACTTCACCCCCGGCGTCCCGCGCGAGCTGCGCCGGATGCTGGAGGAGCAGATCGTCCCGCGCCTGCTCGCCAAGGCCGGCCTGCCCGGCGCGATCTTCCTGAAGCGCTTCCACTCCTACGGCCTCGGGGAGTCGCACGTGGACTCGCTGCTCTCCGGCGTGGAGGCGCTGGTGCCGGACGGCAGCGTGAAGCTCGGCTTCCGCGCCCACTACCCGCAGCTCGAGACCAAGCTGACCGCGCGCGGCCGGGACATGGAGGACATCCGCCGCAAGCTCGAGCCGGTCGAGCGCGAGGTGCGCAAGCGCGTCGGCAACTTCATCCTGGGCGAGGACGACCAGACCCTCGAGGGCGTGATCTTGAAGGAGCTCCAGGCGCAGCAGGCGACGCTCTCGCTGGTCGAGACGTTCACGAGCGGGCAGATGGCGGCGCGGCTCGCCCACCTGCCCGGCGCTGACCCCGTCTTCCGTCGTGGAGTCATCGCGCGCGCCCTGCCGGAGGTGTGGGCCGCGGTCGGGCTCCCGGGCGCCCCGCCCGACGGCCCGCTCACCCCGCAAGTCGCGGAGACGGTGGCCCGAGCGGTCCTGCGCCAGACCGGCGCCACCCACGCGCTCGCGGTATTGATCGACCTCGACGACGGCCCCGACCGCATCGAGTTCGGCGGCACCATCTGTCTCGCCATCGCTACCGAGCAGGACGTGGCCTCGCGCAAGGCCCGTATCCTCGGCGGGCGCGAGTGGGTGCGCCTGGGCGCGGTCGAGATGGGGCTCGACTGCCTGCGCCGCTACCTTCAGAAGCTGCCGGTGTACGAGCGGATCGACTTCGAGAAGACGTAAGAGGAGCTCCTCATGAAGACCCCCGTGGAGAAGGCGGCCGCCTTCCGCGCGCTGCACGAGCGGCCCGGCGCCTTCATGATCCCGAACCCGTGGGACGCGGGCACCGCGCGGCTCCTCGCCTCGCTGGGCTTCGAGGCGCTCGCCACCACCAGCCTCGGCCTCGCCAACTCGCTCGGGCGCGTGGACGGCACCAACGGGGTGAGCCGCGCCCAGGTGATCGAGAACTGCCGGGTGATCGCGGCGGCCACCGACCTGCCGGTCAACGCGGATCTGGAGAACGGCTACGCCCACGAGCCGCGCGCCGCCGCCGAGATCATCCGGCTCGCCGCGGGCGCGGGGGTCTCCGGCGGCTCGATCGAGGACGCCACCGGCGAGCCCGACCGGCCGATCTACGAGTTCCAGCACGCGGTCGAGCGTGTGCAGGCCGCGGTCGAGGTGGCGCGCGCCCTGCCCGTCCCGTTCATGCTGACCGCGCGGGCCGAGAACCTGCTGCACGGCCGCCCCGACCTCGACGACACCATCCGCCGCCTGCAGGCCTTCGAGCGGGCGGGCGCCGACGTGCTCTACGCGCCCGGCGTGCGGGACCTCGCCACGATTCAGACCGTGGTGTCGTCGGTGACCAAGCCGGTCAACGTGGTGATGAGCGCGGCGGACCCGGACCTGACCGTGGCCCAGCTCGCCGCGGTCGGCGTGAAGCGGATCAGCGTGGGCGGCGCGCTCTCCCGTCTGGCCCTCGCCGCCTTCCTCGAGGGCGCCCGCGAGATGGCCGAGCGCGGCGGGTTCACCTGGATGCGCGATACCGTTCCGAGCAAGGAGCTGAAGGCGATCTTCGGGCGATGGGAGGCCTGACATGCCGATCACGGTGACCCACCTCAGCCCGGGCTTCGCCGCGCGGATCGACGGCGCCGACATCGGCCGCCCGCTCGACGACGCCACGTGGGCGGCCATCCGCGCCGCCTTCGACGAGCACTCCGTGCTCCTCTTCCGCGGCGCCGCGCTCGATGACGAGACGCAGGTCGCCTTCAGCCTGCGCTTCGGCGCGCTCGAGGTCACCCGCAGCATGAACCCGGCCGCGGGCACCCCCTTCGCGCGCCAGTCGAACCTCGACATCAAGACGGGTGAGGTCATCCCGGTCGAGGACCGGCGGATGATCTACCAGCTCGCGAACATGTTCTGGCACAGCGACAGCTCCTTCAAGCCGGTGCCCTCGCTCTGCTCGCTCCTCTCCGGGCGCATCGTGCCGCCCGAGGGCGGCGCCACCGAGTTCGCGAGCGCGCGCGCCGCCTACCCCTCGCTGCCCGAGGATCTGAAGCGGCGGGCGGAGCACGCGATCGTGGTGCACGATTTCGCCTGGTCGCGCGACCAGGTCCGGCCGGGCTTCTTCACCGCCGAGGAGCGCGCGGTGTATCCGCCGGTGCGCCATCGGCTCGTGCGCGCCAATCCGATGAACGGCCGCCGCGCCCTCTTCCTGGGCGCGCACGCCTCCCACGTGGAAGGCCTGCCGATCGACGAGGGCCGCGTGCTGTTGCGGGCCCTGCTGGATCACGTCACCCGGCCCGAGTTCGTGTACCGGCACGAGTGGCAGGAGGGCGACCTCGTGATCTGGGACAATCGCTGCGTGCTCCACCGCGCCACCCCCTACGACACCGCGCGCCATCAGCGCCTCATGCAGCGGACCACCATCGCGGGTGATCCCGCGGAGCCCGTGGCGCGATGAAGCAGGTCCTGCTCGAGCGCTACGGTTCCCCCGCGGAGGCGGTGCGCTGCGTGGACGTCCCCTACGACACCGCGCGTTACCAGCGGCTCATGCAGCGGACCACGATCGCGGGTGATCCCGCGGAGCCGGTGGCGCGATGAAGCAGGTCCTGCTCGAGCGCTACGGTTCCCCCGCGGAGGCGGTCCGCTGCGTGGACGTTCCCTACGACACCGCGCGCAACCAGCGGCTCATGCAGCGGACCACCATCGCGGGTGATCCCGCGGAGCCCGCGACGCGATGAAGCAGGTCCTGCTCGAGCGCTACGGGGCCCCCGCGGAGGCGGTCCGCTGCGTGGACGTCCCGGACGTCGGCACGCCCACGGCGGGCGAGGTCGTCTTCGACGTGCTCGCCTTTCCGATCAACCCGGCGGATCTCTCGATGTGCCGCGGGACTTATCGCCTGCGGCCCGCGTTGCCGGCCGGGATCGGCGCCGAGTGCGTCGGGCGCGTGGCCGCGGTCGGCGCCGGCGTCTCGCACGTCAAGCCGGGCGATCGGGTGATCAACCTGCAGCGCGAGAACTGGGTGCAGCGCCGCCGCGTGAAGGGCGACGACGTCATCCCGGTGCCCGCGGGCCTCGACGGCCTCCAGGCCGCCATGCTCCGCATCAACCCGCCCACCGCGCTCCTGCTGCTCTCCGACCTCGTCCCTCTCCGGCCGGGCGACTGGATCATCCAGAACGTGGCGAACTCCGCGGTCGGCCGCTTCGTGATCCGCCTGGCGCGGGCCCGCGGCGTGCGGACCGTGAACGTGGTACGGCGCGAGTCCCTCTTCGCCGAGCTCACCGCGCTCGGCGCGGACGTCTGCGTGATGGACGGCCCGGACGTGGCGGAGGCCGTCCGAGCCCGGACCGGCGGCGCCTCCATCCGGCTCGGCATCGACGCGGTCTCCGGCCGGGCCACCGCGCGGATCTCGACCTGCGTCGGCGAGGGCGGCGTGGTCTGCAACTACGGCTCGATGAGCGGCGAGGACCCGATCATGCCGCGGGGCAAGCTGGTCGGCGACGCGCAGACCCTGGTCGGCTTCATCCTCGGGCGCGCCCTCGCCACCCGCTCACTCGCCCAGATCCGGGCGATCTACGCGGAGCTGGGCGAGCAGGTCGGCAAGGGGCTCCTCACCGCCCCCGTCGAGCGGATCTACCCGATCGAGGACATCCAGGCGGCGGTGGCGCACGCCGAGCGCGGCGAGCGCGGCGGCAAGATCCTGGTCGCCCCGAACGGTCAGGCGCGCATCACCGCCGCGTAGGCGTCGAGCTTCGGCAGCACCTCGTCGCGGGGCGCCGAGGCAAGGCCGAAGATCGCGCGCTCCACCCCGGCGGCCGCGAGCGCGGCGAGCGCCTCCCGCTTGGGCGGCGCGAAGAAGATGGACACCGGCACCGACTTCGGATCCCGGCCGGCCGTCTTCAACCGCTCGCGCAGCGCGGGGATCTTCTCCACCGGGGTGGCGTGCGGGCGCATGATCGGCATCCAGCCGTCGCCGAATTCGACGACGCGGTCGAAGGTCTTCTCCCCGTCCCCGCCGATGAAGATCGGCGGGTGTGGCTTCTGCAGGGGCTTGGGATCGGCCCAGATCTTGTCGAAGCGCACGAACTCGCCCTGGTAGCTCGCCTCGCGCTCCGTCCAGATCGTCTTCATGGCGAGCACCCGCTCACGGAACAGCCGCCAGCGGCTCTTCCACGCGGTGCCGTGGTGCTCCATCTCCTCGGCGTTCCAGCCGCCGCCGATGCCGAAGAGCACGCGGCCCCCCGAGAGGCGGTCGAGCGTGGCCACCTCCTTGGCGGTGACGATCGGATCGCGCTCGATCACGAGGCAGATGCCGGTGCCGAGCTTGAGGCGCTTCGTGGCGCCGGCCGCGGCCATGAGCGCGATGAACGGATCGTAGGCCGACCAGTAGTCGCGGGGCAGCTCGCCCCCGCCCGGCCACGGGCTCCGGCGGCTCGCCGGGATATGCGTGTGCTCGGGGAACCACACCGATTCGAAGCCGCGCTCCTCGAGGGCGCGCGCCAGCTCGTCCGGGGCGATCGAGTACTCGGTGGGGAACATGACGGCGCCGTAGTCCATGAGAAGCCCTCCTCATGATTGGGTTGGCGATTGGGCTGGGGGTTCGCGGGGGATTGTACTACCCTGTGCCCCGACCGGCCATGACCCCTCCTCGGCATGTCATCGTCTGTGGCGCCGGCGTGATGGGCGCCGCGGTGGCCTACTACCTGGCCCGGCGCGGCGTCGCGGTCACGGTGGTGGAGCGCTCGGGCGTGGCCTGCGCGGCCTCCGGCAAGTCCGGCGGCTTCCTGGCGCTCGACTGGTGCGACGGGTCCCCGGTGGGCCCGCTGGCCCGAGTGAGCTTCGCGCTCCACGCCGAGCTGGCGCGCGAGCTCGGATCAGACTATGGCTATCGTCGGATGGATACCTACATGCTGGCCGCGCGCGAGAAGGGGGCGGTGGCGGGCGGGCACCGGATCCCCGCGCCGCGCTGGATCGACGGCCCCGCCATCGTGGCGGGCGCGCTCGGCTCTCCCGAGACGACGGCCCAGGTCCACCCCGCCCTCTTCACCACCGCGCTGCTCGACGCGGCCCGGGAGCGCGGGGCCGAGCTGCGGAAGGGCGTGGTCGAGGGCGTGACCACGCGCGGCCGCGCGGTGAGCGGCGTCACGGTGGACGGCCTACCGCTCGAGGGTGACGCGGTCGTCCTCGCCATGGGCCCGTGGACGGGCCGCGTGAAGGGCCTCGCCCTGCCGAGCATTCACGGGCTCAAGGGCTATAGCGTGACGCTGGCCGCGGCGGGCGTGCCGGCCCACGCGCTCTTCATGGACTATCGCTTAGCCGACGGCCGCGCGCTCGAGCCCGAGATCATCCCGCGTCCCGACGGCACCGTCTACGTGTGCGGGATGGCCGATCGCCAGCCGCTGCCGGAGTCCGCGGAGGGCGTGGAGGTCAGCGACGCGGGCTGCGCCACCCTGGCCCGCGCGGCCGGGCGCGTGGCCGCCGCGCTGGCCGCCGCGCCCATCGAGCGCCGGCAGGCCTGCTACCGTCCGATCACCGACGACGGCATCCCGCTGATCGGCCGCGTCCCCGGCGCGGCGGGCGCGTACGTGGCGACCGGCCACGGGCCCTGGGGCATGCTGAACGCGCCGGGCACCGGGCTGGCGCTGGCCGAGCTCATCACGGAAGGCGTTGCCACGTCGGTGGATCTCGATCCCTTCGACCCCGCCCGGCTGCCCCCGGAGGCCCCATGAGACCTTTTCTCCTTCGCCACACCCTCATCGCCGTCACCGTTTTCTTCCTGTTCTGCGCGCTCCGCGCGCCGGCGGCCGCCGCGCCCGAGGGGACGCTCACCTGGGGCCTCCACGTCACGCTGGCCCCGCGCTGGCTCGACCCGAGCGATACCGAGGCGTTCATCAATCCGTTCATGGTGCTCTACGCGGTGCACGACGCCCTGGTGAAGCCGATGCCGGGCGGAGAGAATACCCCGAGCCTGGCCGAGTCCTGGACGGTCTCGAAGGACGGGCTCGCCTACGAGTTCGTCCTGCGCAAGGGCGCGAAGTTCCACAACGGGGACCCGGTGACCGCGGACGACGTCAAGTTCTCGTTCGAGCGCTACAAGGGCGCCGCCGCCAAGCTGCTCAAGGATCGCGTGCGGGACGTCGAGATCGTGGACCCCGGGCGCGTGCGCTTTCACCTCCGGGAGCCGTGGCCGGACTTCATGACCTTCTACGGGACGTCCGCCACCGGGGCGGCGTGGATCGTCCCCAGGAAGTACGTGGAGAAGGTGGGCGAGGACGGCTTCAAGAAGGCGCCCATCGGCGCGGGCCCGTACAAGGTGGTGAGCTTCAACCCGGGCATCGACCTGGTCATGGAAGCCTTCGAGGGGTACTGGCGAAAAGTCCCCTCGGTCAAGCGCCTCGTCTTCCGCAGCATGCCCGACGAGACCACGCGCGCCGCCGCGCTCAAGGCGGGCGACGTCGATATCGTCTATCTGCTGAGCGGGCCCACCGCCCAGGAGGTCAAGCGCACGCCGGGGCTGCGCCTGGCCGCCGCCATGCCGCCCGGGGTCGTCTTCCTCGACCTGCCCGAGCAGTGGGATCCAAAATCGCCGTGGCACGACCGGCGCGTGCGGCTGGCCGCAAGCCACGCCCTCGACCGCAACGCGCTCAACCAGGCGGAGACGCTCGGCCTCTCGCATCCGACCGGGGGTCTCATCCCGCGCGTCCTCGATTTCGCGCGGGCCTACCCGCCGCCCGCCTACGACCCCGCCCGGGCCAAGAAGCTCCTCGCCGAGGCCGGCTATCCCAACGGCTTCGACGCGGGCGACCTCACCCCGTTTCCGCCCTTCTTCTCGCTGGCCGAGGCGATCGGCGGCTATCTCCAGGCGGCGGGCATCCGGACGCGGCTGCGCACCATGGAGCGCGCCGCCTTCCTCACCGCGTGGCGCGAGCACAAGATCCGGGGCGTGATCATGGGCCTGGGCGCGCCCGCCGGCAACGCGGCCACCCGCATCGAGGTCTACGTGACCAAGAACGGCATCTATTCATCCGGCGTGGTCCCGGAGATCGAGACGCTCTTCGAGCGCCAGGCCCGCGAGCTGGACCGCAAGAAGCGCGAGGGCATGCTGCACCAGATCCAGCAGATCATGCACGACCGGGTGATGCACGTGCCCGTCTACGAGCTCGCCTTCCTGTGGGGCATCGGCCCGCGGGTGGAGGAGGCGTGCGTCGACCACATCAAGGGCTTCTCGTACTCGGCACCGTACGAGGATCTCCGGCTCAAGGCCCCGCGGTAACTCCGCTCCCACAGGAGACCCCTATGGACATCGTCGACTCGCAGGTGCATCTCTGGGCCGCGGAGAGCCCGGACCGGCCGTGGCCGGCCGGCCGCGCGCCGGAAGCGCAGAAGCCGTACCAGATCCTCAAGGAGACGCTGCTCTTCCAGATGGATCTCGCCAAGGTGCGCCGCATGGTGCTGGTGCCGCCCTCGTGGGAGGGCGACCGCAACGACATGGCGCTGGAGGCGGCGCGCAGCCACCCGGACCGCTTCGCGGTCATGGGGCGCCTGGCGCTCCAAGATGAGGCCAGCCGCGCGCGCGTGGCGGACTGGCGGAAGCAGCCCGGCATGCTCGGCATGCGCTTCACCTTCCACAACGAGCACTACCGCCACTTCCTCACCGACGGCACCGCCGACTGGCTGTGGGCGGCCGCGGAGAAGGCGGGCGTCCCGCTGATGGTGCTCGTGCCGGGCGCGCTCGACCATCTCGATCGCATCGCGACCCGGCATCCCGGCCTCAAGCTCGTGATCGACCACGTGGGCATCAGCGTGCGCGGCAAGGCCCCCAAAGTCTTCGAGGAGCTGCCCGCGGTCTGCGCGCTGGCCAAGCATCCGAACGTGGCGGTGAAGGCCTCGGGCATGGTGTCGCTCTCGGCCCAGCCCTACCCGTTCCCGGACCTGCACGACGCCATCCGGCGGCTGGTGGACGCCTTCGGCCCGCGGCGCACGTTCTGGGGCACCGACCTCACCCGCATGCCGTGCACCTACTACGAGTGCATCACGCTCTTCACCCAGCACCTGCCGTGGCTCAAGGGCGAAGACCTCGAGTGGGTGATGGGGCGCGGCGTCTGCGAGTGGCTCGGCTGGCCGCTCGCGCGCGCCTGAGGGCCCGCCTCCGATGCGATTCGGCCTCTTCTTCCAGGCGCCGGAGCGGGCCGGCGAGACGCACGCCCAGCGCTTCACCGAGATGCTCGAGCTGGCCACGCTCGCCGATTCGCTCGGCTTCGACGTGGCCTGGCTGGCCGAGATCCACTTCGGCGCCGCCTTCTCGCTGCTCTCCACCCCGCTCATGGCGGTGCCCGCGATCGCCCAGCGCACGAAGCGCATCCGGGTCGGCACCGCGGTGACGCTGCTGCCCCTGCACCATCCGCTCGCCTGCGCGGAGCAGGCCGCCACCGCCGACATCCTCTCGGGCGGTCGGCTCGAGTTCGGGGTGGGCCGCGGTTCCATTCCCACCCAGTTCCACGGCTTCCGCGTGCCGGTCTCGGAGAATCGCGCGCGCTTCTCCGAGTGCCTCGACATCATCCGCCTCGCCTGGACGAAGGACCGCTTCAGCTACGACGGCAAGTTCTACCAGATCGAGAACCTCTCGGTGGTACCGAAGCCGCTCCAGCGCCCACACCCGCCCATCCGGGTGGCCGTCCACACCCCGGAGAGCTTCGCCCACATCGCGGACCTGGGCGTGCCCATCTACTCGGGCACCACCACCACCCCGCTGCCGCTGCTCCGCGAGTGCATGGCGACGTACCGCGGCAAGCTCGCCGCGGCCGGGCACGCGTGGGGCGCCGAGCAGATGGCGCTGATGCAGCCGGTGCACATCGGGGTGACATCGGCGGCGGCGCGCGACGCCATGCGGCCGGGGGTGATGCAGTACTACAAGAACCTCGAGACGATCTTCTCCAGCCTGCCCGACTCCTACGCCGACCACCTGCCCCGGCTGAAGTTCATCCGCGAGACCATCGCCGACCTCCCCTACGACAAGTTCTGCCGCGACCAGGCCGTCTTCGGCGACACCGCCGAGGTGGTGGACCGCTTCCAGGCCGCCAAGGAAGAGTTCGGCCTCTCGCAGATCATCTGCTGGTTCGACCAGGGCTCCATGCTCCCGCGCGCCGAAGTCGAACGCGTGATGCGACAGTTCGCCGAGCAGGTGATGCCCAAGCTTCGCTAGCGCGTCGGGTGTCGCAGGGGGCGGCCCCTGCCGACGCCCACCCTCACCCCAACCCTCTCCCTCCCAGGAGGGAGAGGGAGTCCGCTAGTAAGCCCTCTTCCTCCCGGGGGAGAGGGCAGCGAGAGGGAGTCCGTTAGTGACCCTCTCCCCCGGAGGGGGAGAGGGCAGGGTGAGGGGGAGCTACCGGCCTGCCGGCTCTACGCGGATCAGGCGGCCTCGAGAGCTGTCGGTGAGAAGGTAGATCGCGCCGTCGGGCCCTTCGCGAACGTCGCGGATGCGCTCGCCTAGCTCATCCAGGTAGCGTTCTTCCACAGTCACGCGGCCGTTGGCGATGCGGAGGCGGACGAGGGCGCCGGGACGCAGCGAGCCGACCAGGAGGTCGCCGCGCCAGTCGGGAAACGCGGTGCCCGAGTAGAAGGTCGCGCCCGAGGGGGCGATCACCGGATCCCAGTAGTAGACGGGCTGCTCCATGCCCGGGTGCGACGTGCCGATACCGATGCGCGCACCCGAGTAATCCACGCCGTAGGTGATGACCGGCCAGCCGTAGTTCTTGCCCGGCTGCGGGTTGTTCAGCTCGTCGCCGCCGCGGGCGCCGTGCTCCACGGTCCACAGCTCGCCGCGGGCGTCGAGCACGGCCGCCTGGACATTGCGATGGCCGTACGACCAGATCTCCGGCAGCGCGCCTGAACGGCCGACGAAAGGATTGTCGCGGGGCACCGAGCCGTCCGGGTTGATCCGCACGATCTTGCCGATGGTGGTCGAGAGATCCTGGGCACGCTCGGAATGGACGAAGCGGTCGCCCAGCGTCACGAACAGCGTGCCGTCGGGGCGGAAGACGAGCCGCGAGCCCCAGTGGTTGTAGGAGCCGTCCACCTTCGGCTGCTGGCGCCAGATCACCTGGGTGTCCTCGAGGCCGCGCTCGCCCAGGCGCCCGCGCGCGACCGCGGTGCCCGCGCCCCCTGATCCCCGCTCCGCGAACGAGAGGTAGATGAGCCGGTCCTGGGCGAAGCCGGGGCTGAGCGCCACGTCGAGCAGCCCGCCCTGCCCGCGCGCGTATACCTCCGGCACGCCAGTCAGGGGCGCCGAGAGGCGCCCATCACGGTTGACAACACGCAGCCTTCCCGGCCGCTCGGTGACGAGGAAGCGCCCGTCGGGCAAGAGCTCGACGCCCCACGGGTGCTCGAGCCCGACCGCGACGTCGGTGACCTTCGCGGCGAGCTTCACCGGCTTCGGCGTGGGCGAGCGCGGGGCCTCCTGCGCGAGCGCGGGCGGCGCCAGGAGCGCGAGCCCGAGGAACCCGGCGCCGAAGCGGGTCAGCATGGCCCGCTAGAAGCTCAGCGGCAGCGCCTGCAGGCCGCGCAGGGTCAGGCTCTGGCGGAACTGGGGCCGGTCGGTGGCCAGGGCCAGCCTCGGCAGCCGCGCGAGCAGGGTGTTGATGGCGATCTGCCCCTCCAGGCGCGCGAGCGGAGCGCCCAGGCAGAAGTGGATGCCCATGCCGAAGGCGATGTGGCGGTTGTCGGCGCGCGTGATGTCGAGGCGGTCGGGATCGGGGAACTGGGTGGGGTCCCGGTCGGCCGCGCCCAGGAACGGCATCACCATCTCGCCCTTGCCGATGGTCTGGCCGCCGATCGTGATGTCCTCGCTCGGGATGCGCGCGGTGCGCTGCACCGGCCCGTCGAAGCGCAGCAGCTCCTCCACCGCAGTGACGATGAGGCCGGGCCTCTCGCGCAGCTTCCGGAGCTGGTCGGGATGGCGGAGCAGCGCCAGGGTGCCGTTGCCGATCAGGTTCACGGTGGTCTCGTGGCCGGCCACCAGCAGCAGGATGCAGGTGGCGAGCAGCTCCTCTTCATTGAGCTTGTCGCCCGCCTCCTCGGCTGCGATGAGGGCGGAGAGCATGTCGTCGCGCGGGGCGGCTCGCCGCTCCGCGATCAGCTCGCGGAAGTAGTCGGCGAGGGCCCGGCGCCCGGAGACGCTGCGCTTGCCCACCTCCGAGTCGGACGGCAGCATGATCGCGTCGAGGCCGCGGGCGATGTCGAGGCCCCAGGCCTTGAAGCGCTCGTGGTCCTTCACCGGGACGCCGAGCATCTCGCAGATGACCCGGACCGGGAGCGGGTACGCGAACTCCTCGATCAGGTCTATCTCGCCCTTCCCGGCGGCGTGGGCCAGCAGATCGTCGACAATCTGCTGGATGTGCGGGCGCAGGCTCTCCAGCGCCTTCGGCGTGAAGGCCTTGCTGACCAGGCCGCGAAGTCGCGTGTGGTCCGGCGGGTCCCGGTCGAGCATAGAGAGGCCCAGGCCCGGCGGCGGCACCGCCATGCCGAAGCGCGCGGCCACGAAGGCCGCGATGGGCTCCTTGGTGAGGCGCGGGTCGCGCAGCATGGCCATCACGTCCGGGTAGCGCGTCAGCACCCAGAAGCCGAGCGGGCTGTGGTGGACGGGGTCCTCGGCCCTCAGGCGGTGGTACATCGGGTACGGGTCCGCCACGAACTCCGGATCCATCGGGTTGAACAGGATGTCGGCCATGAGTGCTTCCCTCCCGCGCCCATTCTACATCTGCTATCTTCTCGGCAACCCCTCACCGGCAGCAGGAAAGGACAGGCCATGGCCACGATCACGGGATCGGAAGTGCTGGCGCAGGCGCTCAGGTCGCAGGGCGTGGACACGATGTTCTATCTCATGGGCGGCCCCATGCTCGAGACCGAGGCGGCCTGCATCAAGCTGGGCATCCGCGCCATCGACACGCGCCACGAGCAGGCGGCGGCCCTGGCCGCGCATGCGTGGACGCGGGTGACGCGGCGCCCCGGCGTGGCCATGGGCTGCTCGGGTCCCGGCGCCATCAACCTGGCCACCGGCGTGGCCAATGCCTTCACCGACTGCGCCCCGCTCGTCGCCATCGGCGGCTCGAGCCCGCGCGTGTTCCTCGGCATGGAGGCCTTCCAGGAGATCGACCAGGTCGCCCTGATGAAGCCGATCACCAAGTGGACGGAGCGCATCTACGACGCCCGGCGCATCCCCGACGTGGTGGACACCGCCTTCCGCCAGGCGACCAGCGGCCGGCCCGGGCCCGTCTACATCGACATGCCGGGCGACATCCTGGGCGAGAAGGTGGAGGAGGAGCAGCTCCACTATCTGGGCCCCTGGAAGCCGGCGCCGCGCAGCCTGGGCGATCCGAACGCGGTACGTGAGGCCATCGCGCTGCTGGTGAAGGCGGAGCGACCGGTAATCATCGCGGGCAGCGGGGTCTGGTGGTCCGACGGGGCCGCCGCGCTCCAGGCCTTCGTGGAGGCCACCGGCATCCCCTTCTACACCACGCCGATCTCCCGCGGCCTCATCGCGGAGGATCACGAGCTGGCGTTCCTGAACGCGCGCAGCAAGGCCTTCACCGAGGCCGACGTGGTGCTGGCGGTGGGCACGCGCTTCAACTGGGTGATCCAGTTCGGCCGCCCGCCCCGCTTCGCCGCCGACCTGAAGGTGATTCACGTGGACATCAACCCGACCCAGCTCGGCCACAACCGCTCGGTCGACGTGCCCATCGTGGGGGACGCGCGGGCCGTGCTCGAGCAGCTCCGCGCCGAGGCCGAGGGCAAGATCGCGCCCAAGCGCTACGCGGCGTGGACCGGCAAGCTCCGCACGCTGGACGCCGAGAAGGGCGCCGAGCAGGACAAGGCGATGAGCCGGGAGGAGACGCCGATCCACCCGCTGCGGCTCTGCAAGGAGATCCGCGACTTCCTGCGGCGCGACGCCATCCTGGTGGTGGACGGCCAGGAGATCTTGAACTTCGGCCGCCAGGCCATCCCGACCTACGTGGCCGGTCACCGGCTGAACTCCGGCGCCTTTGGCACGATGGGCGTGGGCCTGCCCTTCGGCGTGGGCGCCAAGGTCGCCAAGCCCGACGCGCAGGTGCTGGTGCTGCACGGCGACGGCTCCTACGGCATCAACGCGATGGAGATCGACACCGCGGTGCGCCACAAGATCCCGGTGGTGGTCGTGATCAGCAATAACGGCGGCTGGACCGCGGACGCCCCGTGGACGCGGCCCCTGCCGAAGCCCGGGCGCAACCTCGGCCACACCCGCTACGACCGGGTGGCCCAGGAGCTGGGCGCGCACGGCGAGTACGTGGAGAAGCCGCACGACATCCGCCCGGCGCTCGAGCGCGCGTTCGCCTCGGGCAAGCCGGCGGTGGTCAACGTCATCACTGATTCCAAGGCGCGCGCGACGACGGTGCGGTTCTCGGCGTACACGACGTAGCGGGAGGCCCTCGATCATGGCCCAGGCCCTCGACGGGATTCGTGTCCTCGACCTGACCCAGTACGAAGCAGGCCCGTCCTGCACCCAGATGCTGGCGTGGCTCGGGGCGGAGGTCATCAAGATCGAGCCGCCCACCGGCGAGCCCGGCCGCACCGCGCTCTCCGACAAGCGCGGCGAGGACGCGTGGTTCTTCCTGCTGCTCAACTCGTGCAAGAAAGGCGTCACGCTCAATCTGAAGTCGGAGCGTGGCCGCGCCATGTTTCTCGACCTTGTGAAGACCGCCGACGTGCTGGTCGAGAACATGGGCCCGGGCGCGATGGACCGGCTCGGCCTCGGCTGGGAGGCGCTGCACAGTCTCAACCCGCGGCTGATCGCGGCCTCCGTGAAGGGCTTCGGTGGTGGCGGCCCCTACGCGGAGTACAAGAGCTTCGAGTGGATCGCCCAGGCGATGGGGGGCGCCATGAGCATGACCGGGTCGCCCGACGGCCCGCCCACCAAGGCCATCGGCGGCCTCGCCGACACCGGCGCGGGCCTGCACACCGCCATCGGCATCCTGGCCGCCATCATCCAGCGCCAGGCCACCGGCGTGGGCCAGCAGGTGGAGGTGGCCCAGCAGGAGGCGGTGGTGAACCTGCTGCGCATCCACCTGCGCGAGAGCTACGCCACCGGCAAGCCGGCCCCGAGGCAGGGCAACCGCTCCGCGGCGGCCGCGCCGTCCAACATCTACCGCTGCCGCCCCGGCGGGCCCAACGACTATGTCTTCATCCACTGCGCCACCGTGGAGATGTGGAAGGCGCTGACCAAGATCGTGGGGCGGCCCGAGATGGGCGACGAGACCCGCTATCACGACCGGCGCGACCGCGTGCAGATCGTCGACGAGATCGACGCGATGATCGAGGCTTGGACCGAGAAGCGCAGCAAGCACGAGGTCATGGACATCATGGCCTCGGCCGGCGTCCCCTGCGGCGCGGTGCTCGACTCCACCGAGATCCTGGCCGACCCGCATCTCCGCAAGCGCCGCTTCATCGTGGATCTCGAGCACCCGCGCCGCGGCCCCTACCCGATGCCGGGCAACCCGGTGCGCCTCTCCGACTCGCCCACCGAGGTCGGCCGCTCGCCCCTCCTGGGCGAGCACAACGCCGACGTCTACGGGAAGCTGCTCGGCTACAAGCCAGACGACATCGAACAACTGAAACGCGACGGAGTCATCTGACCCTGACCCCCCTCTCCCCTCTGGGGAGAGGGCAGGGTGAGGGGCCCTGAGGAGAAACCCATGAGCGACAACCGCGCCGTAGTCGTCGATCCCGAAGCCGCAGGCCGGCTCGTCATCCGCCCGGTTCCCGATCCCGTTCCCGACCGCGGCGAGGCCATCGTCCGTGTCCGCGCCATCTCGCTGAACCGTGGCGAGGTGCGGCGCTCCACCATGGCGGCGGCCGGCTGGCGCCCCGGCTGGGACCTGGCCGGCCACGTCGAGCGCGCGGCCTCCGACGGCTCCGGCCCGAAGGTCGGGGCCCGCGTGGTGGGCTTCCTGCCGGAGGGCGCGTGGGCCGAGCGGGTCACCGTGCCCACGCATTCGCTCGCCGAGCTACCCGAGAAGGTGACCTTCTCCCAGGCCGCCACGTTCCCGGTGGCCGGCCTCACCGCGCTCCACGCCCTCGCCAAGAACGGGCAGATCCTCGGCAAGCGTGTGCTCGTGACGGGCGCGACGGGCGGCGTCGGCGACTTCGCGGTGCAGCTCGCGCGGCTGGCCGGCGCCCACGTGACCGCCAGCGCCCGCCGCGCCGATCAGGCACCGGCGCTGCGCCAGCTCGGCGCCCACGAGGTCACGATTGGCGACGACATCCCGCCGTCGCCCAAGTACGACCTGGTGATCGAGTCTGTCGGCGGCCGCACCCTCGGCACCGCGCTTGCGGCGCTGGAGCGCGGCGGCGTGTGTGTCACCCTCGGCGTCTCCGCCTCCGCCGAGGTCACCTTCGACGCCCGCGCCTTCTTCGCCACCGGCCGCACGCAGCTCTACGGCTTCTACATCTTCACCGAGCTGGGCAACGAGCCCGCGTCGGTGGGCCTCCGCCGTCTGGCCGACCTGGTGGCCGCGGGCCAGCTCGCGCCCCACGTCAGCCTGGAGCGCCCGTGGACCGAGATCGCGCAGGTGGCGGCGGACCTGATCGCGCGGAAGTACCCGGGCAAGGCGGTGCTGACACTCGGCTGAGCCCATGCCGCGCCTCGACAGGCTGCCCCAGCTCAACCGCAACAACCTGCTGATGCTGCCGGTCCAGGTGAACGACACCGCGCCGTTCACGCCGCTGACCCGGCCGCTGTCCACGTGCCGCCTGGCAATCGTCACGACCGCGGGGCTACACCGGCGCGGCGACCGGCCCTTCGGGCCCGGGGAGCAGACCTATCGCGTGATCCCCTCGGCCACGCCCGCCGTCGACATTCTCCAGAGCCACACGAGCCTCGGCTTCGATCGCGTGCCAATCATGCGCGATCTGAACATCTCGTTCCCGGTTGACCGGCTCCGTGAGCTGGTGGCGCGGGGCGAGCTGGGCGGGACGGCACCGCATCACTA
>WNFA01000515.1_pt1 | contig 53140 bp, 51 predicted proteins | sample 5400481 | NCBI WGS metagenome assembly WNFA01 (sample SAMN13153340, study PRJNA577476) | soil metagenome | isolation source: 120 cm saprolite under Douglas fir tree site 2 hole 1 replicate 2 | place: USA:California | collected 2015-04-18 | reverse complement strand
CTTAGCTGGAGGCTGATGAGGATTTCAGGAGGATGTCGAGGTCGTCGGGGTGGATGGAGCACAGTTGGGCGTCTTCGCGGTCGATTTGATTGGAGTGGATGAGGTGGACCAGTGATTCTTCGAGGGTGAAGGATCCTTTCTTTTTTGTGAGAGGTATTTCCTGATGGAGGTGCTGGAGGGCGTTTTTGCGGACATGGTGGCGGGCGCCGTAGCCGACCATGAGCAGTTCAGCGGCGGGAATGCGGCCCCCGCCTTTTCTGGGGAGGAGGATTTGCGTATGGACAGCGGCGAGAGCCATGGCTAATTCCTGACGGATGGAGTTCTGGCGTTCGAGAGGAAATGAATCGGAGATGCGGGAGATCGTGGAGGCGACGTCCACAGTGTGCAGCGTGGAAAAAACGAGATGGCCAGTTTCGGCGGCGGCTACGGCGATGCGCATAGTTTCCGGGTCGCGCATTTCGCCTACGACGATAATGTCGGGAGCTTGGCGGAGTGCGGCGCGCAGCGCGGTGGGAAAGTCGGGGGCGTCGGTGCCGATTTCTACTTGTTCGATGACGCTGCGGATGTGCTGGTGCTCGTACTCGATGGGATCTTCGATGATGACAATGTGGCGGGCTTCGCGGTGATTGATTTCGTTGATGAGCGCGGCCATGGTAGTGGATTTGCCGGAGCCTGCCGCGCCACCGAGAAGAATCAAGCCGCGGGGAAGTTTTGTGAGATTTTCAACGGTCAGCGGGAGATGGAGTTCCTTGAGCGAAGGGACTTTGTTAGGCAGGGCGCGAATCGCGGCGGCGGCGCGGGAACGTTCGCGATGGAGATTGATGCGAAAGCGGCCGAGGCCTTCGATGCGGTAGGAGGAATCAGCGATGCCGGTTTCGCGGAAACGATCGAGTGCGTGCGATGAAAGCGCGGGAAGGACCGCTTCTTCGACTTCAGGGCCATCGAGAGGGCTGGAGGAAATTTTTCGCACTTCGCCATCGACGCGGATGCAGGGCGGAGCGCCTTGCACTAGAAGGAGGTCGCTGCCGCGGCGGCTGACGAGGCCGGCGAGCCAGCGATCAAGGCGGGCGGCGAGGGCAGAGTCATCGGAAGCGTCCGGGCTGGCCAGCGAACGTGCGACTTTATCGAGGTCGGAGGAATCGTGCATGCAGACACCTGCTAAAAATTATTCGCGCGCGGCCAGCCGGATCGGGCGAGTGGCTGGCAGGCTTGAAATGGCGATGGTAGGGCGTGACTGCGTTAGTTAACAGCGCGGCCCTAGCGCGTGGAGTGTGCCGCAAAAGAGCGGCGCGGTCTATAGAAAGATATTTTTGCTGGCGAGAGGGGATCGCGGGAATTGGTGCGATTAAGAAAGCAAACCGTGGATGGTTGCCCATCCGCGGCCGCTGCACCTTGTGCGTTCCGGAGGAAAGAAAGTTTAGCGACGGAAACCGCCATGGCCAAAGCCGCGATGGCCGAAGCCTCCACCCCAATAGCCACCGTAGAAGATCCCTACAGAAGGCCCGTAGTAGCCATAGTATGGGTAGTAAGGTCCGCAACCCCAATAAGGACTGCAGCCCGCGTAATAGGGCGGGTAGGCGACGGGGTAACCGCCCGCGTAACCGCTGGGGCGCGGCCGGAGCGAGCGCGAATTGCCGTAGTCATCGGAAGCGACGGGCTGAAAGGCCTGGCGGCTGTTTTCTGTTGAGATGGTTACGGGTTCTTTAATTCGGAAGCTTAAGCGCGCTTCCGGGCCGAGTACCGTGGGCTTGCCGCGCGTCAGAAGAACTGCAGCGATACCAGCGGCTGCGCCAGCGCCGGCTCCGATGCCGGCTCCTTCGCCGCCATTGGCTGCGGCGCCGATGATGGTGCCTACTCCGGTTGTGCCGGCGATTGTGGCGGCGTCAGCTCCGTGCGAAGTGCCGGCGGAACCGTTCCACAGCTCGGTTACGAGCGGAAGTTGCTGACCGTCTACTACGGTAATGTCGCTGAGAGTGAGCCCGAGCTGCGAAACGCCTTTAACGCGTCCGGCTTTTTTGGCTGAGGTTACGCTGCCCACAACCGTTTCTCCGCGGCGGGCAACGACCCAGCCGTTGACGACGATCGGTTGATCTAATGTGGCGGTGAAGCCGTCGCCAGCGTGGCTATGGTCGCTCGATAGCCGCTCGTTGAGGCGAACGAAAATAACTTTGCCAGCGGGAATCGTGACAGTTCCAGGAAGATCTCCAACCGCTTGGCGTCGCGGATAAGGCCGACGATTCCGCTGCTGGGGGCCGGCGTCATCGTTTGGATTCTGGTCACGGTCCTGATCAGGCCCGGCTTTTGTGTTTTGCGGAATGTTGTCGCGCGAGATCACACGGCGCTGATCCTGCTGCGGAGGAGCGTTCTGGTCGTCTGGAGGTTGCGCTTGCTGCTGTTGTTGATCGGCGTTCGCAGGGTCCTGCGCGAAGGCGCGCGGAGATGCGAAGAAAGTCAGCGAAGCCGCAACGGCGAAGAGCGAAATCCAGCGGGCCGTAGGCAGAAAAGCGACTTGCGAACGCTTATTTAAATCCAACATTTTCAATGCTTTATCCATGATTATGTCCTCGGGCATCGGACCTCTAGTCCGGAGAATGCCGTTCTGTATAACACCACTATTGGATGGAAGTTGCAGGGTGTTGGATGCACGCCGTGCCGTGACGAAGTTGCGATGTGTCGAATTGAATAAGCATTTGAAGTGTCCAGATACTTGCGTGTTTCCAGGGAATCTCTTCATAGCGGCGATTCGGGGAGATGCAAGCTGGCGATTACTTCCGCGGCTAGTTGTTGCGGCGAACGCGATACGTCGAGGCCCAGAGCGTTGCGCGGCTCTTCGAGGTCAGCGAACTGGCCAGCGAGAATGTCTTCGCCTGCGAAGTGGCCGTGGCGGGATTCGATGCGCTGGCGCATGACCTCGTAAGTTCCCCGGAGATAGACGATCCGCATGTCCACCTCTGAGGAAAGCAAGTCGCGGTAGGATTGCTTTAAAGCCGAACAGGCCAAGACGATGTTTTTTCCCGATTGAGTCTGGCGCAGGAGTTCTGTGTGAATTTTTTCCAGCCAGGGAAGCCGGTCGGCGTCGGTCAGCGGAATGCCGTGGTGCATTTTGTCGATGTTCGCTTGCGGATGAAAATCATCGGCGTCGAGAAATGTCCAGCGCAGTCGAGCGGCGAGTATTTTGCCCACCGTGGTTTTTCCTGCTCCGGTTGTGCCCATCAGAAGGACGACCATGGAAATGAGGGAGAGCGACGGTCGCTCAGGAGCGGCGCAGTGTGAGTAGAGAAATCTCTGGTGGCACACCGAGGCGGACCGGAGCGCCGACCGTGCCAAGCCCACGATTCACATAAATTGCGGAGTGCGGTCCCTGCAGCGCGGCGGCATGCAGGAATTTTTGCGAGGCGACGGTTTTCGCCGGAGTGAAAAGCGGCCGCATGTAGAGACCTGCGACATAGTCGGTGATAAAACGGGCGGGGCTTAGACGATGATCGAGAATTTCGACTTGAATCTGGCCGCCATGAGTGTGCCCGGCGAGGGAAAGTTCAATGCCCAATTCCGCGGCGCGATTGAATGAATTGGGATTATGGGAAAGCAAGATATTGCGAAGATCTTTACGGATCAGCGATTCGATACCGGTCAACGCAGAGACCTTGCGGCCGCCGGGAGCGCGTTCGCGCTGGTAATCTACTCCGATCAAATTCAGTTGCGCGCCGTTGAAAGTAATCAGAGCGTTCTCGTAGCGCAAGAGCTTCATCCCCTGCTGGGCAAATAAATCTTGCGCACGGTCTTCGGCGTCCGCATAAATTTCGTGATTGCCGTTGCAGCCGTAAATGCCGAGTGGGGCGGAGAGGCGGCGTACTTCTTCTATACATTCCTCGAGAGGGTCGCCGGCGCCGGTGATGAAGTCCCCCGTGACAACAGCTAGATTGGCGCCGAGATCGTTGGCCATATCAACCGCGCGGCGGACTTGTGCGCGCGGCATGTAACCGCTCATATGAATGTCGCTGAGCTGAACGATGGTCATGCCATCGAGAGCGGCAGAAAGATTGGAAATTGGAATATCCACGCGGTGGATCTGATAGTTCAAGCGCTCGGCCGCAAAGCCATACATAGCTCCGAGAAAAGGCGCTGCGCCGGCAGCGGCGGTGGCGGTTTTGAAAAAATAGCGCCGGCCGGGATCGATGGGTAGTTCTTCATCGCCGGGTGCTGAGGCTGGCTGGTTGCGGTTGCGCACTTTGAAGAATCGCCAGACGCGGTCCAGTCCGTGAACGCATTTCACCGCCAGATACGCAAAGAGCGCGCTGAAGAACCACAGCCCGGCCAGAACATTCAGAAAAGTTCCGCGAGGGATGATGCTGCCGTGACCGTTACGAAGCGAGTCGACCAGGCTGACTATGATGAGGAGAAGTCCAATTACATAGAGTGCACGGATTCCGATTCGCAGCAGCTTAGTGCCCCAACGACTGCTCCAACGCCAGAGCCAGCGATACCAAAAGCGCTGCGAAAGGAACAGCACCAGGAGCAATGACAAAGCGATAGTGGTACGCAGAACGAACCAGGAAAGCTGCACTCGGTGAGGCCTCCAGCGAACTGTCTTTAGTTTAGCATGTGCCGGGGTCATCCAATTTGGACGTGCGCCGGCCGGGTCCAATCAGTAAGATGCTGGCGGCGGAGGGACCGTCAACCGGGCTTACATCCTGGCCGGACAGCCGTCGAAGGATGCAGCAGCCCCGCCGCAGGACTCGAAGTGTGGACTGTGCAAACCGGGGCATCGAAGGAGAGAGAAATGAATCGAATGAAAGTTATAGCGGGATTGTGCGCGGTAGCATTTCTGGCGGCGATGCCCGTCGTCGCACAAACAGATGCCAACAAACCGAAAGAACCACCGAAGCCGGCGTTGGGCCCGTCGGCGGCGATCATCGAACAGTGGAACGACATCGGGCGCAAGCTGATCGCAATGGCGGAAGATTTTCCTGAAGACAAGTATGAATACAAACCAAATCCGGACTCGCGGACGTTTGCCGCGAATCTGATACACGTTTCCGCGTCGATGTACTACTTCACCGATTTGGCGCAAGGGAACAAGCCGCGGTATTCGGACGATCCGAAGCGCGATGAACTGAAAACGAAAGCGCAAGTGGTGGCTTTCGTAAAAAAGTGCGTGGCGGATGGAGCAGATTTGCTGAAAGCCAAGGGCGATGCCGCGTTGGTGACGCCGATCAATGCGGGTGGACCGAGGATGACCAGCTATGGCGATCTGGCTTACGGCCTTATTGAACATTCGGGCGAACACTACGGGCAATTGGTGGTGTATTACCGCAACAACGGACTGGTGCCGCCAGAATCGCGACCGAAGAAGTAAGTTCTGGAACTCATGGAGCAAATTGTCGAGCCGGAGGAGTAGTTCTCCTTCGGCTTGTTTTTTTGTTGAATGCTCGCCGAATTAGCTGGCAGCAGCAGAGCTGGGTTTGCCCATGATGAGTACTTTGAGTTGTTCGGGATCGCTGGTTGGCGGGAAGCAGGTATTGCCGGCGCATACCAGCGCGATTGCTTTATCTGCCGGCAGATGCGGAATGGTTTCGCGAAGAGCTAGCGGCAACGAAGCAGGGGTTGTGCCGGGCAGAATGCGCATTAGCGATTTGCCGAGACGAAAGATCGAATTTGCTGTTGCTTCCAGCGTTTTCGCAACCAGGTCATTCGGTGGTCCCATAATGACGACTTGTGCGGGATGATGCGCGAACAGTGTCGCAGCCAAACCATACGTTGCGGCGAACATGCCATATTGCGGGGCGATTCCGGCGAAGGCTTCCAACGTTTTTTGCGCCCATTGCTGGTATTTCGCTTCGCTGGTGAAAGCATGTATGCGGATCAGCGCGATTGCGGCTACGGAGTTTGCGCCGGGCGTGGGCGAATCCTGAAAAGGTTTGCGGCGAACTTCGAGGCCGCCCATGGGCGGAGCGTCGGATGAGCGATCGAAAAATCCGCCGCGCTCGCTGTCGCCATATTTTTCGACGGCGATATCCATGGTGCGCAGTGCGGCGCGAAAATACTTTTCATTGCGAGTTGCTTCGTAGCTATCGAGCAGCGCGAGCACGCCGAAAACCTGATCGTCGAGCGATCCGTCGAGCGGTGGACCACCGATGCGATGCGCAAATCCTTTTTCTTCGCACCACGCTTCGCCTAGCATGCGGTCCATAGTTTTTAACGCGAACGCGCGGCAACTCAAGCCCAGCGAATCCTGCAAGACGCGTGCGGATTCGAGATACGCCGAGACAAACATGGCGTTCCAACTGGCGTAAAGCGTTTTGTCCACGTAGGGCGTGGGGCGAGGCAAGCGCGCCGCCAGCATTTTTTCCTTGGCGCGCGCAATCGTCAGGCGCACCACGGATTCTTCGGTTGCCAGTTGTGCCGCGATGTCTTTCGGTTCCCGCGCGACCCACAAAACATTTTTTGCCGGGTTATGGTGCATTTCGCCATGTGCTCCCACGTCGTAATACAACTCCATTACGCGCGCTTCATCGGGGAGCAGCGCGCCACACAGCTCGTCCAGCGTCCAAGTGAAGTAATCGCCGTCATCGTCGAGAGAATAATCCGCGTCCTGGCTGGCGTAAAATCCGCCTTGATGCTGATCGGACAAAACTTCGTTTACCCAGGTGATAATGCCTTCGGCAGTTTGCTGCAAGAGTGGATTTTGCGTGACTTGCCAGCCGTGCAGAAAATTTTTCAGCAGCTCGGAATTGTCGTAGGACATTTTTTCGAAGTGTGGCACCAGCCATTTTTCATCGACCGAGTAGCGATGGAATCCGCCGGCGAGTTGATCGTACATTCCGCCGCGCGCCATTTTTTCCAGAGTAGTTTCGGCCATCGCCAACAAGTGCTTGCCTTGGTCACCGGGGGTTGCCAAGAGCTGATGCTGTTCTAGGATTAAGTCGAGCGACGAGCAGTGAGGAAATTTGGGCGCTTTACCGAAGCCGCCGTTGCGAATATCGAAAAGCTGAGTCAGCGAAGTGATCTGCGAGTCGACTACTGCGACGTCGAAGGCGCCGTGAGCGCCGGTGAATGTTTCGGCTTGCGCAACCGCGTCGGACAGCGAATCCGCCGCGCGAATAAGATCGGGTCGTTTATTTTTGAAAGAATCGGCTACTGCCAGCAGTACGCGGCGAAATCCCGGGCGGCCCACCTGGTCTTCGGGAGGGAAATACGTGCCGCCGAAAAATGGTTTGCCATCAGGTAGCAAAAATCCCGTCAATGGCCAGCCACCCTGACCGGAAATGGCGCTGATGGCGGACTGGTAGCGCGAATCGACATCGGGGCGCTCGTCACGATCCACTTTAATCGCCACAAAATGCTCGTTAATAAGTTTGGAAATCGCAGGATTTTCGTAGCTCTCGCGATCGATGACGTGGCACCAGTGGCACCACACTGCGCCGATGTCCAGAAGAATTGGCTTGTCCTCGGCTTTGGCGCGCGCGAAAGCTTCGTCATTCCATTCGTGCCAGTCAATCGGCTGGTGCGAAGCCGAGCGGAGATACGGACTGGCCGAGTTTTGCAGGCGATTGAGAGAATGTTCAGTCAAGAAGGTGCTCGCTTAAGTGGGATACGAATTATTTTTGCATCCGCTGCGTGAATTTTATTGGACAGTATCTTCGGGTCCGGGATCGCGCGGATCGATCGGCTTGCGTCCGGCGAATCCTTCATCCTGGCGGTGATAGTATCGAATGCGGTCCTCGCCCAGCTTCCAGCAAAGATAAACTTCTTCGTTGTCGATGATGGAAGGAAAATCCAGCAGGCCGACGTCGAGATCCTTGATCACGCATCCGGTTTCCAGAATGCGCTCCAGCGAACTCTTCAAGCTTTCCGCCAGGCGGGTGTGTTCGCGGCGCAGCTTGGCCAGCGCTTCGTACGGCACAATCACTCCGCCCATCATCATGATGCGCGCCGCGACGGCGGAAAGATCGTTGTCCAGGCCGGAAAGTTTTTTGCGGCACTCCATGGCTTCCACGAGAAATGGCTCGAGTTCCTGACGCGCGCGTTCGGCTTCGGTCAGCGTGAAAAGACGTTGCTCTGGCTCCGGAGTGTCGTCCTGCGGAAGTTCGTCGTCTTGATCGGCCATGATTTTCCCTGAGCGGGCGGAACGGGGACTGATTGTAAGGCTAGCGCAAAGAAAGCATGCGGTCGAGTGCGATGCGCGCAAATTTGCGGGTGTGCTCGTCGACGGAAATCTGGTTGACGACTTTTCCGGCGCCAAGATTTTCGAGAGTCCACAGCAGATGCACCGGCGTGATGCGAAACATGGTAGTGCAGACGCACACGCTGGAATCAAGCGACATGACTTGGCGATCTTTTAGCTCTTTGCTGAGGCGATTGACCATGTGAATTTCGGTGCCCACGGCCCATTTCGAGCCGGGCGGCGCAGCTTTGATCGCGCGAATGATGCCTTCGGTCGAGCCGATTTCGTCCGCGGCTTGCGCGACTTCAAATTTGCATTCAGGGTGAACGATGACGCGAATCCCGGGATTCTCGCGGCGCACTTTGGCGATTTGTTCCGGCGTAAAGCGCTGGTGCACGGAACAGTAGCCCTTCCACAGAATGACACGCGCTTTGCCGACGGCTTCCGCCGTATTCCCGCCAAGATCTTCGTAAGGATCCCAGACGATCATTTCGTGCAGCGGAATTCCCATGCGGTAGGCGGTATTGCGTCCGAGATGCTCGTCCGGAAGAAACAAAACTTTTTCGCCGCGTTCGAATGCCCACTTCATTACCGCGGCAGCGTTGGAACTTGTGCATGCGGAGCCGCCGTGTTCCCCGGTGAAGGATTTAATCGCGGCAGTGGAATTCATGTAGGTGACGGGAATAATTTTGCTGGTGTCGGTGACGCCGCTGAGTTCATTCCAGCACGCTTCGACCTGGCCGATGTCAGCCATATCCGCCATGGAGCAGCCGGCGCTCAAGTCCGGCAAGACAACGATTTGGTTGCCGCGGCGCAGGATGTCCGCGCTCTCGGCCATAAAATGAACGCCGCAGAAAACGATGTACTTGGCGTCGGCATCGGCGGCCTGCTGCGAAAGCTTCAAAGAATCGCCGCGAAAATCGGCGAACTTCACAACCTCGTCGCGCTGGTAGTGGTGGCCGAGGATCACCACGTCTTTGCCGAGCGCGGCCTTGGCGGCGGCGATACGCTCGTCCAGCGTGTTATCCGGCACCAATAGGTAACTATCGAAATCACAGCCCACGCCCTTTTCGATTTCGGGCGCACGCAAAGTTTCGGGCTGTTCAATTCCGATTAGCTGCGTCGAATTCAGGATGGAAGTGAGTTTGCTCATGTTGTGGCAATCAGTTGGATGAATTGCGCGGTTGCCCGGTTAGGGCTTATTGTAACCGTTTAACCGCCGATAAAAACCATGGTACGCGAAGGCGACACAAAATCCGGCTCGTTGATGCGATGGCCTTTCTCTTTTTCGTTTACGACAGAACGAATATAAATTGCCAAGTCCTCGTCGCCAGCATTTTTTCTAAGTAATCCGCGCAAATCGTGGTCTTCTTTGCTGAAAAGACAAGTACGCAATTTTCCATCGGCGGTCAGGCGAATGCGCGAACAATGTCCGCAGAAGGGTTGCGTTACCGGGGCGATCAAGCCGATTTCGCCGGGCGCGCCATCCGCGAAGCGATACTTGCGCGCGGTCTCGCTGGCATCGTTGGGAATCTGCAGCAGCGGCCAGCGAGCATGGATCCGTGCATGGATTTCCGCCGCGGGTACCATGGCAGCGCGCGACCAATGTCGGTCCGCATCCAGTGGCATAAACTCGATGAAGCGCATGATTACGCCGCGTTCCCGCGCAAATTCAGCGAAGGATTCGACTTCGTCATCGTTGAAGCCGCGCACCAGCACTGCATTGATTTTTGCCGGACCCAGACGCGACTTCTGCGCCGCAGCAATTCCCGCCATCACGGAGGAAAAAGTTTTGGTGCGGGTGATTTTTTCGAATTTTACCGGATCGAGAGAATCGAGACTGATATTGATGCGCTTTAGCCCGGCAGCAATGAGGCGGTCGCAACGTTCAGCCAGTTGGTATCCGTTGGTGGTCATCGACAGGTCGGGAAAGCCGGTTTCCGACAGACGCGCGATAAAATCCTCGACACCGGGCCGCACCAGCGGTTCGCCGCCGGTCACGCGCACTTTCTGGATGCCTAGACTGCGAAACACGCGCCCCAGCCGTTCGAGTTCCGGCCAGGACAAAATTTTGTCATGCTGCTGGTAATTTTCCGGATCGGCGGAACGGCAATAGATGCATCGGAAGTTACAGCGGTCAGTAACCGAAATTCTCAAGTCGGTAATTTGCCGGCCGAATTTGTCTTGCAGTGTCACGGTGCTAAATCGTCCGAGAAACAAAAAGCCCGATTCTCTTTAGGGCAGGGTTTGTAAGTACAAACCCTGCAACCCTGATTGGAATCGGGCGCACACCTGGAAAGCATATTCCGGCGCTGCGCTCCTTTCCAACCGAGCCAACTGTTGCGAGTGGCTGGCGCGAGTGCCGGCATATATGCCGGACCGCGTGCGGGAGGCCCCGGCGTTTCCGCCTGAACCCTCATCCCAAATTTCGGGATCGCCGAGATGGCCACAGGATGTCTCCCCTGGCAGGCCGCCCCGGTCGGAGCTACAAAGAAAGTCTACGCCAGCGCGCAGTTCGCTGCAAACCACTTAGACGGTTTACATTGCAGCAATCCATCTAAATTCACGTCGTTTCAATACGTATTAAGTCGAATTGACTTAACGAGGTGAACTGTATTGAATTAAGGTACGCTGCCCGCCGCCGCTGCATTTGTTTTGCAAAGCTTTGACAGGGGACTCCACGATGAATCCGAATCGCTTGTGCATACCAGCGCGAAGAACCGTCTTCAACCGGCATGTGTGGGGACGTGCCGGACATTTTGTGTTTCGCGCGGCTCTGCTAATGCTGCTCCTGGCGGCGTTTTTGCGACCGGCCCAGGCGCAAGTGTCTGCCAGCATCAAGGGTAACGTCATGGACGCTTCTGGCGCCGCGGTGCCCGCCGTGACAGTGACGGTAAAGAATATTGAGACCGGGGCGATTCGCAGCAGTGTCACGGACGACGCTGGAAGATACCTGGTAGTGTCGCTGCATGTCGGCGAATATCAAGTGCGCGTCAGCAAAACCGGTTTTCAAGACGCAATTCGCAGCGGGATATATCTGGTGGTCGGGCAGGAAGCCAGTATCGATCTTCAGCTACAAATCGGAACGGTTACGTCGGAACTGACGGTTAGAAGCGACGCGCCGATGGTCAGTACGTCGACAAAAGATATCAGCGGGCTGGTGAGCGAGCAAGCAATAAAAGATCTTCCGCTGAATGGGCGCAGTTACGACCTGCTGTTACCGCTGAATCCAGGGATCGTAAATTTCACTTCGCAAAAAACGGGCGGCACGGGAATTTCCAATTCCAGCACGGCCAATAATTTTTCCGTGTCGGGCAATCGCCCGCAGCAGAATTTATTTTTGCTGAACGGAATTGAGTACAGCGGCGCCGCGGAAAACAACATGCAACCTGGCGGAGCCAGCGGCGAATTACTGGGAGTAGAGGCAGTGCGCGAATTCAATGTGCAACGTGATAATTATGGAGCGGAATATGGCAAACGGCCTGGCGGCCAGGTGATCATTGTGACGCAGTCCGGCAGCAATCAGTGGCACGGCTCAGTTTTCGAGTTTTTGCGGAACAATGCGCTGGATGCGAAAAATTTCTTCGATCAGAACTCAGCGCCGCCTTTTCAGCGCAACCAGTTTGGCGCTGCCATCGGCGGACCGATCAAGAACGATAAGACGTTTTTTTTCGCAAACTATGAAGGGCTGAGGCAGAACCTTCATCAGACTTCGGCGGCATTTGTACCCGACCTAAAGTCGCGGGCGTCCGCGGCTCCCAGTGTTCAGGCTTTGTTGAATCTGTGGATCAGTCCATCGCCGAGTGATAAGGACTTCAACGGAATTGCGGAAGTGTTCAGCAGCCCCCTGCAGACCATTCGCGAAGATTTCGGAACCGTGCGCGTCGATCACAATTTTTCGGCCAGAGATTCGCTGGCTGGAATCTATACCGTTGACGATGGCGGCGACGTGACTGCCACACCGGCAAATCCTTACAGCACGGACATTCTGAATTTGCGCGCGCAGGTTTTCAGTCTGGAAGAAACTCATGTGTTTTCGCCGACGCTGCTGAACCTGGCGCGCATTGGCTATTCGCGAGCGGGCTATTTTTTCAATGGCGAGCCGACGCCGGGAACACCGGCGGCAAGCGTCCCAGGATTCTTGCTAGGGCATCAAGTCGGCGCTGTGGTGGTGGGAGGCAGCGCGGCGTCCAATCCGCAAGCGTCTATCGGGTTGGCCGGCAGCAACAACGGCAGCAATCTGAGCATTGCGCGCAATTTGTATACTTACGAGGACCGCGTCACGCTGACCAAAGGCCGCCACCAGCTCAGTTTCGGCACATGGTTTCAGCAATTCCAGTCCAACGAAAACATCGCCCTTAGCCAATACGGACAAGCCACTTTCTCCAGCCTGGCGACCTTTTTGCAAGGCACTACGTCTTCGTTCCTGTACGACCCGGCTCCAACTCCGCTGAATTGGCGTTCGCTGTTCGCAGCGTTTTACGCCGAAGATGTTTTTCGCATCAGTCCCAAGCTGACAGTTTCGCTGGGCTTGCGTGATGAATTTTCCACTGGTTGGAACGAAGCGCACGGGCGCGCTGCAAACTACACTTTTTCCAATGGAGTGATTTCCACTGATCCGCATATTGGCGGGGCATTTTTCACTGAAAACCAGGCGAAATTTTTGCCGCAGCCACGCATCGGCGTGGCGTGGAGTCCGCTGAGCAGCAAGACTGTGCTGCGCGCAAACTTCGGAATGTATAATGATCTGCAGGACGCGCTCGGCTATCGCGCCGACCAGAATGCGCCGTTCAATCCGGTGTACACCATTCCTAACCTCGCCGCGAGCAGCTTGCCGATCGATCCCGCCGCTCCTTTGAATCCCAAGGCCAGGTTGGTTCCAGGCGGAGTGCAACCTGATATGCGCACTCCAACTTTAATTTCGTGGGCGCTGCGCGTCGATCGCGAACTTTCTCCTAATACCTCGCTGACCATCGGTTATGTCGGCTCGCATGGTTATCACGAATTGGTCGGCGTGGATGCGAATGAATCCATTCCGGTAATTTGCCCGGCCTCACCTTGTCCCGCGGTGTATCCGACCGTAACGGCAAATACCACTCCTCCTCCGCCGGTGGTAACGATTGCCAATGGGTTTCCTGCGGGGTCGCCACTGGCAGGCGCTGCGGTCCCTGCTGGGTCTTTCTTTACGCCCGTAGGAGCACCTAAAGCGAATCCGGCCATCGCCAATACATGGACTTGGTTTTCTGAGGGCGTCAGCAGCTACCACTCATTGCAGGTGGACTTGCGTCACCGGTTTAGCCACAGACTGTTGCTGCGCGGGGTTTATACCTTTGCGAAAACTCTGGACGACGGAGATTCGTTGAATCAGACCACCGCCGGCAACGCTCCGGGCCTGGTCTCGAACCCGCTGAATCTGGCTGCAGACAAAGGGCTGGCAACTTTCAATATCGAACATGTAGGCGTTGTCAACGTCCTTTACGAACTGCCCGTCGGCCGTGGACAACGCTTTGCGAATGACAGCAGCGGCTTTACGAGTGCGGCAATCAGCGGGTGGTCGGTTTCCAGCATTGTCACCGCACAGACCGGATTTCCGTTCACGCCGCAGCTCAGCTATAACCCTTCGAATAGCGGGGACACGCGAAATCCCGTGCGGCCATTTCTGAATCCCAATTTCACCGCGCCAGTGGTTCTGGGCAATCCGAATCAGTGGTTCAATCCCAGCGCATTTATTGCGCCGCCCGCAACCAGCGGTTTTTACGGCAACGTTGGAAGAAACACGTACATCGGCCCGGGACTTACGACGTGGGATTTTTCGGTATCGAAAGATACGAGAATCCGCGAACGGCTGAATCTGCAATTTCGCGCGGAAATATTCAATTTACTGAACCACGCGAACTTCAATACGCCGAACCTCATCGTGTTTACTCCGCCGACTGCCACCAATCCATCCGGCTTGTCCGGAACGGCCGGCGTCATCAGCAGCACCTCGACCAGTTCACGCCAGGTCCAGTTCGGGCTGAAGCTGCTGTGGTAGCCTGTTGCGGCCGGTCGCCTATCGTAGTCTGTGATAGAGTTTTGCGACGTCATGCGCATCTTTATCCTGGGGGCCGGGGCGACTGGCTCACTTCTTGCACAACTTCTCGAACGGCAGGGCCATCACGTGTGGTGCGGCGACCGTGATCCTGAGCGCGCGCGGCGATTCCTCGGCAAAAAGACTCCAATTGCCATTTCACATGTGAACGCGCGGAACCTGTGCGGAATCGTGCGTGCCGCAAAGGGCTGCCAGTTGCTCATCAACGCTTCGGCTTCGGTGTTCAATGAAATCGTTCTGCGAGCCGCGCTGCGCTTGCGTTCACACTATCTGGACTTGAGTTCGCACCTCACACGCGACCCATTCCGCGCAGAACAATTTCGCTATGCCAAGCGCTTCGAGCAGAAAAATCGTGCCGCGGTAATTAACGCGGGGGCAGCTCCGGGACTTACCAATCTCCTGGCCAAGCGCGCGGCTGATCTGTGTGATGAAGTCGTCTCCGCACAAATTAGACTCTATGAAAGTTCGGAGAGCGACGATCCAATTTCACAATGGTCGCCGGAAGTATCGTTTGACGAAGCGGTCTCCAATCCGCGCATCTATCGCGACGGGAAATTCAAGCTGGCAAAACGATTTTCCGAACTGGAAAAGTTTCGATTTATGGATCCAGTCGGCGCGGCCCGAGTGGTGCTCGCCGCACAAGACGAAATTGCGACGCTGCCGAGGTTTATTGCCATGCGCGATCTGGACGCAAAAATCGGCGGTAACGAAATCGACCGGCTGCGGCGCTGGCACAAGCAGGGCAAGCTTTCCAAGTCGCGAGGAATGGCGCGGCGGCGATTTCCGGAAACCTCTTCGCCGCGCGCGATCGCCAAATTGATTCGCCAGGGAGTTCTGCAAAATGCCCGCTTCGCAGCGGCGGTGCTGGTGCGCGGCATTCAGCGTGGCAGTAAAGAGGATGTACACGTTCTGGTTCGCAGCGACGTGCTTTTTCCGTCGCTTTACACCATCCGCCGGCGGGGACTCTTCACCACGCCGGTTGCGTTTGCAACGGCGCACGTTGCGGCTCAGTTTGTGAAGAATTTTCCAAAAGAAGTATCCGGTGTTTTCGCGCCAGAGAGCCTTCCGATAGAAATTCGCCGTGAAATCCTGGCTGGGGTTCGCTCGCAGGGCTTGAAGGTCCTGCACAAAGTCACGATTGTGAAAACTTTAGAAGACGAAGAAGAAATTTAGCGAATTATATTTCCGCCCTGATTGAAATTCTCAAATGAGTTCTAGTCTGAATTTCTCATAATAAATAGAAAAAGGCTGTTGCTTCACCGTCACCACTGAGTCCCTCCTCTCCCCAAAAGAACCAACCTCACCCGTGGCCCTGGCAATCCATAAAGGAAAAAATCTGGCAAAATAGTGCAGCAGGCTCGACTCAGGATCCGGAGGTTTTCCTAGAGGGCTCACAGTACGCTTATAAGCCCTTTATTTACAAGCGGATTGTTCGGTCGCAAACGGTGCGGGCTGGTCCGTAAATTTGCGCGGAGATCGTGCGGCATTGAGTCAATCTAGATGATTTATTCAATGTGGAGGGCTCTTCCAGCTAACGTGCATGCGCGGGGCCCCTGCTGAAAGTCTAATTCTTTATGTTCGATCGACGACGTCGGATCGGCAACACAGAAGGTGCGAAAGGATTCTCTCCCGTCTGTGGAGGAAAACCCCGGCTTGTTGAGAAGGATAATCATGAGCACTCATGTGAATCTCTTTGAGCTAGAGGCAGCTGGGATGAAGCTGCTCAAAATCTCGAGAGGTCAGTTGTTCGCATATATGTCCGTGGTTTATTATGCTGGTTGTTGCCACGGAGCCGTTTGATGAAGCGAGCCGTGTTCTTGGATCGTGACGGCGTTATCAATCGCAAGGCAGCAGAGGGCGGGTACGTGACGTGCTGGGAGGATTTCCATTTCCTTCCCGGTGTAGCTGAGGCGATTTCATCACTAGATCGGGCAGGTTGGAGCGTGATCGTTGTCAGCAATCAACGATGCGTAGCCAAGGGCTTGCTGACGGTCGCGGAACTTGAAGCAATTCACCAAAAAATGCTTGAAGAACTTGCGAGGTCAGGTGCGAAACTAGACGGGATCTACTACTGCCCCCACGATAAAGAACCGCCCTGTTCCTGCCGCAAGCCATCCCACGGAATGCTCCTCACAGCCGCGCAAAAACATCGGATTGACCTTACTTCGTCTTGGCTTGTTGGTGATTCTGAAAGCGACATTGAGGCCGGGAAGCGAGCAGGGTGCAGAACGGTGCGGATTGTCGCGGACCTGATAGCCGAAACGGAAGGTGCTGATTGTTTTGCGCGATCCCTGCTCGAGGCAAGCGAACGGGTTCTAACTGCGGCTGACAAAATTCCTAGAAAGTACTGACCTGATTTACGGTATTACCCCAATGGCTCTGACGCGAACTCGAGCAGCGGCTGCTAGCGTTTCAGCGGCGGTACGAAAAAACCGCTTCTCCTTTTCAATGGACGTTCACTCGCGAAGATCCAAAGATCTGGCTACCCTCCTGGCGAAAATCGAAAACAAGCGCCAACTTGGGACGAACCTGGCGGATCACTTTGAAGCGGAGCGGTTCGATTTCCAGCCTCTCCGAAACATCTTCGCCGAGATGCTTCAGCTTGCCACCGCAGTCCGGGCAGACTTCTTGCTTTGGTAGATAGGTTCGCACTTCCCGTGGCAAGTGTGCTGGCAGCGGCCGCCGTGCCTTTAGCGCCGCCGGCTCTGCATTTACGATTGCCGCCGGTAGAGCAGCGACTTTTTATACTGGTTTATGTCCACCGGCGGTGGAGGTGTGCGCCGAAACCACCTCGGAGCGAGAAAAACTCTCACGCCAAGCGAAAAACGGAACAGTGACACAACAGCGCTCCGCGAAACTAGCTCCCAACTCCCAATTCGAACAACCTTCATTCCCCTTCTGCCAAGCTGTGAGAGATCACGGCGAGATGTGCGGCCGGACGTTTTTGCACGCTGAGCACGCAAACCGAGTGCGAGCGGGAGGAGCATATGGCATCCACGAATTGATTTGGTTGCCAGGAGCCGGACAGGCGGAGCTTGAGAAAGTTGGACGAAAGCGCGGGAGTCCATTCGCTGGATTCGGTCGAATCAGAGTGACGAAGAGTGAGAAGCGAAAGCGTCCTGCCAGATTGTAAGCTGTGGAATGTGGCCGATTTTTTTTCGCTGAGCTCGCGAAGCGAGTAAGAAAAAACGTGCAAATAAGTAAAGGGGCGTGAGTCGATGAAGTTCATCGTGGCTGCGTGATCGTCTTCAGTTTCACCGGGAAAACCAGCGATGACATCGGCGCCGATAGCGGCGTTCGGGAGTTGCTCGCGGATGAAATCGATGCGGCGGGCGTAGTGCTCCGAACGATACCAGCGATGCATGGCGGCGAGGATTTTATCAGCGGCGGATTGCAGTGGCATGTGGAAGTGTTGGGCGAGGCGCGGCGAAGATGCGAAGAGTGCGACCAGGTCGCGAGTTACGTCGAGGGGTTCGATGGAGCTTAGGCGAAGGCGAGCTACCTCTGTTTCGTCGAGGATTTGCCGGAGGAGATCGAGAAAATTTTGGCGTAGGGAAAGGTCACGGCCCCAGGCGCCCAGATTGATGCCGCTGAGGACGATTTCTTTGTAGCCTGCGTTGGAGAGGCCGCGGATTTCTTGCAGGATGGCTTCCGGGCGGAGGCTGCGGCTTTTTCCTCGGACGAAGGGGATAACGCAGAAAGCGCAGCGGTTGTTGCAGCCGTCCTGGATTTTTAGAGTTGGGCGGGTGTGGTTGGATTCGCCGCCGAGGACGGGTGCGACTAGAACTTCGTGTTGATCGAAAATGTCGCCGACAAGGATTGGTGCGCGCGGCACCGAGCGTATTGAATCTGGATCGGTTGCCGGAACGGGCATGGCCGCGAGCGGTGCGCGGTAAACATGCCGTGTCCCCAAGGGAAAGGAAACCTGCGATTCGAGTAGTGATTCAATTGGGATGAAATTTGCTGGGACAAGTTTTGTTGGGGGAACGAGCGGTGAAATCAAATCGGGGATTTGGGGTTTGTGGGAGTTGCCTACCACGACGGTGACGCCGGGGAGGGCGGCTAGTTCTTCGGGGGCGCGTTGCGCGTAGCAGCCGGTGACGATGATTTGCGTGGCGGGATGTATTGTGTGGAGCTTGCGGATGGCGTCGCGAGCTTGGGCGTCGGCGGCGGCGGTTACGGTGCAAGTGTTCAGGACTACCACGTCGGCGGCGCTTGACGAGTTTGCGAGAGTGCAGCCACGATCGCGGAGCTGGCGTTCGATGGCGGCGCCGTCGGCCTGGGTGGCGCGGCAGCCGAACTGTTCGATGTGGAAAGTGGGCATCGCGAGTAATTAGGATAACTTGAGCGGGGCGAGTTCGTCAGCAGAGCCGGTGGTGTGCGGTCGGTGTGGAAGTCTGGAATTGCATGGTGTGGTGGTTGGGGTAGCGGTCACAAAAGCGGCAGCTAAGCTGCCACGCTCCAAAGGCGCACCGTTGGGAGCGGCGGCCTAAAGCCTCGTGAGTTCACGGAAAGAAGTTAGTCGGGGAAGCGGTAGCGGATTATGCACCAGAGGGCTTGGACGCCGTCTTTCCAGGTGATTTTTTTGCCTTCTTCGTAGGTGCGGCCGGCGTAGGAGATGGGGACTTCGTAGATGCGCCAGTTCCCTTTTGCGACTTTGGCGGTGATTTCCGGTTCGAAGCCGAAGCGATCGGATTTCAGCTGGATGCCTTGCAGGACTTCGCGACGGAAGACTTTGTAACAAGTTTCCATGTCGGTGAGTTTTAGATTGGTGAAAATGTCGGAGAGAAGAGTAAGAGATTTGTTGGCGACATAGTGCCAGAAGTAGTGAACGCGCTGGGGACCGCCGAGGAAACGAGAGCCAAAAACTACGTCGGCGCGGCCGTCCAGGATGGGCTCGAGAAGTTTGCCGTAATCGCGCGGATCGTACTCGAGGTCGGCGTCCTGCACGAGAATGATGTCCCCGGTAACTTCCGCAAAGCCGCGGCGTAGAGCGGCGCCCTTGCCTTGATTTTTGCTTTGAAAAAAAATCCGAATATCGCGAAGCGGGATGGTATCGGCACCGTCCATGGCGGGTGCGGAGGCTTCTCCCGCGTTCTGGAGTTGCAACATTTTTTCGAGAATTTGCCGGGTGCCATCAGTGGAACAGTCGTCCACCAAGATGATTTCTTTGCGCGGTTCGGTTTCGATTACGCGGCGAAGGATTTCGTCGATGGTGGCGCGTTCGTTGTAGACGGGGATGACTACGGAGAGTTTAGGATCGATAAGTGCCAGGGGATTGTGTCTTGGATAGGCCATGGAGATTGAGGAGAGAGTTTAACGGCGGAGCGGATTGCGAGTAAAGAGGATGAAGGGATTAGGGATTGAGGATTGAGGATTAGGGACGAGAGCCGCTGAACTCGAAAGGCGCCCGCCGCAGACGGCGGCCGCTACAAAGAAAGACGAACGGCGTCAGGCGTCGGGGGCCATGCGGCGTTGGAAGGTTAGGAGGATCAGGTCAGCACGGCGGCGGACACCGAATTTATTGAGGAGATTGGACACGTGGAATTTTACGGTGCGTTCAGCGATGTTGAGTTTGCTGGCGATTTCCTTATTGGAGAGATTTTCCAGGAGCGAATCGAGAACTTCCTGTTCACGGCGGCTGAGATTGGCAACGGAATCGGATTTTAGGCGGCGCGTCTGGCCGGAAAGAATAGAGTCCACGAAACCGGATAGAACGGTGCGCGGCACCCAGAAACCACCGGTGGCGACAAGCGGCAACGCGCGAATGAGCTGATCGCGAGCTTCGCTGTAGGTCAAAATGCCTTTTACGCCGAGACGGAGTAAAGAAAAGCTATTGGCGTCCTGATGGGCTTCCCCAACAACGATCAGACGGGCGTCGGGATGGCGCTCGAGAATGTTGGAGAGCAGTGCGCCGGTAGCCTGACGAGCGGCGTGGGCGTCAATTACATAGACTTGAGCCTTGGGCGGTTCGAAAGAGCGCAGATCGGTTTGGACAGAATGCGCTCGAACTCGCTCAGCACAAGCGGATGAGGCGAGAGCAGGCAGATGGAAAGCTTAGGTGAGTTGGAGCGTTTAGTAGCCACCGTTGTCAGGGTAGTGAAAACTGGCCGAACGGGCAAGAGGGTTGGAACGAGTTGTTCACGAATTGATACTGACAACTTGGATGTCTTTCCGCGAGCCCTTTCGGCCTCGCTGAGCGCTCAAGAGGAAAGAGAGATTCCTCGCCTGCGGCAGGCAGGCTCGGAATGACGGCTGTTGTCTAACGCAATTTTGAATGTAATTCGATTCCTGAGCAAAAGCCGCGTAAAATAAAGGGGTCGGCTGTCATCCACCGAAACACTGGGGAGACGGACCGGCAGCTGGGCCTCAAGGAGCTACAACCTTTAGCATGACCATAACGGTCAATTTTGAAGGTGACCGCGCGAAGCGGTTAACCCCTCGGATGCGAAATTTCAAAGACATAGGCAAGGATTTACGGGAGTTGCTGGGGCAGCGTGTCCTGATGCTGGATGGCGCCATGGGAACGATGCTGCAGCAGCGCGACTTAACGGCCGCGGATTTTGGCGGAGCTACGCTCGAAGGCTGCAACGAGGTGCTGGTGCGGACGCGGCCGGACGTGGTGCTGGATATACACCGGGCATATTTTGCGGCTGGCGCGGACATTGTGGAGACGAATAGCTTTGGCGGGACGCCTCTGGTGCTGGCGGAGTATGGGCTGGACGCCGAAGCGCACGAGTTGAACAAGAAGGCGGCGGAACTAGCGCGAGCTGCAGCGGACGAATTCCACACGACGGCGAAGCCTAGGTTTGTGGCTGGGTCGATGGGGCCGACGACGAAAGCGATTACGGTTACCGGGGGAGTGACGTTCGAAGGGCTGCGGGAAAATTACTACGTGCAGGCCAAGGGGTTGGTGGAAGGCGGCGCTGATTTGTTGTTGGTGGAGACTTGCCAGGACACGCGGAATATTAAGGCCGCGTTGTTGGCGATTGAAAGGCTTTCGCAGGAGATCGGCAGCCAAGTTCCGGTGATTGTGTCGGTGACGATCGAGCCGATGGGAACGATGTTGGCGGGGCAGACGGTGGAAGCGATGTGGGCGTCGCTGCGGCATGCGAAGCCGCTGGCGTTTGGGATGAACTGCGCCACCGGGCCGGAGTTCATGACGGATCACATTCGAACGCTGAGTGCTTCGACGGGAGAGTTTGTTTCGTGTTATCCAAACGCGGGATTGCCGGATGAGGAAGGCAAATATCTGGAGACGCCGACTTCATTGGCGGCGCAACTGGAAAAATTCGTGGACCACGGCTGGTTGAACCTGGTGGGCGGTTGCTGCGGAACCACAGAGAAGCACATCGCCGCGATTGCGCAAATGGTGCAGGGGAAAAAACCGCGTGTGCTGCCGCGTGAGATGCACCGCGCTGTTTATTCGGGGATTGAAACAGTCGAGGCAGAGGATAGTACGCGGCCGCTGCTGGTAGGCGAGCGAACGAACGTGATTGGTTCGCGCTTGTTCAAGAATTTGGTGGCGGAGGAGAAGTGGGAAGAGGCCAGCGAAATTGCGCGGCGCCAGGTGAAAGGCGGCGCGCAAATTGTGGATGTGTGTTTGCAGAGCACGGATCGCGATGAACGGAAGGACATTCCGCCGTTCTATGAAAAATTAATCCGCAAAGTAAAAGCGCCGGTGATGGTGGACACGACCGATCCTGCAGCAGTGGAGCAGGCGCTGACGTACTGCCAAGGGAAAGCGATCATCAATTCAATCAATTTGGAGGATGGCGAAGAAAAGTTCGAGAAGGTGGTGCCGATTGCGCATGACTACGGCGCGGCGGTGGTGGTGGGATGCATTGATGAAGACAAGTTGCAGGCGCAGGCGTTTACGCGAGAGCGGAAACTGGAGATCGCCAAGCGATCTTTGCAGTTGTTGACAACAAAATACCAGATGGCGCCTGAGGACATTATTTTTGATCCACTGGTGTTTCCATGCGCGACGGGAGACGAAAATTATATTGGCGGCGCGGTGGAAACGGTCGAGGGGATTCGAATCATCAAGCAGGCTTTGCCGAATGTGCGGACGATTCTGGGAATTTCCAACGTTTCCTTTGGATTGCCGGCAGGCGCGCGGGAAGTGGTGAATTCGGTTTTTCTGTATTACTGCACCAAGGCCGGGCTGGACCTGGCGATCGTGAATACGGAAAAGCTGGAGCGGTTCGCGTCGATTCCGGAGCAAGAGCGGGAGCTGGCGGAGAATCTACTGTTTCAGCATCCGCCGAAAAAAGTCGCTGCCGGAAATCCACGAGCGGAAGTGTTGAAAAACGCTCCTGCAGATTGGCGCGAACAGAATAAGGAGCTGCGCGCTGCGATCAATCAATTCCATATTGCGGCGATCACGGAACATTTCCGAACGACCAAGAAAAAAGAAAAACTGCGGGCGGAAGATATACCGCTGGATCAAAGACTCGCGAACTACATTATTGAAGGCACGCGGGACGGATTGATCGACGATTTAGAGAAGAAGCGGGCAGAGGGAGTGCCCCCGCTGGAAATTATCAATGGGCCACTGATGGCGGGAATGTCCGAAGTAGGCAGGCTTTTTAATGCCAACGAGTTGATTGTGGCGGAAGTGCTGCAGTCCGCGGAAGCAATGAAAGCTTCGGTGAATCACCTGGAACAGTTTATGGAGAAGGCGGACACGGCGAAGCGTGGGCGAATCGTGCTGGCGACTGTCAAGGGGGATGTGCACGATATCGGGAAAAATCTTGTTGAGATTATTTTGAAAAACAACGGATATGACGTAGTGAATCTGGGGATCAAGGTGCCGCCGGAAGAACTGATCAAGGCATATCAGCAGCATCACCCGGACGCGATCGGGCTATCGGGATTGCTGGTGAAGAGTGCGCAGCAGATGGTAATTACGGCAAATGATTTGAAGGATGCAGGGATTTCGATTCCGCTGCTGGTGGGTGGAGCGGCGCTATCTGGAAAATTCACACAGACGAAAATCGCGCCGAGTTACGGAAGCGCTGTCTGTTATGCAAAAGATGCGATGACTGGACTGCGGTTGATGAATGAGTTGATGGACCCGGCGACGCGAGAGACGGTGCTGCGCGCGCATGGTGAAGCAACCAGTGGAGTGAGCGTAACGACGACAGTGACGGTGAAAGAGCTGCCGGCGGTGATGCGGTCGCCGAAAGTGCGTGCGGATTTGCCGATTCGGCCAGTCGGTTATCTCGATCGCAAGGTGCGTCTGGTGCCGGATTTGCGCGAAGTGTGGAGCTACATCAATCCTTACATGCTGTTCGGGCGACACCTGGGTTATCGAGGGAATTTTGAGCAGCAACTTGCCGCGAGGGAGCCTAAAGCGGTGGAACTCTTCGCGGCCATGGAAGAAGTCAAAGAAGAAGCGGCGAAATTTATGAAAGTGCGAGCGGTGTGGCAATTTTTTGAGGCGGAGGCAGATGGCGAGCACTTGCATGTATTTGCTCCGGGCCAGAGTTCGCCAGCGCACACCTGGAAACTGAAGCGGCAAAAAATCGGGGACCGGCTTTGCCTGAGCGATTACATTCTTCCCGCGAACGATGGAAAGCGCGATCACGTTGCAGTGTTTGTGGTTTCGGCTGGCGAAGGAGTACGGGAACGGTCGGATGCAGCGAAAAACGCAGGATATTATTTCCGTTCGCACGGATTGCAGTCGCTGGCGATCGAGGCGGCTGAGGCGTGCGCAGAATGGCTACACCGGCGAATACGGGAGGATTGGGGATTTCCGGATCCACCGGAGATGACCATGGCACAGCGGTATACCTCGAGGTACCGAGGCAAGAGGTATAGCTTTGGGTATCCAGCATGTCCCGACCTAGAGGATCAAGCTGGTATCTGGAGATTGCTGAAACCAGAGGAGATCGGTGTCGTACTGACTGAGGGATTCATGATGGACCCTGAGGCGAGCGTTAGCGCACTGGCGTTTATTCATCCCGATTGCACGTATTTCAGTGCGGGCGAATCTCCCGACAGCTAACAACAACTCGCAAAAAAAGTTAAGTCGCAGAATCTAGAAGGCTTAGCCGAGTAACCTTGGCGATGATGATCCCAAAAACCTGAATCGCCCTGCCCGGTGTCACGGGCACCAACATGGGCGGGGCTAAATCGATCGGCCGTCTTGGCGAGACATTTTACGCTTTCGTGATACGTCGCAAAATCTATTTGCGTCGATGGGAACGCTCGGTCCGACGGTTCACGCGCGTGGAAGCCTTTTTGTTTCCATTCTCGGGCTCTAGTACACTGCTTGAACATGGACCGAGTTCAGGTCGTGATCATAGGGGAGGGGTCGTCGGTTGTGCTGTCGCTGGCCGGACGTATTTCTTCTGGAGCAGATGCCGAAGCTCGGAATGATGACGAGCTCGCGAAACAGCGGGGTAATTCATTCCGGCGTTTATTATCCGAAAGATTCGCTGAAGGCCCGCCACTGCCTTGAAGAAAACCGCTTGACGTATGAATTCTCCGCGGCGCATCGCGTTCCGTCCGCACCTGCGAACCGGCAAGTTGATTGTCGCCGTGCACGCTGGCGAAGACGAAGAACTCTTGGCATTGAAAGCGCGTGGCGAAACGAACGGGGTAGAGGGAATTCGCCTGGTGGGTCGGGCGGAAATCCGGAAACGCGAGCCCTACGTGGATGGGGTCGCCGCGCTCGAAATTCCTTCGACTGGTATTTGCGCGGCGGAGGAAATGGTGCGCGCCCATGCGCGCATTGCGGCGGAACAGGGCGCGCACATTCTGACCCACGCAAAAGTCAAAGCATTGGATCCTACCGGCGAATCGATCCGCGTCACGGTAGAAATTGGCGATTCAGAAGTTGCCGCCACGGAGACCATTGAGGCACGTTGCTTGGTGAATGCAGCGGGACTATTCGCCGATGAGGTCGCCGGACAGCGGGGGAACTATTCGTGGAAAATTTATCCGGTCCTCGGTGAGTATTGTGAAATTCGGGGCCCAGGGCTTCACTGATCCACGGACTGGTGTATCCGCTGCCACATCCCGATGTCCTGAGTTTGGGCGTGCACTTCACGAAGACACTTTGGGGGACCGTGCTCATCGGGCCAAGTGCGACGTACGTCGAGGAGAAGAACAACTACGAACGCGACCGGCTTCCGATCGCGGAATTCACAACCAACTCTTATAAGTACTAGTACATAGCGCGGGTCAGGCCAGGCGGGTGCGGCGACTGGTGGCGACATTTTGTAGAAAGGTAATTTTTTCACATTTAGAACCGGCGGTTTCCTGTCTGTCGAACGTACGGCACAGCGCATTACGAGAACGCGAGTTTATGTTGTTTTGTATTTATCAGTAAAATATGAGAGTTAACGCGGTGGCTGATTGATTGCAACGTGATTGGAAAGGTCCCAAGAATGGAGATAAACCGTTGCGTCGTAGGAATGTCGGCTATCTGCGAGAAATGGAGAGGTAGGCTTTCGCTGCCTTGACAGAGTTGCTTTGGCGGTCGCATTTGCGGACACAACGATAGGCTCGCAAGGCTTCTCAGGAATGAGATGAAAGATAACCACCCAGTCGACTCAAGAATCATTAGGGATTTCTACGGGATAAGTCCCGCCGTACTCGATCTTTGGGAGAGTCGGGTGCCGCAGAACCCACCAGGATTCTTTCGCTTTGGTTCGGACCTCGTGTGTTATGGCAAGTCGAGTAGCGGAACTTCTCATGATTTTCGGGCAGGAAAGGACTACGACGCTTTAGACGCTATTCGAATCACGAACTCTGGCACGTACTTGCCGTTTGAATTTTCTTCCGTGATTGAAAATCTCAGGAGAGAACGTTACGTCGTCGCCAGAAACCCGCTGGCATGGAAAGCCTATTACTCCGTCCGTGAGTTCTTACCAGCAGGAATTCGTCGGCCCCTACAGAAAGCGTATTTCAAGGGTTGGCAGGAGATCCCTTTCCCCAGCTGGCCGGTCGACTTCACTGCGGATTCTCTTCATCAGGAACTCCTTAAGCTCGTGATGAGAGCCCAAGGCCTGGCTAGGATTCCATTCATTTGGTTTTGGCCGGATGGAGCTGATGCCTGTGCAATCCTGACGCACGATGTTGAGACCTCAGCGGGCCTCGGTTTTTCATCCAGGCTGATGGATATGGACCTCTCTCACGGTTTCAGGGCTTCCTTCCAGGTTGTCCCGGAAACGCGTTACGTGGTCCCGGCGAGCTATTACAACGAAATTCGAAGCCGCGGTTTCGAGTTCAATGTCCACGATATCAATCATGATGGTCGCCTCTTTCAGGATAAAGCCCAGTTTGAACGGCGAGCTAGGTTAATTAACCACTACATACGAAAATACGGAGCTCGAGGATTCCGCGCCGGCAGCATGTATCGTAATCTTGACTGGTACGATTGCTTTGAGTTTTCCTACGACATGTCTGTGCCGAATGTGGCTCATCTTGAGCCGCAGCGAGGTGGTTGTTGCACTGTCATGCCGTACTTCGTGGGGAATATTTTGGAGCTCCCTCTCACTACCATTCAGGATTATTCCCTTTTCCATATTCTCGGTGACTATTCCATTGACTTGTGGAAGAAACAGACCGAACTCATTCGCAAAAGAAACGGGTTGATTAGCTTCCTTAGCCATCCAGACTACTTGATCAATTTGAGATCTCGCGGCGTCTATGATTCCCTGCTCTCCTATCTTCGGGAGATCTGTGATCACCAAAACGTGTGGAATGCTTTGCCTGGTGATGTGGATCGCTGGTGGCGTGCGCGCAGTCAAATGAGGCTCATCCAAGCCAACAACCACTGGCGAGTTGAAGGCCCGGAAAGTCATCGCGCGCGCGTCGCGTATGCAACTCTTGAAGGCGATCGTCTCGTCTATGCCCGTGGACAGTGAGCGGCAGCCCGCTTCAACCGACTGCTGTTCCTACACTTAGTGCGCTTCCCGGATGGTTGGCTCGGTGCAACCCAGATTACACAATCCAAAGGTTGAACTGCGCCCCCACTTTCAACCAGTGCACCCTCACAGACTATTTCGAAGATGGAGGATTCCATGGTATACCGACCCCGACGAATTTGGGGTCAACCAGTGCTTTGCAGGAAAGACTGGCGCAAGCATGGCCGCTCGCAGACTGACCGAGAATACCAGCCCGACCGTGCCTTAACCCTTTTTTTTACAAATACTTGAATACTTGACGACCAACAACCTCGACATCTGCACCGAAGCAGTCGCTCGGACCGGTGACATCCACAGAGGGAAAAGTTTGCCACTATGGGGCAAAAGCCTTCTTACCCCAGCACATTGTCGTCTAGCGCACCAAGATTGCATTCACTTCAGAAGAACTATCTGTTTTCGATAGAATAGCTTAGGAGTGACCGGCCCGGACTGGTAGTGGCATCCGTCGTGCGACCTACTTGGCCCGGTAGGAGAGCTCTGCACTGGGAGTTTAACCGCGGTAGCTTGCCCAAACAGAGAGGGAATGCGTACGCAAATGGAGAATCCTGATGAAAGGGGAAGCCGAACTCACCGGTGCACAGTTTCCTTGGTTCGCCTTGCAAGTGCGCACAAAGCACGAGTTGAATGTCGCGAACCTTCTTCGCGATAAGGGATATGCCCCTTTCGCGCCCCTGTGCCAACGCCGGAGACAGTGGTCGGACCGCATCAAAGTTGTTGAAGGACCCCTGTTTCCTGGCTATTTATTTTGCCGCTTGAATCTTCAGGACCGACTGCCGGTTCTTAAGACCGCGGGTGTCAGACAGATCGTCGGCTACGGTCGAGTGCCAGTAGAGGTAAACGAAGCCGAAATCAATGCCCTACAGGCTATGGTTGCGTCCGGGCTCCCTAGCCAGCCATGGCCCTTTCTGCAGGTAGGTGAGCTCATGCGAATTGAGCGGGGTGTCTTACGCGGACTTGAGGGTTTTCTGTTAGAAGTGCGGGGAGCGCACCGTCTTGTCCTATCTGTAAGATTGCTGCAACGCTCAGTAGCGGTAGAGATTGACCCCGCGTTCGTTAAATCGCTAGCCCCCGCTCAGCGTCCTTCCCAAGAACATACGAACAAACACGATTTGCACCTCGCATCCAAGAAAGACGTTAGCATTCGTTGACAGATTTTTTCACAAACTGGCTCATTATCACTCGGGGACCAGTGCTATGTTTTTCCGCATCTAACTGAAAACAAAGCAATTGCCATAACGCCGATTGATGGCATTCATCGTGCAGCTAGTCATTCCCAGGATCGTAGGGAGTGTAGTCCGAGTTGTAAATAGAATTCACGCAACACTATTCGCGCCCTACGCGGGATCGGGCAAAAATCAAGGGTGAAACCGTGAGTCGGATTTCTGCAATGAAGCAAGACGTCGGACCAATGCGAAATGTGCGTGCGAGCGCTCCGATCAGTTGGGAAACGAGTGCCCGCTTCCTGTTATCGGAAGAACAATTTCAGCGCATGTTGTGTGGAGAGAGAAAGCGGTCCGAACGCTCCCGCAAGCATTTGCTTTTGATGCTGATCGATTACCGCAACGGGTCTGGGCAGAATGATTCGTCTCCCCTTCCACTGTTGACGCAAGTAGCCAAGGCCTTGAACTCGGCAATTCGGGAGACGGACATTGTGGGATGGTTTGAGGCCAATTCCGCTCTGGGCGTGATCTTTACCGAATTTGGTGATTCGAATGTAAGCCTCGCCGCTGAGTTGATTGAAGCTAAGGTAACGGCAGTGCTGCAGCGAGGTTTTTCGCCTCAACAGCTGAGCAAGGTTTACATTTCGTTTTACGCCTTTCCTGACAACTGGTCTAAGAACGGGAAGGCTATCAACTCTGTGCTGTACCCCGATCTGATTGAAGTGCAGCAAAAGCGGAGAGCGTCCCTGTTGACGAAGAGGGGCATGGACATTATCGGAAGCTTGTGTGCCTTGTTCATACTTTCACCGATATTTTTGATACTCGCTGCCCTTGTCAAGCTGAGTTCACGCGGGCCGGTGATGTTTCGCCAAGAGCGTGTAGGCCAGTACGGTGCGCGGTTTATTTTGTTGAAGTTCCGCTCCATGAATCTTTCGACGGATGAGACGCTGCATAAGGAATACGTCACGAACTTTATAGCGGGACGCGCGAATTCGGATTCTGGCACTGGAAAGAAGAAGAAACACTACAAGATGACCAACGATCCGAGAGTCACGTGGATCGGCAAACTTATGCGACGCGCCAGCCTCGATGAGCTGCCGCAGTTTTGGAACGTACTTCGCGGCGACATGTCACTCGTCGGGCCTCGCCCCCCAATTACGTATGAGCTGGAAGCGTACGATCTATGGCACCGGCGGCGTTTGTTGGAAGCGAAGCCCGGAATTACGGGTTTGTGGCAGGTGCATGGGCGAAGCAAGACGACCTTTGATGAGATGGTGCGCCTGGATTTGGAATATTCCCGGTCGTGGTCCCCGATGCTCGATGTAAAAATCCTACTTCAAACTCCCCGTGCGGTAGTCTCGGGTGATGGCGCCTACTGACGCCAAGCGCGATTCCTAGCTCTGTCGGCTGTGGTTCTGGAGGCTAGCCGCGTGCCCCGTTCTCGTCTGGCGGAGTAGTTAGGTGCCATCCATCTTCGGTCCTTTGTTCTCAAGTCCTTACATACCCAGGAGTGCCAAATGCTGAAAAGTACAGGCGTGGAAGTACCGCAAACCGCGCCGAACACAGGTTATGCAAGCTCAAGCGATCAGAAGCGCGACTTTATTCGCATGGGCGTGATTGGGTACGGCTATTGGGGACCGAACATCGTTCGAAATTTCCACGGGCAGGACCGGTCACAAGTGGTCGCAGTTTGCGATAAAAGCGCAAAAGCGCTGAAACGAGTGCAACATTCGTTTCCGAATATGACCGTCACGTCTGACTGCCAGGATTTATTGACTTCGCCGGAAATTGACGCCATCGCAATCGTGACTCCTGTTTGGACTCATTATGAACTGGCAAAAGCCGCACTTGAGAACGGCAAGCATGTGTTCGTGGAGAAGCCCTTTACTTCGACCTCAGCGCAAGGCGAAGAGTTGATCGAGCTCGCCGAGCGAAAGAAATTGAAGATTATGGTGGACCACACGTTCCTTTTTACAGGAGCGGTGAAGCTGATTGAAAAGCTCATCGGCGACGGAACGCTTGGGAAATTGTATTACTACGATTCCACGCGGGTAAACCTGGGGCTACTGCAACACGATGTGAACGTGATTTGGGATCTGGCAGCGCATGATGTTTCGCTGATGAATCACCTAATCAAGGAAAAACCGGAAGCGGTGGTGGCGACCGGTGAGCAACACTTGAACGGGCTCGTGGACATCGCCTTCCTGACAATCTACTATCCCGGGAACATCATCGGCCACGTCAATGTAAATTGGCTTTCGCCTGTAAAGGTGCGCACAACGCTGATCGGCGGCGAACGGAAAATGCTGGTTTGGAACGATCTTGAGGCGGATGAGAAAATCAAGGTATACGACAAGGGAGTTGCGATCACCTCTGGCGAAGCGCTCTATCAGACGCTGGTAAGCTACAGGACCGGTGATATGTGGGCGCCAAGGGTTGAGCAAGTGGAGGCGCTGAAGATCGAAGCCGCCTACTTCGTGGATTGCATCCTCGATGACAAAAGGGCATTCAACGATGGCATCGCTGGGCTGGAAGTAGTTCGAATGCTCGAAGCCGCAGACCGATCCCTTCAGCAAAAAGGCAAAATTATCCTGTTATGAGCGATTATCTGTGCATTGCTGCAGACGTTAAGCTGGGCCAAAACGTCAAGTTAGCGAAATTCATAAATCTTTACGGCTGCCAGATCGGGGACAACACCAAGATCGGAGCTTTCGTCGAGATCCAGAAGAAGGCCACGGTTGGCAGCAATTGCAAGATCTCGAGCCATACCTTCATCTGCGAGGGGGTAACGATCGAGGACAACGTGTTTGTCGGCCACGGTGTGACGTTCATCAACGATTCCTATCCGCGGGCAACCACGGCCGACGGTTCTTTGCAGACCGAGGCAAATTGGATCGTCGAACCCACCGTGGTAAGAAAAGGTGCATCGATCGGCTCCGGGTCAACGATCCTGTCCAAAGTAACCATCGGCGAGAACGCAATTATTGGTGCGGGCAGCGTGGTGACCAAGGATGTGCCAGCAAACAGCATTGTGTGTGGAAATCCAGCGAAAGTGCGCCGCGTCTTGAATGCGAGCCACACAGCAGAGGTAAATCATAATGGCCAATGATCAGATCCCGTTTCTCGATTTGGTAACTCCACATAAAGAAATGGAGCAGGAACTCGTCAACGTGTTCCGGAGCGCGTTGCATTCTGCGGGCTTCATCGGTGGGAGTGCTGTCGAGAATTTCGAGAGAGACTTTGCGGGTTTCTGTGAAGCCAAACATTGCGTCGGCGTCGCAAACGGAACCGATGCTCTGCGTTTTGCGCTGCTGGTGGCAGGAATCACAGCCGGAGACGCGGTGGTAACGGTCCCCAACACTTTCATTGCAACCACAGAAGCGATTTCGCAGGCTGGCGCACGCCCGTATTTCGTGGATGTGGACGAACGCACCTACAACCTGGATCCGGCCAGGTTAAGGGTATTTTTGGAAACAAAGTGTTCGCGAAATGTGAATGGCGAAATCATCATGAAGGATCTCGGGCTGCGGATCAAGGCGGTAATTCCAGTCCATCTATACGGGCAGATGGCGGATATGGACGCAATCGCGGAGATTGCGGAGGAATTTGGGATCCTGGTGATCGAGGATGCTTGCCAGGCTCACGGAGCCGAATACTTTTCGAAGAAGCGTAATGCCTGGTTAAAGGCCGGTTCGGTCGGATTTGCCGCGGCATTCAGTTTCTATCCTGGCAAGAATCTGGGAGCATGCGGCGAAGCCGGCGCGGTGACCACCAACGATGAACAAGCTGCAGCAAAGATCAGGATGATCCGCGATCATGGTCAAGCCAAGAAGTACTACCATGACATCGAGGGTTATAACGGAAGGCTTGACGCAATCCAGGCCGGGTTTTTGAGTGTCAAACTGAGACATTTGGCGAAGTGGACCAACCAGCGCAGGGAAATCGCACACTGGTACAACGAATTGTTTATGGAGTCAGGCTCAGTAGTGACGCCATTCGAACCAGACTGGTCTCGAGCCGTTTACCACCTCTACGTGGTAAGGGTAGAGGACCGTCAGAAACTGCAAGCTGATCTGGCGAGTCAGAATATCGGCACGGGTATTCACTATCCAGTGCCCCTGCACCAGCAGAAGGCGTATGCGCATCTGGGCTATCGAGCTGGAGATTTTCCCGTCACTGAGCGATTGGCTCCCCAGATCGTCTCCTTGCCTATGTTTCCGCAATTGACCGAACAGCAAATGCAGCGAGTCGTGGCCGCCGTAAACAATGCGGCGCTCCAGACCAGCGGGTCTCGTTCATTTCGTTTATAAAAGACAATCAAGACGGAAAAGGGAGCCTGGGGTTGAACATGGCTAGTTTAGTCCAAGTCGGCAGCGGTTCCGATAGCTCTGCTAGCCAGCGAGACGTGAGGGAGGGAAAGATTTGGGTCGATCTGGACAATTCTCCTCACGTTCCATTTTTTCGTCCAATCATTGACGAACTTAGAGCCCGAGGATATGAAATTGTCGTCACGGCGCGAGACGCATATCAAGTCCGAGAGCCCCTGGAATTCTATAAGGTTCCTTGCCAGGTTGTGGGGAAACACTACGGCAAGTTCAAAGTTCTAAAGGTGTTGGGCACCTTGTGGCGCGCATTGTGCGAAAAGAGGGAGCACACCTTTCAATCTGTCACGGTTCGCGGGCATGTCTGCGGGCGTCCGCAATTCTGAAAATTCCGAACATTACGCTAACTGACTATGAGTTTGTAGGCAAAATTCCCACGATACGACCGGCATGGCTGATGGCACCTAGCGTTATTCCCGACAGTGAATTGGGAAGCACCGGCTCAAAAATTGTCAAGTATCCGGGAATAAAGGAAGACGTTTATCTTTCACGGTTTCAACCGGATGGGGATTTAAAGGCGCGGCTCCGGATCGCACCTGGAGATCTGGTGGTTCTCGTACGACCGCCTGCCACCGAAGCTCACTACCACAATCCGCAAAGCGAAATTCTGCTGACAGAGACGCTGACCAGTCTGCTAGCCGACAAGAGAATCAAGATTATCCTCCTGCCGAGGAATGAGCGACAGGAGACTCAGCTGCGCTTGGCGTGGTCAGACGCACTTACTTCCGGTGGCCTGGTAATCCCCAGCCGCGTGGAAGATGGCTTAAACTTGATCTGGAATGCGGATTTGGTGGTCAGCGGCGGTGGGACGATGAACCGTGAAGCGGCCGCCATGGGAGTGCCGGTCTACAGCATCTTTTGTGGGAAGATCGGAGCGGTGGACCGCTATCTTGTCGAGCAGGGCCGCCTGATCATGGTGCAGTCCGTAGAAGAGGTAAGATCAAAAATCAAAGTTGAACCGCGGCGAGAGTTAGAGCGAAATCTGGAAGGGTCTCGGATCCCGGCGCTCGAGACGATAGTCGACAATGTTGAGGCTATTTTGAAAGCTGAGATGCTGCGACGGGCTCCGATAGTCTGAAACGAAATGCGATACTAGCGGCAATGCATGTGCCAGGCTCGGCTGATAAGCGAGATTGGACTTGGATCTAAAATGGCAAGCGCGGCAGATTTGGCTCCGAGCACCTGTATTCATCGGGCGGCACACGGGTTCGAGCCTCTAAACGACCCTCGCTGGGACATTTTTCTGACCCGGCACTCCAGTGCGTCAGTGTTCCATTCCTCTCCCTGGCTCAAGGCGCTCAACCAAACATACGGTTATCCGGTTGTTGGTTACACAACCTCTGCGCCGGGCGAAGACCTGGAAAATGCGCTGGTATTTTGTCGGGTGGAAAGCTGGCTCACGGGCCGCCGATTGGTGTCACTTCCCTTTTCCGACCACTGCGAACCATTGGTTGACCGGAATGAAGATCTGCAAATCCTGGTTAATGCAGTCGAAGAAGAAACGCGGCGTGAGAAATGGCGCTACGTTGAAATACGTCCTTTAACGCCGCTAACCGTCACTACGTCCTTACACGTCGCGACGACACAATACAGCTTTCATGAGCTTGATCTGCGGTTCGACCTGGAAACGATATTCAGGAACCTGCACAAGGACTCGATTCAGAGAAAAATCCGGAGGGCTGAGCGCGAAAAGCTCTGCTATGAAGAGGGCACAAGCGACTCGCTCCTGAACGACTTTTACCAAATGCTCGAACTGACACGCCGCCGGCATCGCCTGCCGCCCCAGCCAAAGAAGTGGTTCCAAAATCTGGTGAGCTGCTTTGGAGACTCCCTTAAGATTCGAATTGCACGGAGGGATGGGCGGGCCTTGGCAGCAATGCTGACCATACGTAACGAGAATACATTGATTTACAAATACGGCGGTTCCGACACTCGTTACAACAAGCTGGGCGGCATGCACCTGCTTTACTGGACGTCAATTCAGGAAGCAAAAACTGCCGGACTGCAATTTTTCGATCTGGGCAGAACAGATCCCGACCAATCCGGACTGATCACGTTTAAAAGCCGCTGGGGCGCGAAGGAATCGTCGTTGACATATTCGAGATACACGCTCTCCGGGGAGTTGTCCCACACATTTAATTCGTTCGGCGCGAATGCAAGATCAGTGGTTGCAAGAGACCTGCTTGCATATCTTCCGAACAGCCTTGTGTCCCTGCTCGGTCGGGCCCTGTACAAACATATTGGCTAGTCTCCGATGCCTCAACTGATTTTCGGTCCATCGGTCCAGGAGCGCATCGGATGGTGAGTGCTTTCAAAGCTGCAGGATGTTTCGACAGCTCGACGCTCAGATTTAATCTGCGCGTCGGCATGTTCTGTCATTAGAATCATCTGATTTTGGATCCGAGGTCTTCGGTTTTGGGGAACTCAATACCGGTCGAGGCGGAGCGAACTTGATACCTGAGAATCTGAGATTCGGAGGCGGAGTCTCCGACACCATCCTCAATCCGTTTGTGGCGGTGCTCATCGTCCTGGCCGGCGTATTGATGATTATCCTGCCGCAGAGAAAGGCCATCGTTCCGTTTCTGGTAACTTCCCTTCTCATCCCAGGCGATCAGGTTCTGGTTATCGCTGGTTTGCACTTTCCTTTGATGCGGATGTTGATCGTTTTCGGAATACTTCGCATTTTCATTATCAAAGGGCCCGGACAGTGGAATGTGTTCAGTGGCGGGCTGAACCGCATCGACAAATTGGTAATACTGTTATCCGTCGTCGGCGCTGTAGCAGGGGTTCTGCTGTTTCGGACTGGTCAAGCAGTTGCGTTCGAGCTTGGAAAGCTCTATTCGGCATTCGGCGTTTACTTTCTTCTTCGCTGCGTCATTCGCAACCACGAAGATGTCGTTCGAGTGATCCGCGTGCTCGCCTTCATCGTTGCCGCGTTGGGCTTGGTGATGATCGTGGAACGGATAGGCGGCCATAACCCGTACTCATTGCTGGGAGGGGCGAAAGCCACCTATTTTGCTACTGACCTGGCGCGCGACGGCCGCATTCGAGCCACTGGCAGTTTCGGTACGCCGATTCTGGCAGGAGTTTTTGGAGCAGTATCGCTGCCGCTATTTATCGGCTTGTGGCTTAGCGACAAGAAGCAACGGTCCGTCGCAGTTGTGGGAATGATTGCCGCGTCGGTGATGGTGATTACGAGCAATTCGAGCACTCCTGCCATCGGGTATTTAGCTGGTCTTTTGGGATTCTGCCTGTGGCCACTGCGTAGCACGATGGGGATTATCCGGTGGGGCATCGCTGGATTGCTGGTCTGTCTTCATATGGTGATGAAAGCGCCGGTTTGGCACCTCATCACGCGCATTGGTTCGTCTGGGTCTGCTTATCATCGCTATGCATTAATAAATCAAACTATCGTCCATTTTTCTGAATGGTGGCTCATTGGTACCCGGTCCAATGGATCCTGGGGCTGGGATATGTGGGATACCGCCAATCAGTACGTTTCGGACGCGGTTAACGGCGGTCTTCTTAGTTTGATTTTGTTCATAGCCATTCTCGTTTATGGCTTCAAATATCTGGGTAACGCGAGACGTGCAGCAACGGAGAACCATCAGGCGCTATTTTTCTGGTCTTTGTCGGTGGCACTGTTCGTTCACGTCGTGTCGTTTTTCGGAATCTCGTACTGGGACCAGAGCATCCTGGGATGGTATGCGCTGCTGGCCTTTATCAGCGCCACTGCGGTGCCGCAGAAAACGAAGGCGCCCATTCCGCAGTTTCGGCGCAAGGTGGAGATGGCGACGGACTCGCGAGCGATGGCCCCTGCGAATCAATTGGCCGCGCGAGTACGCTAGCAGCGAGGACAATTCTTTTCAAAATTCTCTCGCCACTTGCCGGCTGGCGTGCAAAAGTTTGACTATGCGCGAGTGTCGCAAAACAGTGTCCTCGGCCCTTGCGCCCGACGTAGCACAGAAGCTGCTCATAAAAGGTTTGATTCATTGAAACTATCCATCGTCATCATCTGCTGGAATGATCTGAAAGTCATGGCGGATTGTCTGTCCTCGATTGTCGAAAAAACGCACTCCACGGACTTTGAGATCATCGTCTCTGACAACGGATCGACGGATGGGTCCATTGATTTCGTGCGCAAGAATTACCCCCAAGTGCAAGTGATTGAAAACGGAGCGAACCTTGGGTTTGCACGAGGAAACAACGTTGGCATTCGCGCGAGCAAAGGCGAATACGTATTAATTCTCAATCCAGATACATACGTCCATCAAGGCACACTTGACAAGTGGATTGAATTCGCGGATCGCCACCCTGGCGCCGGCGCGTTCGGCTGCCGAGTTCTGAATCCGGATGGTTCCTACCAACAGTCAGCTCGACCATTTCCAACGGTTCGCGGGCAGCTGATTGCAGCACTGTACCTTCGATCGCTCGGATATATTTCGGATTTCTTTGCCTCGGACACGTATGTAGGATGGAGGGGCGAGAGCGAACGGGATATCGACTGGCAATCTGGATGTTGCGTGATGGTTCGTGGCGCGTTGTTAAAGCAACTCGGCGGATTCGACGAGCAGTTCTTTTATCACTACGAGGAAGTGGATTTGTGCCGGCGTGTGTGGAACGCTGGGTACACCATCGCGTACACGCCGCAAGTGTCAATCACGCACCTTGGTGGACAGTCGGTGAATCGGTTTCCGGTCCGCTTTGAGCTCGAAAGGTGCCGTAACCGCTATCGCTATTTCTACAAATATTATGGAAAGCGGGGCGTGCAGCATTGCCGCCGCAACATATTGGTTGGGCTGCGAGTCCGCCAGCTCGGGTACGGCCTCAAACAGCTGTTGGCTGGAAGCGAAGCACTCAGTGGTCGCCTGGCGATGTATCGCACATGTTATGCGTGGAACAAACAGATTGACCCGGTTCGTTTTGTAGAAGCCGGCGACGAGCCGCCTGTGGGGAAGGAACTCGTTCCGAACCCGCGGCCCATCTGATATCTATTAAAAACGACATTGAATTCGGGCTGCAACGCAGGCCCACAATCCTCGAAACGGAGAACAACGGATATGATCACCTCATTAGTCACCGGCGGAGCCGGTTTCATGGGCTCCCACGTGGCCGAACATCTCCTCAGACTTGGTCATCGTGTCATTATTTTAGATGATCTGAGTGGTGGCTTTCGCGACAACGTACCTTCTGGCGCGGAATTTATCGAGGGCTCGATCCTGGACCACAAGCTCATCGATCGTCTCTTCGAACAGAACTCTTTTGACTATGTCTATCATCTGGCGGCCTATGCTGCGGAAGGCCTAAGTCACTTCATTAAGCGGTTCAACTACAATAACAATCTGATCGGATCGATTAACCTGATCAACGCTTCGGTGAATCACGGTGTCAAATGTCTTGTGTTCACCTCCTCCATCGCGGTGTATGGCGCGGGTCAGTCACCGATGAACGAAGCCATGACTCCGATCCCCGAGGATTCCTATGGAATTGCGAAGCTTGCCGTGGAGCAGGAGCTGCGCGTCACGCACGAAATGTTCGGACTAGAGTATATTGTTTTCCGCCCACACAACGTTTACGGCGAGAGACAGAACATCGGTGACCGCTATCGCAACGTCGTCGGCATCTTCATGAATCAAATCCTCAAGGGCGAACCGATGACGGTCTTCGGCGATGGTACCCAGCAGCGGGCTTTCACACACATTGATGATGTGGCGCCGATTATCGCTGAATGCATCGATTACCCTAACGCCAGAAATGAAGTGTTTAACGTCGGAGCCGATGTTCCACACACGGTGAACGAATTGGCCCTGGTAGTCGCCCGAGCCATGGGCTCGGAAGGCCGGGTGAAACACCTTGACCCGCGGAACGAGGTAAAGATCGCATTTTCAGACCACTCGAAGGCAGAATCGATTTTCGGAAAACGAAACAAGGTGGCGCTCGAGGACGGAATCCGAGGCATGGCCGAGTGGGTAAAAGCTCATGGAGCGCGCGCGAGCAGCATTTTCGAAGAAATCGAGGTTGCGAAAAACATGCCTAGCTCGTGGGCGGAAGTCATGCGGACCGCCGCCGTACAACGGTAGCCCGCAGCTTTAGCATAATACTTCCAACTGCAGAAAAACTTTGATGCAGCTCGAAATTCCAGACACCACAACGGATGTGCGGCGGCACGCGGCGGCACGAACATATGTGCTGTTGACAGCCGCCCACGACGAAGAAGCCTTCATTGAAAAGACGATTAGCAGCATCGTGGGCCAAACCGTCGTTCCCAAGCGCTGGGTTATCGTGAGTGACGGCTCGACCGACAAGACCGACGAGATCGTCGAACGCTATGCGAGGCAGCACGAATTCATTTGGTTCTTGAAATTGACGAGACCAGCTGGGCGCAGTTTTGGATCAAAGGGCATCGCGCTGCAGAAGGGTGTCAAGCTCTTGGAAGGGATCTCGTTCGACTTTGTCGGTAATGTAGACGCGGACGTCGCGGTCGAGCCCACTTACTTCGAGAATCTGATCGATCATTTCGCCCGTGATCCGCAACTCGGCATAGCAGCAGGATTCATCCAGGAAGAGCAGGGCGGGCAGTTTCGCAGCCGCGCCGCGAACCGAGTTTATTCCGTCCCCCACGCCGCGCAACTTGTCCGGCGCGAGTGCTACGAGGCAATTGGAGGATACGCCGTTCTCAAGTATGGAGGTGAGGACTGGTTTGCGCAGACGACTGCAAGAATGAAGGGCTGGCGCGCGCAGGCACTACCTGATCTAAGGGTCTTTCATCACCGGCGCACGGGAGCCGCATCCAGCCAGCTGCGTCACCATTTCCGCGCGGGTCAGTCGGATTACTCTCTCGGAAGCGACCCACTCTTTGAGTTTCTAAAATGTGCCGTTCGTGTGTCGGACAAGCCTTGGTTTCTCGGTGCCATTACGAGATTCTTGGGTTTCGCTTGGTCCTGTGTTAGGGGAGAAAAACGCCCCGTTTCGAAGGAGTTTGTTATCTTTTTACGCAAGGAGCAGAGGGCGAAGGTACTGAGCGTTTTTCATGGTACGGGCCTCCAGGGCTAACGACACCTGCAAGCTCACTAATCGTTTATGTTCAATTCTGGAATCATTGCCTAAGCCTGCGGTGGGTTGTTAGCGTAAGTAACGGCTGAGGCCGCGGAGGCAGAGAACCCGACGGCCGCCAATTTCAACCATCCTCGGGACAATTTCACGGTTTGGCAAGAGCTCGCTCATAGGCCGCGAGCAAATTGGGGACGGAGTGCTTCCAGGCTAGCTCCCTTTCCACTCTATCCAGGCCTACTTCGCCCATCTTCTTTCGAACCTCTGGTTTGTCCAGTAACCAGAGGATCTTATCGGCGAAATCACTTACCAGATTCTCAGAGATGCAATACAGTGAAGCCTCTTGGGCGCTGAACTTGCCCTCCCTCGAGTCGAATTGAACGATTGGTTTTCCGAGAGCCATATATTCCATAATCTTAATCATCGTAGAAATGTTATTCATTTCGCATGGTTTATCAGGGTTGACGCACACATCGGCTGTGGACAGGATCTTTAGCAACTCCTCGTCCGCAACCCTCCCTGTGAAATTGACCATGTCCTGCAGATTCTTGGCCCTCACCATTTGCTGCAGAGCTCTTAATTGTGGGCCACCGCCTACGCACGTGAAATGAACATCACTTCTGCCGAGATTCTTGACGCGTAATGCCACGTCAACAAGAATTTGCAAGCCATCCTGGATACCCATACTTCCGACGTAGCCGACCAAGAACGGCTTTCCGTGTTTTAGGGCTGGATCGGGAGGGACGGGTCTTAATCTCTCATCAGGTCCATTACGAACAATGAATACATCGCTGGAAACCAGACCACCTCTGGTTAATGCCAAATCCTTGTAACTAGCATTGGTCGCCATAACTACATCGCTGACACGATAACTAAGTTTCTCAAGTCTCAACAAGACCCAATATAACATGCCAGGTCTGTCAAATTTTGATAAATACAGCTCTGGGTTTGCGTCGTGATGGTCAAAAATATATTTGATTCCCAGGAGTTTGAACGGCAAGACAATTAGGAAAATATCGTCGGGGGGGTTGCAGCCCTGGATGACGTGGAATCCATGGCGAAGATAGATCCACCACGTAAACAAGAATTCCCAAAACAACGCGCAGCCATATTCCAGCAAGTATGCTATACGGCCGGTCCCCGGTTCGAACTGTGGATGTCGGTAAACGCGAATTCCGCCGATCATTTGGTGGACTTGAGGGCAATCACTGCTCCGCGGGCATAACACGGTTACCTCGTACCCGTTGCTGTGAAGCGCAATGGCTTCGTTTCGCACACGAGTATCCGAAGGGTATGATGCGTTCTCCACAATTATGAGGACTTTTCGCTTCATGATATGTCTCATTCTATGCGAAGGAGTATTTCTTGAAAATCAGCATTTTCGGCTTAGGCTACGTCGGTACCGTGTCAGCAGGTTGCCTTGCGCGCGACGGGCACGAAGTCATAGGCGTAGATCCGCTCCGAGTAAAGGTCGAGTTGATAAATGCAGGCCGGTCTCCCGTCATCGAGGCAGACATCGGAGATATCATTGCTGCAGCTGTTAAAGCTGGCAGGCTCCGGGCCACCGAGGATCAAGATCAAGCCATAAGCGAAACTGAACTCTCCTTCGTCTGCGTCGGCACTCCGAGCCAAGCGAATGGAAATCTAGATATTAGCTACGTCAGACGGGTCTCCGAATTATTAGGCCAGTCGTTGAGGAACAAGCAGCGGCGTCACACCGTCGTGATCCGCAGCACGATTTTGCCCGGAACGATGCATGGAATCATAATCCCGGTGTTGGAGGAATATTCCGGGAAAAAAGCTGGTATTGATTTTGGCGTTTGCAATAACCCCGAGTTCCTTCGCGAAGGTTCAGCAGTAATGGATTACAGCTTTCCTCCCAAGATCGTGATCGGTGAGTTAGACCGCGCAAGCGGCGACCTTCTGGTTAGGCTTCACGCGGATTTCGATGCCCCGTTGATCAGAACCGATCTTCGAACCGCCGAGATGGTAAAGTACATCGACAACAGCTGGCATGCTCTAAAAATTGGCTTTGCGAATGAAATGGGCAATCTGTGCAAATCTCTTTCTATCGATGGCCATAAGGCTATGGAGATCTTTTGCCAAGATAAGAAACTCAACATTTCTCCTGCCTACCTCTTGCCTGGCTTTGCCTTTGGAGGTTCTTGCTTGCCGAAGGACCTCCGTGCGCTGGCCTACAAGGCCAAGTTGCACGATTTGGAATTGCCGATCTTGAGCTCGATTCTGCCCAGCAACGAACTGCAAGTAATGCGGGGCCTTCGATTGATCATGAAAAATGGGCACAATCGAATTGGCATCTTGGGCTTCAGTTTTAAAGCAGGAACAGATGACCTGCGGGAAAGCCCAATGATTGAGATTATCGAGAGACTCCTTGGGAAGGGCTATGATCTGCGGATTTATGACAGAAACGTGCACGTAGCCAGTTTGGTCGGTGCCAACCGAGATTTCATCCTCAATCGTATTCCACACATTTCCAAACTGATGGCCGAAAGCATGGACGCCGTTCTAGCTCATGCGCAAACGATTGTTATTGGCAATAATGATCCTGACTTTGCTCAGGTGCCTGAGCAATTACATAGCGATCAATACTTAGTGGATTTTGTTCGGATTACTGAGCGCAGGAGCGAAGACGGCAATTATGATGGCATCTGCTGGTAAGTAATCTAGGGTTTTTTAGCTGTTCCGGGATGCTCGAGCATTTATCTATCAAGCTGAAATAGTAGGCAGCCATGCGCCTGACTGTCAAAAAAGCCATCATAACTCTGCAGAGTGAATTGCCTTTCCTCAAAGAAGTAAAAGATGCCTTTTACTACCATACGAGGCGATTGGAGGATACCCCGTTTTCAAGTATGGCGGCGAGGACTGGTGCGCGCAGCAATGCGCAAAGATGAAGGGATGGCATGCCGAGCCAGTTCCCGCTCTAAAGATTTTTCATGCGTGATACACCGGAACAGCTAGTAATCTGCACGGACACCACTTTCGCCTTGGCCGGCTGGATTATTCGTTCTACAGCGTCCCAGTTTTTGAGCTGCTGAAGTGTGGTCTGCGCATATCAGGGAAACCTTGGTTGCTGGGAGCTATTACCAGGTTCCTAGGCTTCGCATGGTCTGGTATCAGCGGAGAGAAACGACCTGTCTCCAAAGAACTTGTTGACTTTTTGCGAAAGGAGGAACAAAGGGCAAAGGTGCTGGGAGTTTTCCGTGGCAGTCGCGAGCGACTTGTACGCGTGCAAACTCCTTAATCTTCGGCGTTGCTTGTGCGTTCCGGGCGATTTCCTTACTTTTTCGCAGCGTTCGCCTAGGATGTCGTCTCGAACCGGCGGCGCTTCTTGATTCGGCTGGACGGTAGGCCAGGCCCTGTACACTGTCCGAAACTTGGCCTCTTGGAGCGTTGCATTCGGTGGCGGTTGGTGGTTATTGTACGTGTGACGGCTGAGACCGCGGAGGTGAGGAATTGGTACGGCGCATTCATTATGTTTTAGTTTTGACTATCGCTTTGATCGGCCTTGCGAGCTTTCCAGTTGCTGCACAGTCGGGCAGAACTTTCTATATCGACTACGCGAGCGGGTCGAACAGCAATAACGGCACGTCGAACAGCGCTCCGTGGAAAACGCATCCCTACATGCAGACCTCCGCTGCCTGCACCGGTACCGGAAGTGCCCCGGCTTACTCGCATCAGGCAGGGGATCGGTTCATCTTTAAGGGTGGCGTGACTTGGCCTGCAGCGTGTTTTGGGATGAACGTCGCTGCGGGCGGTTCGTCATCTTCCATGACGGACTACTACGGGGTAGATACAACATGGTTCACAGGTGGCTCTTTTACCCGGCCGGTATTCGACCTGGCTAACACCATTCCCGTATCCACAGGTTTTAGCGGTGGCACCTCATTCAGCGTGATCATGGTGAAGGCCGCGAACGTTACCTTCGATAACATTGAAATCAAACGGCAATTTATCCATAGCGCCGGACACATCGGGCCAAACAGCGGGTACGATTGTGGAATTTACTTTGATGGCTTTTCTGGTGCTCAGGGTGGCCTAGTCAAAAACGGATTTTTCCATGATTGGGTGAGTGACACCGCGAATATCAGCGCAGGGTGGAGCAACTGTGCTGGGGGCATCGGCCAAAACGGCGGCAGCAGCAGTTACAACGTGGATAGAACAACCGTCTCCGGTCAGAATTCGATGGACTTGACTCGCGGCGTGCAGGTTAGCTTCGGCGGCTGTTTCCAAAATGCAACTGAAGTAAAAAACAGTTTTTGTGATCACGCAGGGCAAGGGGCAGTGGGATTCGGTTCTGTCCACGATTCGCAGTTTGACCATTTAAGTAACGCAGGGGCAATCAGTCCATATACCAATGGCCTCCACACGAACGTGATCCACGATACGTTTCCGGGTGGCGGACGATTAGTCTACAACAATATCATGTTCAACAACGCCGTGGGCGAAGTCGTGGGGATGTGCCCCACGACTGACGTTTACAACAATGTAATGTGGAACAATAGCGGAGCTGGGGCGGATATTCTCATAGACACGGGCGTGAACGCCTGCACGGTTAACACAAGCACCGTAGCAAACGTTTATAACAACTCCGTGGATTGCTCGAACGGACAGAGCTGTTTGCGCGTGATACGGGCAGGCGTCACTATCGGGACTGTGAACGTCAAGAACAACCATTGGATTACAAACAGCTCGCCAGTATCCATTGAATTGGCGATCGCGGCGTTGAACCAGAGCAATAACATCACCATGAGTTCCTCTGCCGCCGCATCGCAGGGTTACACAGTCTCAAATAACCTTATGCCAACATCCAGTAGCGCCCAGACGGTGAATAGTGCCCTAAATCTTGCGAGCCTTTGCATCGGCAACCTAAGTGCGTTCTGTTTTGATCGCTTGCATGCGCCACGGTTGTCGTCTTGGGATGCGGGTGCCTACCAGTTCGGTTCGCAATCATCTTCGAAGCCGAATCCACCCAGTGGTCTGAGTGCTGTGGTCCAATAGTATCGTTTCGGCATGGTGGCCGCTATGGAACCCAGCGGCGGCCACCATGCCAGATTAAGGCTGCTGACCTGCGGACACACCTCCTTCAGTGAAATCCCCATCACGCCTATTTGCGCGGCTGTACCGAGTTTCAGTTCGGTTGCGCTGCAAGATTTTTTCCCTGCTCGTTTCCGGCGCGTTTGCCCATTTTGGCAGGAAGACGGTTCTGATGTACCCGATTCGTCTTAACGGCGAGGAGCGGATCGCTATCGGCGATCACGTGTTTATCGGGCCGGGCTCCTGGCTTCAGACGTTGCCAGATGCGGAGAACGCGTCGGTGGCTGTGTCGATCGGCAAAGGCAGCAGTTTCGCCGGCGCGTGCGTTATCTCCGCTGTGCGAAGTGTGACTCTGGAAGAGAACGTACTGCTCGCCCGCAACGTATACATCTCCGACCATAGTCACAAATACACTAATATAGACATGCCCGTGATGGCTCAAGGTCTGGACAAGATTCAACCTGTACTTATCAAACGAGGAGCCTGGCTTGGCCAGAACGTCGTAGTCTGCCCTGGCGTGACCATTGGTGTGGGCTCCGTTGTGGGTGCCAACTCCGTCGTTGTGAAAAGCATTCCCGATCATTGTGTCGCAGCAGGCGCTCCGGCACGGGTTTTGAAGACCATCGTATCGTCCATCGATCAAGGCGCAGGCTGATGCAAAACGGCAATCCAGTCGTGAGTGCGGTCATTCCCACCTACAATCGCGCACACGTCATTTGTGACGCGGTGGAAAGTATTCTGGCCCAGACTTATCCACACATAGAAACCATCGTGGTCGACGATGGCTCGAAGGACGACACGCTAGCGCGCCTCGAGCAATATGGCGATCGAATCCGTGTGATCAGTCAGGCCAACGCGGGACCAGCCGCTGCCCGTAATCGCGGCATCGCGATCGCACAGGGCGAACTGATTGCTTTCCTGGACTCCGACGATCTGTGGCTGCCCGAAAAAACAGAACGCCAGGTTGCCCTGTTGGAGCGAGCAGGCAAATCCGTGCCATGCTGCCTGAGCAACATCATGATGAAGTGGAATTCCGGCGATCGAGCTTCGTTCGATATCGCTTTCCTGAAGCCGTCTACTGAAGAAGGGGTATGGTTGAACGTAGATGAAGTTCTCGCCACTCGGTTCGTGCTATTCAATCAGGGCATCATAATCCGTCGCGAAGTGCTGGAGAGAATTGGCGTTTTCGATGAGAGCATCCGTTATCTGGAAGATGTCGAGTTTCCGCTACGTTTGTCTCTTGAAGGGCCATGGGCGTTTATCGAAACACCTCTGGTGACCTGGCGCGAAAGCATGACCAATAGCGTCTACAAGAACTCCAAGCGCGATGAACTCTGCACCAGCGAATGCATGGTTAAAGTGTTTGAAACACATTTAGCGAGAGTGGACAAAGCCGGCCGCAACGGACGCCTTCGAAAGTACGTGAGTCGTGAACTGAGTAGGGCTCGCCAGCATCTTTGGCTAACCAAAATGAGCCAGAGAAGTTCGTGGGGCTCGGCGCTTGCAGCCCTTGTTCGAACTGTGGACCGATACGAGAGCGCTCTGTTTCGGAGATCGCCATGGTTTCCGAAGATGAAGGTCGCACCCATGCACTCAGTAGGGGTCGGGCAATGAAGGTTTCTGCAGTTATTCCCGCCTTCAATCGCCGAAGCTATCTGCCACGAGCCATCGACAGCGTGCTCGGGCAAACTGTTCCGCTCGACGAAGTCCTGGTTATCGATGATGGCTCGACAGATGGATCGGCGGAACTCATCGCGACGCGCTACGGAAATCGCGTCCGGGTGGTGCGACAAGACAATTCTGGCGTGGCTGGCGCGCGTCGGCGAGGCATCCAAGAAGCGCGCGGGGAGTGGATTGCCTTTCTCGACAGCGACGACGAGTGGCTTCCGAGCAGGAACGGCGAACTGCTGAAAGCAGCGCAGTCGGTGCCTTCCGAAGTTGCGTGGATTTTCGGTGATTTGCAACTGGTGACTGACGGCGGAGAGGGACTGACTTTGTTCGAAGAACACGGGCTTACGATCGGGGAATCTCCGTATATATTCCCTGACTCAATCGAAATTCAGTATCCCTATCAATTTCCAATGTTGCAAGGCAGCTTCATCCGTCGAAATGCGCTCGTCGAACTTAAGTGTTTCACCGAAGGGCTGCGCAGTGACGATGACTTTCTCGCGGGCTTTCAGATTGCGTGTCGTTACAAGTTCGCCGCAGTGCCAACGGTGGTCGGGAGATATTTTCGAACCTCAGATTTGGCGGCGAGCTCAGTCGTCGTCAACGGCAACTTTGGTCCGGACTATTACCGGTCAAGAATGCTAGCTTTCGAGCGGGTCATAGAATCGGGCCGACGACGACCATGGAACGCTCGTTATGCCTCTTCGGTTCGCGGATTCTGCCAAGTCCTGGCGCGGCAAGGAGCTTACAGTCGAAGACTCGCGTGGCAGCAGTTTCGATACGGCGGGCTGTCGTCGAAGGGAGTTGCGTTCCTGTGCGCGGCCGTCCTGGGCTCCAAGGCACTGCGGATATGGGACTCGGTTGCTGAATTTGCAAGGCGATACTTGCGTCCGGCGAGACCTGCCACCGTAAAGCAAGACGGCTTAGAAGCATACCTTCAGTCCGTGCGCCGAAAATCGTAGTACATAGAAGTCGCCACCGAGTGGCAAAGGAACGCCACTGGATGCGCACATTCGGGCGTGCCGTATTAAATTCCAACTCACGCTGATCCGCGCGAATTGGGGAGAGGCAGGACAACTTATGCATATTCTTCACGTAGTTGGTGCAAGACCCAACTTTATGAAGGCAGCGCCGGTTATGTCGGCCCTCCAGCATCGATCGAACGTGGTTCAAACTTTGGTACATACCGGTCAGCACTATGACAAGAACATGTCGGAAGTGTTTTTCGACCAACTTGCGATTCCCTGGCCGGACAAGCCGCTTCGAACCTGTGGTGCTTGAGAAGAAACCCGATCTGGTTCTGGTCTACGGAGATGTGAACTCCACCATGACGGCCGCAGTGGTCTGTTCCAAGCTTTTGGTACCCGTCGGCCATGTAGAAGCGGGATTGGGCTCTCTAGATCGAACCATGCCAGAGGAACTTAACAGACTAATTACTGATCAACTTTCGGACTTGTTGTTCACGCCGTCCGAAGATGGTGACCGAAATTTGCTTCGTGAGGGCATCGGCCCAGACAAGATCTTCCGAGTCGGAAATGTGATGATCGACTCTCTGGTGCGGTTGCTACCGATGGCAATGAAGTGCAAAGCGAACGGATTTCCCGCCCGCTATGCTCTGGTCACTTTGCACAGTCCATCCAACGTCGATAATAGCCATGCCCTGCGGCAAATTCTTGAGTGCATGGTTGGCATAGGTACCGAATTAGGTGTCGTATTCCCGGTGCACCCCCGTACCCACCAGCGGATCCGTGAGTTTGGCATCGAGACCACGAATCTCCACCTGACCGAGCCGCTGCCGTACATCGAGTTTCTCGCGCTGCAGGCCCGAGCGACGGTGGTCATTACCGATTCCGGAGGCATCCAGGAAGAAACCACCTTCCTCGGGATTCCTTGCCTCACACTGAGGCCCAACACCGAACGACCTATCACGGTCGAGCTCGGGACCAACATTCTCGTCGGCGACGATACAGCCAGGCTGCGGGCCGAACTTGCGAACGTTCTCTCAGGCAATGCCAAGCGTGGTTCGATCCCGCCGCTCTGGGACGGCCATGCAAGCGATCGGATCGCCGATCTTATCGCGAGCCGACCAACGGGTCGGGCGGTGACCCACTGAGCGTTTCGACGCGGAGCGATTTGTGACCGCCGGCCGGAGACTCATGACTAACTCCGCGAGCGGCCTTGCGGAGCGCTTCGTAAATCTTTTCGTTCAGGTGTGGCTCTATCAGTACCTGATCAAGAGGATCAGCCCCGAGGAGTACAGCCTCTATCCCGTGGTCACAGCGCTGATGGTTTTCGTTCCGCCGTTTCTTGTTGTGGTCACCGCCGGATTCCTGCGGGGCAGCGTCGAAGCCCACATCCGGAAGGATGAGCAACGCATCACTGCCATCGCCTCGACATCATTCCCGGTGCTACTAGTGACCTCGGCAGGATTGGCCGTGCTTGCGATCGTGCTGGCTCGTTACCTCGGCTCGGTCCTGAATATCGCGGCGGAGGACCTGCCGGAAGCGCGCCTGATGGTCTTTCTCCTATTCGGCTCTTTGGCGCTTCGCGTGGCCCTGCTTCCCTTCTCGGTCGGTTTGTACGTCCGCCAGAAGTTCGTGACCACCAATACGCTGGCCATGGTGCAGACCCTGGTCCGCGTAGCGCTCCTGTTCGTTCTTCTGTTTGGAGCCGGAACGCGGGTGCTCTGGGTCGTCGTGGCGACGGTTGCCGCAGACGTCGCCACCGTTCTGACTACGACAATTCTGTCCGTCCGATCGTTGCCGGCCCTCCGGTTTCGGCCGAGTTCGATCCGTTGGGAGCTGTTCTCGGGCCTGGTGGGCTTCGGGTTCTGGAGCATGATCGGCTCGATCGGGGCTATGATCCGCAAGAGCTCGGACCTGTTGATCCTCAACCACTTCGCCACACCGGTCGATGTGAACACGTTCCAACTGGCGTCGCTGACCGACAATCAGATCGATGCGGGGCTCACCAAGATGCAGGAGCCGCTGTTGCCTCACATGATGGCGCTTCATACGACCGGCGGCGCAATAGCTCTCCGAGCGCCTTACACGCGGGAAGGCAGGTACTGCCTGTGGGCGGCCCTGTTTGTGGCCACTCCCTTGATCGCTTTTCGGCAGCCGCTCTGGTCACTCTACCTCGGCCCGAAGCTCGCAGTCTACGCCGACGTGCCGGTGGTTACGGTGCTGCTCCTGGTGCGCTACTGGATCGAGACGCCGGTCTATCTGACCGGGCAAGCAGCCTATGCCATGAATCGCGTGCGGATGCTCTCGATTCTTGTCATCGCCTCGTCGGTATCGAATGTGGCCACCACAGTGTACTTCGTTCATGTGCTGCAATGGGTGCGGTCGGTTCGGCCCTCGGGACGCTGGTCTCGGTGGTGGTCTGGAGCCTGTTTGTCGCGTGGAAATACAGCCTCAGCCTGCTCGGACTCGAGTTCTGGCCGTGGTTCAGGGCCGTAGTCTTGCGGGGCCTTCTTCCGGGTGGGGTGGCTGGACTGTTTGCCCTGGCGTGGAATTACTGGATCGGGCCGGAGACTGTTACGGATCTGGTCGTCGCCGTAGCACTGGTCGTCACGGTCTATCTCGCCTCGATTGTGCTGTTTTGCCTTGACGAAAGCGAGCGAGGCCAGCTCAAGCAACTGTTCGCGAGCCCTTCCTCGCAAAGGGGGATGCCGGCGTCCAGCAACGAGTCGTGAATTTGGCATCGAGTTGTGGGAACGGATTTTTAAGCAGTCGGATCGGCAGTCGGCCGATTCTGTGGTACGTCGTGAAGCACTATGCACACTACGGCCACAAGGAGTTCTACATCGCGCTCGGATACAAGGCGAAGTGATCAAGCGCGTAAGCGTTCGCTTCTGGCCGTCTTGTGTCGAAGGGATGCAGCTGCTAGGGGCGCTGCGATTTTGCCGGCGGGTTGATCTCGTCGGTAAAAATGTCGTCGGTGTGAGCCCTGGCGATAGCGAGATCCAGGCGGGACAACAGCTGTGCTAGCGATTCACCTTTTCGGCGTTTCAGCATGGCCAGGGTGTTTCTTCCTTCGTGGGCCACAGCGACACATTCTGTGAGAGGAGGAATGACTCCGATGCTGATTCCACCCTGTTCGATTGTCTCTTCGATGTATGGGAAGTCTGGAAAACCACTGGTGGGAGCGTTCGTGGCGGCGTCTTCGTTTAGGCCGCTTCTTGGTTGGGGAGCTGTAGACTTGCGGCGACGTTCCAAGGTAACAACTCCTCTTCCGCGATACGAGACAACACGTTCCGTAGATAACTTTCGGGATCGATTCCGTTCAACTTGGCGGTGCCCAGCAGACTGTAGATCGCCGCGGCACTTTCTCCACCACCATCGGAACCTGCAAAAAGGAAATTCTTTCGGCCCAGAGCCACGACCCGCAACGCTCGTTCCGCAGCATTATTATCGATTTCGATGCCGCCGTCATCACAGAAGCGCAGCAGTGCTTCCCAGCGTCCGAGTGCGTAACGAACGGCCATGGCCGTATCGGATTTTCTCGAGAGTTTCCCTAGAGTTTCCTCGAACCATTGTTTCAGCGATTCCAACAAGGGCCTGCTGCGCGTGTTGCGAACCTCACGCCGTTCGTCGGGTGGACGTCCTCGGATTTCTTTTTCGATGGCATACAGCGCCGCGATGCGTTCTAGAGCCTCAGATGCAACGGGGGATTTATGTGCAACCTCGAGATCGTAAAACTTTCTTCGCACGTGCGCCCAGCACGCCGCTTCCTGAATGTGCCCTGCTGCGTAGATCTGACCAAAGCCAGCGTAACCATCCGCTTGCAGTGTGCCGGTAAAGTTGCTCAGGTGAGATTGCGGATGTTCGCCCTTGCGATCCGGTGAATACGCGAACCACACCGCGGCTGGTGTGCTGTTACCTGCGGGACGATCGTCGCGCACGTACGTCCACAGCCGTCCCGTTTTGGTCTTGCCCAACCCTGGGGCCAACACCGGAACTGGCGTGTCATCCGCGTGTAGTTTCTCCGCAGCCATCACGTGACGTCGCAACGCTTCGACCAGCGGTGCGAGCAGACGGCTGGATCCGCCAACCCACTCCGCCAGGGTGGAGCGATCCAACTCCACGCCTGCGCGAGCATAGATCTGCGACTGACGATAGAGAGGCAAGTGGTCACAGTATTTCGATGCCAGCACGTGCGCCAGAAGCCCAGGACCAGCAATGCCTCGCTCGATCGGTCGGCTCGGCGCTTCGGCCTGCACGATGCGATCGCAACACCCACAAGCCAGCTTGGGACGAATGTATTGGATAACTTTGAGACTGGCTGGCACGTACTCCAAGATCTCAGAGATATCTTCGCCAAGATGTTTCAGCTTTCCTCCACAGTCCGGACAAGCTTCTTGCTTCGGAAGAACCTTTCGCACTTCCCGTGGCAAGTGATCGGGCAACGGTCGCCGCACAGGTCGCACTGCCGCAGTGCTTGGTGGGGCTGGTTCCTTCACCGCAGCCGTTTCTTTCGTTCGTCTTGCTTCTAGTTCTTCCAGCCGCAGTTCCAGTTGTTCGATCTGGTATTCCCTCTTCTCCGACGAGCGGCCGAACTGCTGGCGACGCAGTTTTGCGATCAGCAGCTTCAAGTGTTCGATTTCCGCGTCGCGCGAAGCCAGCTGTTTCTGATGCGAGAAGACTTGCTCACGCAGCGTCAGGATGAGTGCCTTTAATCCTTCGGAATCGAGTTGATCGAGATCGCGCGGTGTGGCGGTATCCATTGCACACGAACATACCGCACTTTTTTTACAGCATGATGAAAACGCATCAGAAAATAGAAAAAATCTTTTCCCTCACACCGCCATTTGCGGATCATAACTGCGTACCGGACGCCGCCAATCGATTCCTTCAAGCAGCATGGATAACTGTGCGGGTGTCAGCGAAACCGTTCCACTCGTCGCTTGCGGCCAGATGAATCTTCCTCGCTCGATTCTTTTTGCAAAAAGACACAGACCATCGCCGTCCCACCACAACATCTTGATCAAATCACCTCGCCGTCCACGAAACACAAACACCTGACCAGAAAATGGATTCTCTTTGAGCGCCGTCTGCACCATTCCGCTCAAGCCCGTAAATCCTCGCCGCAGATCCGTTACTCCTGCAGCGATCCAGATTCGCGTTCCCGCTGGAAGCCCGATCATCCCAGCAAACACTCCAGCACTGTGCGCAATGCTTCTGCTTCCACACTCCCCGTTACGCGAAGTTGTCCCTTCGCAAGCTTGATCTCCATCGTCCCCACAGCGAATGGCGAAGACCCACCACTGGCTCGTCCGGATTTATTCCATGAGATGTCTGACAGAGTTACAGGCAGAAGCTTGCTGGACTGGTTCTTACCCAGCCGTCCTTCACGATACTTCTTGCGCCAGTAAAAAACCTGGTTGGCGTTGACTGCGTGCCGCCGCGCTACTCGCGCTACTGAGGCCCCAGCCTCTAACGTCTCTTCCACGATGCGGCGTTTCTCTTCGACTGATCGCCGCCGTCTCTTTTCCTGCTTGGCATTCTCAATCGCTGGCTGCTCGAGTGTGTCCACTTTTCCCTCGTGGACACTTAGCGATGTGCCCACATCCGGCAGCATCCTTATTTACTCTCACTTCGTCCAGACGGTTTAGACCAGTCGCTTAC
>WNFA01000484.1_pt1 | contig 53212 bp, 52 predicted proteins | sample 5400481 | NCBI WGS metagenome assembly WNFA01 (sample SAMN13153340, study PRJNA577476) | soil metagenome | isolation source: 120 cm saprolite under Douglas fir tree site 2 hole 1 replicate 2 | place: USA:California | collected 2015-04-18 | reverse complement strand
GGCGGTCGCATCATCATGATCGGCTCGTCCGTAGGCGAGCGTGTCATGGTGCCCGGCCTGGTGCCCTACTCGGCCACGAAGGGAGCGGTCAAGATGTTCTCGCAAGGGTTGTCCAGAGAGGTGGGGAGCCGGGGCATCACGGTCAACAACATCCAGCCGGGTCCGATCGACACGGGTTTGAATCCTGCGGCGGGCGAGTGGGCGGTGCCGCAGAAGGCGGCTACAGCGCTCGACCGCTATGGGCATGTTGAAGAGGTTGCCGCACTGGTCGCGTTCGTGGCTGGGCCGGAGGCCTCATACATCACGGGCGCGAATCTAACTGTCGACGGCGGCACCAACGCTTAACCGCTGGATCGAAAACTCTAGAGGAGGGGTACCTGCAATGAATCATGCCGTCGAAGCGAGCAACAAAGCACTTGTCCTCGAGGCCTTCGATACCCTCTTCAACAACAGAGACTATGTGGCGGCTGAGCGCTACTGGTCTCCCGACTACATCCAGCACAGCGCTCATATCGAGCCCGGCCGCGATGGTCTCTTCAATCTGATCAAGAGCGTCCCGGCGACGCTGAAATATGAGCCTGGCGTTATCGTGGCCGACGGGGACTTCGTGATCGTCCATGGACGCTTCTCGGGGCACGGCCGGCCAAAGAGCTGGATCGCGGCGGACATCCTCCGGATCGTCGATGGAGTGCTCGTCGAACACTGGGACGTTCTTCAGGACGAGGCGTCGCAAGCGGAATCCAAGAGCGGTCTACCTATGTTCGGAGACAGTTTCACCGAGTGATGCCCCACACGAGTCTCTCCAAGACTCCGACCAAGGAGGAAACACCATGAAGTGGCTCGCTCAACTCGTCGTCGTCGCCGCCGTGCTGACTACTCCTCTTGCCGCCTCGGCACAGAGTCTGACCGAGGCCCAAGCGCGCGCCATGATCGCCCCCTGGTACAGCCTGTTCAACCAACCAGTCCAGGGCGATATGAAGGCGCTCCAAGAACAAGTCCTCACCGCGGAGTACGAGTCTTGCTGGGGCTATCTTCCCGGCGAATGCTGGGGCCGCGATGCCTCGATCAAAGTGGTCGGAGGGTTTGCCAAATCCATCCCCGACATGAAGTTCGAAATCAAGGAAGTTCTCGTCGCGGGGGACCGCGTCATCGTACGCGGCGAGGTGACGGGAACACCCGCTGCGGATCTCTTCGGTGTGCCCCACAGCGGCAAGAGTTTCAGGATCATGGCAATCGATATTCAGACTATCAGAGACGGCAAGATTGCCAGAACCTACCACCTCGAAAACTGGCTCAGTGCCTTGGGGCAGCTGCGCGCCAAGTAACCGCGAGCAGACGTGGCCACCCTGTTCGCGGCACGAACCGCGAAGTGGCTCAACGTGAAGCAGCGGGACTCGAGTCGCGGAGCGCGGCTGGGAGAAGCCCAGCGCGGTAGACTCGGGTCTACCGGGTGCATGGCGAGGCGCCCGGCATTCACCCGACGGGAGGGGCCGCCCTCGAGAGGCCGCCCCGTCGGGCATAGCTCTAGTTTTCCGTTCCGACGTTTTTCTGACGTTTTTCGAGGGATTGCACGTGCAATCCCGGGCTCGCACGGGGCAGGGGAGAGCAGGGGAGGCTTTATTTAGGCAGACTTAGGATATGAGGGGCCGATGCGCCAACCGTCTTTGGTAGCAGGGAGTCGGAGGTTCAAATCCTCTCACTCCGACCAATCTTTCGAGTATTTCTGAAGCACTCTCCTTACCGTCCCGCTACGTTCGGACGTTTTGGGGACGGTCCCGACGGGTTTTTGCCTCAAGGTCACCCCTTAAGAGACTCGCTCGGCTCGGCGCTAGGGTCGCTCGGCAGCGAGGCCGAAGAGAAGCTAGTTCGATAGTGGCTCAGTTTGACTCTGGCGGGTGAGGGCCTGACCGCCGCGCTGGTGGCATACTGACTACCGGTCGACCGAAACTCAGCGAGAAGGGAACGTGATCCGCGGCGATATGGGAAGCAAGGCGCGATTTATCGGGACGCAGGTCGAAGTGGTACTCGAGTATGAATACAGCCGGAACCTGGGATTCCTTGTTTCGTACTCGCAGTTTCGCCCGGGTCGCTACATCAAAGACACCGGGCCGAGCGAGACCGTCCACTTCGTCGGCACGGAGCTAGAGTTCAGGTTCTGATCGGCGCTTCTCTACACCAGGAAGTAAGGACCGCGGAGACCCCATGGAAAGTCTGGACGTCTTGATTCGCGCGTATGGCTATCCGGCCCTCTTTGTCGGCATGCTCATCGAGCAGTTTGTGCCACCGATGCCGGGAGAGCCCCTCCTCCTCGGTGCCGGCGCCCTCGCCGGGACCGGCCACTTGCGCTTGTGGTTGGCAGCGACGATTGCGCTCGCGGGCACGGTTGTAGGCGACCTCGTCTGGTACGAGATCGGGCGCCGGGGCGGCCATCGGGTCCTCAAGTGGATGTGCCGGCTCTCGATCGAGCCGGACACGTGCGTGCGGCGCGGGGAGGATACCTTTGCACGCCGCGGCGCGAGCGCGCTCTTGATCGCGAAGTTCCTGCCGGGACTCAACAGCATCGGGCAACCCCTCGCGGGGGCGCTCGGCATGCCGAGACGGCGCTTTGTGATCTTCGACATGCTCGGGGCCGTGTTGTGGGTGGGGCTCTATGTCGGTTTGGGCTATGCTCTCCACGATCAGTTGGCTGCGGCTGCCGTTCTCGCCGACCGCCTGGGCGGCTGGGCCATCGCGATCATCGCCGGCGCCTTCGGGTTCTATCTGGGCGTCAAGGTGACGCGCCGCCAGCTCTTCCTCCGCCAGTTGCGCATCGCGCGGATCAGCCCCGACGAACTCGCGGCGAAGCTCACGGCCGGCGAGGCGGTGTTCATCGTCGATCTCCGCCATGAGGTTGACGTGCAGGCCGAGCCCTTCGGGATTCCGGGGGCGGTACACATGGCTCCCGCGGCGCTCGAGCAAGGTGCCGCGATCCCGCGAGACCGCGAGGTAGTACTTTACTGCTCCTGACCCAACGAAGCCACGAGCGCCCGGGTGGCGCTCCTGTTGCGAAGGCAGGGCATTTCGCGGATCCGGCCCCTGGCAGGCGGGTTCCAGGCCTGGCGCGAGCGTCGTTTCCCGGTGGAGAACCTAGCGAGCCAGGCGCCACGGGCGCTCGCAGGGTGAGAGCCCGGCAGCACGTCCCTCCCAGAGCCGAGCCAAACGAACAATCAAACTGGCACTGGCCTCTTCTTGATTCCCGCTCGCTAACCCCGCAGAATACCAGCACGCGCCTGTAGCTCAGTTGGATAGAGCATCGGCCTTCTAAACCTCGAGGGGTTTTCTCACTGCTTGTTGGGCGGTGTGGGGTGATTTTTGGCTGTGGTGAGGCCCTCGCGGGCACATCTACGGGCACACCCAGTTGGTCCGTGTCGGATCGGGTTTTTCAGACCCGCCCCCATCTTCCGGTTCGGACGGGTGACCTGTTGATATCCGTTGTGATCCGTGGCCTTCCAGGGCGTCGACCTGCTCTGGCTTCCGGATCGAGACGAATAGGGACGCCTGATTCGGTCCGAGTAGAGTTCGAGCCAACGAGGGGAGTGCCGTACAGCTTGGATTCGGCGAAATGCATAAGAAGGTCCAACGGCCAGGGCCCCCCACTGATTTTGGTATCGCCCGGTCTACCCTCACCGACGTCTGCGGATTGCGCCGACCCAGCTTTCCAACGCCTCGATGTCGGCTTTGAGTTCCGCCGGCTCGGGCACCGGCGCACGCGCCGCCGGGGCTCGATCGTGGCCGGGCAGCCATCTTGAGCATTTCGTCACCGCCGCGTCCAGCGTTCCACAATCTTCCGGCGTGATGTCAGTGATCGTGCCGATGTGCTGTGTCTGAATGCCAGGCCGGAACCGTTCGACAATTCCGGCCAAAAGAACTTCCTCAAGGGCACGTTCCCACGCTTCGCGCAATAATCCGTACAGGTACTTGGCCTCCTTCTCATACGCGGCCTGATGGCCATCGCGAAAGAGCTTGTCCGCGGCTTGCCATTCATCTTTCAGGTATCCGATCTTCTTCCTGACAGGCATCGCGACCCACGGCAGCTCCTCTGCGCACACGCCAGCGCCCTTGGACAGCTGGCGAACGTGCTGGTCAAGCTGCTCAACACCCTGCTCCTCGGCGAACTGCTTCAGTAGCAAGAGGAAGACAACATCGTGTGTGAAGACAATGAGCTGCCGGGTCTTGGCTTCCTGCACCAGCCGCCGCGCCACGCCCTCGCGCCATTTGTAGTCGAGCGATGACACAGGATCGTCGAACACGATGCCGGAGGGGTCATCTGCGGTGCTAAGTTCCGCAAAGAATGCCGCTATGGACAGGCAGCGCTGCTCGCCCTCGCTCACCACCTTTGGCAGTTCAACCCCAGGCGCTCGGGTCAGGATGAGCTTGTGATAGAGAACGCCCTCTGCTCCGCCGGCTTCCTTGAGTTCGACCTCTACGTGGCGGAAGCCAAGATTCGTCAGTGCCTCGTCAAAGCTCCCCTTGAGCTTCTGCGAAACGGCGGTCTTCGTCACGGCCGTGCTTTTCTGCGTGATAGCATTGGTCGTCGTGTCGTTGATGCACAGCTCGTAGGCAGCAATTCTCTTCTTGCGTTCGATTTCGTCCAGGACAAGCGGCGCATGCTGGGCAAGTAGTGTGCGGGCCCGCAGCTCTTGCGCCTCGGCGGTGAGGCGTTTGCGTGTGTCGCTGGTCGAGCTGGTGCGCAGCGTCTTGATGCGCGCCTCGATCTGCTCAGCAAGCCCATCGGCCTGGTGGGCAACGGGCTCGAGGGCCGGACAATCGGCGGCGAGGTCTTTGTTTTCAATCAAGGCGAGAACGACGGCCTTGCGGCGGTTCTCGTTCGTTACGAGCGCGGCGGTTATCGCGTCCGCGACGGCGTCATGCTCGATGCGGATCTCCTTGAGCGTGTCGTCAATGGCTCCAGTCGTCGTCTTGAGATCGATGAAGGACGTTCGGAGCCGAGCGAAGGTCTCTCTGACCTGCCGGAGCTCACGCTCCGTCGACGACACCACGAACGCTTCGAACTGCCGGAGTCGGTGGCCGGCCGCGTGATCGAGGTCCTGCTGGCACAGCACGCAGTGTGCGCCATCCTCCACGACCGGGAACGCCTTGCCGGGATAAACCTGCTCCTGCGAGAACCGCCGAGCCGCTTCCCAAAGCGCCGTCCATGCTTCGGAACCAGTTCCGGACAGCACGCCGGCCGGGAACGTTGCATCGCGAAGTCTCCTGGCTTCCTCGGTCTTGCGGCCACCCTCAGTTCGTGAATCGAAGGCAGCGGCGACAGGCTCCGGCGACAGCCCCGCTTCCACCTCCTTAAGGTGCCGGGCGAGCGCTTGCACGCGCCCGGCGCGAAGGGTTAGCTGCCGGATCAGTTTCTCGGGATCGTTGGCCTGCAGATCAAGCAGTGACCTCTCCAGCAAACCGAGGTGGGCTGTCTCCTCCGGGGACAGGCGAGCGAGCGTCTGGACTGATTCCGGGTTTGTGAGAGAGCTGATGCTCGCCAGGAGTTTGGCAACGGCGGTGCGTTCCGGGATTTGCGCCTGCACGACGGCGAGGGCGTTCGAGCCCAGGGCGCGCTGTTCACTTTCGAGCTTCGTTCGAACGCCCTTGCACGCCTTAACAAGCTTGTCGAAGAGATCCAGGCCAAAGGGGCGGAAGGCGACATCCGTCTTCTCAGTAAGGTAGACGGCAGCGCACTGCGTATCGAATACGCTCACGCGCGATATGAACGCATCCTCGCCGCTCCCGGTCCATTCCCGGGGTCCGGGTTCGGTTCCGACCTTGTACTTGATTGACACCACGGGCGAGAGCGGCGCTACGCCGGCGACGACGTTCCCCAGGATTCGCTCCTGCCCGCGGGCGCGGCACGCGCTCTTGAGGATGCGAATATACCCAGTCTTCCCCGCGGCGTTGTCGCCGTAGACCACGGTGAGGTTCGGTGCAAAGTTGAGAGTCTGGTCTTCGGCGAGCGCGTTCACCCCGCGGTGATGAAAGATCGACAGAAGGGAGACGGGCGCGTTGCCGGCGTTCTTATCTGGCACGTGTTCCTTCGTGAGCGGAGCGATGTCCTGTTGTTCAGCGAGTCCGTGCGCGCTTTTGCAGATCTCGGTCAGCGCGCGGATGTCCTCATCGGAAAGGTCGCCGCTCAGCACAAGGCGGCGCAGGGCATCGCGCTGCCACGCCGGCCGGTGCTGCGACCACTTAAGGAGCTCTTCGAGAACGGTCATTTCCGCATCACCGAGTCAAGAGCGATGAATAGAGCCATTGTCGGCAACTCTCCAATGGAGGCCGAGTGTATCAGCGACAGGGCTTGGGACGGGACCACAGAGTGTCCCTATTGCGTGACTATCTGCGGCTGACGAAGGGTTCCTGGGTGCCGTGACGTAATCGACGGACCACCTCAGCAGTCGGCCGAACACAAGTAGGGATGCAGAGCCCAAGTGGGGGACGTTGGAGGGGCGCTTGGGGCAGTAACCCTCAGGTCGGTCGTTTTCGGTGCGTGGCCATGCCCAGGAGCCAGTGTGCGGAAGAGCAGAGGACTTCCAATCCTGGACGCGGGTCCGGGCGGCGCGCCGACCCTTGGAGCAGCGAGCCGGGCGGCATAAAACTAGGTGTGTCGCGAGCGGGCAAAGGGAGCGGGCAAAGGGAGGGGTGTCTCGACGGAGTATGTGCCGTCGGCGCCTAGATCGGCTCCCGGACCCGACCGCAGGCGCCGGACCTCCCCATGGTGGTAGCCTTGGGTGCTGGATTTGGCACCTGAGGGGTAAGGGGGACCATGGAACAACACGGGCACCACCACGACGCCGAAGATCACGGGGAACATGCGCATCATGGGCACGGGCACACGCACGGGATCGTCGATCCGTCCATCGCTACCACCGACCGGGGCCTCTGGGCTCTGAAGTGGTCCTTCGTGGGCCTCATGGTCACGGCGGCCATCCAGGTCGTCGTCGTGGTGCTGTCGGGCAGCGTCGGGTTGCTTGCCGACACGATCCACAACTTCGCGGACGCCGCGACGGCGATCCCGCTGGGGATTGCCTTCTGGCTGGCTCGCCGTGGCAGGAGCCGGCGATTCACGTATGGCCTGGGGCGTGTGGAGGATTTCGCGGGGATCCTGATCATCCTCACGATTCTCGCGAGCGCCCTGGTGGCCGGGTACGAGTCGATCACCCGGCTCATCCACCCGGAGCCGGTCGGCCTCCTGTGGGCCGTCATGGTGGCGTCCGTGGTCGGCTTCGCGGGAAATGAGGCCGTCGCGGTCTTCCGCATCCGGGTCGGCAAGCAGATCAGCAGCGCCGCCTTGATCGCGGATGGCTACCATGCCCGCGTGGATGGATGGACCAGCCTCGCGGTCTTCGTTGGCGCGGTCGGCGTGTGGGCCGGCTACCCGCTGGCCGATCCCATCGTGGGGCTCGTGATCTCAGCGGCGATCTTGGTGATCGTCTGGCAGTCGGCGCGATCCATCCTGCTGCGGATGCTGGACGGTGTGGAGTCGGAGACCCTGGACGAGATCGCTCACGCCGCAGGGCACGTCGCCCGGGTCGAGGAGGTCACCGACGTGCAGGCGCGGTGGATCGGCCACCGGCTGCACGCGGACGTGAGCGTCACGGTGCCGGCCGGCTTGTCGGTGGCGGAGGGCCATGACATTGCCCGGGACGTGCGGCACCAGCTGCTCCACCACCTGCCGCACCTCGGCGGCGTGATGGTCCACATTGATCCCAACGGGCAAGGTGGCGCGCATCACCACCGCGTCGGACCGCACTCACACGACCACCTGCCGTTGCACTCGCACGAGTGATGGCATACCCCTGGTTCCCGATCATCGCGCTGGCACTGGTTGCCGTTCTCGCGCTCCTCGCGGTGGGGGCCAGCGTGGCCGTATGGCGAATCCGATCGCTGGCGGCGGCGTACCGCTGCGGCCTCATCGGAGCGATCGCGGTCATCGCGGCCGCGGGCATCGGGTGGATTGTCTTTGTGTCGCCCGTGTATGTGGATTGATCGCTCCACGACACTAGGAGTCCCAGCCCGGGCCTCACCGCGGTGGGTTCCGTGGACGTCGGCAATGGGCCCTGGAAGGGAGGACAGAACGTCATGAGAAGCTCGATGGCGCTTGGAGTCCTCGTCGGCCTCCTCCTGGTCGTCGCTGGCTGTAACCCGTTCCTCGACCGCTTTACGCACATCAGGGGGGAGTTCCCCATGTTCTCGCTCATCAGGGTCGATAGCAGCATTCCCATGCACTGAACGTGCGGGAGGGAGGTAGAGGACTTCCAATCCTGGGCGCAGGTCCGCGTACTTCGCGGTCCCGAGGGGACCCGGCGGCGGCCATCAGAGCGTGCCGTGACTGCGAGATCACACCTTGGTGATATGGAATACGCGCGATTTCGTTGAACTGGTGCCTGGAGCCGCACGCGGAGCACTGTGGGTGTTCCATCCGGAGCCAGAGGCGGGTCGCAATTGCGTTACATTCCCTTCCGAAGCCCAATTGCCCGTGGTTCTGCGACACGTGGCACCCTCACGTCACATGTTCGTCGCCCGCTTGTGCGTGCGGAGGGCTCATGGGGTCACCGCATCCTCCTGTACCTCTTGCTGATGCAGGATCCCGTCGGTGAATACTTGATAGTTGAATCCGTAGTACAGGCGATACTGGACTTTGCGCGCCTCGGGGCGGGGCTGTACCGATCCCGGCGTCGCGGTCGAACCTTGATACACCTTGCCGGAGAATTCGTAACGGAATGCCGAACCAAAGCCAGTGTAAGGCAGTGTCAGCGTCTCAGCGTGAACCAATGCGTCCTGGCCATCGAAGATATGAACATCTATCCAGGCGTTTGCGCCATAGGCAGTTTCCTTCACCCATGCGACCACCATCAACGTCGTTTGCAGGTTCTGGCCCTGCGGCGATCCTCCTCCTTCTGGCCGAGGAAATGTATTCGTTTTGGCAGCATGTTGCTCCAGCACGTTCACTACGTCAGGCCGCGTCAATGCGCCGCTCCGCCAGCTGACCGGCTGCGCCGGAATTCTCGGTGGCGCGCCCCCAATTTCGAACCAGTAGTTTTCACCGAACCGACTATCCCAGGCATCACAACGGGTGCTCGTCTGGTAGAAATTGTGAAACCAGATCTCTGCCCGGGTAGCATCCCCTGGCACCGGACATTCGAACGGTACTGGCACGTGCCCGATGACCATACCGGGCGGGTTCTCGCGGTCACGCAAAGCAGCAACCACGCTGCCGCTGACGATCTCACCCCTCGGATGAAAACGGATCAAAGCAACGATGTCGCCGAATTCCGCCCCACGCCACGGCGCGAAGCAGTGCGGTGAGCGTCCCTTATCATAGTCGACCGCAAGCCGGCCGCTGCGCTCGATAGCGCCGTGCTGCTCCTGGCGCCAATCCCCCCGAAACCGAATCGTAGCGTTAGAAGCCGCCATGGCTTCCGCCTCCCTGTATAGCGGTGCCGCCACCCCCTGCCGCTGCGTCTCAATCCAACGCTAGAGCGGCTTGATCCGGATGTTCGCGAAGGCCACATTGCCGGTATGTGTCTGCAGACCGATGAAACCAGAGGTGGGATCAACGCTCGGCGGTTTCCCCCGGACCGTGTCGGTGGCGCTGCGGCGGAACCGCGTCGCTTCGTGGCCGTTGAGTCGGACGATATAGTCCTGGTTGTTCACCTCGATCTCGTAGTGGTGCCATTCATGCGCCGGGAGACTCGTGTTGTTCTGGTAGTTCTGCTGCCCGGCGCCTGTGCCGAGCGATTTGATCTTATAGATGGCTCCTGTCCGGCTGAAGAACGCGCCATCGGGCTCGTTGAATCGCGTGTCACCGCGTGCTTCTTCGTCGATCTGGACTTCGAATCCCGTATGCACGGCGACAAAAGCGGCGTTGTTCTGCGGATCGATCGGGTCGGGCGCCGGATCCGGCAGCCGGGGATCTCGGAAGCGGACGAAGACGCCGGAATTATCGTTGCTGGTGCCACGAGGGTGCGGGAGCAGGAAGTCAAGGCGGAGAATGAAATTCTCAAACGGATTCGGCTTGTAGAAAAACAAGCCGATGCCGCGGTTGTCTTGTTGCGCTATCATGGTTCGGCCAAACCGCAAGAAGCTTCCGCCGCCTGCCATCTCCCAATTGGAGAACTGCGCATCGCTGCCGTCGAATAGAGAGCTGAATCCCGCCTCAGGCATGACAGGCGGCGGCTCCGGCAGCAAGTGGTCGCCTAACCGCCGAGCCAATGCAATTCCGGTGAGCATTGGGTTGGGCGAGCCAATCGTGGGAAAGAGCGTCGGCCCTGCCACGTATGCATTAGTGACGCGGTGAAAACGACAGTTCGGGTCCGTCACGGACTGATTAGGGTCTTCTCCCATTCGAAGCGTGCCGGCTTCGTGGTGGGTTGTGCCAAGGCCATCGCGGCGCCCGCGGTTTGCCGGATTGGGATCGCTGTTTGGCGTATAGAAGAGGAGCGTCTTCAGATCTGTACGTGGTTGGCCGGTGCTCGCGGGCTGGGCCTTTTTGATCCCTTGTGGCGTGAAAACCTCGAACTCCAGGCCGCCGCTGAAGATGTGCGCCACGTCGTCGGAGGCCTTGTCCATTACGTCCCAGAGGGCCAGATCGCGAGGACTCGGCTGCAGGTTCACAAACGCACGACGCGTCTGGAATTCATCATTCTGTTGCGGGTTGAGATCGAGGGTGACATTACTCGCACCGTTGTGTGGCTCCATCTCGCCAATGCCGCGGACGGTGATCACGACGTGGGTATCGGTCGCATGCTTGTGGGCGTCAAAAGTATCGATGTCGGGAATCTTCTTGAAAAGCTCAGCCTCTGAATTGTTGCCGCCAGCACCAAGCCCGGACGCGGTGATCTGGAAATGGAAATGGCCGACACCATTTGGCGATCCGTCCGGGTTCTTGAACTGATGTTGGCCTTTGACGAGCAACGCGGAAGCTTCGAGCGCCTTCGCCGCCGCCGGCAGCGCGGCAAGCGCGGCACGCGGTACGCGGATGTCCACGTTTGAGCGCAAGTGCGCCAGGAGATTCGTGCCAATCTGTCCGTCGCTTCCGAAGGAGAGCAGGGCGAGCCGCGTGCTCTCGATGGTCCCGAGCGCGATGATGACCTTGGCGTCCGCAGAGACAGGCACCGGCCCTCGTTCGGTCACGACCTCGGTGACATGTCTGCCGCTTGCGTCGTTTACAGTGTTCAGCCTGACAACATGGCAGCGCGGTACGATCATGAGCCGCTTCTTTACGTCATCGCCCCCGGATTCAGTGGATGCTTCGCGTGCCGCTTTGATGAGAAGCGGCACGGTGCTGAATTTGTTGAAAGGGAAAAAGCCGGCGTGGCCAGGTTGACCTTGTACGGCGAGGGGAGCTTCAAGTTTCAGGAGGTTGCGCAGATCTTTCGCGAGCTTCGCAAGCGCTGCAGGAGTAGTCGGGAGAGGATTGGGCAGGTCGATACCGAGGAGGGCGGCGAGTTCTGTCACCGATGGTGGCGCGTCGCTATACGTAACGGCGGGATGATCCGGCAACGTCGTCAGGTCCATCGCGTCGCTCACCTTGCTGGCAGTGAGCCCGTCGAAGAGCTGCTTCCGCATCGCGTGATGCAACTCGCCAAAGATGAAATCATTCGTTTCCGTCACGCCGATCTGATCGCTTGACTGGCGGAAATAGCCCTTGCGACCGTCGGGGAGATTCTTCGGTGTCAGGTCGTCCAGCACCGCTTTGGGCCAGACATTGTCGGGCAACTCCGAAGGCAGTAGCCGGGGCGACCAGCCCCCCCAATAGACTGAACGGCCGCCGAGACAATATGCGAGGCCGGGGAATGGGATGCTCGCATTCCAGGCAAGACCCCACACTTCGTTCTGGGGCTGATGATCCATTCGCGCGCCACCCGCGTTGAGGCCGAGGACTGGCAGGTTCTGGACATGCTCTGACAGCAGGAATGGCCCACCGTCGAGCACGAGGATACGCTCACTACGACCTGTGGCGCGGAACCAGAGATGTTCAGCTAAGGCGCCGCCGAACGTACCGCCGCCGACAACGATAAAGTCGAATGGTCGGAGGTCGCCGCGCGAGGGCAAACCGGCGGCGGTGCGGGCATTGGGATCAATAGTGACGAGCATATCGTCGAAGGTATTGCACACGTAGCGCCCAAGCACATCACGAGAGAAATCGGTGTCTGGCGTTAGCAAACCGATGTTCATGGGTATTCTCCCTTTGTGAGAAGGGGCGGGTTAAGACGTCAGCAGACTACGCCCGCTCGATTCGAAGTCAAGTGACACTTCCGAGCCGAGATGTCCTTACTGCTATAGACGGGCGCGTATTTTCAGCTTCGATTGGATATCGTGCGGGCTCTAGCCGTTCATTTGGCTCTTGGCCTTCTCCAGCCAGTACGTCATTCCCATCTGTTTGTACATCCCCGCCGCGGTACTGAACTGGCTCCGGGCCAATTCCCTCGCGCCCGTCCGGCGGTGCAACTGTCCGAGCCCGAAGTGGCAGTGAGCAACGAGCGGCCGCATGCCGAGTTCGTTGGCCAGGGCCAGGGTGCTCGCGTAGTGCTCTTGGGCGCTCCGTGCATCGAGGGGCTCGCTCCAGGCCGCGATTTCGGCGAGCAGTCTGAGCCCGACCGCTTCGTTGGCCCGTTCCTTGTGGTTCCTCGCGATGTCGACGGCGCTGCGGGCGCGCTCGACGGCCTCGTCGGTACGCCCGGCTCGCAGGTATGCTTCGGCCAGGCGGCTGAGGCGGACGGCATGACCGAGGCCCATGGCGTTTATCGACCCGTCGCTTCGGACCGCCTCTTCGAGGAGGGGAAGGGCCTCGGGCAGGCGCCCTGAGAGGGCGTACGTATGGCCCAACGCTGAAAGTATATTTGGGGCGCCGAAGCCACTTGCTCGAAGCAGGGCGAGACTGGGTTCTAACACGCGTAGCGCGGCCTGCAGATCGCCCTGCTCGAGGCTGACACCTCCGAGGGCACCGTGAGACTCGATCACGGTATGCGGGTGCTTTGCCTGCACAGCTATTCGCAATGCCTCTTCGGCGTGCGGCAGTGCCTCCGTGAACCGGCCCAGCTGGGACAAGGCCAGACCAAGCCACGCTCGGGGCCAAGCGGCGAAGAAGTCCGGCAGCGGCGCTCGGCGCGCTATGCTCTCGTCCGCCAGAGCCTGGACGGTTTCCAGGAAGATGGAGGAGGATCGCACCAGGTCGCCGAGCGCGAAGTACACCTGGGCAAGCCGGTACTTCGCCTCGATCTGGAGAGAGGTATCTCCAAGCTCGGTGGCAATATCGACGGCACGCCGGCTCGCTTCGAGCGCGCGCTCATGGTCGCCTACATTCCTCAATCGCGCCCCTAGATCGGCGAGAACGAGTCCCAACCGCCGTCGATCACCGAGCTCCGTGGCGAGGGTCTCGGCTTCTCGCATGTACTCCAGGATCTGGCCGTACCGGCCGAGAGGAGTGAGCACCGCCCGCGAATCGAGTCGGAGGTCAATGGCTTGGATCTTCGCATCACGGCTCTCGGGCAAGTGGGTAAGGGCCCGAAGTGCCTCTTCGAACGACGTCAATGCTTCGGCGAACGCTGAGCGTGCCGCCGCCCGCATGCTTCTCTCACGGAGGTACATAGTTGCCTTGTCCCACAGCTCTCCTCTGAGAGCGTGGTAGGCGAGCCGGTCGACGTGCTCGGGCAGGCGATCGGCATGGAGCCGCTCGATCACCTCGACGATCCGGGCATGAAGGTCACGGCGTTGCTGGCGCAGCAGGTTGCCGTAGGTTACTTCGTGGGTCAGCGCGTGCTTGAACGTGTACTCGAGGTCGGGGAAGAGGCTCGTTTCGTAGAGGAGCTCGGCGGTCTGCAGATGGGCAAGGGCACGGCGCAGATCGGACTCGTCCCACTCGACGATTGCCTGAAGGAGCAGGAAGGGCACGTTGAGGCCGACGACGGCCGCAGACTGGAGCAGGCGCTTCTCATCGTCGGGCAGCCGGTCGATGCGCGCGGCCAGGAGCGCGTGGACGCTGGCCGGGACCTGGAGGACGGACACTGGCTCGACGAGGCGATACCGACCACGTTCCCCGGCCAGGGCGTTCGTCTCGACCAGGGTCCGGACACTCTCTTCAAGGAAGAATGGGTTCCCTTCGGTCCGCTCGATCAACAGGCGCTTGAGTTCGTCAAGCGCCGCGTCGGCGCCGAGAAGAACATGGAGGAGGTTCTCAGCGCTCGGTGTTGCTAGGGGGTCGACGCCGATCCGCGTGTAGTACGGCTTGTTGACCCAGTCATGTTGATACTCGGGACGGTAGCTGACGACGAGCATCAGACGAGCACTGGGCAAGCTTTCCACTAGCGTGTCCAGCACGGCCTGGCTATCGGCGTCGATCCAGTGAAGATCCTCGACCACGACGAGGAGCGGTTGGACCCGGCTCTCGAGGAGCAGGAGGTGCTTGAGACCGTCCAGCGTCCGCTCCCGGCGCTCCATCGGGTCAAGCTGAATCCACTGATCACCGTCAGCCGGAACGTCGAGCAGGGCCAAGAACGCCGGTAATGAGCGCTCCAGTGCCCAGTCCAGTGAGAGGACCTTCCCGATCACCTTCTCACGCGCCGAGCGTTTGTCGTCTCGGCCCTCGATCTGGAAGTACCGTTTGAGGAGCTCGACAATCGGAAGATAGCTCGCAGTTCGATCGTAGGATGCGGACCCGCTCTCGAGGATCAGGTAGTTCTCGGCACGAGAGGCATGGGTGAATTCCCAAAGGAGGCGGGACTTCCCGATTCCGGGCTCCCCCACGACGGCCACCACCTGGCCAGTCCCGCTCCTCGCCTGATCGAGTGCTGCGTTCATCCGCTCGATCTCGCCGGTCCGGCCTATGAACGTGGTAAGGCCGCGGCCGGCGAGTGCCTGGAAGCGAGACCGCGCCGGCCCGGCCCCGTTCAGCTCGTACACTTCAACCGGCTCACCGAGGCCTCTCACGTTGAGTGGGCCGAGGGGCGTGACCTGGACGTAGCCCTCCGACAGCCGCCATGTTCCGGCGGCGATCAGGATCGACCCCGGTGCTGCCGCTTGCTCCATCCGGGCGGCCAGGTGTGTCGTCTGGCCGACCGCCGTGTAGTCCATGTGTAGGTCGCTACCGATGGATCGGACGACCACCTCGCCCGAGTTCAGCCCGACTCGAATCTGGGGGAGGACGCCCTCCTTGCGGCGGACCTCCTCACCGTATCGTTTCACCGACTCCTGCATGCGAAGCGCGGCGTAGCATGCCCGCACCGCGTGGTCTTCGTGCGCCAGTGGCGCTCCGAAGAGCGCCATGATTCCATCGCCCATCACCTGATTGACGGTGCCTTCGTACCGATGGACGGCCTCCATCATCCGTTCGAGCACCGGATCCAGGAGGGTACGCGCCTCTTCAGGGTCGCGGTCGGCGAGGAGCTCCGTCGACCCCTTCATGTCCGCGAAGAGCACCGTCACGTGCTTGCGCTCGCCTTCGAGCGCCACCTTCGAGGTCAGGATCTTTTCGGCCAGATGCTTGGGCGTGTAGGCAACGACTGCCGCGGAGGGCGCCGCGCCCGCAAGCGGCTGCCCGCAGGCGTTACAGAATCGCGCGCCCGCTGGGTTCTCGGTGGAGCACTGTCGGCAGCGCATCGCGTCAGTTCTCAGAAAGCGCTTGACAGTATGAAACGACGGCGTTACTTGTGCAACGAGTGTTGCGTATAGGACCAAGCATCGCGACCATGTCTCGTTCCTGAGGAGGCTCCTCATGGCGGTTTCCTGGCTTGTCCTGATGGTGAGTTTCCCTCCACATCCGTCGAGCTTGCGGGTGCGGGTGTGGCGGAAGCTCCGGGCGCTGGGAGCCATACCCCTCCGCAAGTCCATGTATCTCCTGCCGCCCACGCCCGACAACTTCGAGCGCTTCCAGTGGCTGAGCCAAGAAGTTCAAAAGGACGGTGGTGAGGCGACCTTCCTCAGCGTGGACAACGTCGAGAACATGAAGCGGGCCGAGGTGGTTCGGCTCTTTCAGCAGGTGCGGGACCAGGACTATCGCGTTCTGGTGGAGCGATACCGCAAGGTGGCACGTGGACTCGATCGAAAGAAAGCATCCCAGGGCACCGCACGGCGCAATGAGGAACTGGCCCGCCTCGTTCGGGAGTTGGAGCGCATCCGCGAAATCGACTTCTTCGACGCGCCCGGCTACCACGAAGCGAAACGGCTGCAGGAGACCATCGAGATGCGACTACATCCTAGCCAAACCGACTCTCCCGCGGCGGCGGATCTTCCAATGGACTCGCTCCGTGGTCGGCGCTGGGTCACGCGTCCCCGTCCCCATGTCGACCGCATTGGATCGGCGTGGCTCATCAAGCGGTTCATCGATCCCGAGGCGGAGTTTGTCTTCGCTCCCACCAAGGAATTCCCTTCAGACGCAATTCCGTTCGATGCGGCCGGGGTCGAGTTCGGGCATCAGGGCGAGGATTGCACGTTCGAGACGCTGGTCAAACGCCTGGGCCAACGCGATCGGCGTCTGACGCACTTGGCCGAGATCGTCCACGAGGTGGACCTCAAGGATCAAAAGTTCCCGCGAGATGAGGCGCGAGGGGTTGATCTGGCCATTCGCGGCCTCCTGGCCACGTTCAAGGACGACCAGGAAGTGCTCGTTCAGGGGATGGTCCTCTTCGATGGCCTGTATGCGGCGCTCGGCGATCGACCGTAGTATTTCACGCAGCCGCGACGGCCACCGGGCCGGTTGAACGGCAGACAAGGACACACTCATGGAGCCCACCAGCCCCCCTTCTCGAGTGCGAATCCGCGACCTGGTTCTCTACTACCTCCGGCTCGGGACGCTGGGGTTCGGTGGCCCTGTCGCGCTGTGCGGGCAGATGGAGCGGGAGCTGGTTCAGGACCGGAAGTGGGTGACCAAGGAGGAGATGCGCGAAGCGATCGCCGTCTGCCAGTCCCTCCCCGGGCCGCTGGCCATCCAGGTGGGCATCTTCATTTCCTACATTCGTGGCGGATTTTGGGGAGCGTGGGCCGGCGGCTGGGCCTTCATCCTCCCGAACTTTGTCATCGTCGTCGCCTTGGCTGCGCTCTACGTACATTTCGGAGGGCTGTCGCTGGTGACGGCGATCTTCTATGGGGTCAGCCCAGCCGTGATTGCCTTGATCCTCCACTCCTGCTATCGCCTCGCGAAGCTCGGCATGGAGGACTGGCTGCAATGGGTGATCGTCGCGGTCTGCTTCGTGGTGACGGTGACAATCCAGGCCGAAGTGGCCCTGCTTTTCGTCGGGGCGGGCATCGTGGGGGTCCTGTACTACGGGTCCCTGTTCCGCGCGCGCGCGGCCTCGTCTTCCTTGCCTCTGCTGGCCCTGTTGCCGGTCAGCAGCACGGTCGCGCCCACAGCTCAGGGATCGCTACTGGGGAAGCTGTTGCTCTTCTTCCTCAAGGCAGGATCGCTGACGTTCGGAAGTGGGCTGGTCATCGTGCCGTTTCTCGAGAAGGGCCTCGTCCAGCAGACCGGGTGGCTGGATGAACGGCAGTTCCTGGTGGCGGTCGCGATGGGCATGCTGAGCCCGGGCCCGGTCGTCATCACGGCGACGTTCGTGGGCTATGTGGTCGCGGGCTTCTGGGGGTCGGTGATCTCCACGATCGGCATCTTTCTCCCCTCGTTCCTGCTGGTGCTGATCGTGGCGCCGATCCTCATCCGCTACCGCAGCAACTCGAACGTCCAGGGGTTCGTCAAGGGGGCCTATGCCGCCGCCATCGGAACCATCCTCGGCGCGTGCGTACTGCTGGGACGGATTGCCATCGGGGACTGGCTCACGGCGCTGGTGGCCGTGGGCAGCTTGATCGTGCTGTTCCGGTGGAAGGTCAGCAATCCCTTGCTGGTTGCGGCCACGGCGATTATCGGGTTGATCGCCTTTCCGCTGCTGCAGCCCGCGTGGGTGTTTGTGAAGTAGGACGAGTCCAGACCGAATGAAGGAGGACATGGTCATGAAGCGAGGCATCGTGGTTGCGGTCGCGGTGGGGTGGTTATTGAGTGGTCATCTGGCATGGGCCCAGAAGGATGAGGCCAAAGAACACGCCGAGCTCGTGAAGGCGCTCGGTGCGGCGAAGGTCTCGTTGCAGACCGGACTCTCTGCCAGCGCCGGCGCCGGGAAGCCAATCTCCGCGAAGTATGAGGTGGAGGACGGCAAGCTGCAGATGTCGGTCTACACCATGAAGGGGCCCGCGTTCTCAGAGGTCATCGTTGACCACACGACGGGGAAAGTCGCGAAGACAGAGGCAATCACGAGCGGCGACGACCTGACGGCCGCCAAGGCGCAGGGCGAGGCGATGGCCAAGGCCAAGCGCTCGCTTCGGACTGTAGCCGACCAGGCTGCCAAGGAGAACAAGGGATACCGGGTGGTGAGCGTGATGCCGGCTCTCAAGGATGGCCACCCGGTGGCCGAGGTGACGCTCGTCAAGGGCAGCGAGTTCAAGGCGGTGTCTGAAAAGCTGGACTAGTGGGGGCGCAGGACGATGAGTGAGACGGCGCCGGGTCACGAGGGCGGGGCCGACCCTCCGCAGCAAGGGCCGATTCCGTATGTCTGCACTGACTGCCGCCGCACATTTTCCGTCCCGGCGGAGGCGCCCACCCAGATGGATAGCCTGGCTGTCGAGGGGCTCACATGCCCGTGGTGCGGGCGCTGGGCCATGCCCGCCCGGGATGGCTTGCCGACCATGGAAGCCAAGACATCCGTCGTCGGGACCACGCTCGTGTGGATCGTTGCGGTGGCACTTGCGTGTCTCGTCGGAGCTCTGGGGTATCTGGCTTGGACAGAGAAGGATGACGTAGAGGCGGTTGGAGAGGAGAGTGCCGCAGTGTTGAGGATGAGCAGGCTTGCGCAGTGGTTGGGCGTGCATCCCTTCCGGGGATCGGTGGCCCGGGCCGATGAACTGAGTGTGTCCCCGACGGCGCCGACGGAGCGCTTCGACTTCGAGCAGAAGGGGCTCGAGGGATGGAGATCGATCGACGGTCAGTGGGCGGTCGAGGAGATGGCCGGGGCTCCGAGTGGGACGCGTGTACTGGTGCAGCGCGCCGTGCAGAACACTTACAACGTGATCGTGGCCCCGGGTGGCCCCTACCGCGATGTCGACGTGTCCGTCAGCGTCAAGACGATTTCAGGCCGAGAGGATGCATCCGGCGGCATCGTGTTCCGCTTTGCAGACGGCCGGTACTACGTGGTTCGCGCCAACGCTCTCGAGAACAACTTTCGACTCTACTACTACGATCGAGGCCGGCGACAGCTGGCTAGCGCGACGGTTGAGCCTCCGGCGCTCGGCCAGTGGCATACCGTGCGCGTCGTGGCGGTCGGCGACCGCATGCAAGCGTACCTGAACGGCAAGCTGTTGCTGGATCACCGGGATGCCCGATTTCGTTCCGGCCAAGTTGGCGTGTGGACAAAGGCCGATTCCATCACGGCCTTCGATGACCTCACCGTCCGTGGTGTCAACGGCGGCGGATGAACCTCGGCGGCCCAAGCTCCATAGCGTGCGCGTGGATTGTCTTGGGAACCCTGGCACCCGTTGCGGAAGTTTCTTCGCCGCCGGGCGGAGCCACAGACTTGCTTGTCGTGGCGACGTGCAACGTGGAGGACATCGTGGTGACGCTGCTCGGGGACTCGGACGTGTGGAAGGCCGGCCCGAATCGCGTGGTCCTTGAATTTCATTCAGCGCCGCGCAAGCGGCTCGTCGACGTAGGAACAGTGATCTTGGAGGGTCGCCTTTCGGTCGCGGGCGCCGTCCGGGTGCTGGCGCGGGCGCAGGTTCGTAGAGATGTCGTTCCGGGACGCTACGTCGGGATGATCACGGTGCCCCGGGCTGGGAAGTGGGAGGTCGCGGTGTCGTGGCAGGGCTGGGCGGGAAGGGGAACCGGGACGCTGTTTGTGTTGGTGCCATAAGGTCGCGAGCAGCGAGGACCGACACGGAGGACGTCGTGACGGAGGCAAGGCTGAAATATCTGATGATGATCGGTGCGCTCACTATGTTGACGATTGCTGGGGTTGTGGCTCCTGCCGCCGGTGCGGGTCCAGATCGAGGTGCCGGTCCGGCGGGTGCGCCGCTGGTCGGAACGACCCTCAAACGGATGGCGGTGATCGACCTGCCGGGCCCGCCGGGCCGGCGGTTCGACTACCTTGCGATTGACTACGATGACCACTATCTGCTCTCGGCCCATCTCGGCGCAGGTCTCTTGTATGTGATCGACCTGCGCACGAATGCGGTGGTGAAGACGATCCCCGGCGTTCCCGGTATCGAGGGTGTGGCCTATATTCCGGAGGGCAGGAAGGTCTACACCTCGAACTGGTACGAAAACAAGATCGGGGTCGTCGACCTCGCGCAAATGGCCGTTATCAAGAAGCTGCCCACGGCTGACAAACCGGACGGGATTGCCTACGCGGGTCCGTTTCACAAGGCGTACGTGTCCGACGAACGGGGGAAGGCGGAGGCGGTGGTGGACGTCCGCGAGGACCGCATCGTCAAGACGCTGCATTTTGACAGCGAGACCGGTGTGCCGCAGTACGATCCGGTCGCGCGCAAGGTCTATGTCAATCTGCAGGACCGGAATGTCCTGGCCGTGATCGATCCGGCCTCTGACACGGTGGTGGGCCAATACCCGGTGAGTGGCTGTGCTGGGAATCACGGGATGGCGCTTGATCCGGAGCGCCACTTGGCCTTCCTCTCGTGTGAGGGGAACGGCGTACTCACGGTCTTCAATCTCGACACGCACCAGCCGGTGGCCCATCTGCCCATGGCGAAAGGCGCTGATGTCGTCCAGTACGACCCTGGACTACGACGCGTTTATGTCGCGTGTTCCAACGGCTTCATCTCCGTATTTCAAGCGGACGATCCGGCGCATGTCCGGAAGATCGAGGATTTTCCAGTGGAACGGAAGGTTCACAGCCTCGCGGTAGATGTGGAAACGCACCGGGTCTATGCGCCGGAGGAAGAGGAACAGGGTCGACCGGTGGCGCGGATGGTCATATTCGATGCGATCGTCGGCGCGTCGCCACATGGGCAGTAGCAAGCTCCGACCAAGACGGCTGGTGCAGCTGGGCGCTGGCTTGGTCGAGGTCGCCATGGTTCTGCTGGGCGCGGATCCCGTGTCAGCGTACCGGCCTTTCGTGTCGACCGACGCGGCGGTCGCGGATCCCAGGGAGGTCGAAATCGAACTCGGGGTCCTAACGCTGGATCGGACGGGGCGCGAGAATACGTTCACGACGCCGAGTGTGGTCGTCAACTACGGCGTGCTGGAGCGCTGGGAGCTGGTCGGCGAGTTTCGGGTACAGGAAGGCTCGGGGACCGAGATCACCGACCCGGGGGTCTTCCTCAAAGGCGTCCTGAAAGAGGGGGTCCTCCAGGACAAGGACGGGGTGAGCCTAGCGGTGGAGGCGGGGCCACTCCTCCCGTCGACAGTGAAGGGTGAACGGGGTGTCGGGTTTGAGGGCACGGGCATCCTCAGCGCGCGCCTAGCTCCAGTTACTTTCCACCTGAATGTGGGCGGGGGGGTTGATCGGTCCGATGCGCGGCCGTTTGTGACCTGGGGGTTGATCGGGGAGCTACCCGTGACCGCCAGGTTCCGCTTCGTGAGCGAGGTCAACGGGGAGGGCACAAAGGGTCAGCGGTCCAACAACTCTGTGCTCGTCGGGTTCATCTGGCAGCCCGCGTCGGCCAACATCTTCCTGGACGCCGGAATTCGGCGCGGGATCAGCAGCGGAGCCCCCGATTGGGAGTTCACGGCCGGCGTGACCTTTGGATTCAAGCTCCCGTCGTCTGCCCGGCACGGACCTGGTTCTTAGTTTTAGGGGATACCCAATGTCTCGAGTGATCGCTGCCGGACTCATGCTGTGGCTGGGCACCTGGCTGGGGCCCGAGGGGCTCACGGCCCAGCCGCCGGCGTCGGGGATCGAGACGGTCCCGGGGATGCCGCCGATCGTCGACCCGCGCAACCTCTACAGCGAGACACAGGCCGGCAACCTCAGCCCAGCGGTGACGAGCGCGGTGCCGCGCGTGTACGTGCCAAACCTGCAGTCGCATGACGTGTACGTGATCGATCCGCAGACCCGCAAGGTCGTGGATCACTTTCGGGTCGGCATTGGGCCCCAGCACGTGGTGCCCTCGTGGGATCTGAAGACCCTCTGGGTGACCAATAATGCCGAGGGGCGCACCGACGGGAGTCTGACGCCCATCGATCCCACGACAGGCAAGCCCGGCAAGCCGATCCCCGTTGACGACCCTTACAACATGTATTTCACGCCCGACGGGCGTTCCGCCATCGTCGTGGCCGAAGCGCTCAAGCGGCTGGATCTCCGCGATCCACAGACGATGGCCCTCCAGGGGGCCATCGATGTGCCCCAGTGTGGCGGGATCAACCACGCGGACTTCTCCATCGATGGGCGGTTTGCGATCTTCACCTGCGAGTTCCAGGGAAGCCTGACGAAGATTGACCTCGTGGGCCACAGGGTCCTCGGCTACCTCAAGTTGTCGAAGGGGGGAATGCCCCAGGATATCCGCGTGTCGCCGGACGGCAAGACCTTCTTCGTGGCGGACATGAAAGCTGGGGGCGTGTTTCTGATCGACGGCGCCACGTTCACCGAGATGGGCTTCATCAAGACCGGCGTCGGGACCCATGGACTCTATCCGAGCCGCGACGGCACGCAGCTCTATGTCGCCAATCGCGGCTCCGCCCATATTCACGGCGCTCCGCATGGCAAGGGGAGTGTGTCGGTCATCGACTTCGCCACGCGCAAGGTGGTGGCGACGTGGCCCATTCCCGGCGGGGGCAGCCCCGACATGGGCAACGTGAGCGTGGACGGTAAGGTGCTGTGGCTGTCCGGGCGTTACGACGACGTGGTCTACGCCATCGAGACGGCAACGGGACACGTCCAGAGCGTCATCCCGGTGGGGAAAGAGCCCCATGGCCTCACGGTCTGGCCTCAACCCGGGCGTTACTCCCTCGGCCACACCGGGAATATGCGGTGAGCATGATGGTGCCTGCGCGCTCGCGTCGGCTCCTTGTCGCTGTCGGCACGGCTCTTTTCGTGTCGTCTCATGGGGTGCCAGCCGCTCGTGCCGAGATATTCGACGGCTCCGGCTTCGAGCCGATCAGCTGGGGCATGCAGATCGACGAGGTGGAGCGCGTCATCGGAAGATCCGTATCCAGGCTCCGGAACACGCATAGCGACTATGAGTATCTGCAGACCAGCCGTTATCAGTACCTGGGTTGCACGTATGAGCTGCTCCTGAATTTTGAAGGACAGGGAGGGCGGCTGTCCGAAATTGTGCTGACGCATCACGGAGGGACAAAGGCTGAGGTGGCAGAACGGCCGTGCCGAGATGGGCTGTCCCGTCTCCGGGAGAAGATCGGACCGCCGATCGCGGTGTCCAGCGGCGTCCAGATGTGGCGAGTGAGCAATACGACCGTTACCGTAATGGAGGGCCGGGGGGGCGAGTTCCAGATTCGCTACACCACGACCAAACCACTCACGAAGTGAAAGAGGAGAGAGGTCATGAAATCTCAAGTGTGGAAGCACGCGGTCGTGGTTGTCGGCTTCGCCGTTCTCACGGGAGCATCCGGAGGCGCTCTTGCCGCGGATGCCGACTGGAAAGCGGTAGAGCAGGCGCTCGGCAAGTCCGGCCAGCTACAACCCGGCGATGTCTTCCGGGTTGGCATGCCCCGTACCGACCTCGCTGTCACGGTGAAAGGCGTCCCGGTCAAGCCTGGCTTTGCGCTCGGCTCCTACGCCGCGTTCAAGCAGGTAGGGGACCAGGCGATAGTCATGGGAGACCTTGTGCTCCTCGATCAGGAGGTGCCCGTCGTGATGTCGGGCCTGTTCAGGGGCGGACTCGAGGTGACCGCTGTCCACAACCACCTGAACGAGGTGTCGCCGCACGTCATGTATATGCACTACCAGGGGCACGGCGACGCCGTCCAGCTAGCCAAGGCGCTTCGCCAAGCTTTGTCGGTCAGCGGGACGCCCCTCGGCGGTAGTGCGGCGCCCGCCGCGGCCGCCGCTCCGGCGCTCGACACCAAGCAGATCGAGCAGGGGCTGGGCCGCGCGGGTCGGGATATTGGCGGCGGCGTCTTCCAGATCACCGTACCGCGCGCCGAGACCATCACGGAGATGGGGCATCCGTTGCTGCCCGCAATGGGTGTAACGACCGTGATGAACTTCCAGGCCACCGCAGACGGGAAGGCGGCGATCACCGGTGACTTCGTGCTGATCGATAAGGAGGTGAACAACGTCGCCCGGACCCTCCAGCAGCACGGCATCGACGTGACTGCGCTCCACAACCACGGGCTCATGGATATGCCGCGGCTGTTCTACATGCATTTCTGGGCCACCGATGAAGCCGCGAAACTCGCCCGGGGACTGAAGGCGGCACTGGATCAGACGAATAGCCAGAAGTAACAGGGGGAATGCCAATGAAGTGGGTCACACGAGAGAAAGCCCGGGTGGATCGGATTGCGTGTCCGTGGCTCATTGCTCGTTTCATCGACAAAGAGCCGACGTTCCTGTTTGTGCCGGCGACTGAAGTACTGGCGGTCGCGAAGGAAGAGAGTGCCATTCCGTACGATGTTCCGGGCGTTGAGCTGGGTCACCATGGGGACCGCTGCTCATTTGACGCGTTTCTCGAGAAGTACGAGCTGAAGGATCCCGCGCTCGTGGATCTCGCTCTCATCGTTCGTGGCGCCGACACCGAGGCGCGTGGGCTGACGCCCGAGTCGGCTGGACTCTACGCGGTCGCGTCAGGCTTTCGCAGCAGCACGCGAGATGACTTCGACAACATGGCGAGACAGTTCCCAGTCTACGATGCCCTGTATGCCTATTGTCGGGCGCGGCGGGCGGGGAGCTAGTAATGAGTCTTGAAACGATCGGGGAGGTCGAGCTTCCCGCCCATCACAGGTCGGGCGGATTCGACCATGCCGCCGTTCATGGGCGGCAGGCGCGCCTGTACGTCGCGCACATGGCGAACAACGCGGTGGACGTGATCGACTGTGCCGGCAACACATATTACGGGTCCATCACAGGTCTTGACGCGGTCGCCGGAGCTCTCGTGTGTGAGGAGCAGGATCTCGTGTTCACCTCGAATCGCGGGGAGAACACCGTGGGGATCTTCCCGGTGGAGCATGAGGCGGCGTTGGTCAAGGTGCAAGTGGGCCTGAGGCCGAACGGCCTCGCCTACGATCCGGGCCGACGCCTCCTGATTGCCGGGAATGTCGGGGACCCCTCACGGCCGGGCACCTTCTGTGTGTCAGTGGTCGATGTGACCGCCCGGGAGATGAGAGCCGACATCCCGGTGCCCGGCCGAACCGGGTGGACGGTTTTCGATGCGGAGACCGGCTGGTTCTACGTCAACATCGCCGACCCGCCTCAAATTGTCGTCGTCGAGAGCGCAAACCCTGGCCACGTGGCTCGTACCTTTGCGATCTCTGCCGCCGGCCCACATGGGCTCGACCTGGATGTGGCCACCCGGAGGCTGTTCTGCGCATGTGACGAGAAGGCACTTGTCGTCTTGGATTGCCGGTCGGGTGTGGAGCTCGTACGAGCTCCACTCGCTGGCGTTCCTGACGTCATCTTCTTCAACCGAGAGCGGCGGCACCTCTACGTGGCCATTGGAGAGCCGGGGCTGATCGAAGTGTTCGAGACGGACAGGATGCGGCTGATCCAGACGGTGCGGACCGGGTCTGGGGCGCATACCCTTGGATTCGACCAGCTGCGGGATACCGTGTACGCGTTCCTCCCTGATACCCATCGGGCGCTGGTCTTCCGAGACCACGGTTAGGGCCGCGCGCTTGCTGCCGGAAGGCGTGGAGCGGTGACGAAATCGGCGGGCAAGCGACCGGTCAGGGACTCGAGGAAGGCAACAATATCGGCCACCTCACGATCGGCGAGCGTTCTGCCCAGCTGCACGCGCGCCATGACGCGCACGGCGGCCGGGAGGGTCGAGACCGACCCGTCATGAAAGTACGGAGGTGTCATGGCCACATTCCGCAGGCTCGGGACCTTGAAGACATACGTGTCCACGGTGTCCTGGGTGACGTCGAAGCGCCCCTTGTCGATGCTGGGGCTAGCCGTGGCCTTCCAGTAGTCTTCTACGAGGCCAAACTTCTGATACATGCTCCCGCCGACCCCGACACCGTTGTGGCAGCCGACGCAGCCGATCTGCATGAAAGAGCGGAGACCCGCCTGGGCGGCCGGCGAGAGCGCCCGGTCGTCACCGGCCAGGAAAGCGTCGAAGGGCGACGGCGTCACGAGAGTCCGCATGTACGCCCCGATCGCCAGCCCCCAGTTGTCCGCTGTGACGGGATCTGTTTGGCCAGGGAAGGCCTGGGCGAACAAGGCCGCATAGCCGGGGATCGCCTTGAGCTTTGCCATGGCGCTCTCGTAGCTCGGATTGCCGAAGCTGGGCGGAGCGATGAGCGCCTTGGTGGCTTGGTCCTCCACGGATGTCCGATCCCCTCGCCAGTGCTGTACGAACTGGATCCCCGCGTTGAGGACGGTTGGAGCGTTACGCGGATTCGGCCGGTGCTCGGCGCCGATCGCCTTCGGTAGGGCGTCTGTCCCGAACAAGGCCGGCTGATGGCAGCGAGCGCAGCTCACGGTGTTGTCGGAGGATGCACGTGTCTCGAAATAGAGGAGCCGGCCGAGCTTGACCTTTTCTGGCGTCAAGGGAGTGTCGACGCTGGCCATGTCCTTGGGCAGCGCCTTGAAAAGACTCTGCGTTTGAGTGCGTAAGCGAGTATCGGCGGCCTCGGCGGCCACGACGATGGAAAACAGGATCCCGACGAGCACTAGTGGACGCACCAGCCGATTGTTGGCCACATTAGTCTCCTTCACGCCTGCCTACGGAGTGCCCGGCGCGTGTGGATGTCCCGCCGGTACTGATCCGTCGCCGGCCGCGACTCCGTAGGCATTCACATGCGGGCGAAGACCTCCGGAGACCCGGTTTGTGACCCGAGCCATGGCTGATCGGGGGTCGAGGCGCCCGCTCCTGGCAAGTAATGGGCCGGACCAGCCGCCAGACACGCAACTTCTCAGGCAAATGCAGGCGGGTGATGAGGCTGCGTTAGAGACGCTCTATAGGCGCTATACGGGCCTCGTCTTTACCATCGCCTTACGCATTGTGGGTGACCCGGAGCTCGCCCGTGAGGTGTTGCAGGACGCCTTCCTTCGGTGCTGGGACGGGCGTGAGACTTATGACCCTGGTCGAGGGCGAGTGCCGTGGTGGCTCATGGGGATCGCCCGCAACCGTGCCATCGACCTCCTGCGAAGTCGTTCGCACCAGGCCCGTTTGCGAGAGCAGGAGCCCTTGTCGGGCGCGGCCCGAGTAACCAGCCCGTTGGACGCGGCCGACGCCATCGCCTTGCGTCGTGCGGTCGCGAGCGCACTGGAGAACCTATCAGCCGTGCAACGTCAGGCGATCGAACTGGCGTACTACCGGGGGCTCACCCAGGCGGAGATCGCGCAGCAATTGGATGAGCCGTTAGGAACGGTCAAGAGCCGGACGCGCGAGGCCATGGAGCGCCTGCGCGTCTCGCTCTGGCCGCTGATCGAACCGATGCGAGAGGAGTAAGAGAGCCGTGACCGAGGAGCACGAGCAGTTCATCGAAGATCTCGCCGCGTACGCCTTGGGCTCGCTCAGCGAATCTGAGCGGTCGCGTGTCGGAGCACACGTCGCGAGCTGCGAAACGTGCGCGCGCCGGCTGAACGAATATCGAGCGGTGGCTAGCGTACTGCCAGTGGGACTCGATCCCGTGGAGCCGCCGCCTGACGCGTGGGCCTCGGTTCGGGCCGGCGCTCAAGAGCATGGGCCCGCACGTGGCCCGACGAAGCGGACCTTCGTTCCCAACTGGCGCTGGGCGGCATGGCCGCTCGTGGCCGGGCTCGTCGCGGTCTTGCTGGTCTGGAACGTGTTGCTTCAGCGAGAGGCCTCGCTCCGCCCGCCGGGTCCGGAAGTGGAAGCACTCGCGCGCCGGCCTGGCCGCCTGGTCATCCTGGCTGGTACAGGGACGCCGGCCGCAAGCGCGCGGCTCCTCGTTGCGGTGGACGGACACCATGGGCATCTGGCGATTGCCGGCTTGCGCCCGCTATCGTCCGAGCGTGCGTATCAGCTGTGGTTCCTCCGAGCGGGCGCCCCGCCAGTCACCGGCGGCGCGTTCCGGGTCGATGCGAGCGGCCGCGCGTGGGTCGCAATCACGGTTCCCGTCTCCCTCGACGATGCGCGCGCGATCACAATCACGGAGGAGCCGATATCCGGAAGTGCGGCTCCGACGGGGCAGTACCTCTTGGAGGCGCGAGCCTGGCGTTGAACGCTGTGTCGTACCGAAGAAGCGCATGCAGTCCTTGACGGTAGGCAGGCGGACGCCGGGCGCAATACTAACGTCCAGGCAGGGACCGCGATGAGGGACTCCCATTTCCAGGGACCGGTCACGCCTTAGGTGATAAGTGTCACCACCGGCGGGTCAGTGGAGTGTCACGACCTCCGGGTCAGTATGATCGTGGAAAATGGCCGAACGAAGAGGACAGCACGAGCGAAAAAGGGCCTGGGAAGCGTGCCGTCGGGACATGGTGCCCGACGTGCATCGGGGCCGGTCGATCCGGCAAGCGGCACCATACGCGCTGCCACGTCGTCGCTTCTACGAGTGACCCGCAGGTCGTGACACATGCACGTCACCCATCCTTCAAGTGACCCGGAGGTCCTGACACCTGGCCCCTTAGGTGTTATCCGTGCTTTGCCGCATCCAACTCCATTTGCGCCGCTCTCACGGTTCCATCGGCGGTACAATCTCGATCCGGCACGACCTATGAGCAATTCGCCCGATCTGTCGGATGTTTCATTCCCGAGCGGCGAGCCAGCCGTGATCAGACGCCTGCCAGCGGGAGTGGAGTACACCCATGTCAAGCAGATCATCTTCGGCTTGTCCGGGCCGCTCGATGTCCTCCCCTGGTTTACAAGGCTTGAGAACGACGCCCTGGGATGGTCCAGCTTTCGGCGGAAGAGCTTCCGGGCTCTGGACCGGGTGCTGTGCCGGGAGGAGCAGCGCCTACTGGAAACCCCTCCCCAGGAACATGGTCGCGAGCACCAACTGGTGGCAATGCTCCGATCGCAGTTCGTTCAACACTTCCGGCTGGCTCTCCAGCTATGTGGCGTGCCCGGGAAGACGCGCTGGGTATCGACTTCGTTTGTCTCTCCCTCCTCGGGAGTGTCGTCAGAATCTGCTCCGAATATGGCGCACCGAGATCTGGTCATCAAGGCGTGGGAGGCGACCGATGACGGAGCGTGCCTCCTGGAACATATTGTCGTGCCGCCGGGTCCACCGCCTTGGGGAGACATCAGGGTGGCGTACTACGACCCCTGGCTGGTTGATCGGCTCTTGGCGGCTCTCTTTCGGCGGCACTTCCGTGAAGTAATGCGCCGCCGCGTCGGACAAGGCTGGTGGGCCGAGCGCGCACCGACAGGGTGGCCCATGCTCACCCAATACGCGATCCCGATGCTTTACGACTATCTGCGCCCCTACTACCGGGTCCGAGGGTACACGAGGGGGCTGCGCGCTCGGTCACCGGGGAACTATCCCCGCCAGCTCCTCAGGGACATCACCGAGATTCTGCACGTCGAGGTGCCGCACCTCGCGGCCGGCCTGGAGGAGGCTTGGGTCCAGGCCGCGGTGCAACGCTACCTGAAGGAGGCCCCGTCCCACCGCCCGATGGGCTTCGACATGTTCGGGATCCGACTGGACACGGAAACCGCATGACTTAGTAACTTTGACGGTGTCCCTGAGCCTATGAAGACTGGGTAGCGTGCAAAGCGCTACCCAGTTCGTGTTTCGGAGGCCGCGACCATGAAGGCCGACGTGCTCGCGGCGGTCGCAGACCGTGGCGAGGCCGACGCCGTCGAAGTGGCCGATGCGTTGGGATTCACGTACGAGGCCGCGGCTATGGCGACGCTCCTTCGCGCCTATCGAGGCGGTTTGCTCGCACGCACCGGCGCGCCAGATCTGCAAGCCTTCCGGTATTTCCCTTACGGACAAAGGTGTGCAGCGCCTCGAGTACCTCGCCGGAACCCGACGGCACGCTGCACGCCCCACATCTACCCCCAACAGCAGGTCAGGAGAACCCGACATGCGGACGAAGAGACTCTACTCCGGCTTGTACCACTGCCCTGAGTGTGTGTACGAGGTGACGCTCACTTCGGAGCCTTCCTTGAAGTGTCCGGACTGCGGTGGTCGGCTCTACGAGGGCGAGCTTCCTGAAGAATCAGAAGACGATGATGACTACGACGAGGGTGATGAGTAGGCGCGCGCCTCACGCCTTCCGGTGAATCGTAGCCAGTGAGCCCGTGACGGACGAGTTGCCGCTAAGTGCTGCGCGCCAGCGTCTCGGGCGGAAGCCCGGGAGGCCGAGGAAGTCTTCCGCCGTGGCGCCTGCAGCGGCCGCGGCAAGTTCAGTTGGTCCGGACACGGCGCGCGGGATGGAAGGGCGCCGCGCCTATGAAACCGTGCGGTCCATTCCGCCCCGTCTACTGGATCTCAAGGCGACCGCGGCGTACCTGGGAGTGTCGCCGTGGACCGTCCGGGATCTGGAATTCAGTGGCGTCCTGCGGCGAGTGAATGTTCCCTTAGGTCCCCGGAAGGAGCTGAGGAAGCTGTTGTTTGATCGCCAAGATCTTGATCGCCTTGTCGAGACATGGAAGGGTGGGTAACCTTTGGCTCACTTGCCACCCCCAGAGGGGGTGCAGAAAGGAGAACGTAGATGGGCTCTATCTACAGACGAAGACGGCGGGATGGCTCGTATGGATCGGTCTTCTGGGTGAAGTACTATGCGGACGGACGGCCGGTACGCGAGAGCACGGGCGCGAAGAACCAGAAACAGGCCGAGCGATTCCTCAGGGGACGAGAGGGACGAATCGCGCTCGGCCAGCCGCTGATGCCTCGCGCCGACCGCGTTCGCTACGAGGAGATTGCTGATGATTTGAAGCGCTACTACGAGACGACGGGGAAGCGAGATTGGCGGGAAGTGAAGGCGCGGTTCGATCACCTGAGGCATTTCGTTGGTGGATGGCGCGTGGCCTCGATAGGGCCCGCGGAAATCGCGCGATACATGGAGGAGCGGCGATCGCACGAGGCCGCAAACGGCACGATCAACCGCGAGCTCGCCGTCGTGGGACGGATGCTGCGCCTCGCCTACGAGAACGGCAAGCTGGTTCGCGTGCCGGTGATCCGCAAGCTCAGCGAGGCATCTCCGCGGCAGGGCTTCTTCGAACGCGACCAGTTTGAGGCTGTCCGGCGCCGACTTGCTCCGGATCTCCAGGTTGCGGTGACGATCGCTCAAACCTTTGGCTGGCGGATGCAGAGTGAGGTGCTTCCTCTGGAGAGGCGACAAGTCGATCTTGAGGTAGGGACGCTTCGTCTGGATCCCGGGACAACAAAGAATGGCGAGGGGCGTACCGTCTATCTCACGCCTGAGCTGAAAGTGTTGCTCGGCGCGCAGCTGGAGCGAGTGGACCGACTCTCGAAGCGGACCAAAACGATCAACCCTTACGTGTTTCCGCATCTTGGTGGCCGGCGCCGACTAGGTCAGCGGCGTCGTGATTTCAGAAAAGCTTGGGAGACAGCCTGTGGGAAGGCCGGTGTGCCAGGGAAGCTACGACATGACTTTCGGAGGACAGCGGTGCGGAACATGGTGAACGCCGGGGTGCCTGAGCGAGTGGCCATGAAGGTGACTGGTCACAAGACTCGGGCACATCAGCCCCTGAGACGCTTGCTTCCCGCTCGCTAACCCCGCAGAATACCGGCACGCGCCTGTAGCTCAGTTGGAGAGAGCATCGGCCTTCTAAGCCGAGGGTCGGGGGTTCGAATCCCTCCAGGCGCGCCACTCACCCCTCACATCCGAGATTGCCAACGCCGGCAACCGTGTCCGGCGCGAGTCCCGCGAAGCGAGCTAGCTGCCCGCCTTCGTGGCCGGCGCGCCCGCGGGTGCGGGAGCGGGGTGGCCGTTGTCGCTCACCTCGCACGCCGCGGCGTCTCCGGTGCGGTGAATCGACAGATCCGTGATGCTCGGGTGTTCGCCGCAGAGCGGGCACTTGGGGTCCCGTCGCAGCTTGACCTCGCGGAAGCGCATGCCGAGGGCGTCGTAGGTCAGCAAGCGCCCGATCAGGGGCTCGCCGATGCCAAGCAGCATCTTGATGGCCTCGGTGGCCTGTACCACTCCGATGATGCCTGGGAGCACGCCCAGGACGCCGGCCTCGCTTCAGCTAGGGACGAGGCCCGGCGGCGGCGGCGTCGGGTAGAGGCAGCGGTAGCACGGGCCCTGGTTCGGGGCGAGCACGGTGGCCATGCCCTCGAACTGGAAGATCGAGCCGTGCACGTTGGTCTTGCCCGCGAGGTAGCACGCGTCGTTCATCAGGTAGCGGGTGTCGAAGTTGTCCGACCCGTCGATCACCAGGTCGTAGTCCTTGATGATGTCCATCACGTTGTCCACGTCGATGCGCGTCGGCAGCGGGATGACGGTCACGTCCGGGTTCAGCGCCCGGATCATCTCGGTGCCCGACTCGACCTTGGGTCGCCCCACGTTCGCGGTGGTGTGGAGGATCTGCCGCTGCAGGTTCGACACGTCCACCACGTCGCCGTCCATCAGGCCGAGCGTGCCGACGCCCGCCGCCGCCAGGTACAGGGCGGTCGGCGAACCGAGCCCGCCCGCGCCGATCAGCAGCACCTTCGAGCGCAGCAGCTTGCGCTGGCCCTTCTCGCCCACCTGGGGCAGCAGGAAGTGGCGGCTGTAGCGCTGGATCTGGTCGGCGTTCATCGGGCGGTCCTTGGCCACCGGCAGGCCGGATTGCGCCCACTTCTGGAAGCCGCCCTGCAGATTGGTGACGTTCTCGTAGCCGAGATCCTTGAGGACCTTGGAGGCGAGCATGGAGCGGAGGCCGCTCTGGCAGTAGAGCACGATGGGGGTCGTCGGATCCGCGGCCGCGCCGCCGATGCGGAACTCGAGGAAGCCGCGGCTGATATTGGTCGCGGGCTCGATGAAGCCGTCGCGGTACTCGTCGGGATCGCGCACGTCGATCAGGACGAGCGGCTCCCCGGCGTCGATCCGCTTCTTCAGCTCGGCCGGCCCCTGTTCGGGCACCACTTGCCGGGCCTCGGCCAACATCTCCTTCAACGTCTTCATCCCCGGCTCCTTGAGGAAACCTGCAGCAATTTCAGTGGGTTCATAATACCACCCATTCCGGTCGGATCTAGCGAAGCCGCCCGGGTTCACTGTCTGAGGCAGCGTAAGACTGCTATAATTGGCCGCTAAATGAAAGGGTTAATCCTCTCCGGCGGCCGCGGCACGCGCCTCCGCCCGATCACGTTCACCTCGGCGAAGCAGCTCGTGCCGGTGGCCAACAAGCCCATCCTCTTCTATGGGATCGAGGCCCTGGCCGCCTCGGGGATCAGCGAGATCGGCATCGTGGTCGGGGACACCAAGCAGGAGATCCGCGACGCGGTCGGCGACGGCAGCCGGTTCGGCATCGCGGTCACCTATATCGAGCAGGAGGCGCCGCTCGGTCTCGCGCACGCCGTCCTCGTCTCGGAGCCGTTCCTGGGCACCGATCCATTCTGCATGTACCTGGGCGACAACCTGATTCGCGAGCGGCTGGAGCCCCTGGTGACGCGCTTCCGCGACGAGAAGCCCAACTGTCAGATCCTGCTCGCCGCCGTGCCCGATCCGACCCAGTTCGGCGTCGCGGTGCTGAAGGACGGGCAGGTCGTGCGCCTGGTGGAGAAGCCGAAGGATCCGCCGTCCAATCTGGGGCTGGTCGGCGTCTACATGTTCGACGCGACGATCTTCAAGGCGGTCAAGGCCATCAAGCCGTCCGCGCGCGGCGAGCTCGAGATCACCGACGCGATCCAGTGGCTCATCGACCAGGGCTACCTCGTGCGGCCCCACGTCATCGAAGGCTGGTGGAAGGACACCGGCAAGCTCGAGGACATGCTCGAGGCCAACCGGATCATCCTGGACACCCTGCTGCCCCGCACCGACGGCACCGTGGTGGACAGCGAGATCGTCGGGCGCGTGGTGATCGAGGCGGGGGCCCGCGTGATCAAGAGCACGGTGCGGGGGCCGGCGATCATCGGCCGCGACGCGGTCATCGAGAGCGCCTACGTGGGGCCGTTCACCTCGATCGGCGACCGGGTGGTGGTGCGGGCCAGCGAGGTGGAGCACTCCATCATCCTGGAGGGGGCGAGCGTGACCGACGTCGGAGGGCGCATCGAGTCGAGCCTGATCGGGCGCAACGTGTCGATCTACCGGACCGCGTCCAAGCCGCGCTCCTTCAACTTCATGCTGGGGGATCGCAGCGAGGTGGGACTGATCTGATGGCGTCCCGGGACCCGATCGAGCTGAGCGACACGGCCAAGCGCGCCTTCGCGCAGCAGACCTACGGGCCCGCGCCCGAGATCGACGGGGTCCAGCTCGTGGAGCTCAAGCGGGTCACCGACGACGGCGGCTCCTTCATGGAGCTGGCGCGGCTGCAGCAGGGCATGCCGGCGGCCCTGCCCGGCTTCGAGTGCCGCCAGGTGAACTACAGCGAGATGGACCCGGGCGTGATCAAGGCCTTTCACCTGCATCGCCGTCAGACCGACGTGTGGTTCGTGCCCCCCGACGACAAGATGCTCGTGGTCCTGCTCGACGTCCGGGCCCACACCAAGAGCCACGGGGCCCAGCGCCGGATCGTGCTGGGCGACGGCCAGTCGCGGCTGCTGCGCATCCCGCCCGGGGTGGCGCACGGGGTGAAGAACCTCGCGCCCTCCCGCGGCCGCATCATCTACTTCGTGGACGTCCAGTTTTCGCCGGATCCCGATCAGACCGAGGAGGGGCGGCTGCCCTGGGACTTCGCCGGGGCCGATATCTGGAACGTCACGCGGGGATGAGCCCCCCTCACCCTGCCCTCTCCCCAGCGGGGAGAGGGAGATAAGATGAAGATCCTCGTCACCGGCGGCGCCGGCTTCATCGGCTCCAACTTCGTCCGGCACGTCCTGGCGAGCCATCCCGGCGACGCGGTCGTCAATCTCGACAAGCTCACCTACGCGGGCAATCTGGAGAATCTCCGGGACGTCGAAGCGAATCCCCGCTACCGCTTCGTGAAGGGCGACATCTGCGACGGGCCGGTGGTCCGCGAGGCGATGCGCGGGGCGGATGCGGTCGTGCATTTCGCGGCCGAGACCCACGTGGACCGGTCGAACGTGGGCGCCGACGACTTCCTCCGCACCAACGTGACCGGCACCTTCACCCTCCTGGAGGCCGCGCGCGAGCTCAAGATCGGCCGCTTCCTCGCGGTGAGCACGGACGAGGTCTACGGGAGCATCGCGGAGGGCGCGGCCCGCGAGGGCGACGTGCTGAACCCGTCGAATCCCTACTCGGCCTCGAAGGCGGCGGCCGATCTCCTGGTCCGCGCCTACTGGACCACCCACCGGCTGCCCGTGCTGATCACCCGCAGCAGCAACAACTTCGGGCCCTACCAGTATCCGGAGAAGGTCATCCCGCTGTTCGTCACCAATGCGATCGAGGACCGGGCGCTGCCCCTCTACGGCGACGGCCGCAACGTGCGCGACTGGCTCTACGTGCTGGACAACTGCGTGGCGATCGACCTCGTCCTCCGCCAGGGCGTGGCCGGCGAGATCTACAATATCGGCGGCGCCGCGGAAGTGCAGAACGTGACCCTGACCCGCCGGATCCTGGGCCTGCTCGGCAAGCCGGAGAGCCTCATCACGCCGGTGGCCGACCGGCCCGGGCACGATCGCCGCTACGCCCTCGACTCCGGCAAGATCCGCGCGCTCGGCTGGACGCCCGCCGCGAGCTTCGAGGAGGCGCTGGCCGCGACCGTGGAGTGGTACCGCACGCACGACGCGTGGTGGAAGCCCATCAAGTCGGGCGCGTTTCGGCAGTACTACCAGGCGCAGTACACCGCGAGGTAACCGTCATGCCGCGCGCGTCGATCGCCTGGGCTGCCGTCGCCCTGCTGGGCCTGATTCTCCCTGCGGCGGCCGCGCCCCGCGACGCGGACCGCCGCCTCGATCCCCGCCAGGTGTCCCCGCTGCCCTCCCAGATCCGCCGCGTCGAGCCGGCGGTGGTGGGCATCCGCGTGGAGGTCCCGCGCGACCGGCCGTCGGCGGCCACGCTCGGCGTGGAGCGCTGGGGCAGCGGCGTCATCTTCGACGCCGACCAGGGCTACGTGCTGACCGTGAGCTATGTCCTCCTCGACGCCGCGCGCATCGAGGTCTCGCTCCGTGACGGCCGCAAGGTGCCCGCCCGCCTCATCGGGCTCGATCTCGAGGTCGGGGTCGGCGTGGCCCGGCTCGAGGGGCGCGGCCCGTGGCCGGCCGCGGCCCTGGGGGATTCGACGACGGTGGCGGTCGGGGAGACCACCGGGACGGTGGGCGTGTCGGACGCCGGGGACCTGGTGGCCACCCCGAGCCGCATCCAGGCGGTGCGGCCGTTCGCGGCCGCCTGGGAGTACATGCTGGACCGGGCCTTCATCGTGACCCCGTACAATGCGGCCTTCGGCGGCGCCGCGCTCGTCAACGCGGCGGGCAGCGTGATCGGCGTGACCTCGCTGCGCCTGGGGGAGGCGCCCCACGTGAACCTGGCCATCCCGATCGAGAAGTTCCTGGCCGGTAAGGACGAGCTGCTGGCGCAGGGCCGCGTCACGAGCCGCGCGCCGAGGCCCTGGCTCGGTCTCTACACGGAGTCGGTGGACGGCGGGGTGGTGGTGGCCGGCATGTCGCCGCTCAGCCCGGCGCGGGCGGCGGGCCTGCGGGCGGGCGACGTGATCGTCCGGTTCAACGGGCGGCAGGTGGCGAGCCGCGAGGAGTTCTACCGCGAGCTCTGGCAGTCGCCGATGGATCAGGACGTGCGGGTGACCGTGCGCCGGGCGGGCGGGATGGAGGCCATCACGGTGCGGCCGATGGACCGCTACCGTTTCTATCGCACCTCCGACAAGTAGGTTAGGCTCTAGCCATGAAGGGCGTGGACACCTACCAGGGTCGCGGTCTCATCGCCGACCCGATCCACCAGTACATCCTCTACACGCGGCCCGACGGGGCGCCCGGGGAGGCCACCGAGCAGGATCTCATCGACTCGGCCTGGATGCAGCGGCTGCGGCGGGTGCCGCAGCTGCAGTCCGCGCGCTGGGTGTTCCCGGCCGCCGAGCACAGCCGCTTCCAGCACTCGCTCGGCGCCATGCACCTGGCCGGGCGCTTCGCCCAGCAGCTCCACGCCTCGCTCAAGGCCGAGTTCCCCGACGCCCCCTCGGCGCCGCTCTTCGAGGAGCTCCTCCGCATGGCGGGCCTGCTCCACGACGTGGGCCACGGCCCCTTCGGCCACTTCTTCGACGACAATTTCCTGGCCGACTTCGATCTCACCCACGAGAAAGTGGGGCAACGAATCATCCGAGAAGAACTGGGCGAGCTGATCCGCGGGCTCCGGCGCAGCCCGGCGGGGCCCTTCGAGAGCGGCGAGCGCATCGACCCCGAGTGGATCTGCTATCTGATGGGCAAGAGCTACACCTTTCCCACCGCCGAGCACCCGCGCTGGCTCGCGCATCTCAAGCCGCTGCTCTCGGGCATCTACACCGCCGACAACATGGACTACGTGCTGCGCGACTCCTACATGTGCGGGGTCGCGGTGGGGCCCATCGACATCGAGCGCATCATGTACTACTCCTTCTTCAGCGAGAAGGGGCTCACGCTCGACCGCGGCGGCATCCAGGCGTTCATCATGTTCCTGAACGCGCGGTTCTACCTCTACACCAACGTCTACTACCACCGGACCACGCGCGGCATCGACCTGCACCTCAAGGACATCTTCCGCGACACCATGCGGCTGATCTTCCCCCACGACCTGAACAAGGAGCTCCAGCCGTATCTGAACATGACGGAATGGACGCTGCTCGAGGAGGTCGCGCGCTGGGAGCACGCCGAGGACGGGGAGCGCCGGGACCTCGGCCGGGAGTGGCGGCAGATCCTCGACCGCCGGCTCAAGTGGCGGATGTCCCACGAGGTGGTCCTCGATCTCTTCGAGCCGCGGCGCGGGCAGAGCTTCATGAAGGCGGAGGAGGTCGAGCAGCGGGTGAAGGACCTCCTGCCGCCCGGGCTCCGTAACTTTCCGTTCAAGATCGACATGGCCCAGCAGGACCCGCGCCCGCTGAACCCGATCGGCATGAAGGACCGCCAGATCTACGTCTACGACGCGGCGGACCGGAGCGTCTCGGCCGAGCCGCTCAAGGAGCTGTTGAAGTACCTGCCCGGCAAGGTCGCCCAGTGCCGCATCTTCGCGATGAGTCACGAGCACGATCAGCAGCTCGCCCGGGCGCTGAACGAGGCGCTCGGCGAGGACCGGCCCGCTCACCCCACCAACCTCTAACGCCCCAGCTCGAGAAGGACAGGCGTATGGAAAAGTTTCGCGGCGTGGACTACTACGGCTTCGACGAGCTCCTGACCGAAGAGCAGCGGATGATGCGCGACGCCGTGCGCGACTGGGTGGAGGCGAAGTTCCTGCCCCTCGTGATCCAGCACCACCGCGACGGCACGTTCCCCATGGAGCTCGCCCGGGACCTGGGCGAGATGGGCGTGTTCGGCGCCACCCTCAAGGGCTACGGCTGCGCCGGCCTCGACAACGTGGCCTACGGGCTGATCATGCAGGAGCTGGAGCGCGGTGACTCCGGCCTGCGGTCCTTCGCCTCGGTCCAGAGCGGCCTCGTCATGTACCCGATCTACAGCTACGGCTCCGACGCCCAGAAGGAGACGTGGCTGCCGCGCCTGCAGTCCGGCGCCGCGCTCGGCTGTTTCGGCCTCACCGAGCCCGATCACGGCTCCGACCCGGGCGGGATGAAGACCCGCGCGTTGAAGAAGGGCAACGAGTACGTGCTCAACGGCACCAAGCTCTGGATCACCAATGGCTCGGTGGCCGACGTGGCGGTGGTGTGGGCCAAGGGCGACGACGGCGAGATCGGCGGCTACCTCGTGGAGAAGGGCACGCCCGGCTACAGCGCGATCGACATCCACGGGAAGTTCTCGATGCGGGCGTCCATCACCTCCGAGCTCGCCTTCGCGGACTGCCGCATTCCCCTCGAGAACAAGCTGCCCGGCGTGAAGGGGCTGAAGGGCCCGCTGTCCTGTCTCTCGCAGGCGCGCTACGGCATCGCGTGGGGGGCCATCGGCGCGGCCATGGCCTGCTACGACTGGTCGCTCCAGTACGCCCAGCAGCGCATCCAGTTCAACAAGCCGATCGGGTCGTTCCAGCTCGTGCAGCAGAAGCTTGTGTGGATGATCACCGAGATCACCAAGGCCCAGTTGCTGTGCCTTCGGCTAGGCCAGTTAAAGGACGCGGGCCGGGTGCGGCCGCAGCAGATCTCGATGGCCAAGATGAACAACGTGCAGATGGCGCTCGACGGCGCGCGCCTTGCGCGCGACATTCTGGGCGCGGCCGGCATCGTGGACGAGCACCCGATCATCCGGCACATGATGAATCTGGAGACGGTGAACACCTACGAGGGCACCCACGACATCCACACCCTGATCGTGGGCCGGGACATCACGGGCCTCGACGCGTTCGGGATCTGACCCCTCACCATCTGAGCCCCTTACCCTACCCTCTCCCCGATGGGGAGAGGGTGGCTAGGCGGACTCCCTCTCCCCATCGGGGAGAGGGCGGGGGTGAGGGGCTCGGCTGGTGTAGCATAAGGCCCTATGACTCCCGACCCGTCGTCGCCCTCCGTCGCCCTGCCCGCGCCCGCCGGCATGATCGCGCCGGCCGCCCGGGCCAAGCCGGACATGCGGCTGCTCGGGTTTCTGGCCCTGGGCCACATGGTCATCGACATCAATCAGGGCTCGTTCCCGGTGATCCTGCCGTTTCTCAAGGACGCGCTCAATCTCTCGTACGCGGCCACCGGCATGATCGTCCTGGCCGCGAACATCACGTCGTCGCTGATCCAGCCGCTCTTCGGCTACCTGGCCGACAAGACGGCGCGGCGCTGGCTGCTGCCGATCTCGGTGCTGCTCTCCGCGGTGGGCCTGGGCTTCCTCGGCCTGGCCCCGTCCTACGGGGCGGTGCTCGCGCTGGTGGTGATCACCGGCTTCGGGGTGGCCGCCTATCATCCGGAGGGCTACCGCACCGCCACCGCGGTGGCGGGCGACCGCAAGGCCACCGGCGTCTCGATCTTCTCCACCGGCGGCAATATCGGCATCGCGCTGGGCCCGCCGCTGCTCACGGTATTGCTCACCACCTACGGCCTGCCCGGCAGCCCGGGCATGCTGGTCCCCGGGCTGCTCGTGGCCGCGCTGCTCACCGCGGTGCTGCCCCGGCTGTCCGCGCCCGCGCCCACGGTGGCCCGCGACCGCGCGAGCGCGGCGGGCGCCCAGACCATGGTGGGCGCGATGAGCCTGCTGATCCTGGTGGTCGCGATCCGCTCGTGGACGCAGCTCGGCTTCACGACCTTCATGCCGTTCTACTGGAAGGACGTGCTGCACGGCGACCCGCGGCTGGTCGGCACCCTGCTCGCGGTGTTCCTGGGGGCGGGCGTCATCGGCACGCTCGTGGCCGGGCCGGTCGCGGATCGGGTCGGCGTGCGGCGCTACGTGGTCAGCGTGTTCCTTCTCGCCACTCCGCTCGCGGTGGGCTTCCTCTTCGTGACGGGTGGCCCGCTCGTGTTCGTGCTCCTGGCCCTCCTCGGCTTCGTGCTCGTCTCCACCTTCACGGTGTCGGTGGTGCTCGGCCAGGCCTACCTGCCCAAGCATCCCGGCATGGCCTCCGGGCTCATCGTGGGCTTCGCGATCGGCGCGGGCGGCGTCGGCGCGAGCGCGCTGGGCTGGGTGGCCGATCACTGGGGGCTCACGGCGGCCCTCGGTATCTCCGCGGTCATGCCGCTGGCCGGCTTCCTGGTCGCCCTGTTCCTCCCGGATCCCAAGACCGGTGGCATTGGATAAGTTCCAGGACGGCGAGCAGGTCCTGCTGATCGACCAGCGCGGTCGGCGGCACCTGCTGCTGCTGCGCAAGGGCGACACCTACCACTCCGATCGGGGCTGGGTGAGCCACGAGGCCATCATCGGGCACCCGGACGGCTCCTGGGTGCGCACCTCCAAGGGCACGCGGTACCTCGCGCTGCGCCCCACGCTGGCCGAGTACGTGCTCGACATGCCGCGCGGCGCCCAGGTGATCTATCCCAAGGACCTGGCGATGGTCATGTTCTGGGCCGACATCTTCCCGGGCGCCCGCGTGCTCGAGGCCGGCATGGGCTCGGGCGCGCTCACCCTCGCGCTGCTGCGCGCGGTGGGCCCCGAGGGCCGCGTGGTGAGCTACGAGCAGCGGGAGGACTTCTGCCGCCGCGCGCTGGCCAATATCCACCTGCGCATGGGCGAGGTCGGCAACCTGAACGTGCGCATCCGCCCGGTGGAGGACGGGCTCCCCGAGGAGGAGCCGGTGGATCGCGCGGTCTTCGACCTGCCGGAGCCCTGGCGCCTCGTGGATCTGGTCGCGACCGTGCTCCGGCCGGGCGGGATCTTCCTGTCCTACCTGCCGACCATCATCCAGTCGCACCAGCTCACCGAGACGCTGAGGCGCCACCGCGGCTACGCGCTGGTGGAGACCTTCGAGACGCTGCTGCGGCCGTGGAACATCGACGGCACGTCGGTCCGGCCGTTCCACCGGATGGTCGCGCACACCGGGTTCCTCACGGTGGCCCGGCGCGTGGTGCCGGAGGAGGGCGTCGCCCTCCCGCGGGTGGCGGACCCGGAAAGCGACTGACCCGTGCTCGAGCGCTGGTTCGAGCTGAGCCGGCGGGGCGCGACGGTGGGCGGCGAGATCCGCGGCGGCCTCACCACCTTCATGGTGATGGCCTACATCATCTTCGTGAATCCCGCGATCCTCTCGTTCGCGGGAATCCCGCCGCTGCAGGGCCAGGGCCCGTCGTTCGCGGCCACCCAGGCCGCCACCTGCCTCGTGGCGGGCGCGATGAGCATTGCCATGGGGTTGGCCACCAATTACCCGCTCGCGATCGCCTCGGGCATGGGGATCAACGCGGTCGTCGCCTTCCAGCTCGTGGCCGCGCTCAAGCTGCCGTGGACGGCCGCGATGGGGGTGGTGCTGGTGGAAGGGCTCGCGATCACCGTGCTGGTGCTCACCGGCTTCCGCGAGGCGATCATGCACGCGATCCCGGTGGCGCTGAAGCGCGCCATCGGGGTGGGCATCGGCCTGTTCATCCTCTTCATCGGTCTGGGCGCGGCGGGCATCGTGAAGCCGGGGCCTCCGGGGGTGCCGGTCACCCTGGGCGACCTGACCGCCGCCCCGGTGGCGGTGGCGCTCTTCGGTCTGCTGCTGACCCTCTGGCTGACCGCCAGACAGTTCACCGGGGCGCTCTTGGTCGGCATCCTGGTGAGCACCGCCCTCGCCATCGCGGTCAACGCGAGCACCGGGGGAAGCGCCTTCCCGCTGCCCGGGCAGGCGGTGTGGCCGGCGGCGCTGGTGGCGCGGCCCGACTTCTCGAGCCTGGGCGCCGGCTTCGACTTCTCGGTCTTCGCCCGGCTCGGGCTCATCACCGCGCTGGTCACGATCTTCGCGCTGATGCTCTCGGATTTCTTCGACACGATGGGCACCGTGATCGGCATCGGCGGCGAGGCGGGCTGGCTCACGCGCGACGGCCGCCTACCGCGCCTCAATCGCGTCCTGCTGGTGGACTCGCTGGGCGCGGTGGCGGGCGGCGCGGCGGGGGCCTCCTCCGCCACGACCTACATCGAGTCGGCGGCGGGGGTCGCGGCGGGGGCGCGCACCGGGCTGGCCTCGGTGGTGACCGGCGCCGGCTTCCTCCTCGCCCTCTTCTTCGCGCCGCTGGCCGGGGTGGTCCCGGCCCAGGCCACCGCGCCGGCCCTCATCGTGGTCGGCTACCTGATGAGCCGGGTGGTGCGCGAGATCCCCTTCGGTGATTTCGAGGAGGGCTTCCCGGCCCTCCTGACCCTGACCATGATGGCGTTCACCTATTCGATCACCAACGGCATCGGGGCCGGCTTCGTCAGCTACTGCTTCATCAAGCTCGTCCGCGGCCGCGGGCGCGAGGTGGCGCCGATGATGTACGCGGCCGCGCTCGCCTTCGTGATTTACTTCGCCCTGCCCCTGATCCAGCGCTGGCTCCTCGGCTGAGGCCGGCCGGGACGCGTGGCGGGCTGTGGTAGGCTAAGGCCTTGACCGTGTTCACCAAAGGGTCCTTCTAGGAGGTCGCGGCAGTGATCAGCGTGATGCGGGATTATGCCAGGAGCTTGAAGATCGTGCTCCTGATCGTCATCGTGGTCTTCATCCTGACCTCGGGGGTGCTCTTCTACTTCGGCACCGGTCCCTTCGAGGGCGCCCGGAGCAACGCGGTGGCGGTGGTCAACGGCGAGGAGATCCCGTTCGAGCGGTTCCGGCGCGCTCAGTCCAACCTCATCGCGGCCTACGAGCGGATGTCCCGCCAGCGCCTCACCCCCGAGCTCGCGGAGCGGATCGGCCTCTCGCAGCAGGTGGTCAACGAGCTCGTCACCGAGGCGGTGGTGATCCAGGGCGCGGCCACGGAGGGTGTGCGCGTGAGCGACGACGAGCTCCGCTCGACCATCCAGCAGATCCGTGAGTTCCAGGAGAACGGGCGCTTCTCGCGCGACGAGTACCTCAAGGTGCTGAAACAGCTCCGGCTCGATCCGGGCGAGTTCGAGAGCGAGGTCCGCCGCCAGCTCATCCGCCGCAAGATGGAGACGCTGATCAAGCAGGGCGTGAAGGTGTCCGACGAGGAGATCCGGCAGGCCTACCGCCAGCGGCACGAGCGCGTGCGGGCCGCGTGGGCCTACGCGGATGTGAAGCCGGTCATCGCCGCGGTGCAGGTGGCCGACGCGGACGTCGCGCCCTACGTCAAGGCGCACCCGGCGCAGTTCAGCCAGCCCGAGCGGCGGAAGCTGCAGTACGTGATCGTGAACCCGAAGAAGCTCGCGGGCACCGTGTCGGACGCGGAGGCGGAGGCCTACTACCAGGAGCACGCCGCCGAGTTCGAGGAGCCGAAGCGCCTGCGGGTGGCCCACGTGCTCGTGCGGGTGCCGCCGGTGGGCGGCAGCGAGGCCGAGAACGCGGCGAAGGCGAAGGTCGAGGACGTCATCAAGCGCGCGAAGGGCGGCGAGGACTTCGCCAAGCTCGCCCGCGAGATCTCCGAGGACAAGGCCAGCGCGGTCCAGGGCGGCGATCTGGGCTTCGTGGGGCCCGGGGAGCTGGTGGCGCCCTTCGAGCAGGCCGCCTTCGCCCTCAAGAAGGGCGAGATCTCCGCTCCGGTCCGCACCCCCTTCGGCTATCACGCGATCCGGGTGATCGACGTGAAGGAGGGCGGCAAGACCCCGCTCAAGGAGGTCGCCCCCAAGATCAAGGAGACGCTCGGCGCGCAGAAGAGCGAGCAGGCCGCGCAGACCCGGGCCGACGAGGCGCGGGCCAGCCTGCTCTCCGCCAAGGAGTTCCCCGCCGAGGCCAAGCGCCTCGGGCTCGAGGCCCAGGAGGCCACCTTCGGGCGGGGCGACGCGCTCGGCGAGGCGGGCCGCGATCCGCAGCTCGACGAGACTCTCTTCGGGCTCGCGGTCGGCGGCGTTTCCATGCCGATCAAGACCGCGGGCGGCTTCGCGATCGTCAAGGTCGTGCAGCACATCCCGGCCGGGGTGCCGCCGGTGGCCGAGATCCGGGAGCGGGTGATGGAGGCCATCAAGCGCGAGCGGGCCGAGCAGCAGGTGACCGACCGAGCCAAGGCCCTGATCACCACGCTGGGCAAGGGCGGGGATTTCGCGGAGACCGCCAAGGCCGACGGCTTCAGCATCGGGAGCATCCCGCTGTTCTCGCGCTCGGACCCGCCGAAGGAGCGGGGGAGCCTGCCCGGCGGCGTGCTCGTGGCCGCGCTGCAGACCCGGGTGGGCCAGGTCGCGGAGCCGGTGCGCGCCGACGGGGGCGTCTACGTGGTCAAGACGCTGGAGCGCGCGGCCGCCGCCGCCGACGGCCTCGAGAAGGAGCGCCCGGCGCTGGAGAAGCAGGTGCTCGAGGAGAAGCGCGCGCTCGCGTGGGACAACTGGATCCGGGGCCGGCTCGCGGGCTCGAAGGTCCAGGTCGGCGGCCAGCCCGCCACCCTCACCCGCTGATCGAACAGGTCGCCGCGATGGACAAGACCGCGCTGCTCATCATCGATGCCCAGCAGGAGTACTTCGCCCCGATCGGCAAGGTGGTCCTGCCGGACGGGCCCAAGGCGGTGGCGCGCATCGCGGAGACCTTGCGCTGGGCGCGCGCGCGCCGGATGCCGATCTTCCACATCGTGCACGAGAGCCGGCGGCCGGGCGCCGCCACCTTCGTGCCGGGCAGCCCGGCGCTGGCGATCCACGACGCGGTGACGCCCGCGGCGGGAGAGCCGGTGATCACCAAGCACCTGCCGGGCTCGTTCACGAATACGCCGCTCGAGGCGGAGCTGCGGGGCCTCGGCATCGAGCGGGTGATCGTCTCGGGGTTCATGACCCAGATGTGCTGCGACACCACCACCCGGGAGGCGGCGCATCGCGGCTTCAAGGTGACGCTCCTCTCCGACGCCACCGCGGCCATGGACGTCACGGGGCCCGACGGCGCGGTCATCCCCCACGATCAGGTCCACCGCACCCACCTGGGGAGCCTCAACGGGTTCCTCGCCGAGGTGAAGCGGACTGCCGAGGTGATCGGCGCATGGACCGGCGCATGAGCATCCAGCGCACTCCGATGACGCGCCCGGGCTACGAGCACCTGCGGGAGGAGGTGGAGCGGCTCAAGAAGGAGCGCCCCAACATCGTGCGCGCGATCGCGGAGGCGCGGGCCCACGGCGACCTCAGCGAGAACGCGGAATACCACGCGGCGCGCGAGCGGCAGGGCTTCATCGAGGCGCGCATCTCCGATCTGGAGAGCAAGGTCGGCACCGCCGAGGTGATCGATCCGCCGACCTCCGGGGACCGGGTCACCTTCGGCTCCACGGTTCGGCTCGAGGACGAGGACGGCAAGGAGGCGATCTACCAGATCGTGGGATCGGACGAGGCGGATCCCAAGCGCGGGCTGATCTCGATCATGTCCCCGCTCGCCCGCACCATCATCGGCAAGAAGGTCGGCGACACCGTGACCGCCCAGCTCCCGGCTGGCAACAAGACCTTCGACATCCTCGCAGCCAACTTCAAGCTAGAGCAGCACTAGCCCGCCGGCTCTGCTAGCTGCGCAGCGCCTCCCGTAGCTCTCGCGTGAGGGCCTCGACCGTCCCCCGCGTGCCGCCCTGCAGCTTGTTCTTCCACTCGCCCTCGGTCTCGAAGCGGCGGTCCTTGAGGCGGTCGCCCCAGGGCTTCACCGCGTCGCGGATGGCATGGAAGTCGAAGGCGTCGCGCTTGAGCTCGCGCGCGCGGGCCATCACGTCGGGGGCCACCCGGATGAACGCGCGCAGGGCCGCGCCGGTCTTGATGGAGTACTTGCGCCCCGCCCACGCGGTCGGGAACACGCCCGCGACCGCCTTCACGTAGTTCAGGAAGAAGCGCTTGGCGTGGTGGCGCACCTCGTTGATGCGCGCGCCGCCGCCGATCTTCTCCACCGCGTCCAGGAAGTCCACGATCTCCTCGGCGAGCGGGGCCTGCGAGACGCGCCCGCGGCCGGTGCCGAGCATCTTGATGTCGCCCGAGAGGGGGGAGGTCTCGTCCTCGTTGAGTGAGCGGATCACGTCGTGGGCGAGGGCCTGGTTGGGATCCGGGTAGAGCTTGCGCCCGGCGAGGCTCACGATGTGCGAGGGGTTGAGCCGCGTGTGCTTGGCGTTGATGGTGACGAACAGCTCGACGATCTGGCGCGCGTCCAGCCGATCGAAGAGCACCGCGGGGACCTCGATGCCCAGGTTCTCGCCCGCCTGAGTCAGCGCGTGCAGGGCGAGCAGGCGGTGCTGGCCGTCCAGCACGCGCAGCACGCCGTGCTCCTCCGGGATCTGCAGCAGGCCCAGGTCGTGCTGGCTCGCCATCGGGGTGAAGGTGAAGCGCTTCTCCGAGGTGATGATCACCGCGCCGGGGATGGCGGGCAGGGTCCCCGCGTCCTTGCAGTCGCGGTAGTAGCTCACGAGCTCGTCGATCTTCCGGCGGATGACGGGACGCTGGTAGGCGGTCTCGCTCTCCCCGATCCGCTTCTCCAGCGCTTCCCAGTTCACCCGCGCCCGGTTGGCGCGCTGCTTGGGCTTTGTCGGAGCCTCTTCGGCCCCGCTGTAACCCAGGACCTCGAACTTCACGAGCCGGTCGATGTCCTTGGCCGAAAACGACGCCTGGAAGAACTCGACGCCGAACTGTTTCACGCGGTGCGCGGGAACCGTGATCATGAAGCGATCCGCCTCCGTGGGGACGGGTTATGCAGCGGGGGAACAGGGGGTACTCTAGTCGAAGCGCAAACCCCAGTCAACATGTACCTTTTCGGCTTCTGAGCTTACTGGATCACCCCCACGAGTAGGGGTCCAGTAGCCGGTTATCCACAAGATGTGGGTAGGCTGGGGATGCGGGAAACCCTGTGGATAGCTGTGGATGAACAGACCGCCGGCCCGCGCCCGCTCGCGCCGGCTACGGCGACGAAGCGCCCGGCGCCGAGTCCGGGCGCGCAATGTAGCGGCCGCGCGCGTCGAAGACCGCGCGCGCGAGGGCCGCGTCGATGGCGGGCTCGACCCGGGTGAAGCGGCCGTCCGCGATGCCCAGGTCACGGGTCTCGACCGGGTGGTGACCCGGCCGCACGAAACGCACGTTCTTGATGAGCAGGTCCAGCGGCGGGCGATCGGCCATGGAGTCGCGCCGATTCTACACCGGCCGTCGCGGCCGCGCGTCGGGGGCGCGGGCCCGCGGGCCCGCGCGTTGACGAGGGTAGGGGCGGGTGCTAGGCTCGGCGCCCCTCGAGGTGGCTCGCGGGCTCGCCACCGGCCCGCGCCCGCTCCTGCTCGACGAGGTGGGCTGAACCCGAGACGGAGATCATCGAGCACCTGATGCGCGCGATCCTCGCGTTGTCCCATCACCTCGTGGCCCTGCACCACGGGGAGAGCATCGTCGGGGGCGCCCCCGCGTCGGTGGCGCGGGACCCGCGCGTGGGGGAGGCGTACCTGGGCGAGGTGGTGGCGGTGGAGGGGCGCCGATGAGCCTGCTCACACTCCGGGGAGTGGACGTGGCCTACGGCGATCTGCCCGCGCTCCGCGGGATCGATCTGGTCATCGAGCCCGGCGAGATTCTCTCGGTGGTCGGTGCCAACGGCGCGGGCAAGACGACGATGCTGCGCGCCATCTCCGGACTCCTGCGCCCGCGGGCGGGGGAGATCGTGCTCGACGGCGCGCGCCTCGACCGGCTGCCCTGCCACGCGGTGGTGGAGCAGGGTGTGGTGCAGGTGCCCGAGGGCCGCAAGATCTTCGCGAGCCTCACCGTGCTCGAGAACCTCGAACTGGGTTCCTATACCCGCGCGGCCCGCGTCCACCGACACGAGAGTCTCGAGCGGGTGCTCGGCCTCTTCCCGATCCTGGCCGAGCGCCGGCGCCAGACCGCGGGCACCATGTCGGGCGGCCAGCAGCAGATGCTGGCCATCGGCCGCGCGCTGATGGCGCGGCCCCGGCTCCTGATGCTGGACGAGCCGTCGCTGGGGCTCGCGCCCCGGATCGTCCAGGAAATCTTCGCCATCGTCGCCGAGATCAACCGCGCGGGCACCACGGTGCTGCTGGTCGAGCAGAACACGCGCCAGGCGCTGGCCCTGGCCGGGCGCGGCTACGTGCTCGAGAACGGCCGGGTCGTGCTCTCGGGCGCGGGTCGCGATCTGCTCGACAACGAGCACGTGCAGCGCGCCTACCTCGGAATGTGACCGGTGGATGACCATCGGTCGCCGTCGTTGACGGCCGTGCGTCACCTGGGCTAGGCTCCCTTCGTGCTCGATCTCGTGATCCGCAACGGGCAGGTCATCACGCCGCAGGGCGTCGGCCTCTGGGACGTGGGCGTGCAGGGGGAGCGGATCGCGGTGATCGGCGCGCCCGGCACGCTGCCCACCGAGGGCGCCCGCGTCATCGACGCGGCGGGTCAGATCGTCTCGCCCGGCGGCGTCGAGCCCCACGCCCACCTGGCCCACGGCATCATGTCGCATCCCGAGGAGCCCGCGCTCACCCTGGGCCCCGAGGACGACACGAAGGGCATGGCGTGCGGCGGCACCACCACCCACATCGATTTCGCCTACGTGCGTCCGGGCGATGACATTCAACCGGTGATCGAGCAGCGCGCGGCGCGGTGGAAGGGCAACTCCTACGTGGACTACGCTTTCCATCTCACGCTCGCGGGGGCGCTGCCGATCCGCGTCTTCGACCAGATCGGGGAGGCGGTGCAGGCGGGGTACCCGAGCTTCAAGGTCTTCACCACCAACGTGCTGCCGCCCCATCCCAAGCGCGCGGGCAACCGCATCGACTTCGGGCGCATCCACTTCGCGATGGAGAAGGTCGCGAAGGCGGGCGGCATCATGGTCGTGCACGGCGAGGACGAGGATCTGGTGCAGTTCAACTACGAGCGTTTCCGCGAGGAAGGGCGCATGGAAGGGAGCAACCTCCATCTCGTCCACACCAAGCTGTCGGAGCTGCTGGCCTTCCGGCGGACGACCGCCCTCGCCAAGGCGACCGGGGCCGGCGTGTACTTCGTCCACGTCTCCGCCCGCGAGGGCGTCGAGGCGATCGCGGAGGCCCGGTCGCAGGGGCTGCCCGTGTACGGCGAGACGCTGCACCAGTACGCGTGCTTCAGCGCCGAGTACTACAAGACCCCGCGCGGGTTCTGCTCGCACACCTACCCGTCGCTCAAGTTCCCGGAGGACCAGCAGGCGCTCTGGGACGGCCTCGTGCGCGACGGGCTCTCCACGCTCGCCACCGACGAGTACCCGACGAGCCTCGAGCTCAAGCTCAAGGGCCGCACCATCGAGGACGTGACCGGCGGCAACGTGGGGGCGGAAGCCCGCATCGGGATCGGTTACAGCGAGGGTGTGGTCAAGCGCGGCATGTCGCTGCCGCGCTTCGCCGACGTCACCGCGACCAATGCCGCGAGGATCCTCGGGCTCTATCCGAAGAAAGGCGTCATCGCCCCCGGCAGCGACGCCGACCTGGTGCTGATCGACCCGACGATTCGCAAGACGCTCACGAGAGACGACTTCCACGTGACGGACTACAGCCCCTGGGAAGGCTGGGCGGTGTCGGGGTGGCCGGTCATGACCTTGCTCCGCGGCAAGGTCATCGCGGAGCGCGGCCGCCTGCTCGGCAGCCCGAGCGACGGTCAATTGGTGTTCCGGCGGATCGACCCGGCCGTGCTCCACCGTCCGGCCTGCTAGCTTCCCGCGTCATGGCTGATCTCTCTGCGAGCCCCTCACCCCGACCCTCTCCCCAGAGGGGAGAGGGAGTTGCAGGTCATGTATCCGCTCCCCTCGCCTCCGGCTGCGGGTCGCCAGACTATGCGCACCAGTTCAATCCGGGGTTCCGGCTCGATCCGGCCAAGGTGGCGCTGGTGGTGGTGGACATGCAGTACGCGAGCGGCTCGCGCCACGAGGGCCTTGGCCGGCTCCTGAAGGACCAGGGGCGCGAGGCGCAGGGCACGGAGCGCTTCGACCGCATCGAGGCCGTGCTCGTGCCCACCATCGAGCGGCTGCTCGCCGCATTCCGCGAACGAAGCCTGCGGGTAATCTTCCTCACGGTGGGCTCGGAGCTGCCGGACTACAGCGACCTGCCGCCCCACATGCGGCCGATGGCGGAGGCGGTGGGCAATACGCGGGGCCGGCGGGAGCACGAGATCCTGGACGCGCTGGCGCCCCGGCCGCACGAGCCCGTGCTCAACAAGACCACGATGAGCGCGTTCCACTCCTCGGGCTTCGAGCGGCTCATCAGGGCCTGGGGCGTGGAGCAGCTCGTCTTCACCGGCGTGTCCACCAACTCGTGCGTGGAGGGCACCGCGCGGGACGCGGCCGACCGCGGCTTCCGCTGCCTGCTCGTGGAGGACGGCTGCGGCGCGGCCAGCCGGCAGCTCCACGAGGCCGCGTGCCAGAACTTCCAGCGGTTGCTCGGGCGGGTGGACTCGAGCGCCCGGGTGATCGCGGAGCTGGACGCCAGCCGCGTGCCCACTCGCTGAGCCGTCCCGCCCCACCCAGCGCCGGGACCGGAGGAGACGAGCGATGCCGGGCAAGCTGTTCGAGGAGCTCGAGCCGGGCCAGGTCTACAAGCATCAGCCGGGGCGCACCATCACCGAGTCGGACAACGTGTTCTTCAGTTGCCTCACCATGAACCCGCAGCCGCTGCACGTCGACTTCCACGCGGCCCAGAAGGCGGAGTTCGGCAAGCCGCTCGTCAACAGCCTGCTCACCCTGGGCATCGCGGTCGGGCTGAGCGTCGGCGAGACCACGCTCGGCACCACCGTGGGCAACCTGGGCTTCGAGAAGGTCGAGTTTCCCAAGCCGGTCTTCCACGGCGACACCATCTACTCGGAGACCGAGGTGGTGGAGAAGCGGGAGTCGAAGTCGCGGCCGCAGTGGGGCATCGTGATCTTCGAGCACCGGGCGCGCAACCAGCACGGCGACGTGGTGATGACCTGCCGGCGCGCCGCCATGATGCGGCGGCGGGGCGCCTGAGGGCGCGGGCCACGCATGCGACGGTCGCTCCACTTCGTGCCCGGCGGGAACGAGAAGATGATCGCCAAGGCGCTCACCCTGCCCGCCGACGGCCTGATCCTGGACCTGGAGGACGCGGTGACGCCTACGCTCAAGGCGGCCACCCGGCCCATCGTGCGGCGCTGGCTCGAGACGCTCGACTTCGGGGGGCGCGAGCGCTGGATTCGCATGAATCCCGTTTTCACCGACCACGCGGAGGCCGACCTGGCCGAGACCATCGCGGGGCGCCCGGACGGCTACGTGGTCCCGAAGCCGCGGCGGGCCGAAGACGTCCGCCGGGTCGCCGCCATGCTCGACGCGCTCGAGCAGCGCCATGGGGTGCCCTTCGGCTCCACGCGGCTGGTCCTGATCGCCACCGAGACGCCCGAGGGCCTGCTCAATATCAAGGAGATCGCGGGCGCGAGCCCCCGCGTCGCCGCCGTCTCCTGGGGCATCGAGGACCTCTCCGCGGCCATGGGGCTGCCCCGCACCCGCGACGACGAGGGCCGCTATCTCGACATCCCGCGCTACGCGCGCGTGATGTGCGCGGTGGCCGCGTCGGCCGCGGGCGTGGAGGCGGTCGACACGGTGTTCACCGACATCCCGGACCTGGCCGGGCTCCGCCGCGAGTGCCGGGAAGGCGTCGCCATGGGCTTCAGCGGCAAGATCTCCATCCACCCGAGCCAGATCGAGGTGATCAACGCGGAGTTCACGCCGTCCAAGGCGGACGCGGAAGAAGCGGTGGCCCTCATCGCCGCCTTCGAGGAGCAGGCGCGGCGGGGCGCCGGGGCCTTCGCCTGGAAGGGGCAGATGATGGACATGCCGCATCTCACCCGGGCCCGGAAGATCGCGGAGCGGGCCCGGCGCGCGGGAGTGCTCTGAGCCGCGCCCGGGTGGTGGCGCTCACCGCGCTGCTGCTCCTGTCGGCCCTCGCGGTGTTCGCCTTGCCGGTCGGGCGCCGGCCGCTCGCCAACCAGGACGAGGCCCGCTTCGCCCTGCTCGCCCGGGAAGCGGTCGAGTCTCACCACTGGCTGCTCCCCCGGGTGCGCGGGGTGATCTACCTGAACAAGCCGCCGCTCTACTTCTGGACCGTCGCGCTCCTCGCCAAGCCCTTCGGCGTCGTAAACGAGGTCACCGCGCCGCTCGCCTCCGTGCTCGCCGCCCTCGCCGCGCTCCTCGCGGTCATCGCGCTCGGCCGCCGGCTCTGGGGCGGGAGCGTCGGGCTCGCCGCCGCGCTCGTGCTCGCCACCGCGCCCTTCTTCTACTTCATGTCGCACCAGGTCTTCTCCGACATGATGATGACCGCGTGGCTCGCGTGGGCGCTGTACTTCCTGCTGACCGCGAGGCTGGCGCCCGCTCCCCTTCCGCAGCTGGTCGGCTTCTACCTCTGCGTGGCCGGGGCGCTCGCCACCAAGGGGCCGGCGGCCCTGATGGCGCTGGGGGCCGCGCTCGCGGTGGTGCTGGTCGAGGACGGCTGGCGGCGCGGCCTCCGGTGGCTGCGGCTGCCG